>Ga0194124_10001454_pt1 | contig 29857 bp, 25 predicted proteins | sample TA2KigCas0mmetaG_FD_148605 | JGI IMG/M metagenome (GOLD analysis project Ga0194124, IMG submission 148605) | Freshwater microbial communities from Lake Tanganyika, Tanzania - TA2015031 Kigoma Deep Cast 0m | ecosystem: Environmental > Aquatic > Freshwater > Lake | place: Tanzania: Lake...
AATTTACTATTTGGTCATGATTCTATTATGCATTTGGTCACATATCTAATTGCTATTTGGTCATAGTTCTATTATGCATTTGGTCACATATCTAATTGCTATTTGGTCATGATTCTGTTATATATTTAGTCATGTATCGAATAAACAAATGGTCAGATTATGAGTACTTTCTATAAAAGATGGCAGACAGAGCTATTAATTAATGCCTTAAAATATCGACGTATTGTTATTTTATCTGGGGCGCGTCAATGCGGAAAGACAACCTTGAGCCGCTCCCTTATATCTGATCAAACCACATACCGCACTTTAGATGATGAAAGGTTTTTGTTGGCAGCACAAAATGATTCTCATAGCTTTCTCGACCATGATAAGTCTTTGATGATTATTGATGAAATTCAACGCGCACCCGGTCTCTTGCAGACTCTCAAGATGGTGGTTGATGGCAATCCACGCCCTGGGCAATTTCTCCTCACAGGATCTTCCAATATAAAAACACTTCCAACGGTCACAGAATCACTTGCGGGCCGCGTTAGAAATTTAAGACTAAGAGGATTGGCTCAGGGAGAAATCGAAGGAACACCTCCAAATTTTTTATCTGCTATTTTTGAAAAAAAAATCCAGGGCAAGCAGTTTCCTTGCGATCAAAAGGATGTCATCAAAAGGGCATTCAGGGGAGGGTATCCTGAAGCCCTATCCCTAGACCCAAAAGAAAGAAAAACTTGGTACAAAGATTATGTTTTTACACTTTTAGACCGTGACCTTAAAGAAGTTACCAATATTCGCAGGCAAGATTCTATGCGCTCTTTGATTAGTATTCTAGCTGCGTGGTCTGGTAAGTTTATGGATATCACTCATATTGGATCGCACCTTTCTCTTTCAAGGGCGACAATAGAAAGTTATACCAACGCCCTTGAAATACTGTTTTTGGTGGAATATGTCAAACCATGGATTAAAACAGATTATGATCGCGTTGGGAAAAGCCCAAAGCTTTATATGACAGACTGTGGTCTTATGGCTTCTCTTTTGGGATGGAAACAAGAATCTATTCATTTAAATTCCGATCCCCTTGGAAAACTTATTGAAACATTTGTCTTCACTGAGCTCGCAACTCATATTGATTCTTCAGAGGGAGAGTATGAGCTCTTTCAGTACCGAGACAAACAAAAGCGAGAAATCGATTTTCTCATAGAACGAGACGATGGATCTATAGTCGGAATAGAGGTCAAAGCAGGATCTTCTATCGGCCTTAATCTTTTTTGGTCTTTAAGATGGTTTCAAGAAAATCTAGCAAAAGGCAGACCTTTTACAGGAATTATTCTTTATACAGGAGAAGAAGTTTTATCCTTTGGGAACAACATGTTTGCTGTCCCTATAAGCGCCCTGTGGCACAAGCTATAAAATATTTTCTCAACCCTTTCAAACAGAGTAAAAAAACTAAACCATCGCCATCCCACCATTCACATGAATGGTTTGACCAGTGATATAGGCCGCCTCCTCACTGGCTAAAAAGGCACAAGCTGCGGCAATTTCCTTAGCATCGCCCATTCGTCCCATGGGAATGCCTTTTAGAAGCGCTTCTTTCTGTCCCTCAGGCAAAACGTCTGTCATAGGAGAGGCAATAAAGCCAGGGGCCACACAGTTAACAGTGACACTCCGTCCCGCGATTTCAGCCGCCAGTGATTTGGAAAATCCGATCAACCCTGCTTTTGCCGCGCAGTAATTTCCCTGTCCTGGATTTCCCGTCACCCCAACAATCGAGGTAATGTTAATAATCCGGCCGTAGCGGTTTTTCATCATGGACCGAATAGCCGCACGACAGAGGCGAAAGGCTGATTCTAAATTGACCTTTAATACATCTTGCCAGTCCTCATCTTTCATCCGCATCAAAAGACCATCGCGCGTAATCCCAGCGTTATTGACTAAAATATCAAGGCCACCCATTTTTTCGGTAGCAGCTGGAACCAGAGCTTCCACATCATCCATTGAGGATAAATCACTTTGAAGGCAAAAAGCGTTGTTTCCCAAAGAGCGGACTAACTCTTCCAATTTATCAAGCCGTCGACCAGACAAGGTCACAATGGCCCCCTGGGCATGAAGGCTTCGAGCAATTTGTTCGCCAATCCCACCGGTTGCTCCGGTCACTAGGGCTTTTTTGCCGCTCAATGAAAACATGGTTTTAAACTCCTTACTTCGTTTTTAAAAATTCTTCAACATCATGAGGTGTATGAATAGACGTTGCAATAATATTTTCAGCACCCCGCTTAAAAAGTCCTGATAAAACTTTTCCCACCCCAATTTCATACACGTGTGTTATCCCTTCTTGAACCATCGTTGTCATGGTTTCCCGCCACCGAACCTGACCGGTTACTTGCTGAACCAGAAGATCCTTAAAAACCTCGCCCTGTTTTTCGATCTCTGCGGTGACGTTGGGAATAATTGGAATCAAAGGATCTTTAAAGGCAACAGGCGCCAATGCTTCCTTCATTGCATCCGCTGCAGGGGCCATCAAAGGACAATGGAAGGGAGCGCTTACAGGCAAAATCACACATTTTCGAATTCCATAATTTTGGGCAATTTCTGGAACCTTTTCAATGGCAACTTTTTCGCCACTCAAAACGACTTGCCCAGGGGAATTATCGTTGGCCATCACGCATAAGCCATAGCTCGATGCGTCTTTAATAATTTTACCCAACGTTTCAAGGTCCGCGCCAATGACGGCGACCATCGCCCCTTTTCCTTGGGGTACGGCACTTTGCATCGCATTCCCGCGGATACGAAGCAACTTAGTTGCTTCTTCTAATGTAATCGCCTTCGTTGCAGCAAGGGCTGAATATTCCCCCAAGGAATGTCCTGCCGCAAGACTGAAATAGGTTGGATCGATTCCCCCTTCTTTTTCTAAGACACGCATCACCGCAAGGCTAACAGCCATCAAAGCCGGTTGAGTATTTGCTGTTAAGGTCAGGTCCTCTATAGGCCCTTCAAACATAAGGCATGAAAGCTTTTGTCCCAAAACATCATCAACAGTTTGGAAAACTTCCTTAGCAATTGGAAAGGTTTCATAAAGTTCTTTGCCCATTCCAATGGCCTGAGACCCTTGTCCTGGAAATACGATAGCACGTGTCATTAAATGTTCCTTTATTCATACATTCGGATTTATACATTGGCATATTTTAAGAATTATAGGCAATAAAAAAGGCATCCGTTGGAAGGATGCCTTTAGATAATACGTCAACCTAATTAACCGATACGAAAGAAACCCTTGTTTCTTAAGATATTAAGACAAATAAGCTTCACTTCTGTGGCACGTCCACGGATACCAGGTGTACACCCTCCGCCCGTTGCAACATTTTCACTCAGCTTATGAAAAAGAAGTCCAACTAAATTGTCAGCAACTTCAGTACCAGCACTATCCGCAAATCTATGGCGACCCGCATGCTCCCACCCATCAACAAACTCTGCTAAGGCATAAGCCTCTTGAACTTCTGTTGCTGCACGAAGAGGCACCCCTCCAGATTCATTGTCGCTCCCGTTAATATTAGAACCAGTCAAAATTGCGTTGGCTTCAGCATTCGCTGTTAACCCTGCAAGGGTTGCTAAAGAGACTAATTCTAAACCTTGCTCTGTTATAACGCGTGTAGCTAAGTCCTTAATTCCTTGAACAACTGACCCAGAAAAACGAGCATTAAATGCGTGAACATCTGTATCTTGAGGTGTTTCTCGGTGAATACGAACGGCTTCTTCTAAACTTTTAAGGTCCTCTCCAGTCATTGTCATTCTTGAAGTGACCATTCTACGACCAGCACCATGCCCAACTGCTTCTTCTGTTGACACTGCAGGCATAGACATATAAGGCTCAATCTTTTGAAGGAATGATTGCTGAACCTCTGGAGTTTGGTGGGCAAGAATTTCAAGAACGTCAGAAACTCTAATATCCATAGAGGCTAAACAGGCTTCATCTATTCCAGGAAGGCTCTTTAGCGCTTTCAGAACTTCTTCCATTCCTTCCGTAGTAGACCAAGTTCTAGTAATAGCGTCTCTTAGGGTTACTGAACCAAGAGATGGAGCAGCGGAAACAAGCCCAGTTGTATCCTCTCCTTCTTTCACGTGCCCCTCTGCTACAGGAGGTAACGCCATAGAAAAATAATGTTGATAGGCATTTAGAGCATTTGCATGACTGATATGTCCTGTTGGTGAAAATAACGTAGAGATATCTAATTCACGAAATACCTGCAATCCAGCAAGCAAAAGCTCATCCCCCTCTGGTTTAGACCAGGTTTCCTGAAACCACGCCTCAATAGCTTTTGTGCGAGCACTTTCGTTATAATCGGAAATACGTTCTAAAAATGCCCTCACATCTATCGTGGGCACTAAAGTTTCCGTACGAGCTGGATCAGGAGCACGGACACCACCCTCCAACAATTCAGGTGCTGCCGCAGCACTTGCAGCTGCTGGGATAAAAGGCGCTGCTGAAGCAGAAGCAGAGACAGGAGCACCGACACCCTCTGTTCCGATAGCACGTAATTCGCTTAAAAGTGCTGATAGTCGAGATGGATCAATCATCACCTGAACCAAATCACACCAAGATTGAACAGACTCTCGAGGATCCAAATCCTCTACACCATATCGAGCTAATATATCTTGTGTTTCTCGAAGGTTAGAAACTCTTTTTGCTCCAAGCACTGTGTTTAGACTTAAGTCTTCCATCGCCCATCCATTAAAAGACAGCAATGATCCAAATAAAAGCGCAGATATAAAACTTTTTTTCATTCCAAAAACCCTTTCTCTATAAGAGATAATATTTACAATTATTAATTTAATAACGTTTTTATTATTTTCAATCTATAGTTTTATTAGAATTCTATCCCTTGTCCCTTCCATAAAACACTATGCGCTTCAGGCGTATATTTTTCATGGTCATGCAGCACAAGGCCTTTATGGAGGACAGACGGCGATGCAACGTCTTTTCGAACGGTCAAAATAATACGTTTTGAATGCAAAGAATCTGCCTTAGGCCACAAAGGAAAAAGTTCTAACTCTCCCACATTTGACACCAGCAACACTTTTAATAGTTCTTGAAGGCCAGTGGATGGAAAAATAAAATGCACATATCCCCTGGGCTTTGCCATTTTTAGGCAGAAGTTTACCCAGGTCTCTAAAAAAGAGACATTGCTATAATGACGACTTTGAGTTCTAGAGTGGTTTTCTGACGGCGTAGATTCTTTAAAATAGGGGGGATTTGAAAATACCCGATCAAAGGATTGGGGGACTAAATTGATTAAAGACTTTTGAATATCTTGAACGATAAAATCAGTCCGTTCCTTCAGTTGGTTATTTTTAGCATTTTCTTCCGCAACTTTTATCAGATTTTCATCACAATCAATACCTGTGACAAAAACATTTTTCAAACGATAGACAGCACAAAGAGACGCAACCCCAGCGCCACATCCAACGTCTAAAATAGATCCCTTGATCGTCTCTGGAAGACTTGATGCCAAAAACACTGCATCACTCCCCGAGCGAAAACCATTTTCTGGCTGCTGGATCATTAGCTTTCCGCCCAAAAAAGCATCATTTGTATAGGGAATCGGCATTTTACGGTTCTCTTTGTGTGTTGTTCGGTATATAAGAAAGCGACATCTATATTAAAAAGTAAAGTGCTTTTAACACAGCTATGAACGACTTATATAAAACCTTAACGCCTGATTTGAAAAAACTGGACGATGTGATTTTGTCTTTCTTAAGGGAACCCAATGTTCCTTTTATTGAAGACATCAGTCATCATTTGATTTTAGCAGGGGGCAAACGCATCCGCCCCCTGCTGCTGTTTCTTACAGCTCGGCTTTATCAAGAAACCCTATCAGAGCGCGTTTTGCGTCTTGGTGCCTGCCTTGAATTTATTCATACGGCAACCCTTCTTCATGATGATGTAGTGGATCAAAGCTTAGAGCGACGCGGGAAAACTACTGCCCATGCTTTGTGGGGCAATCAAGCAAGCATATTGGTTGGGGATTTTCTTTTTAGTCGGGCTTTTGAATTAATGGTTCATGATGGATCTTTAGATGTTTTTAGCGTCTTAAGTCAAGCCGCCAGTCAAATTTCTAAGGGTGAACTTCTGCAGCTGGCAACTATTCGAACCCTTCAATTAAGCGAAGAAAAATATTTAAGCATTATTGGGGCCAAAACGGCCTCCCTTTTTTCCGCCGCAGCAGAACTTGGAGCGATTGCAAACGATGCACCATCAAAAGACCGAAATTCTTTAAAGTCTTTTGGGTATACCCTTGGTCTTCTTTTTCAAATTAAAGATGATCTTTTAGATTTTTATGCGGATCAGAAAACGACAGGGAAAACCCCCGGGAATGACCTGAAAGAAGGGAAAATGACATTGCCTCCCCTTTTAGCGTACAAAAATGGCACCCCTACCCAACAGGCTTTGATTGAAATGACGCTTAAAGACGAAGCGTTGTTTGACAAAAATTTCCCAAAAATTCAAGAAATTTTACAAGAAGTTAAGGTCAAGGAACTCCTACGTTCTTTTATAAAGCCTTTACATCAGCAAGCTCTTTCAATTTTAGCGCTTGCTTCATCAACAAACACTCAATTTCTAAAAGAAATGTGCGCCTTTCAAATTGCGCATCTTGAAAATTCCTCTTATGATGTTTTGTAATGATTGTTAAAAAGGACAGACCATGACACCATTCATGACACCAGCCGTTCAAAAAATTCTTAGCTTTTATGAAGGCGAATCTCCAGCAATTCGTCGGAATCTTGTACACCTTTTGATGCAGGGGCGCCTTGCTGGCACAGGAAAGTTAGTGATCCTTCCGGTCGATCAAGGATTTGAACACGGACCAAACCGTAGCTTTGCTTGTAATCCAGAGGCGTTTGATCCACTCTATCATTTTAAACTCGCCATCGATGCGGGGCTTTCAGCTTATGCAGCCCCCCTTGGTATGTTAGAAGCCGGTGCCCATCGATTTGCAGGGCAAATTCCTTTGATTCTTAAAATGAATAGTGCGAATGCTTTGATGGATGGGGAAATTTATGATCAGGCCATGACAGGGTCTATCGAAGATGCGATTCATTTGGGATGTTCTGGTGTTGGCTTTACCATTTATCCAGGATCTGATCACACCTACGATATGATGGAAGCAATTCAGGAACAAGCACGCGAAGCCAAAGCTCACGGTCTTTTTGTCGTGATATGGTCGTACCCAAGGGGCAATATGTCTAAAGACGGTGAAACCGCCATTGATGTTGTTAGCTACGGCGCCCATATGGCCACCCTTTTAGGGGCCCATATCATTAAGGTCAAACTTCCAACAGCCCACATAGAAAAGCCCTTGGACAAAAAAGAATTAGAAACCCATGGATTCAAATTTGGAACCCTGAAAGACCGTGTAAACCATGTCATGCTTTCAAGCTTTAAAGGTCAGAGGATTGTTGTATTTTCTGGTGGCAATACAAAAACCGATGCTGATGTTTTAGACGATGCGAGAGCCATCCGAGATGGTGGGGGACATGGGTCGATTATTGGACGCAACGCCTTCCAGCGCCCTTACTCTGATGCCATCAAGCTTTTGGATGATCTAGTGAAGGTGTATCAAGAAAAATAAAATGCGATTATACTATTTATTAATGGCTGTTTTTTTAGCCATATCAATCGAGGGAAATGCTATGACACGATCAACACCTATTAAGAATCTTGATCCTATTTTTCTAGAAAGATGGTCCCCGCGGGCTTTCAAAAAAGACCCTATTCCTAAAGAGGATTTAGAGGCAATTTTTGAAGCTGCACGCTGGGCCCCTTCTTGTTACAACGAACAACCCTGGCTATTTGCTTATACACAAACACAAGAAGGACTAAAAAAATTTCAAAGCGCCCTTGTTGAATTTAATCAAACATGGGCGTCAAATGCCCCCGTTTTGATTATTATTTTTTCTAAAAAAACCTTTGACCGAAACGGAAAAGAAAACCAATGGGCACCGTTTGATACAGGGGCTGCATGGATGTCACTAGCTATGCAGGCGCATAAACTCGGGTACATCACCCACGGCATGGGCGGATTTGATCCTAAAAAAGCTTTTGAGGTCGCAGAAATTGATCCAACAAAATATGACGTGCTCGCTGTAATTGCTCTTGGACGCCAAGGGGATAAAAATTGTCTACCAGAGGATATGCAAAAAGGTGAAAGCCCATCAGACCGGAAGCCTTTATCTAGTATCATGGTAGAAAAATAATACTATTCGTCCTTTTTATGTAACGTCTTTTTTTTAAAAACAGTGTTTTAAATTCTAATTTTTCCTCGTATTTTAGGTTGTCATGGTTGAAAAATACGAGGATAATGTTGGAAAGGAGACTCTTATGATTGAGCGAAAACACTATCTATCAGAGCTACAGAAAACTTTTGAAATACATCCTATTTGTGCTGTTCTTGGACCACGACAATGCGGAAAAACAACGTTGGCTAAAACATATGCAAAAACCCTACAAACAGTTCATTTCTTTGATCTGGAAAACCCTCAGGACTTAGCGCTCCTTGAGTCTCCCTCTATTACGCTTCCAGCGCTTAATGGGCTTATTGTGATTGACGAAATTCAGTTCAGACCTGATCTTTTTCCTTATCTACGTTTTTTGGTCGATAATTCGGATAAAAAATTTCTTATTTTAGGGAGTGCCTCTCAAGATTTGATTAGACAATCGTCTGAAACGCTTGCGGGGCGTGTTGGGTACGTTGAACTGCCTCCTTTTCAATTATGGGAAATCAATAATATGCCAATCAATTGGATGCGCGGAGGTTTTCCCAAGTCGTTTTTAGCAGACTCTGATGACAAAAGTGAACGGTGGCGAATCGATTATATTAGGACATTTCTAGAAAGAGATATGGCAAGAATGGGTATTGATATTAGCGTTACCAATATGAGACGTTTATGGAACATGTTAGCCCATTACCATGGCCAACTTTCTAATGTTTCTGAACTTGCACGATCTATGGATATGAGCCATAAAGCCGTAAAACGCTATATTGATATTTTGGAAGGATGTTTTATGATACGTCAACTCAGACCATGGTTTGAGAACATATCAAAACGACAAACAAAAAGTCCAAAAATCTATATTCGCGATAGTGGCATCTTCCACTCTCTTCTTGGGATTGCTTCGAAAAATATCCATCTGCACCCCAAATGCGGGGCTTCCTGGGAAGGATATGCGCTCGAGACAATCATTCATCATATGGATAATAAACGTACAGAATATTATTTTTGGAGAACCGAAAAAGGAGCAGAACTTGATCTTCTGGTCCTTCAAAATGGCCAGCGTTTAGGCTATGAATTCAAGTACTCTGAGCACCCCAAGATGACAAAATCCATGCACTCTGCTATGGAAGATCTAAAGCTCGATCGACTGACAATCATAACGCCAGGGACAAGGTCTTATCCTCTTGGAGAAAAGGTCTTTGTGGAGAGCCTTGAAAATACTATTCGCGCTCAGGAAAAAATGTATTAACCAGGGACCTTCATCTATCTTCTATTGATTTTTTGTTTAAAAGACCCTAGTTTAGGCCAAGCTACCCCAAAATGGAGTTATTTTGCGCCTTATTAAATCTGCATTTTCTGTTGCAACGTTAACAGTTTTAAGCCGAGTAGCTGGGTTTTTACGAGAAATGCTCCAAGCCCACTATTTTGGGGCAGGTGCTATGAACGACGCCCTTAAACTTGCGATTCGAATTCCCAGCGTCTTTCGACGTATTTTTGCAGAAGGAGCTTTCAATGCCTCTTTTATTCCTATTTTTTCCTCTATTTTAACCAGTCGAGGCAAAAAAGATGCTCTTGAATTCGCCCAAAATATTTTTTCCATTTTGGCCATAACCCTTGCCATTTTAATTTTATTAGTTGAGCTGTTTTTACCCCAATTTATAAGTCTTTTGTACCCGGGGCTTTCAAAAACACCTGAACGCTTGATGTACACGATTGAATTTACCCGTATCATGTTTCCTTTTTTGCTGTTTATTTCCCTAACAGCTTTTTTTAGTGGTATTTTAAATTCTTTCGAACGCTTTGTGGCAGCGGCGTCTTCTCCGGTTGCAGGGAATCTTGCAATCATTGGCGCCCTTCTTTACCTAACCCCTTATCTTGATAACACAGGTCAAGTGTTTTCTTGGGGGATTTTCCTATGTGGTCTTGTTCAATTTCTTTGGGTTTTTGCCCCATGTTCTTTGCGTGTTGCGCTTGTCCTTCCCAAAACTCTTTCTTTGACAAAAGACGTAAAAATATTTTTCCAAAAAATGATTCCAGCCGCTCTTGGATCTGGGATTGTACAAATTAATCTTTTTCTGGATATGATGATTGGGTCTTTTTTACCAACGGGCAGTATCTCTTATATGGGATATGCTGATCGCCTCAACCAGCTCCCCCTAAGCACTATCGGGATTGCTATTAGTACAGTGCTTTTGCCTTTACTATCCAAGCAAATTAAAAAAGGACAAGAGAGCGCTGCACAGCACAGCCAAGATCTCGCTGTTGAGTTTTCTCTTGCGCTTACTATGCCAGCCTTTATCGGTCTTATTTTGCTGGCTCCTCTTTTGGTAGAAACGATCTTCCAACACGGGGAATTTAAACCCCAAGATGTGCTTCCAACAGCCCATACGCTGATTGCTTTTGCATCAGGGTTACCGGCTTATGTTTTATTAAAGGTGGCTAGTACAAGTTTTTTTGCGCGAGGAGACACTAAAAACCCCATGATTGTTGCCGCGATTTGTTTAACCCTGAATGTTGTTTTGAACCTCATTCTTATGAAACCCTATGCCCATGTGGGAATCGCCCTTGCAACGTCTTTTTCAGCTTGGGTTAATTTATTCATTTTAATCATGATTCTTCGAAAGAAAGGTTTTTTTGTTATGACACCCATGCTCAGAGAATCCCTCTATCGCATTGGCCTTGTGTCTTTCTTATTCTTTATTGCCCTTTATATTGGAAAAGATCCGATTTTATCTTTCCTAGAGGCCATAAGTAGCAACCGTTTTTGGGTTCTTGGAGGGATGGTAACGTTTTCTTTAGCCGCCTACCTTATCATGGCCTATCCCCTAAAAGTCATGCATTGGAAGGATCTGAGGCGAAGGCTACAGGCCGACGTTTAAAGCTTCCCATGGCACTGTTTATACTTCTTTCCTGACTCGCAGGGACAGTCTGCATTTCTAGATACACGCCCCCACGTTTCTGGATTTCCTGGATCCAGTGTTTCTGAGGCTTTTCTACTTTTAGTTTTGGGGCTTATATCTTCTGATGCAAAAGCAGGATCAACACGCCCTTCCTGTGTTTTGCCGTTAGTTTCCGGCAATAAATCTTCATTTGTCTGAGGATTAAAGTTGAAGTGAGACACAATCGTCATAATTTCCTCTCTAAAGGACCAAAGCATCCGCTCAAATAATTCAAACGCTTCTTTTTTGTATTCATTGAGAGGGTCTCGTTGAGCATAAGAACGCAAGTTTATTCCCTGACGCAAATGATCAAGGGATAGCAAGTGATCCTTCCAAACTTGATCCAAAACACGCAGAAGAATGGACTGGTATAGACCTTTCAGAACTTCTTCAGGAAACCCTTTAAAGCGGCTATCAAAATGATCTAAGATAGCTTTTTCTAGACGATCCTTGATTTCCTTATCCGCAATACCCTCTTCTTTTGCCCAATCTACAACATCAAGGGACAATCCAAAAATACGACGGACTTCTTCTTGAAGACCTATCATATTCCAGTCAGAAGGATAGGCTTTCTCAGGAATATGTCCCGCGATCAAATCGTCTATCACTTCATATCGAATTTCATCCACGAAATCCTTGACGTCTTCTGCTGTCATTAGATCACGACGCTGGTCATAAATAACCCGACGCTGGTCATTCATCACGTCATCATATTTTAACAAATGCTTACGGATATCGTAGTTCCTTGCTTCCACCCGTCCTTGAGCTTTTTCAAGAGCCCGATTGATCCAGGGATGTGTAATAGCTTCTCCCTCTTTAAGGCCAAGCTTTTGGAGCATACTATCCAAACGTTCGGATCCAAAAATCCGCATCAAATCATCTTCCAAAGACAGGAAAAACTTAGACGCCCCAGGATCTCCCTGACGACCAGATCTTCCACGCAATTGGTTATCAATCCGCCGACTTTCGTGGCGTTCTGTCCCAATGACATAAAGACCACCCGCTGCAATTACTTTCTTTTCATCTTCTAGAATTTCTGCTGTAATTTTCTCGGTAAGTTCCTTCCGCTTTGATTCATTAGACACAGTCTGAAGCTCGGTCTTAAGACGCGCTTCTAAATTGCCCCCAAGCTTAATATCCGTTCCACGCCCTGCCATATTGGTTGCAATGGTTACACGCCCTGGACATCCGGCTTCTGCAATAATAAGGGCTTCATTTTCATGATGACGCGCATTCAAAACACTATGAGGGATTTTATGTTTTTTCAGCTCTTCAGAAAGTTTCTCTGATTTTTCAATGCTTGCCGTTCCAACAAGCGTTGGCTGATGGCGTGCTTGGCATTCTTTGATTAAGGCAATCACGGCTGCAAATTTTTCCCGTTCTGTACGATACACTTCATCATCGTGATCTGCACGCTTAACGGTTTTATGGGTTGGAAGATCCACAACGCCCAGCTTATAGATATCCATGAATTCGGTTGCTTCCGTCATGGCAGAACCAGACATCCCAGCCAACTTTGGATAAAGTCGGAAGTAGTTTTGGAAGGTAACCGATGCCAGTGTCTGGTTTTCCATTTGGATTTTGACTTTTTCTTTGGATTCCAAGGCTTGATGGAGCCCATCAGAAAAGCGCCGCCCTTCCATCATACGACCCGTAAATTCGTCAATAATAATGACCTTACCATCCATCACGATGTAATCTTTGTCGCGGGCGAACAGCGTATGGGCGCGAAGCGCCTGGTTGATATGATGCACAAGCGAAATGTTGTGTCCATCGTACATGGAATCGCCCTTCAAGGCTCCCTTGTCCTTGAGCAACTGTTCAACCCTTTCAACGCCCTGTTCAGTCAGTGTTACGTTGTTGTGCTTTTCCTCTTTTTCATAGTCGCTTGTCGTTAAGGCTGAAACGACCGCGTCCGCTACAACATAAAGCGCGGAAGAATCTTCTGCAGGGCCTGAAATAATCAAAGGCGTTCTTGCTTCATCAATTAAAATACTATCAACCTCGTCTACAATAGCGTAGGCGTAAGGACGTTGGACCATATCGGCTAAACGGAATTTCATATTATCCCGAAGATAATCAAACCCAAATTCGTTATTGGTCCCATACGTTACATCCGCCCCATAGGCTTGCTGACGTTCATGATCATCCAAGCGGTTGGTGATACACCCAACGGTTAATCCTAAGAATTTATAGATTGTTCCCATCCATTCAGAGTCACGCTCTGCCAAATAATCGTTGACGGTTACAACATGTACGCCTTTTCCAGTCAGCGCATTTAAATAGACTGGCAAAGTTGCAACCAGGGTTTTTCCTTCCCCCGTACGCATTTCTGTAATCATTCCTTGGTGAAGGAAAATCCCCCCCAATAACTGAACATCAAAATGCCGCATATTGAGGGTCCGACGAGACGCTTCACGCACAACAGCAAAAGCTTCTGGAAGAATATCATCAAGAGACGCCCCCTTTGCCAAACGATCCTTGAATTCGGGAGTTTTCCCTGCAAGCTCTTTATCGGTTAGGCTTTGAATAGCACTTTCTAAGGCATTAATCTCGTCTACTGTTTTTTGGTGTTTTTTAACAAGACGATCATTAGCTGTACCGAAAAGTTTCTGAACTAGTGTTGTAAACATTCTTTTTGAATCTCTTTAATTTTTTATAGTTTTACGATGATCTTAAGTTTTACCATAGTTTTATGGCAAAAAAAAGAAAATTCCCCCTTTAAAAATAAAGAAGAAAGGCTTATATTGTGAGGTGATGGGTTTTCCCATCTATGGCAATAAACGATTCACGAAATAAGCGTGGCGGACCCGGGGGCGGTACCCGGCGCCTCCACCAACCCTTTGAGGGGGCGAAACAGGATCGACGTGCGTGGTAAAGGTCAATTTTTTTCTCGGTGGTGTTCCGCCGTTATCGGACTAAAATGATAAATGCAACACGTAATAACAATCGCCGTGTAGTTAGCCGCCGCGTTGCTGCTAACCGCAACAATCGGAGATTGGTTGCTATCGCTGCTTAATAAAAAAAGCAAGCGCGGTTGGAGGGGCACCGGGCAACAGAAGCCCCTCACTAACATTGACAAAAGAGGTCTTTAACCTTGAACTATACACAATACGAAAAAATGGTTGATAAAGCCCTGTACGGGGTTATCTATGATATTTTATCCAAAACTTGCCGAGATGGATTAAAAGGAAATCAGCATTTTTATATTACATTCCTAACAGGACACCCTGATGTTCAGGTCCCTGCACACCTGAGGGAAGAATACCCAGAAGAAATTACCGTTGTTTTGCAGCATCAGTTTGAAAATTTGATGGTTTCTAAGACCCAAATTTCTGTTGATCTTTTTTTTGATGATACGCTTGAAACAATTAAAATTCCCTTTGAAGCACTCATAAGCTTTTTAGATCCTTCCGTGAATTGGGGACTTAATTTTGAGCCAGAGCTTTCAGACTTTTCCAAAGCCCCTACACTGGCCTCGCCTCAAAAAGATTCATCCGTACCAGAACTGAAAAAAGAAGAAACAGGAACAGTTATTTCTTTTGATCAGTTTCGCAAACGATAGTTGTTATTCCTTTGACGGTTGAAATTAATCCCTCCCCTTATGAATCAACTCAAAAATTGATGAAACGCTTATGGCGTTTTTATATTCGACCCTATAAAGGTAAAATTTTTCTCTCGCTCTTTTTTATGGCCCTTTCTGCCGCTGCAACGGCAGGACTTGCTAAATTGATGGAACCAATTATTGATGATGTTTTCAAATCCGAAAATGTAGAAGCCTTAAAAATTGTTTCTTTAAGTGTCTTTTTCCTATTCATCATAAAAGGGGTTTCTTCTTACGGCGAATCAATCACCATGAACTTTGTGGGTCAACGCATTATAGCGAATCTTCAAATTGATTTGTTTAACAGACTTTTAGAAAGTGACCTTGCTTTCTTTCATCATACACCCTCCGGTGTTTTGATTTCTAGGTGTACAAATGATGTAAACCTAATGCGGAACGTTGTTTCCAATACATTGACAAGTTTTGGTAAAGATCTTTTGACCATTATCTTTCTGGTTTCTGTTATGTTTTATCAGGACTGGTTTTTATCTTCGATTGCTTTTTTTGTTTTTCCTATCGCTATTTTGCCGATTGTAAAAATCGGCAAGCGCATGCGGAAAGTTTCAACGAATACCCAAAAAGAAAACAGTTTTTTTATCACCCTTTTAAATCAAACATTTCAAGGGGCCCGCCTTGTAAAATCTTATGCCATGGAAACCTATGAAAAAGGTCGTGCAAAAGAGGTCATCGAACAACTGTTAAAACTTATTGTCAAAGCGAATCGAATCAAATCCCTCTCGTCCCCTATCATGGAAACCCTTGGGGGAATGGCAATCGTTGTGGTTATTAGTTACGGTGGTCTTCAGGTCATTGAAGGACACAATACAGCAGGCGCTTTCTTTTCCTTTATTGCAGCCCTTTTGATGGCTTATGAACCCATGAAGCGTTTAGCAAACTTAAACGCAAACCTTCAAGAAGGTCTTGCTGCAACGGTGCGAGTTTTTAGTGTCCTCGATCAAAAACCATCAATCAAGACCCTTTCTCATGCACAGCCTTTGGCGGTCAAAAAAGGAGCTATTCGATTCGAAGATGTTTCTTTTTCCTATGCAAAAGATAAACCTGTTTTAGAAAAAATATCCCTTGAAATTCCTTCCGGTAAGACCGTTGCACTGGTTGGTCATAGCGGGTCTGGAAAATCAACGCTTCTGAATTTAATCCCGAGATTTTATGATACAGTTGAGGGCGCAATCACTATTGATAGTCAGAATCTCAAAGATGTAACACTTGCCTCTCTTCGGAAAAATATAGGCCTTGTCAGCCAAGAAATTACGCTCTTTGACGACACCATCCGCGCAAACATTTTGTATGGCAAAATGGAGGCAACCCCTGACGAAATCATCAATGCAGCAAAAGCAGCAGCGGCCCATGATTTCATCAAAAAACTTCCAGAGGGGTATGACACAATGATCGGTGAATCAGGTATTCGCTTATCAGGGGGTCAGCGTCAACGCCTTGCCATTGCTCGAGCCATGCTCAAAAATGCCCCCATTTTACTTTTGGATGAAGCAACCTCTTCTCTCGATACGCAATCAGAAAAACAAGTGCAAAAAGCCCTTGCTAATCTTATGAAAGGTCGAACGTGCCTTATTATTGCGCATCGCTTATCTACTATCCAAGATGCGGATTGGATTTATGTTATGGATCAGGGAAAGATTGTTGAACAAGGAACGCATAAAGACCTTTTAACCCACAAGGGTCTTTATCAAAAACTTACCCATGGCCAGTTCCATGCTTAAACGATTTTTAAAAAGTGATACAGGTATTTTTATCTTAAGTATTTTAGCATCCCTTTACATTCGTTTTGTTTATTGGACAAGTTGTTGGACAAAAAAAAACTTCCATCTTCCAGAGCAACTCCTAAAAGAGGGCAAACCCTTCCTAACCTGCTTTTGGCATGGACGACTTTTGATGTTGCCTTATGGATGGGTGGGACGTACAACAAATCCAAAACATCCTTTCTTCATGCTCATTTCTGCGCATAATGACGGGCGTCTTATCAGCAAAACGGTTCATTGGTTTGGGATTGATACTATTAAAGGATCGACCAATCGCGGTGGAATGGAAGCGTTTCGAGAAATCGTAAAAAAAACGCGCCTTGGTCATGTAATAGGCATTACACCCGATGGCCCTCGTGGTCCTTTTGAAAGCATTAGTCCTGGAACAATTAAAGTTGCAGACCTTGGAAATATGCCAATTCTTCCTATTACTTTTTCAACCTCTCGGGCGAAAATATTTAAGAGTTGGGATAGGTTTTTTCTCCCTCTTCCTTTTAGCAAAGGGATCATTGCCTGGGGAGATCCTATTATTCTTAAAAAGGGATCTCTTGAAGAAAATCAAAATAAAGTACAAAATGCTTTAAGGAAGCTTACAAGAGACGCTGATATTTATACAAAAAATCTGAAATGATATTATTTTTTTACCGCTTCACCCTTTATCTGTTAACCCCTTTTTTAAAGCTTTGGATTTACTATCGCCTTTTACGAAAAAAAGAACACCCTACCCGCTTTCGAGAACGATTGGGAAAAAGTCGCCTTAAACGACCCGATGGCCTTTTATTTTGGTTTCATGGCGCGAGCAATGGGGAATGTTTAAGTTTCTTATCTTTGATAAAACGCTATCAAACAAAATATCCAAATGCCCATTTTTTAATTACATCCCAAACATTAACATCTTGTGAACTTTTGCAATCAAGACTTCCTAAGCATTCGTTTCATCAATTTCTTCCTCTGGACCATCCTTGTTTTGTCAAAAGATTTTTAAACCACTGGAGTCCTGATTATATATTTTGGACAGAATCTGAACTGTGGCCTAATCTTATTTTTAAAGCCTCCGAAAGAACCCCTCTTATTCTATTGAATGGTCGATTCTCTAAAAAATCTTTTGAGTGGTGGAAAAAAATACCAGATGCTACAAAATCTCTTTTAAATTGCTTCTCGCTTATTTTTGCAGGGTCCCAAAAAGACCAAGAACGATTTCAGTTTTTCAACCATCCTCACGTTCATTTTCTAGGGAATCTAAAATTTGCTGGACGACCCTTAGAGGCAAATCCTTCTAAGGTAAGGGAATTAAAATCTGCTTTAAAAAACCGACCTATTTGGACAGCCACTTGCACACACCCTGGAGAAGAGGATTTTATTCTTAAGGCCCATACAGCGCTTAAAAAATCTTTGAAAAATGTTATAACCATTCTTGTACCACGACATCCTCATCGTGCAGACAAACTAAGACAAGAATGGGAATCAAAAGGATTTAAAGTTTCCCAAAGATCTTTAAATGAGCCTATTAGAGCCAACACTGATATCCTTCTTTTTGACACAACAGGGGAACTCGGGCTTATATACCGTGTATGCCCCATCACCCTTATTTGTGGATCGCTTATTGAGGGCATTGGGGGACACAATCCCCTAGAATCGGCCAACTTAAAATCGGCAATTTGCACAGGACCTTACATCAAAAACAATCAAGAAATTTATGCTATTTTCCAAAAAGAGCAAGCCTGTAAAATGATCCAAAACCCTAAAGATATCGCACGCACAATCCTTCCCCTTCTTGAAAATACAAAAGAAAGAAATGCTCTTATTAAAAAATCTTTTACCCTAGCGAATGATCAGCATCATATTTTAGATAAGATTATACAGTCCATTGCACACTCTGGAGTTTTCCATAATGAGGGCGCCTAACTTTTGGTTCCAACCTTTTTCTGTTTTAAGTTTTTTCTTAAAACCTTTGTCTTGGATCTATGAATTGGTTCATTATTTACGATGGAAATTTACATCTCCTAAAAAGGCCTCAATACCCGTTATTTGCATCGGAAACCCTGGTGTGGGCGGGGCAGGGAAAACCCCAACTGCCCTTGAAATTGGGAAGATTCTTCAATCCCTTCATTTAAATATTAGCTATTTAACCCGTGGATATGGAGGAAAAGAAACAGGCCCTTTAGATATAGATTCTCTCAAACACACTGCAGATCAAGTAGGGGATGAACCCTTGCTTTTAGCAAAACAGGCGCAAACTATTATGGCGAAAGATCGAGCACAAGGCCTAACACTTATCCATAAGAAGACTGATATTATTATTATGGACGATGGATACCAAAATCCTGGCCTAAAAAAAGACCTCAACCTTTTGGTCATTGATGGCCCCCGAGGATTTGGAAATGGCTTTGTTTTTCCCGCAGGCCCTTTGCGAGAACCCTTGGATATGAGCCTTAGTCGAGCATCTCTTGTTGTGGTTTTAGGAAAACCAACAACGTCCGTTAAAAAAACTTTAGGAAAAATGCCCTCCCCTATTTTTTATGGACAATTAAAAATTCAGCCCCCTAAAGCCCTTAAAAATCCTCTCTATGCTTTTGCAGGAATTGCTTTTCCGGAAAAGTTTTTTGACTCTTTAAAAGGGGAAAAGTTCATTCTTAAAAAAACGAAGGGTTTTCCTGATCACTATCAGTACACAAAAACTGATTTAACCCAAATAAAAAAAGAAGCGGAAAAACTGGGTCTAGATATCGTAACAACGGAAAAGGATTACTACCGAATTCCAGAAAATCAAAGGTCAGGAATCATACCAATTCCTGTTCAAATAGAATGGGACGATGAAGCTTCCCTCAAAACATTTTTAAAAAAGAAGTTAGCGCTATGAAAAAATGGATTCGCCTTTTAACTCTTGACCTTTTAAAGGCGCTGCCGATCATTTTATTTTACGGATTAGCACGGCTTTTACCTGTAACCCTTTCTTCAAATTTATTTGGAAAACTTGCCCAATGGTTAGGACCTTTTTTATCTGTTCATAAACTGGGTCAGAAAAATTTATCTCTTATCTTTCCTGAAAAGCCCTGTGAAGAACGAGAAAAAATACTCAAAGGTGTTTGGGAAAACTTAGGTCGTATTGCCGGAGAATTCCCCCACGTCCCCTTTATTGCAAAGCATAGAGTGACTGTGGAAGGGCAAGATGTTTTAGAAAAAGCGCTTTCGGCAAATCAACCTGCCTTATTTATGGCAGGGCATTTTGGAAACTGGGAACTGCCTCACTATGTGATCATAGGGAAAGATAAAGAAATCGCCCTCATTTCAAGGCCCCCCAACAACCCCTGGGTCAAAAAGCTTTTTGACATAGTCCGCGCTCATCCTTTAGTGCCGATTTTTTTCAAAAGTTCGGAGGGGTCCAGGCAAATCATGAAACACCTTCAAAACAAGGGACGCCTTGGTGTTTTGTTTGACCAACGACTATCTGATGGAACGCCCCTGACTTTTTTTAATCATCCCGCCTTAACAGCCCTTGGCCCTGCAAAACTTGCAAAAAAATACGAGGCCTTAATGATCCCAGTAGAAGTTAAACGTCTAAAAAATAAGGTGCAGTTTCAAGTGACATTCCACCCCCCGGTTAAAACAGATGGATCAGCCGAAGATATTATGACGACATTTAATCATCACTTAGAACAGTGGATCCTAAAAAATCCATCGCAGTGGTTGTGGTTGCATAAAAGGTGGAAGGGAATATAGTTTTTCTTATCTACCGCCACAAATTACTGATAGGCACTGCCCAAAGATTTTTGCCGAAGGGAACGACCTCTTGACCACTATAGAGGACAATCCCGCAAATGAAGTCTTTCCCTGTCAGGCTCTGGAGTTCTTCTAACCCCTTAAAGTCAGAGGAATCAACTTGATCGCGCTTTTTAACTTCAATCCCTACAAGTTGTCCATTTGGTTTTTCAAGAACAAAGTCAACTTCTTTTCCATCACTTGTTCTAAAATAATATAAATTCATTCTATCCGATTGAAACGTCATAAGCTTCAAGAGCTCTGTTGCAACGAAGTTTTCCAACACATGGCCAAAGATTTCTGGTCTATTTATTTCTAAATCCTTCCCTTCATACTGCAAAAGGTGGCACAGCAAAAGCGTATCGATGATATACCCTTTCGGGGCCTTCACAAGGCGTTTACCTATATTTCTGTACCAAGGGGAAACTTCAAAAGTCAGGAAGAGCATTTTCAGCAATGTTTTATAATTTCTTGATGTTACAGGATTTAGGCCAACATCCCGCGCAATATCCGCATCATTAATAAGACTTCCCGCCCGATTGGCAAGAACACGGAGCATGTTAGGAATCATACCAAGCTTTTCGATTTCAGCCAGAGCCCGAACATCCCGTTGCAAAATGGTTGTTAAATACCCATCAAACCATAGAGTTCTTTCGGATTCATCCGCTCCTGAAATTTCAGGGAACGTTGCAAGATACATCATGTCCCTTACTTTTTTATTATCCCCTGGAACAAAGTCTTTATTAAAAAGGCCATCAATAAATTGACCGGTTCCCCCTAAAACTTCAGCCCCAGATAAGGGGTAAAGGGTTAGGACATTCATCCGTCCAACTAGGGGACCTGATAGGTCAGGCAGTGCCATAATATTCGAAGACCCAGTCAGCAAAAATTTGCCTCTTAGGGTTGATTCTTGTCTTAATTTATCTACCGTAATTTTTAATGGCCGAAAAATTTCTGGGACCAATTGAACTTCGTCAATAATCAAGGATCCCTTTCGTTCCTTAAGATAACTTTCTGGGGCATTTGTCGCCGCCGCCATTTGCGTTGCATTATCAAAGGTAACATACTCTGCCGGAAATTGTTCTTTAGCAAGCGCTTGAACAAACGTACTTTTTCCTGCCTGCCGTGGGCCATTCAAGAACACCACAGGACTAACCCCTAAAGCCTTGAGCAGCTTGGTCTTAATTTTTCTTTTAATATAGTTCATCGCAGTGTCTTTCTTGCAAATATAAAAGTTAGCTTTATAAATTATAAAGCAAAGATTTATATTTGCAAGAATTGTGTGCGTCAGGCTTTCGATTTTCCGCGTCCCAGTATCTTCGATACAAGGACTGCAAAGGCTCCATTCCCCATGATATTGACGGAAGTAAAGAGGGGATCAAATAGCATATAAAGGGGCGTGATCAGGCCCGACATTTCGCTGGTAAAACCAAGGTACTTTTCCAAAACAGGAATCATGACGATAATCCCACCTCCTGGGACCGCAGCAATCGCAAATTTTGCGATAATAAAATACCCTGCAAAAATTAAAAAAGTCTGAAGATCAGGGAGTGGCAACCCAAATGTCCCTAAAATGGCCATAGCTAAAATGGGTACACCAATGCTATCGCCCACCAAATGAATGCTCACTGTCGCTGGAATAATGGCGCGCACAAGGGGTGGGTTACCACTATTGACCTCAGCCGCTTTCAATGTTAACGGCATGGCTGCCGCGCTTGACATGGTACTAAGACCTGTCAACCCAGAAGGAAAGGATGTTTTTATAAAATTTAATGTTTGTCTAAGAGAAAAGCCCGCTGCTGTCCAGTAAAGGAAAAACAAATAAAAAGAATAAACACCCATCAATAAAAGGACGATTGGACAATAGGTCTGGATTAAATTCCATAAAATGCCCTCTGTTTCCATTTTTAAAAGAAATCCCAAAACAAACAAAGGAATCAGGGGGATAAAAATACGATTCAAAAAGAAGGCAGTAAAATGCTTCCCCCTATCAATGAGCATAAGAATTTTTTGAGAAGGATAGAGGGAAAGAATAAGTCCAGCAACAAAACCAGACCCCAGCGCCCATTCATTAGAAATAAGGGAAGGGAATCCCCACGTCCACAAGGGATGGAGTGCATTTTTTCCCGCACTTATTTGACAAACAACAACGGGCAACCCTTGATGCGCCAACCCAAAAGCAATCATTGTGCTTAGAAAGTTTGATACAGTTACTGCAAAAAATAAGACAAAAATAAACTTTAAAATATTGCCTTCAAAAGAAGTCAAGGACGTTACAAGATAAATAAAAATAATAAACGGCAGAACAAAAAGCAAAATGCTTTTAAGGAAAAGGCTACAAAAAAGAAAAAAGCTTTTGAGCGTAAGGGGTATATAGGGCCCAAATAATAGGACTAATCCTAGAAGCAACAATAACATTAAAGGAAGGGGTATCTTTTTTAAAAACATCTTAAGGCTCTAGTTTTAAAAGTTCACGTATTTTAAAGGCTATTTCATGCCCCGGCGTTTGATGGGTAAAATGTGTCATAAATTGACCCCCTGGATCCATCAAATAAACAATAGATGAATGATCCACCAAATATTCAGGGGTGCTTCCCTCCACAACAGAAGCATAAACCTTATAGGCTGTCATTGCATTTTTAATGTCTTCTTCTGATCCTGTAAGTGCTTTAAAAGAAGGATGAAAATTTTTCATATAAGATTCAAGCTGAGACTCTGTATCCCTTTTAGGGTCAACTGTAATAAAAAGTGGTTGAATTTTTACGGCATCACTCCCCAAAAGACTTAAGGCTTCTGTCATATTATCTAAAGCTGTTGGGCAAATATCAGGACAAAAAGTATACCCAAAATAAACAAGCAAATATTTTCCCTGAAAGTGGTTCGATGTGACGCGATTTCCCTTTGTATCTTTGAGAGAAAATGGACCCCCAATAGTTGCACTTGCTTTTTGTTCTAAAAGCACTTTTTTTTGAAGACGTAAGTCCATTTGGCTCTTCAAATAGAAACCCAAACAAACAGCCCCTAGGATAAAAAGGCTGATCCATAAAAGTAATGTTTTCTTAAGCATAGTTTTTTCTTGCAATCATTGCTGTGATTCGTAAAATACAGCAATCTTTTAATGCGTTACAAGGAAAATCATGTTGCTCGCAGATCGATTACAAAAAATTAGCCCCTCTCTTACTCTAGCTATCACAGCAAAAGCTGCTCTTCTTAAATCCCAAGGCCATGACATTTTAAGCTTGGGGGCCGGTGAATTGGATATAGATACACCCGTCTTTATTAAAGAAGCTGGCATTGCAGCTATTCACAAAGGGTATACAAAATACACAGCCGTTGATGGTATTCTCGACCTTAAAAAGGCTATTCAGAAAAAATTTCAAGACGAGAATAATCTTAGCTACGATCTGAATGAAATTACGGTTAATTGCGGGGCTAAGCACAGTATTTTTAACGCTCTCTACGCGACGCTCAATCCCGAAGATGAGGTTATTATCCCAACTCCTTATTGGGTTTCTTATGAATCCATTGTTCAAATGATGGATGCGATTCCTGTCCTAGTCCCGTGCCCTGAAAATGATGGGTTTAAATTAACAGCAGCCACTTTAGAAAAAGCAATCACGACTAAAACAAAATGGCTTATTTTAAATTCACCCAGTAATCCCACAGGAGCTATTTATACAAAGGCAGAATTAGAAAACCTTGCAACGGTTTTAAGAAAACATCCTAACATCTATATTTTATCTGATGATATTTATGAGCACGTTATTTATCCCCCCCATCAATTTTATACTCTTGCAACCTTAGCACCAGATCTTAAAGATAGAATTCTTATCGTTAATGGGGTTTCAAAATGCTTTTCTATGACTGGTTGGCGCATTGGCTATGCGGCAGGGCCAGTGGCTTTAATCAAAGCCATCAATATTTTACAATCCCACAGCACATCCAATCCTTGCTCTATTAGCCAATATGCTGCTCTAGAGGGACTAAAGGAAGGCGTTGGATTTTTAAAAGAACCTTTAAAAGAATTAGAAAGTCGACGAAATTATGTGGTGGAATCTCTCAATACTATTCCTGGAATTCAATGCGCCCTTCCAGAGGGGGCCTTTTATGTTTATCCTTCTTGCAAAGGACTGATGGGAAAAAAAACACCAAAGGGCCAATGCATTGAAAGTGATACTGATTTTGCAACTTACCTTTTAGAAGAAGCCCTTGTTGCTGTTGTTCCAGGAATTGCGTTTGGTCTTTCGCCTTATTTTAGGATTTCTTATGCAACGGATATGGAAACCTTACAAAAGGCCTGTATACGCATTCATAGGGCATGTGATCAATTAATTTAAAGACTCTTTTCTTTCATTTTGGCCTCAATCACCCAGGCCGGAGCTGTCCCTTCTGCAGACACTTGAGCCTCTTGAGATTCTTGTAATTGACTGAACATTCTTCCCGTATTAGAGGTATTAATATGGTGAACCTCTGGTCCTTTTTGGGCAGCTGCCGGATCATCTGATGGGGCAATCTTAAATGCCTTAAGTAAGTGAGGCGTTGGATCTTTACCTTCCTCTAAAACCTTTGGGCTTACATAAGCCAAATCCTCGGGAAGATGTGCATGTAAGGCTTTTAAATCTGCGTTTATGTCTTGGACACTTAGGCATTCGTCCTCTCCTTCAATGCGAAAATTTTTGGAGTCTTCTTGAGATTGCTCTACATCCGAAGGTAAAGTCTCGGCATGCGCACTAAAAAACAAGCTCAGTACTATTCCCAAGAAAAAAAAATTCACGGAGCGCATCTAAATCCCTATTTATTGTTTGTTTTTTCTATCTTATCGAGATTATGGGATTGTCGCAAGCCCCCATAGTTTCATTCTTTATAATGATATTGGGGCTCCTGGTGGAGCTCCTTTTTTGTTAGATAAAAGGTACTGCTTATAATAAGAATTGCCCCAAAGAACGTCTCAAGAGCTGGGACCTGATGAAACAAAAAGAGGCTAAACAATACAGAAATAAAGAATTTTGTGTAGTTAAAGGGAGCTAAAAATCCAACATCTGCCAAAGAATAAGCCTTTAGATAGCTGTATTGCATGATAAAAGAGACCACGATGAGCTGTACAAAGAAAGGAATATCATCCCACGTTAATGCAACCCACTCGCCTTGCGTTTCAAAAAGAGGGGCGCCAGGAATCATATAATAAACACCGAGCAAGCCTGCCGTTGCAACTCCTGAATAAAACATCAACAAAAAGAGGGAATCTTTGGCTGTTAATTTTTTCGCCATCACAACTGCAAACGCCCCACAAACCGCAGCAATTAACATAACAGCTTCTGCTTTTTCAAAGGAACCCGAAAAAGGATTCACCGCAATAAGAATTCCTGTATATCCAATTAGAAGGGCGAGAATCCGCTGGCAATTAATTTTTTCTTTTAAAAAAAAGATCGCAAAGAGCGGAAGAATTAAAGTCTGGGAAAAATCGAGTGTTGTCGCATGGGCCATTTCTAGGTACCGAAACCCATAAAAGTACCCGACCATTCCAAAAGCCCCAATTGAAACCTTAAAGAATTGAAGTTTTGGATTGCCTGTTTTAAACGTTAATTTTTTATTGCTAGCAATTAAAACAGCGGTAATCACCATAATCAAAAAACTGCGACAAAAATTAATCTCAAGAGTTGGAAGAGAAGAGTGCTTGTTAAGAGCCATCATCAAAACAAAACTCGACTTACAAAGAAGGATCCAAAAAACCGCCTCAAGATTAATAGATTTTTTCTTAAACATGTGTCAATTCTTTCAATTCATAAATTAAAGCTAATGCTTCTCTCGGTGTCATACTATCCGCATTAATTTCTTTGACTCTTTCCTCCACTAAATTTTTCTTAGCGGCTGCCTGATAAGAAAAAAGAGGCAAAGACTGATGCCGATCTTTAGGCATTTTGTGACTTTCTTCTAAGGAAACCAAAATTTCCTTCGCTCGATTGACGACAAGAGGTGGGATTCCCGCAAGTTCTGCCACATGAATGCCATAAGATCGATCTGCCTGACCCGGAGAAACCTCATGAAGAAAAATGACTTTATCATTCCACTCTTTGACTTGCATTGTATGGCACGACAACAAAGGAAGAAAATCTTTAAGCTCTGTTAGTTCATGATAATGGGTTGCAAACAAAGTACGACATTGATTAACATGATGAAGATATTCTGCGGATGCCCAAGCAAGAGACAAACCATCATAAGTCGCAGTCCCTCTGCCGATTTCATCCAAAATGACGAATGACTGTGCCGTTGCTTGGTTAAGAATGGCCGCCGTCTCAACCATCTCAACCATAAAAGTTGATCGCCCTTGAGCCAAATCATCTGCCGCACCCACACGACTAAAAAGTCGATCAACAACCCCAATATGGGCTTTTTGAGCTGGAATATAGGATCCCATTTGGGCCAAAATAATCATTAAAGCGTTTTGCCTTAAAAATGTACTTTTACCCGCCATATTAGGGCCTGTTAAAAGCCAAAAAATATTTTGACCATCCAAAGAACAATTATTCGGTGTAAATGACAGTAACTGAGCTTTTAGAGCTTTTTCCACAACCGGATGGCGGCCTTTTTCAATATCAAAAACTTTACTTTCATCAATAACGGGTGCGACATAGTTCTCTTCCAACGCCAAAGCTGCAAGACTTGATGCCCAGTCGATGATTGCCAAGAAACGGGCTGCTAAGCTAATTGATTCTTCTTCAGACATCACTGCTTGGACCAAAGAACCAAAGAGCTCAAGCTCTAAAGACAAAGCCTCTTCTGACGCTGTGCTTAGCTTCCGCTCAAGCTCACTTAGCTCTATTGTTGTAAAGCGCATATTATTCGCCAATGTCTGTCGATGAATGAAAGCTTCCGGTATTTTATTCTTATGAAGGGATGTAATTTCTATATAATACCCTAAAACATGATTATATTTAATCTTAAGGGAAGGCACATGTGTTTGAGCTACATACTCTCCTTGTAGCTTTGCAATATGTTTTTTTCCCTCGTCTCTTAGCTGGCGCAATGTGTCTAATTTTGAATGGAAATGAGGGGCAATAAACCCTCCATCACGGGCCAGAACGGGCAAATGATCCCCCAAGGCTTGGCTTAATGTTTGAATAATGCCCTGGTAAGAAGGAAGATTATTGATACCTTCATCTAATTCAGAAAACGACAAAAGGGGCTGCGGCAAAATATCCCTTATTTTTTCCACAATACAAAGAGCTTCTTTTATACTAGCAAGGTCTCGAGGGCCCGCACGTCCTAAAACAACCCGCGATAAAATTCTTTCAAGATCTGGTGTGTTTTTAAGAGTGGTCTTTACTTCATCAAGAATAGAAACATTTTCGATAAACCACCGAATAGCATTTTGTCGCTCTTGAATCTTAGCGACCTGGGTCAAGGGGTTAGAAAGGCGTTGACTTAAAAGACGGGCACCAAGGGATGTTTCCGTTCGATCAATAGCCTCAAGCAGGCTTCCCTTATACTCGCCCTTCAGAGTTTGGTGTAGTTCCAAACTTTGGCGAGTCGCGCCATCAATTTGCAAATAAGCCGATGCAATATGATGTTTTGGCAAAGAAAACGGAGGCATTTTGCCTTTCTGTGTCAAAGACACATAGTCTAAAATTGCTCCTCCTGCAATAATTTCTCCTTTCGAGAACTGGCCAAATCCATCAAGTGTCGATACATGAAACGTCTCAAGTAGTTTTCGATGAGCATTTAAAGCATCAAATCGACTTTGTGGTTGCAGAGAGAGAATATTTTTCCAAGGAAAAAGTCTATGCTCTAGCTTTTTTCCAAGAGCTTGTGACAAAAGAATCTCTTTAGGGCCGATGCGCATAAGAGCAGACTCAAGTTCTTTTTCTGGAATGGCTTCCAAAATAAAATCTCCCGTTGAAATATCAACAATTGCAAGACCTAAAGACCTTTCATCCTCCGCGATTGCTAAAAGAAAATTGTTCTTTCGCGCATCAAGTAGTGTATCTTCTGTCAAAGTGCCTGGTGTCAAAATACGAACAACATCTCGCTTTACAACAGATTTTGCCCCCCGTTTTTTCGCATCGATCGGATCTTCTAATTGCTCGCAAAGGGCCACATTAAACCCTTTTTGTATAAGACGAGAAATATAAGAGTCAGAGGCATGAAAGGGAATTCCACACATAGGGATATCCTGCCCATCTTTCTTTCCGCGTCGGGTTAAAACAATATCAAGGGCAGGCGCTGCTTTAATCGCATCTTCAAAAAATAATTCGTAAAAATCGCCCAAGCGAAAAAGCAACAAACATCCTGGGTATTGGTTTTTAATTTCCAAATACTGTTGCAACATTGGGGTCAATTTCCCCTCTAAAAGTTGTTCTCTAAGATCCATGTCCAAAATACGGTTTACAGTTTTTATGTTTTAAAATATGCTTCTCCCATTAAAGGTGCAATGATTTATTGCACTTAAAAGATCGTAATTTAAAATAAAGGAAAAACAATGGCTAATACGAATCTTAACGGGAAAGGGCCTCTTAACCCATCTGTCCCACCTCTTCTTATCAAGGCACAGTATATCAAAGACCTTTCTTTTGAAAATCCCCACATGCTAGAAATTCTTCAAGGATTAAAGGGAAATCCTGACATTTCTGTGAACGTCCGTGTAGATGTGCATCCTGTTGCTGACCACGATTTTGAAGTTGTACTATCCCTACAAGCCTCTGCAAAGCATGAAGAAAAAACACTTTTTGTTGCAGAACTGTCCTACGGGGGTATTTTCCAAGTATCGCCAGATGTCCCTGAAGAATCTATAAAGCCTATTGTATCGATTGAATGCCCGCGCCTTCTGTTTCCTTTTGCTCGTAATATTCTGGCAGATGTTACAAGGGACGGTGGCATACCCCCTGTCTTTTTGCATCCTATTGATTTTGTAGGCCTCTATCAGCAAAAAATCCAGGAAGAAAATCAAGGGGTTTCAAAAGAATAAGACGAAATAATAATAATTACTTGATAGATTGAGTTTTGTTTGGGATAATTAAAGAGATATAAAAATAAATAGTGAGAGTTTAAAACAGTGAATACTATACTACGCATTCTTCTATGGCCGATCACTATAATTATTCGCTTGATTAACAAGCTTATTGCTCATTTTTTTAATCATCCCAACGGCGGATTACACTTAATCATCGGCATTCAGTCTATTATTATCCTTGGTATGGGGACCTGGATTGCCCTTGAAATCGTGCAACGAAACCAAGCCGCCTCGTTCAAACCCAACTTTCCAAAGATCGCAGTGGAAGCTGTTCAAGTAAAGGTTGGAACCTTTGAACAGTTCGTGACAGCTGTTGGAACCCTTCGATCTAACCATAGCATTGTTGTTAAACCAGAAATTGATGCAAAAGTTAAAGAAATCTTCGTAAAAAGTGGACAGGCCGTCAAAAAGGGAGACAAACTTTTGTCTTTAGACGACAGCCTCTATACCGCACGCGTTAAAGAAGCAGAAGCAAAACTTGTCTATGCCAAGTCCCACTACAAACGAGCTTCCGCCC
>Ga0194124_10001467_pt1 | contig 29676 bp, 29 predicted proteins | sample TA2KigCas0mmetaG_FD_148605 | JGI IMG/M metagenome (GOLD analysis project Ga0194124, IMG submission 148605) | Freshwater microbial communities from Lake Tanganyika, Tanzania - TA2015031 Kigoma Deep Cast 0m | ecosystem: Environmental > Aquatic > Freshwater > Lake | place: Tanzania: Lake...
TGTGACGGGTACGGATACCGGTGTCGGCAAGACCTTGATCACCGCCGCCATGCTGAATGCGTTGGGTCGGCAAAAACTGAAAGCCGTCGGTATGAAGCCGGTTGCGGCGGGTACGCTGATTCGTGATGGCGTGCAGTGGAATGAAGATGTGGCCTTGCTCGCTGAGCAGTCCAATGTGGATATCGACCCGCGCTTGACAACCTCCTACCTGCTGAATGAGCCGTGTGCGCCGCATGTCGCGGCCAAGCTGCAAGATGTGACAATTACGCCGTCTGTATTGGTCAGCGCCTACCAGCAAGTATCAGCGCAGGCAGAGGCGGTGGTGGTGGAGGGTGTCGGTGGGTTTCGGGTGCCGCTTACCGACGAGTTTGATACGGCAGATTTTTCAGTGGCATTGGGGCTGGATGTTATTCTTGTGGTTGGCTTGCGTTTGGGTTGTCTGAATCATGCGCTGCTGACGGCGGAGGCGATTGCAGCGCGCGGCTTGCGCTTGACCGGTTGGGTCGCGAATCAGATTGACCCCGAGATGCCGCATCAGGCGGATAACGTGCAGGCACTGCAGCAGCGGCTATCTGCACCCTTGCTGGGGGTGGTGCCTTGGATGTCGGTAGCCTCGCCGGTGCGTGCGGCGGATGCAATTGATTTCTCCTTGCTGGATGCGTGGCCACGAGCCTTACGTGACTAGCGCCGTCCATCACGCTGCCGCCGATATTGCTTGTACTGAGAAGCTCAGTTTTCTTGATCGTGTGATTGACTATTTTGTTTAGAGGTTTTGCATGACGAACACCGTCGAACCTATCGAGCACGCTGCAACGCATTCCAAAGAACAGCCATTGGAATTTTTTGCGGCTGCCAAGAAAGTGACTGATCTTGCCAAGGCGCGTGAGACGTGGCAGGTGGCTGACGTGGCGGCGCTGTTTGAATTACCGTTCAATGATTTACTGTGGCGCGCGCAGCAAGTACATCGTGCGCATTGGGATGCCAACGAGGTCGAGCTGGCGACGCTGCTGTCGATCAAGACCGGCGGCTGCCCGGAAAACTGCGGCTACTGCCCGCAGTCGGCGCACTATGACACCGGCGTCAAAGCAGAAAAAATCATGGGCGTTGATGAAGTCGTTGCGGCGGCACAGGCCGCCAAAGACGGTGGTGCGACGCGTTTCTGTATGGGTGCTGCATGGCGCTCCCCCAAAGACCGCGATATCGAAGCGGTTGAAGACATGGTGAAAGCAGTGAAGGCGCTTGGCCTTGAGACCTGCGCAACACTCGGTATGCTGAAAGAAGCGCAAGCACAACGGCTTGCATCGGCTGGTCTTGATTATTACAACCATAATCTGGATACCGCACCTGAATTCTACGGCGAGATCATCACCACGCGTGACTACCAGGACCGTTTGGATACCCTCGGCCATGTACGTGAGGCTGGTCTGAAAGTATGCTGCGGCGGTATTGTGGGCATGGGTGAATCGCGCATGCAGCGCGCCGGTTTGATCGCCCAACTCGCTAACCTGAACCCTTACCCGGATTCGGTGCCGATCAATCATCTGGTGGCGGTGGAAGGCACACCCTTGGCTGATCAGGAACCACTCCATCCCCTGGAGTTTGTTCGCACCATTGCAGTAGCACGCATCACCATGCCGAAAGCGCGTGTACGTCTGTCGGCAGGTCGTCGGCAACTGGGTGAGGGCGTGCAGGCGCTGTGCTACCTGGCTGGTGCCAATTCCATCTTCTACGGCGACAAATTACTGGTGACTGGCAATCCCGAGGTAGAAGAAGATCGCGCACTGCTGAACCGCATGGGTATACACAGCAAGCAGGCATAACGCCAATAAAAAAGGCCGGAGCGAGTGTCCGGCCTTTGTATTTGCAGCGAGCGTTTTTTTATGAACGACAGTTCAAAATTTCGCAAGCGCTGATGCGCTCACACTCATGTATCAGCTATCGCGATGCGCCATTGCGTTTAGTAGGACGTCTCAGAGTCAAGGTAGGCCGAGCCGGTGCTTTCGGTACTTTCATCATAAGATCCTGCCTCATCCGAGGTTTCCTCGTGCGACTGGTTGTTGGTTAATTGACTCACAAAATGTGCGAGCGTATCTCCGGGGAGTGGCCGAAACACGCCAAACGCCTGCTCAATCAGATCCAGCTGGAAAAATACCATTTGCTGAAAAGCAGGGACAAGGTCTACGTCAATAGTCGACAAGCCTGCGGTGAGTTGATCCGGCAATTTCGCTTGCTGCTTCAGGCCGTGCAGCGCCTGACCAATCCATTCTTTGAACTGAACTTCCAAGGCTGGTAAATTCAGGCGATGTCTCGAGCCTTGGGCGCTGCTAGGTAACCTATCTTGCCAGCGCTCGCCCGCTTTAAGGCATGCCGCAGCGAGCCGTAGCGCAGGAGTCTCGAGTAGGCCCAAAGTCGCTTGAAACTGCGTGGCAAGTTCAGATTCAGGATTGGGCATATCTAAACTATCAACGATCGCCCTCGTGACCAGCGGAATTATTGTTTTGCCTGATAAAGACTCGGCGAATGAACCGATGAGCGCTGAGCCCACTCCTTCGATTTCGTCTACCTCGGCGTCGACCTTGTGTTTGATGCTTTTCCAATGATCATCGGACTTCATGAGCTGGGTCGCTCCATGCCCGGTAAGCTTGGAATTATCTGAAAGTGTAGAAAAGCAGTAGCCGATAACCAAACGACAGACGGCATTCGAGCGTGTCGAAGGGTCAGGGTAGAGCTTGGTGATCAATCCCTCCAGCGAGTACTTTAGTGTCCGGCTAACCAGACCGGATAATTTGTGGTTTTTAAAGATGGTGTCGAGCGCGGTACCGATAGATTTCTCTTTAAGAGCAAAGATGAGATCATTAGAAAGGCTTGCGCCATCAATATCGAACTCTTGGCGCGTTGGAATGACTGACGACATCAGTTTCTTGCCAAGCCAAATCCCTTTGCTGGTCGGGTTACTGTCGGGAACATCAGACAAAAAATCTAGCATGACCGGATCGGAAATCCATTTCTGGTTAAAGGGAATGGCTGAACTTTTGAAGAAGCTAGTCGAGTCATGACCATCCTTGATGAGGGTAGCTAGGCGATAATCCTGAAGCTTTTCGGAAAGCTGCAGCAAGCGCATCACCGTTTCTCTATCGCCTTTCAGGCTGGAGAAGCGTGATAGTGCAAAGTCAAGCAGGACCTTCCCCATGGCGGTATCTACCCCTTCGCCCTGGCCATCGAGAAAAATACTGATGTACCTCTGGAGTACGTATTTGAAAGTGTCACGTCGATCGAAAAATTCGAGTACGGCGACAAGTAGTCCGGGGGATTTCTTTGCGATCGGAATAGTTAAGATGCCACGGCCTTCAATTATTGACCGTACGTTCGGCACTTTTGCGCTGATCAATGTTGAAATTGCAGCTAGCATCTCAGCCTGTGGGTTCTTTGCCCAACGGGACAGAAGTTTGTATTGCTGCTGCCGCTTTAGGGTGACGTAGGGCCCAAGCACCTGTACAACTTCGCTCCGACCTCGATTTACGAAGTCGAATAGCCTATAGGTCAAGTCAGGTTCGTACTCGGCCGCTCCGTTTTCCAGCAATAGGTTCAGTAGGGGTGTATTTTCATTATCTGCTGTAACCTTCAGCAAGGATTCTTTACTGGAGGGATGATAGAGATTGGCTCCATGCTTGAGCAGGAGTTCAACTACCTCTAGATGGTTTTCAAAGCAGGCGTGACCTAATGCAGTCATGTCATATACATTATCCGTACTGTTTATGTAGGCTAGGTAGTCGGATTCTTTTTCATTTTTCGGCCGCTGGCCTAGCAGATATTTAACAGATTGCAGTTGTCCATCTTGAGCGGCCATCATCAAGGCGGTCACACCACTTCCATTTGCACTGTCCTGCATGCCCTTCGAAAGCAGGACATAAAGGACCTCAGGAAGTGTTGCTGCCATATGTACTTCCGTGTCTCCATCCTCCTCGACATTTGCTTTCACGTTAGCCGGTAGCGCTTCCGCTAATGCCATAGCGAGTTCTTTTTTGGTTATTAGGGCAAACGCGAGTGGTGAGGCATATCTTCCATGACGGATCAACGGGTTGGCACCGGCTGCTAGTAATTGACGCATAGCGTCTGTATCTCTGCGAAAAAATGCTGTGTGAAGTAAAGTGAGACCATCTTGGTTCACCGCATCCAGCGATGCACCCGATGCTATCAATTCGGGAATCTGTTTCAGATCTCGCTCCACACGTAGGTGAAGGCTTGTCCACTCTCCATTGACGCGAGCCCCAGGCGTGGGGATCGGCTTGGACCGTGCCTTAGTGATTTCACTTAATGATTTTTCCCAGCGTTTAAACTTTGCAAGCCTCTCGAAAAAGTCGGGATCGACTCCGCCGGTTTGTACATTCTGCTTCTCATCTCGGTGGTCGGATCTGCTTTCAGTCGATGAGGATGATTGGCCCCGCCGATCTGAAACCTGACGCTGGTGTGCGTGTAAAGAAGGTTCGCTGCTTTCCATCGACGTCGACGGCGTTTTTTTCGCTGCTTCATCTATTTTTTTTCGCTCCTGTGCTATTCGTTGAAGCGCGTCAAGATACGCCCACCAAGCCTCTGTGTCATCGGCTTTCGACGATAGCGTAGGGGGGTGTGGCGGTTCGGGTCTTCACCCCACTGGTCATGTGCAACGGGCGGTGGGTTTGCGGATCGCAGATTCGGGTTATCGGGGTCGTTGGTCTGACTCGGAATTAAGTTGCTCATAGTATTGATATCTCTCTGGTTAAGCTGCGATATGCAGTAGGCACGTCGCTCCAGCGAGATACGTTACAGTGGGATGATTTGGGTTCTTCCGGGCAATGGATTAATTCGTGATGGGATAGTCACAGTCGCGGAATGAAAAAAGGCCGGAGCAAGTCCGGCCTTTTTTGGTCGAGCGTATTCCTCTACTGGAAATTACACCCAAATGGCTTACGCGCCACCATGCCAATCAGCGCTGATTGGCCGTGGTGTTGGCTACCTTCAGTCAGTACGTGTTCATACGCGGTTAGCTCTGCAATAGCCAGATCACCGAACGATTCTTTCAGCAAATCTTCGGTATACAGGTGGCTGAGATTGGGCGGCCCACCGGTTTTATAGTCCAGTTGTTTTGGCGTATAGCCTTGCAACAGAATCACACCGTCGGGTTTGAGTGCCGACTTCATATGTTTGAATAAAGCCGCACGTGTTTCAGGGTCAGCAAACTGAATGAAGATCGCAACCACCGCATCATAGGTGCCGGTGCTCCATGGGTAGTCTTCAACGCTGTGAATGCTGAAGTTGATGTCAACGCCTTGTTGATGTGCGAGCTTCCTGGCTTTATCGATACCCACCGGCGAGATATCAAACGCATCAACCTGCAGCCCTTGCTTGGCCAGCCAGACGCTATTGCGTCCTTCGCCGTCCGCCACTGCCAGCACGCGCATGCCAGGCTTGAGCAGATCAGCGTGCTGCGCGAGCCAAAGATTGGGCTCGGTGCCGAAGATGTATTCATCGCTTGAGAAACGGGCATCCCATGTCTCGCGCGGATTTGCGAAGCCTTTACTCATGCTGTCGTTGACTCGATGTCGTTCTAATGATTGAGAAATTATTTTGCGACACCGCTGATATCGGCCACTTCAGCCCGTGGACCGGTCAGCCATTCGAAGATCAGCATACCGGCGACCATACCAATGACGAAGATCGCCGCTTTTGGGTTGCCGGTACCGAGTGCGGTAATGCCTGGCCCCGGGCAGAAACCACCCAATCCCCAGCCCGCACCGAACAACACGCTGCCAATGACTAACGGCTTGGTGATGACCTGCGATGTAGGAATGCGCATGATTTCACCCAGCAAGCTGGTGTCACGTCGCTTCGCTTGTCTGAAAGCGAACAGCCCCACAAAGATTGCGCCGCCCATCACAAATGCTAATGAGGGGTCCCATTGACCCGCCACATCTAAAAAGCTAATGACTTTGGAGGGGTCAGTCATGCCCGCAAAAATCAGCCCGATGCCAAACACTAAACCGGCACCGAGTGCGCTAACGATATTGATATGCGATTTCATCGTAGCCCCTTAAGCGATCAGATGACGCGTTACAAATACGACCGCCATGCCGCTACCCATAAAGCATAGGGTGGCAACCAGCGAGCGAATAGATAATCTCGACAACCCGCATACACCATGACCACTGGTACAGCCCCCGGCGTAGCGCGTGCCAATGCCGACGAGTAGTCCTGCGACTAGCAAAGCACCGTTACTCGCTTCAATGGTTGGCGTGGGGAAGGGCAGAAAAATACTGAACAGCGCGGGCGCAATCACCAAGCCAAGCAAGAACGCCATCCGCCAGCGCATTTCACCGGGTTGGCGTTTTAGTAGCTCACCCAAAATGCCGCTAATACCAGCAACGCGGCCGTTCAACAGTAGTAGCAGTGCGGCTGACAGGCCAATCAGAATGCCGCCGGTCAGCGACCAGATCGGCGTGAAATGTTCCCAGTCAATCATCATGGTGCGTTCTCCTCGTTACTGCAAAAATGGGCATACAGCACGTTCAGTACATCGAGTGCGGCGCGGCTGTCGATGCTGTAATACACCTGTTTACCGTCGCGACGCGTGGTTACCAATGACTCTTCACGCAGCACGGCGAGTTGTTGCGAGAGCGTTGGTTGCTGTATGTCCAATAGTTCCTCTAGCTCGCCGACACGGCGTTCGCCTTGCGACAATTGGCACAGCAGCAGCAGCCGGTCGGGGTTGGACATCACGCGCATCAGCGCGCAAGCACGGTTTGAAGCGGCGCGCATCGCCGGTAGGTCAAGCATGGTCTCAGTGGTCATAGCGTCTTGCGGGCAAACTCAATACTTTGTAAACGAACATATTATATTTGAATAAAGTGTTCGGTGCACAGATGGCCAGCCCGTTGCATTACAGGCCAATCGGTGGTGCGGTACATGACCCCCCTGGCCTGAAAAACGCAAAAAATCAGCCGCTTGTAGCAAGGCCCGGGCCCTGCCGTGCCCGATGATCTGGTTGGCCTGTTTCAGGCAAGAGGCCGGCGGCGCTGTGACGGCGAAGAGCGTTTAGCCAGCGCGCCTCAGGTCTTGGACAGCGCCTGATCAATATCCCACAGGATGTCATCCACCGATTCAATGCCCACCGCGAGGCGAATCAGGTCGGGTGGCACACCGGCCGCGATCTGCTGCTCTTCCGATAGTTGGCGATGCGTGGTGGAGGCGGGGTGAATGACCAGTGTCTTGGCGTCGCCGATGTTGGCGAGGTGCGATAAGAACTCTACCTGCTCGATAAAACGCTGACCTGCAGCGGCGCCGCCTTTAATGCCAAACGACAGTACCGCACCCGCGCCTTTCGGTAGATATTTTTGCGCCAGCGCGTGGTAGCGGTTATTGGCTAATCCCGGGTAGTTAACCCAAGAGACTTTTGGATGCTCCGACAAGAACTGCGCAATGCGCAGCGTGTTGCTGCAGTGTCTTTCCATGCGCAAGTGAAGAGTCTCGACACCCCGCAGCAGCAGGAAAGCATTGATTGGCGACAGCGCCGGGCCGAAGGTACGCAAGCCTTCCATGCGGCATTTCATGGTGAAACCAAAATCGCCGAAGGTTTCATAGAAACGCACACCGTGATAGCCCTTGGAGGGCTCGGTCATGGTCGCGAATTTGCCGTTACCCCAGTTGAATTTGCCGGATTCGACAATCACACCACCCATGGTGGTGCCATGGCCACCAATGAATTTCGTGGCCGAGTGCATCACGATCGCCGCGCCCCACTCAAAGGGTCGGCACAGATAGGGCGAGGCAAAGGTGTTGTCGATGAAGAGCGGCAGATCATGCGCAGTAGCGATATCAGCCACTTTTTGAATATCGAGCACATTCATCGACGGGTTGCCGATGGTTTCGGCATACAGCAGCTTGGTCTTGGGCGTGATCGCGCGCGCAAAATTGTCAGGATCGTCGCTATCAACGAAGGTGGTGTTAATGCCGAGCTTGCGGAAGTTCACATCCAGCTGGGTATGGGTGCCACCGTACAGCGTGCGTGCAGCCACAATCTCATCACCGGCTTCGCACAGATTCAGCATGGCAATCATTTGCGCAGCCATACCGCTGCCGGTTGCCACTGCCGCGCGACCATTCTCCAAGGCGGCAATACGCTCTTCCAGTACCGCGACAGTGGGATTCGATAAGCGCGAGTACACATTGCCGAAGGTTTGCAGGTTGAACAAACTCGCGGCGTGATCGGCACTATCAAACACGTACGATGTGGTTTGATAGATAGGCACTGCGCGCGCACCCGTGGCAGCATCCGGCATCTGCCCGGCGTGAAGGCACAGGGTATCGAAGTCGTAGACGTGGTCTTTAGCCATAACAGGAATTAATTAGACAGGACGGCGAGCAGAAATAACCTTGGTGTTAACGCCGAACCAGCTCAGGCCACCAAACAAACGCGCGTATTCGATTTTGACGCAGCGATCCATCACCACTTCAAGACCACCGGTTTCAGCAACACGCGCGGCTTCTTCGTTCACGACGCCCAGTTGAAGCCACAGTACTTTAGCGCCAATAGATACGGCATCTTGCGCGATGGGTACACAATCATCCGGCTTGCGAAACACATCCACGATATCTACCGGCTCGGGTATGGCTTTGAGGTTGGGGTAGCACTTCTCACCCAAAATTTCGTCGTACTTCGGATTCACCGGGATAATCCGGAAGCCATGCTCTTGCATGAATTTGGCGGCGAAATAAGAAGGGCGATACCAGTCAGCCGACAGGCCCACTATGGCAATGGTGTGATTGTTTTTCAGGATGCGGCGCAGCTCGGCGATGGTGCTCAATTCAGATCTCCTCTGACTCAACCGCGACGATGAAAAAAATTTGCGCGGTGCCTATCGAGCACTGGACTGTTATGTTTGACAATGGCAACCCTGATTCAAGCATGTATCACCGCGGCGCCAGCGGCCGGTAAAGCGTGCGGTAAACGCGGTGTCATGATGCGTCGATACACCGGCCAGATAAACGCGAGCAAGGACATGCCCGCATAGCCGGTCGGCATTTGCGGTGAGGTACTCACATGTCGCAATTCATTGCAGTGAAGAGAAGGTTCGAGATGATGCGCGGAATGCCGCGGTAGATTAAACAGCAGCGCATCCGAGATACGGTTATCGCAGTCCCAGATATGTTGGGGCCCGATGCGTTCTGCTTTGCCATCAATGACGTCACGTTGTAAGCCCCAGTGCTCGACATAGTCAATCGTGGCAACCAGCGTTTGCGCGACCCATGCGGTGATTAGCGCAAAGCCAAGTGCTTCAATGCCGGCCGACAGGGTGAGTATCAAAGCCAGCAGCACACTTGTGCTTGTCAGCGCGAGTGCTTCATTGATGCGACCAGGCTTTTGTTGCGACAGCCGTAATGCATGAATGAATACTCCCGAAAAATAGCGCGGCATGAAGCGCCAGAGACTTTCTTCTTGTCTTGCGCTGGCAGGGTCGTGAAACGTAGCGGCGGCACGATGATGACCCCGGTTATGTTCAATCGCGTAATGCCCAAAGCCTATCCAGCACAGTAGGGCTCGAGCTAGCGCGCGATCGATGAGTGCGCGTCGATGGCCAAGTTCATGCGCAAGTACGATACCAATACCGCCCGCGACGTAGCCGCAACCGAGCGCCAGCCACCAAAAATCGGCCGTACTCATGCTAGGCGCATGCAGGGCGAAGCCGATGCAAATAATCAGCACCAACAGCATGACAGCACGTAAAAACCAAGCCGGCCACTGGTAGTGGAGGGTGGCTTTATTCGAAGTGGATTGATTGGGTGTGGATTGATGCGGCGATTGATGCGGCGTGGCTTTACTCGAAGTGGATTGATTTTGCTGACCGCGACCAATAAGCCACTCCGCCAACGGCAACGCCACTGCCGCCAGCACGATCGTGAGCCATGCCATGTCGAGCTGCCAACCAATCAGCGGCGATAGGGTGAATCCGAGTGGCAGCAGCAGGTGTAGCAGCATGGTCAAGCCTCCATCGCGCGATTGTAGCGGGCTCGCGTGCATCGGTCTCAAGCAAAATATTATCGAAAAAGTATCTATAGTCAGAATGACAAGGGTGCTTTTATCGCGTTGACATCATGACACCCCTATGTTTCAATTCGGAAACATTGGGGAACTGGGTGCCTGTCAGCGCTTTGCGATTGCCGCACCAGCCCTGAATTTCTCCGCGAGAGACTGCGCATGCGCCAGCCGAATCCCATCATTGGCAACAGCCCGCCGATGCGAGAGATCCGCAAGCTGATCGATACGATCGCGGATTCCACCGCAACGGTGCTTGTCATGGGCGAGTCCGGCACCGGCAAAGAGCTGGTCGCACAAGCGCTGCATTATCAATCACCGCGCGCCGACGCAAATTTTGTTCCGCTTAATTGCGCGGCTATTCCGCGCGAGCTGATGGAATCCGAATTATTTGGTCATCGCAAAGGCGCGTTTACGGGCGCCTTGGCTGATCGAGTCGGGCGTTTCGAGTTAGCCCATGGCGGCACGTTGTTTTTGGATGAGATCGGCGATTTATCGCTCGACATGCAAGTCAAGTTGCTGCGCGTACTGCAAGAAAAAACGGTTGATCCCGTTGGCTCCTCGCGCGCGGTGGAGGTGGATGTGCGCGTGGTCGCTGCCACGCACCGCGATCTGGAGTCGGAGATTGCAGAGGGTCGATTCCGTGAAGATTTGTACTATCGCCTGAACGTACTGCCACTACGCACGCCACCGCTGCGTGAGCGTGGCGATGATATTGTGATTCTGGCACGTCATTACGCAGAAAAGTTTGCGCATAAAACGCCTGCCATCAGCTTCTCGGCCGATTTGATGGATGCCATGAAAAGCTACGACTGGCCCGGCAATGTACGCGAGCTCTCGAATTTGATTCATCGCTTCTCGACTTTGTTTGCCGGCCAGAAGCTCACGCTGAAATCGATTCCGCGCGCGATGCTGCCAAAAGGTCTGCAGACCTTGCAGGAAGAGCGTGCCGGCCTACCCGACGCAGAGCCGCAAGAAGAGCACGCAGCCGATGTATTGCAGATGTTCGCGATTCAGCATGACGAACCCGCCAACATGCCATCAGCCATTCCCGAGCCTGCACGTAACGATGTTGAAGACATCATCATGCTGGCGCAGGGTGGCACCGTGTTGCCACCCGAAGGCGTGTCGCTGAAAGAACGCATGGCGCAAATCGAGCGCGCTTACATTGAGCAGGCGCTCGACCGAGCCGATGGCAATGTGTCGAAGACAGCGCGGCTGCTGAATTTGCAGCGCACCACGCTGATAGAAAAAATCGACAAGTACCGACTGCGCTCTGCCTGAGCGCGCTTCACTGAGGGTTAACCACGATGGATATCGCCAGTCTGATCGGAGTGCTGGGGGCCTTGCTGCTGATCGCTATTGCTACCGGCGGTCGGTTTCTGCAGTTTTTTGATTTGCCCGCAGTTTTTATTGTGTTTGGCGGCACCTTCCTGGTGGTGCTATCGAAGAGCACCATGGCGGATTTCAGGGCGGCTTACACCACCGCGCGCGAGGTGCTCACCACCAAGCCTGTGCCGCTGACTGACATGATCGATGAGCTGATCGCAGTCGGTCGTGTGGCTCGCTACGATGATCGCTGGATGATCACGCTGGAAGATCGCGAGTACAAAGATGCTTTTATTGCGAAAGCAGTTCGCATGTGGGTGGATGGTATCGATCACGCGCTGCTCAAAGATGCGCTGCTGCGCGAAATCACCGAAATGAAAATCCGCTTCGAACAGGCGCGTGATTTTTTTGCGTATGCGCAGGAACTCGCGCCTGGCATGGGCATGATCGGTACCCTGATCGGTTTGGTGATCATGATGGGTGGCGTGAATGACCCACGCACCATCGGCCCGGGTATGGCGGTCGCGCTACTGACTACGCTCTATGGCGCAATCTTGGCCAACGTGGTGATTGGCCCCTTGGTACAAAAGATCAATGGCCACGGCAAGCGCGTCAAGCGCAACTATGAGATGGCGATGGCGGGTGTGCTGTTCATTCATAAAGGCGGCGACCCGCGTCTGCTACCTGATCTGCTGCTGGGTCATTTGCCGCATGAAGATTCGGCACCCATAGCGCTGCCAGAGCCCAAGCAGGACCAGGCAGAAGCGGAAGCGACCGACAACGCCTAACACGATGAAGCCCGCAGAAAAGGAAGAAGAAGCCGCGCGGATGCCGGTGACGCTGTTCGACAGCATCACCGCGCAAGACGAAGATCCGGCGGTGCGTCACGGCTCTCCGCCCTGGGTGGTGACCTTTGCCGACATGATCACGCTGCTGCTAGCGTTTTTTTTGTTGGTGCTGTCTTTCTCTGATCTCAACCCCGAGCATTTTCGTAATGTCAGCGGCTCACTGCAAAAATCGCTAGGTCGCGCCGAGAAGCCACCGCCCGTAGAGGCCCCACCGGCTGAGACGCAGCTGGTCGCAGGCCCGACCGAAGAGAAGCTGCCGATACCGGAGCAACTGGCCAAAGACCTGGGCAAACTTCAAAAAGCGTTGTCAACGGATCTGGTCGGTAAAAAAGTACAGGTCACGACTGAGAACGGGCGCTTGCTGATCCAAATGCCTGCGCGCAGCAATGGTTTGCTGCCGCAGGAGATGATTGATTTATATGCGCGTATCGCTGAAGCGCAGGCGCAGGTGGAGACGCCAGTTGAGGTGCGCGAGGGCGAGCCGGTTGATCGCTCGGCTGAGTTAGCGCGTCAGATCCGACAACTGCGCGACGTACTCTCCAAAGAAATCGAGCAAGGCGAGGCGCAGGTGGAGCGTGACGGTGAGCGCATCGTGGTTCGTATGGCGGTGCAGGGGAGTTTTTACCCCGCCAGTGCCGATCTCTCACCCGAGGCAACCCCGATGCTGAAAAAAGTCGGCCAGGCGATCGCTAAAACCGGTGGCCGAATTACGATCGAGGGTCATACCGACGCAGTACCACTGAGCGGGCATGCGCGGTACCGCTCGAACTGGGACCTGTCCGGCGCGCGCGCCTCATCAGTCGCCGATTACCTTACAGCGTATGCGGGTGTTGATCGAGAGCGCGTGGTGGTACGCGGCATGGCCGATACTCGTCCGGTAGCACCCAATGACACGCGCGAAGGCCGCGCAAAAAATCGCCGCATTGAAGTTCTGGTCGATGCGTACGGCGGTTGATTCACGCAAGGCGAAGCAGCATTTTTGTAGAAAATACTGAATGGATTTTTCTGCATTCCCTTGTGCCTGCGAGTTGCTCACCTAGCTCAGTGCCGGCAAGAGTATTACCTGAATTATCTCAATAAAATCAAATGGTTGCCACGGACTTGGAGACCTAATTTTCAACAGCTATTGGATCAGACCACCACGCGACCGGCGATTGGATGAATGGATTCATGAATAGATTCGTGAATAGATTCGTACACAGATACCCAGGTTGAGCGGAACTCATCGACGAAGATCGGAAGCTACTCAAGCGTGCACGCGGGCGTACGCTTTAGCAGTGGGTATTTTGCGCGGCAACGTATTGTGCTTGGGGCGTGTAACTTCCCAGCCCATCACGATATGCGGGTTCTAAAATAAAAATGCCACCCGCAGGTGGCATTTTCCGATAGCTTGTCGCTGGCTTATTCCGGCTTCGCTCCGCCGCCCGTGCTGTACGAGGGTACCTTGGTACCCGGCACCGTGTTGTTGGGCTTGGACTGATCACGCGCGTAGCTGACAACGCGATCTTTGTTGGCGTCACGCGCTTTCGCTGCTTCGGCGGCTGCCTGACGCTCTCTGGCAGCCTCACGCTCACGCGCTAGCTCGCGCTCTTTGGCGGCTTCGCGCTCGCGGGCGCGTTCACGTTCACGCGCCAACTCACGTTCTTTGTCTTTCAGTTCTTTTTCGCGTCGTGCTTTTTCAGCGGCGAGTTCGTCGGCCATTTGCTTCTCGCGCTGTTTCTGTTGCTGCGCAAGCGCCTCCACGTCTTTCTTAACGCCTTCGACGGTCGAGACCGAGCCTTGCAAGCGGTTGAACTGGCCAGACAAGTCCTTCACTGCTTTCGACTGATCTTTCAGCATGCCATCTAACACCGTGAGCTGCTGCAGCAGTTCCTTGTTCGCGGCCTCGGCACGAGCTGCCTCGGCGCGTGCAGCTTCAAGTTTGGCCAGCTCGGCCTTGGTAGCGTCAGCGCGTGCGCGTACCTCCGCTTTTTTATCGGATTGTGCAGGGGCGGGTGCCTCGGCACTTGATTCTTTCTTGTCGGTAGTAGCAGCCGGTTTGATCGGCGCTGGGGTGGGGACAGGTTTTGCCTCAGGACGCGGCGAAGCTTTGGGTGATTCTGACATGCGCGCGATTTTTTCTTCGATCGCTTGCTGTACCGAGTGCGTGGTTTCCTGCGACAACTTCAACTCTTCCAGAGCCGCATGAATATCATCCATGCTCTCCATACGACGCTTGAGATCAACCGCACGCTTGCCAACTGCCAGCATCATCTCGTCAAGCTGCACCACTTTGTTTTGTAGTTGCACACTCATAAAGCTGAATACGCCTGCAGTACCTACTAATACAGCACCGGTGATACCCAGAACAAGTTTGGCCTGCATCGAGGTACGTTTGGCGCCATCGATCAATTTTTCTGCGGCTTTGTTAACGTGGCTACCGGTAGTGGCGACTGCCGATGCAGAGCGGTTAGCAACCTCGGCCGCATCCAGCACAATGCTCATCAGCGACTCAAGCTGTTGCGATGCTGCGCGGTTGTTCTCAACCAGAATCTGTACTGCCTCAAGCGCGCGCTTGGCAGTGTCGTGCGGTACGGCTACCGAGCCATCCGGCATGGTGTTCGCAATTTGTATCTCGCCGTCTGCGCCTTCGGCCGGCACACCCGCTTCTTCTGGGCTCAGTGAAGGCGGCGGCGGATCAGGCATGAAGTCGCTGGCAGCGTCTAGCTTTACATCCGGTGTGCCACCATCTTTTGCGTCGTCGCTCATTTCGCTATCCGTTTCGTTAAGCGTTGTATCGATTCTTCAAAGCGGTCAAGTTGCCGGTTTACTTTTGCGGTCGACTCACCCAAGTTCGCGATACGCTCTTCCAGGTGAATCGATAACGCCCAAGGCGTTGCGTCTTCCTCGACCTTGAAGGTCAGGTCCGGGTCGCTCATCGCCTCGGCGTCCGCCTCCGGGTGTTCGGCAAGCTCGTCTGCGCTCGCGTCCGTATCTGCCTCGTTGCCGTCCAGCGCTACATCGCCGATGACGCCACCCGATCCCAGCCCGTGCTGGTCGTCCATCTCGCGCATGTCCGACAGACCCTGCGCGTCTTGCATACGTCGTTGGTCCGACAACCCCTCAGCGTCATGCATATGCCTCGGGTCCGACTCGCCATCGCCATCGTGGCTGCGCCGCGCATCAATCACGTCATCGGCATCGCTCAGATGGCGACCATCCGACGGCCCATCTCGGCCATGAGTGGCGTGCCCGTCTGCGTCGCCGTCGGCGTCATGCAGATAGCGCGCAATGGATGCGCCTTCAGCATCGTGCAGGGCGGTCGCGCCTTCGCCTACGTCCTTGCCATGCAGCTGACGCAAGTCAGCGAGTCCGTCGCCATCGTGCAGGCTGCGCCGCTCCACATGACCATCGTGCGCATCACGAATGCCACGTTCGAGGGTCTTGCCTTCTTTCTGATCTTGCACCGCGCGCTGGTCACTTGGGCCTTTTCTGGCGCGCGCAAGCTCAGCTGCAGTGGTGTCGGCGATTGCCATCTCTGGCGGTTCCTCACCACGAAATATCTGTGTTTTTTCTTCAGACACGGTTCACCTCAGCACATTGCCGAATCAGCGACTCGCAGGCAGCAGCACTGTCTGCAACGACTTGACCGGACGCAGCCACGGATCGGCGGGCATGCCGCCACGCGCGGCATACGTCTCTGCTTCTTTACGGGTCGCGAACGGTCCCGAGATCACGGCGAATTTCACACCCTTATCCGATGTGTTGACAGCCACGATCATCGCCTTCGTCAGCGCGCCGAACTGCGCGCGCCACTCTTGCGCTTCTGCCATCGACCCCAGCGACACGTGTTGCACGAAAAAGCTGCCGGCTTTTGTTTGCCGAATCAGCTGATCGACGCCACGCTCCGATCGCGGTGCCAGCGCATCTGCCGGCTTTAGCTCGGGCTTGGCCTCAGGCTTTGACTCGGCTTTCGGCTCGGCCATGGACGCCGCTTTTGGGTCGGGCTTTGCTTCGGATTTTGCTTCCGTCTGCACGGGCACTGCGCTGGCAACATCGGTCTTCACCGGCGCCGGCGCGGATTCCGTTCTTACACTGTTTGAATCGGCAGCAGGCGCCATAACTGAAGGGGCAGGCGGCTTGGTTTGGTCGGCACGTGGCGCAGCTGCGCCATTGGTACCGGCGGCATCGGCCGCTTTTTGTTCTACCAGCTTGGCGGTCGGCGGCTTACCTACTACGGCGACCAGCGTATCCATTGCCCACGGCGGTAGGTTGTCTTTGAGAATAGGGGAGTTGGCCAGCAGCGGCGAGGCCTTGTCGGCAAACAAAAGCAAAACCACGCCAACTGAGACCACCAGCATCAGCAGCAGGCCGGCACTCCAGCGCAACAGCCGGCTGACGATGCCGCGCTTGGCTGAGGTACTTGATGCTGGCTTGGGTGCGGGCGCCGCATCAAAGCTGGGCTCGGTGCGGCGCTGCAGCTCGGCCTCGGCCTGCTCTTCTTGCTGCTGACGCTCTTTACGTGCGGCGGCAAGTTGCGCCTCGAAACGCGCTTGTGCTGTGCTGGTTTCGGTGCTGGCTTCTTTTTTGGGTTTGGGTGTTATCTTGATCTCGGCAAAGCCTGTCGCGGTAAGCACTTTTTTGACTTCAACCTCGCGACCCATCGCGCGCGCAATTTGAAGCAGCGCATCGCCCTCAGAACGGGTGGGAATTTCTACCGGCCAGCGCAATAGTCGCTGGCCTATGCTGTCGAGCGTGCGCTCGTGCAGTTGCATGCCGAGTTTATCGACGAGCAGCACCAGCGACACATTCGCGCCGGGGAAATCTTGTATCAGTCGTGCCAGTAGTTGCAAGTCGCGCTGGCTGATCGCTTTTGCATCATGCGCCAGCAGCACACGGCGCGGTGCCGAGCGGTTTTCCGAATTACGCGCGTCTTCGATAGAGATATCAGACAGTATCTGGTTGAAGCGCTCGAGTAATTGCTCGGTGTTCTGCGGCAGGAAAACCTCAACCTGCAGGCTAGGGGTTTTGCGCAGCTTGGCCAGCACCAGGCGGCCGTAGTGGTCGAGCACGCCCTCGCTATTGGAAGATAGCGCCAGCGACTGACTGCTCTCGCGTACCGCGCGCATCACATAGTCGAAGCGGCTACGGTCGGCAGCGCGCAGGAAAATCCCCTCGCTACTGACGATATCGTTGCTGGTATCGAGCTGCTGATCGGTCACGTGACGGCCTCTTCAAGTTGTCCGTTCGAGTCAAACTGCATATATTTAGGCACTTTGGGTTGCGGCCGCTGCAGCGGCGGCGCACCCGGCCGGATACTCGCCAGGTTGAATACATAGGCGATTACCTGCGCAACGGCATAGTACAGGTCTTCCGGCACCGGCTGATCCAGCTCGGTGGTGAAGTAGAGCGCACGCGCCAGCGGTGGCGCGCAGAAGATCTCTATCCCGTGTTTTTCTGCTTCTTCTCGAATTCGAGCAGCTACCTCGTCTGCGCCTTTGGCCAGCAGGATAGGCGCGCTATCGCCATTCGGGTCGTAGGATAACGCGACCGCGAAGTGCTCCGGGTTGGTGATTACGACATCGGCATCTTTTACGTTGTCGATCATGCGGCGGTTGGCCATCTCGCGCTGGCGGCGCCGAATCTGCGCCTTGACCTCAGGACGACCCTCCATGTCCTTCATCTCGTCCTTGATCTCTTGCTTGGACATGCGCATGGACTTCATAAATTCCCAGCGCTGGAAGGGTACATCGATCGCTGCAATAAGAATCAGCGCGCAGGCCATGATCAGCGCTGACTTCACCAGCAGATATCCAGCGACCGCCATCGCCGGCTCGAAGGCCATTTTGCCGATGTTATCCAGAGTGCTGACGTTATCGTAAAGTACCCACCAGACGACGCCTGCTACCAGCGAAAACTTGAGCAAGGCTTTGCCGAGTTCGACTAAAGCTTTCATGCCGAACATACGCTTCAAGCCATTTAATGGATTCAGCTTGGAGAGGTTGGGCGCGATTGCCTTGGTTGAAAATAAAAAACCACCGGTCGCTCCTGATGCGGCAATCGCAATCGTAATTGTAAGCAGTAACAGCGGCGCGACCAAGATGAAGGATTCAAGCACCTCGTACCCGAAAATCGCGGGCAACAGGTTAGGGGAGTGCACCAGCTTGCGATCAAAATTGAAACCGGAGACGAATGCCTCGGCCATTTTATGTACCAGCGTATCGCCCGTCAGGTACAACATGCCCAGGGCGGCGATTGTCACCGCGGCAGCCGGTAGCTCGATCGAGCGCGCGACTTGCCCTTCCTCGCGCGCTTTTTCAAGCTTGCGCGAGGAGGGTTCTTCGGTCTTTTCCTGATCGCTGGAATCTGCCATGTTATTGCGTCAGTCCTACCAAATCTTTTGCGTGATTGAAGCCCTGCATCCACAGCCATTGCATGCGGCCGCCGATGCTATCCAGCGAAAGAATCATTACTAGGAATCCGGCCGCGATCGACGCCGGGAAGCCTACCGAAAAAATATTCAAACTCGGTGCTGCGCGAGTGATCACGCCCAGTCCGACGTTAATAAATAGCAGCGAGACCATCACCGGCAAGGCGATTAATACGCCACCCAGAAACATCATGCCGCTCCATGCGACTACTTTGCCAAACGCGACCTGACCCAAAATAAATTTACCGATGGGTACGGTTTGAAAACTATCGATTACCATCGACAGCATGATCACATGACCACCAAAGCCTAAAAAAATCAGGGTCGACATGATCACCAGAAACTGCGAAATCACCGGTACGTTACCAATATTAGGATCGACCATACTGGCCATTGAAAGACCCATCGAGCCGGCGATGGTTTGTCCTGCAAGCGCTATGGCGGCAACGACGACTTGCAGCATTAGCCCCATCATCGCGCCGATGAATAACTGGTTAACGATTTGTACCAAACCGTTGGCGCTGATCGGGTCGATCACGGGCCAATCAACCAGTGGGTACACCAGAAAGGTGATCACCATCGCCAGCATGATGCGTATACGTAGCGAGAGCGCATCCAGTGAAAATAAAGGTGCGGACATGAGCAGCGCAGAGATGCGCAGCATCGGCCACAGAAAGGTGTAAAAGCGCTCAACAATGTCCGCAGCAAGGAGTGTCATGGCGGTTCAGCCTCTTGCGTCGGAGGTATCGCCGTCAGGAAAACATCGCGGGGATGCGTTTGAAAACGTCGCGGGTGTAGTCGACCATCATGCCGAGCTGCCAGCCGCCAAATAGTGCCAGCGATATACCAAGCGCCAATAGTTTCGGAATGAACGATAGCGTTGCCTCGTTAATAGATGTCGCCGCTTGAATTACACCTATAAACAAACCAACACCCAAGGCTACAAGTAGTAGCGGGCCGGAGATCATCAGCACTGCCAACAAGGCGCTACGTGCCAGATCGATGACGGTTGCGATTTCCATCTGTGTCTCCTAATAATTTTGTCAGGGCATCGCGAAGCTGGAGGCAAGCGAGCCCATCAGCAGGCTCCAGCCATCGACCAACACGAACAGCATTAACTTGAACGGCATCGAGATCATCATCGGTGACAGCATCATCATACCCATCGACATCAGTACCGACGACACGATCAGATCAATCACCACAAAAGGTATATAAATCAGAAAGCCGATGGTAAAAGCGCTTTTCAGCTCCGAGGTAATAAAGGCTGGTACCAAAGTAGTGAAGGGTACCGACTCCGGTCCCTCGAGCTCGCCCTTGATGCGCGAGATTTCCATGAACATCGAGATATCTTCTTCGCGTGTTTGTGCCAGCATGAAACCACGAATCGGTTTCTCGGCTTCTTCCAATGCCTGCTCGAACGCCATGCCTTGATTCATGTAAGGCAGGATCGCGTTGTTATACAAATCGCTCATTACCGGCTGCATGATGAACAGCGTCAGGAACAATGCAAGACCTGCCAGCACCTGGTTGGGTGGTGTCTGTCCGGTGCCGAGCGCCTGACGCAAAATCGAGAAAACGATAATGATGCGCGTAAAGGCTGTCATCATCAGCAGCATCGATGGCAACAGCGTCAGCACGGTCATCAGTGCCAGCAGTTGCAGCGTCAAGCTGTAGGCTTGCACGCCACCTTTGCCAGTTGCGACGGTAACTACCGGCATGCCTTGCGCAAAACTTTCAGCGGGCAGCAGTAGTGCCAGCGCCATCAATACGAAGAGGGTGATCGGGCGTGCCATGATCAGACCTTATTTTTATTCTGTGCCGCTGCCAGCATAGCGGACAGCTTGAGCGCCATCGGCGCCAGCGAGTTGGTGCCTTCACTGACGGCGCTGCTTGGCACAGGTTCGGTCAGCAACTCTTCAGCACTGACCGGGAAAGTGGCAATCGCATTAATCTGCTGCGGCGAGACGCCGATCAGTACGTCTTGATCTTTTACGCGCAGTAGCACCACCTTCTGGCGCGGCGCGACTGAGACCATCTCGATCACTTTGATCTTACTGGTTGGCATGCCAAGCAGGTTGCCGCCTTGCATGCGCTTGAGCACATACAGAACCCCGGCCAGCAGCGCGAGAACAATCGCGAAGTTCATCGCGATATATAACCAGTTCGTCGAGCCCATGGCGTGTGCCTTTAAAAGTAGCGATTCACTATTACAGATTACGCATGCGGTCGGACGCCGGCACCACTCGGGTCAGGCGAATACCGTAGCGGTCATTGACCAGTACCACTTCACCTTGTGCCACCACGGTGTCGTTCACCAGCAAATCGAGTGGCTCACCCGCGATGCGTTCCAGCTCAACCACGGAGCCTTGCGTGAGTCGCAGCAAATCACGGATTTTCATTTTGGTACGGCCAACCTCCACCTTGATCGCAACCGAGATATTTTGCAAGACCTCAGGGTTGATCTGATGGTTGGGCATCGCGCCCGCTTGCGGCTCGGTGATCGCGTTGTCGTTATCTTCTACGGTATCGTTCATGTTGCTTCCTCGGTGGTTAGAGGGTTTCTGGGCTAGTTGCGCGTGCAACGCGAACTGCCACGTTGGGGCCAGACATGCCGACCTGGCACTCGAAAGCGGGCAGGCCACCGATAATCATGGTGGCGAGTTCGGGTTTCTTGAAGAACAGCAGATCGCCTTCTTTCAAGCCACTGACTTGATCGTAGTGCGCGACCACGGTGCCAAGCAGTACCTGAATATCGAGCAGCGAATCACCTACTGCAATAGTCAGTTCATCACGCCATTTCTGGTCAGATTCTTCGCTACCGTCGGCTTGTACGCGGTTACGTAGTAGATCACGAAGTGGCTTCAGCGATGCATAAGGGTAGACGAGATCAACGAAACCTTTGACGCCGCCAGCGCTCTCGGTTTCGAAGCGCGACATGATCACCAGATCATTTTCATCGGCGATTTGTGCAAACTGCGGATTAATCTCCGAGCCAACATGATCAAAGTCGACCGATAGCAGCGGTGCCCATGCTTCTTTCAGCGAGCGGAAGAACACCTCAAGAATGATCTTGACGATACGCGACTCGGTGGGCGTGAACATGCGCGTTGGCGGTAGCCAGTTGGCGGGCAGTGGTTCGCCTTCTTTATCTGTCGCGCGGCGGCGCGGGCTGCCCGGCATGCCGGAGCCAGTACCACCAAAAAAATTATCGAGCGCAGAAAACACCAGAGTCGGTTCGATCGTCACCAAGGTGAAACCGCGCAATGGATTGATACGAATCGTGTTCACCGCCAGCGGTGGACGCAAATCTTTGAGATAGTCTCCAAAGCGAACGATTTGCGCACGCGAAGGGTTGATACGTGGGCTGGTACGCAGCACCTCCATCAAACCAAGACGGAACAAACGCACAAACCGCTCGTTGATCATCTCGATCGAAGACGTATTGACACCGAGTGTGCTGTCCTCACTCGCCAGGTCATGCTTCTTGACCCGGGTGGTGAGGTTGAAGCCGGTATCAACTTCGATGCTGCCATCATCAACACCCTGCGCCAGCGCAGCGAGTTCTTCGGGTGACAGCAGGTTACTTGTCTCAGCCATGGTCTTAGTCTTTAATCAAAAGGCCAGTGGATTACTGCACCACGAATTCGCTGAACATGACTTCTTCGATACCACCGAAGCCTTCATATTTTTCAAGCAGCGAGTTGATGACGACGCGAATCTCTTCTGCTAACTGCTTGCGGAAATCAGGATCTTTCAGGTCAGCCTCGGTCTTGGTGCGCATCAGATCGAGAATGCCGGCTCGCAGCGCGAGTTCATGCGTCTTCACGTTCTTGATCACGCGGTCATCGTAGTGCGTCATGATGGTCAGCGTGACCTGCATCACCTTGCGTGAACCCGATAGGTTCGACAGCATCGCTTTTTCGAGCGAGTAGTAGTTGAACTTCCAGCGTTGGTTATCTGCGTCAGGCGAGACTAGTTCCTTGCCGGGAGTCTCAGCGCCTGGCTTGGCTGGTGCGCTTTGGCCATCACCACCCTTGGCGTCGCCGTGACCGTCACCGGCTTTAGCGTCACCGTGGCCATCACCGCCACCATGCTCACCCTCGAGCTTGTCGAGTTGTGCATCAACGGCTTCTTTGGCCTGTTCCTTCTTCGAGAAGAAACCGGTGGCGAGCAGGGTGCCGCCTACCGAGGCACCGATAATGAACAGCACGGCCACCACCATCAAAACAATCTTGATGATCAGTTTCTTTTTCGAGGGCGCGCCTTCCGCTTGTTCTTCGGGTGCTGCTGCAACTTCCTCAGCCATCACATCCTCCAGCTATCTAAAACTACGTGTTCAGGTTCATCACACCAACACGTCCAGCCCATCACTTGAGCTGGCAGTGCTTCGTGCAGGAGGCAAGGCACTTGTGGCGGAGGGTTCATCCATCGAGCGTCGTGAGCCGACCCCGGCGACCCCGGCAGACTGCTTGCCAGGTGTCGGGGGTCCGCCATGTTGCGATTCTTGCCTTACGTTAACATCAACAGAAGCAACCTCCATGCCATGTCGCGTCAACACCTCTCTCAGCCTCGGCAAACCCTCAGCAATCAGGTCCCGCGTGCCGAGCTGGCTGGCGCTGAAGCTGGCTTGCAGCTCGCCGCGGCGCATATGGAGTTCGATATCGATATTGCCAAGGTCTTTAGGCCGCAGGGCCATTTCAACTTTCCAGTCGCCACGGGAAATTTGAGCCGCCAGCCGTTGCCCGAGCGCCTCGGCTAGTCGCTGCGAGAGCTTGTCGTATTGCTCGGCGCGCAGGTCGAGGTCGGTGCGCGCGGCTTGCTCAGCGGCCGCCAGGCTATTCAGCGGGTTGCCCTGCGGCTGCCGGCTGTCGGCGTGGCGCTGCTGCATCAGCTGCTGCAGCTCGCTGTCGCTGATGCCGGTATCCAGCATCAGCACCTCGCTGACCGGCTCGGCCGCTGCGACAGCCACGGTCGTAGTTGCAGACGCCGCCGATGTAGTTGCAATTGCGTTAGTTGCTGTGAGCATGTCGCCCACCCGCTCGGCGCGCTGGCTGACCTGCTTGATTTGCTGTCGGCGCGCAAATTGGCTGGCCTCGGCGGCGCCCAGTATCAGGCTCGCCGCCAGTGATTGATTCGACGCCTCGGGGTGCGTTGCCACGTCGGCCGCCGCCGTCGCCGCCTCGGGGTGCGTTGCCACGTCGGCCGCCGCCGTCGCCGCCTCGGCCGCAGTGGGCAGGGCGCGTACGCCATTCAGCCCGAACAGCGCAGACGGCAGCGTGCTCGCGCTGGGCATCTGCTGCGTTGTCGGTATGGCATTCGCCTCCCCAATACGCCAGCTGAGGCGGGCGTCGGGCCCGAGATCAAGCGTCTCAGCTGACGCTGCCGCCTGCGTGGCCAGCAAGGCCGCCTCCTTGGCAGGATCGGCTGATGGCGCGGCAGTGCCTTGCGCGAGGTTGGCCGCCTTGCCGCTGAACACTCCCGCGGCCAGAAAATCGTTGGCGGTTTGGCCGCTGGCTGCCGATGTCAATGGGTCGGTCGTGGGCGGCGTGCCGCCGGCGACTTGCAGGTCAGGCGCGCCACGCCGCCCAAAAATCATGGCCAGCGCATCTTCATCGAGCCCCTGCGATCGGGCAAATGCCATCAGGCTGTCATCGTTGATGGCGGGCTCGGTCGGGGTAATGATATGCACCGACGGGCCGAGCACTTCGGCGGCCAGCCCGACCACCGGCGGCGCAGGCGGCGTATCGAGCAGCACCTGTGTGGCCAGCAAGCTGGCGGCGGCGTCTGATTTGGTGCCGCCGATCTGGCCAGCGTCCACCGCAGGGGCGGCAATATCTTGCCCCGGAATGCCTTCGATCATGGCGCCGAACAAGTCGGCGAATTCACCCGAGGCATCGCCGTTGGCGTCCCCCTTCAGCCCGGAAGTCCCTGATTTATCAATGCCTTTTACCGAATTAGCGGCTTGGCTTGATGCATGATGTACAGAAGTCATAGTGCTCCGTGTCCTTGTAAAAAACAGGTCTGCGGGCTGTAATGCAAGAACCGTGTCAGCAAAAAAAATCCCGCCACGTCTCCGTAGCGGGATCTTTGACGACTGACGCGACTAGCGCGTATTGATCAGTCAGTGATCGTCAGTCAGTCGTGATCAGTCGCTCCTGATCAGGTTGGGATCAATTCATCGCGACTTGGTGCTGCGATGGCGGCACCAGCTGCGGCACCATTGCCCATGCGCCACGGATCTCACTCATCAGGTTGTGTACCTCGGCCAGTGCCTCTAGGTCGTTGTGCGCGTTGACATGGAATAGGCGTCGGGTGACGTAGGCATACAGGTCGTTCAGGTTGCGTGCGATGTCGCCGCCTTTGTCAAAGTCGAGCGCGCCTTGCAGACCGACCACGATGCGGCCAGCGCGAGCCAGCGCCTTGGATTTTTCCATGATCGAGCCGCGCTCGATATGGCCTTTGGCGGTCGCCAGGCTTTCGATCAAGCCGTCAAACAGCATCTGGATCAGCTGCACGTTATCGGCCGCAGCCACCCCAGTGGTCACTTTGACATCGCCGTAGCTGGCCAGTGCGCGTTCTCTCATGTTCATGGTCTGTCGCTCCAAGTGGATCATTGCGTCAGACCTATGATCGGCACTTTCGTGCCAACCTTTAGAGCGTATTGTGCTTGGCCGCCAGCGGCCTCAGTATTTCCGGCTTAAGCGCCTACTTTCGTTTCGGCTTTTTCTTGCTCGGTTTTATTGGGGCCGGCGTCTTCAGCGGTCGCCGCCATCCTTAGCGGGGGCTCCGCCGCAGTATCAGCCGCAGTCTCAGCTGCCGGCATGAGGCCTTGCTCCGGCATCTGTGCCGGTTCCAGCCCGGCACCCACCGGCTGTTGCGCTGGTTGAAGATCCGGCGTTAGCAGCTCAGGGGTGTCGGGTGGCGGCAGCGCAGCCAGGGCAGTATCGTCTTGCCCCAATTCGGGCGCGTTGTGATCCGATTCGGCAGTTTGATCAGTGGCTTGCTCTTCATTGGCCTCGTCATCCTCGCTCGGCCGCTTGGGTCGTTCGAGCAATGGCATCAGTATGGACGACAGCGGATTCGGTGGCAGTCCAGTGGCGGCGTACAGCGCCTCCCCCACCATATCAACTTGCTGGCGGATCGGTTCACGGTCTTGTTCCGGTGTGGTCGCCAGCGCGTAGCCGGCGCGGTAAACACCCGAGGCAAATTCATGCGGTATCCATGACTCGATTTCGCCGCGCAGGGTTGGCACCATCTGCTCGCACCGGATCGGGCTGGCAAAGCCTTCGCGCCCGTCGAGCTTGCCCTCTTCAAACAGCAGCTCGAGGTGTTTTTGCAGCACCAGGTCGTAGCGCGGGCGGATCGCCGCCAGCCGCTTTTGGTCCCAGCCGGGCATCGGCACGCCGATCATCGCGTCCCACAGATTTTTGCCTGTCAGACCGCCGAACACAGCGGCAGGGTCGATGTAGCCCCGCTTCGGTATGTCGGAGTGCTTGTGGATTTCATTCACCCGTTCTAGCATGAAAAAAACGACCAGTAGCGTCCCGACCAGCCCGGTGAAGATCAATAGCAGCAGGATGGTATTCATTTGCGGCCCCATAGGTATTTCATTAAAACCATCTCAGTCGTTGTTCACTAGCGCAGTGCCGGTTCAGGATTGAGCTGGGTACGAAGCTTCTTCACATTGGCCGACAGAATCTGCGATACACGCGACTCAGACACGCCAAGCACTTCGCCAATTTCACGCAAGTTCAATTCTTCAACGTAGTAGAGCGAGATCACCAGCTTGTCGCGCTCGGGCAAGCTATCGATAGCCTCGGTAAGCGCCTCCACCATCTCGGCTTCCTCGATAATCGATTCCGGTTGACGCGATGATTGCTCAGGCAGCTGCATCACTTCGTCAGCCACTACCTCGATCGAGTAGGTCTCGAACTGACGCGCGGCGCCACGATCTTTTTCATAGCTGTCGAGCTCCATACCCATGAACTCGGCCAGCTCTGCCTGTGTCGGCGCGCGCCCAAGTTCCGAGGCCAGTGCCTGACTGGCGCTGCTCTGTGATTTGTTGAAAGCGACAGCCGAACGCGGTAGGAAAGAGAGCCGGCGTACTTCGTCGATCATGGCACCACGAATCCGGGTGTGCGCGTAGCTCTCGAAGGCCACACCTTTACCGTTATCAAACGATCGGGCGGCTTCAATCAAACCGATCATGCCGACTTGTACTAGCTCTTCCACTTCCATGAAAGGCGGGATGCGTGCCTTCAAGTGCACCGCAATGCGCTTGACCATGCCTAAGTGATCCATGATCAGCGCCTCGTCGCGGCCGCCGGTTTGTTGGTAGAGTCGGAGTGAGGGTGGCATGGCTTAGCCTCCAGGGTTTCGCTTCACCAATCGCTCCATGAAGAATTGCAGCCCACCGGAGATGTGGCTGATTTCAGGGAGATTGGTGATGGCATCGGCCAGTCGGCGGAAGTCTCGCGCACCGGCACTACCGGGTGCAAACTCCATTACCGACTGGTACTTCTTCAAGGCCGACAGCACTAGCTCGTCGGTTTCAATCGAGGTTAAGTACTGCAGTGTCTTGCCAAGAAAACGATCGCATACCTCATTCACGCGGCGGTACAGCTGCGCGCCGGCGGCTTGGCTTTCGACCATATTGGGAATCAGGTAAATCTCATCGAGCTCAAGATCGCGTGTCATCACTTTGATGATGCCGTAGGCATCGGCAATCGATGAGGGCTCGTCTTTAACAACGATGAAGCGACGTTGGCAGGCTTCCATGAACGCCAACACCAATGGCGCAATGCCTGCAGCGGTATCAACAATCAGATAATCAATCTCGTCATCCAAGTCGGAGAAGGCTTGCACGATGCCTGCAGTAACCGGCGCAGAGATGGCCGCCATCTGATGCACGCCCGAGGCGCTAGGCACTAGCTTCACGCCTTGGCGCGACGTGACAATCACTTCTTTCAGTGATTTTTCACCCGCGATCACATGCGACAGGTTGTACTGCGTTTGGCAGCCAAGGGCGATCTGCGCATTCGCCAGCCCCAAGTCGGCATCGAGCAGCATCACCTGCTTGCCCATCATCGACAAGGCCACCGCGAGGTTTGAAGACAGGGTGGTCTTACCGACACCCCCTTTACCACTGGCGATGCCAATCACCTCGGTGCGGCGCTTGGTTTGTAATTGCTTAGCTTGCATGAGCAGTCTTTTCAATACGTGCCACCAGCGCTTGCGCGGCGGTCATCACAGTGGGGTCGGCTACAGCGTTGCCGTGATGGTCGACCAATTCATCGGCCACCAGCGGCATCTCAATCGCAAGGCCCCGAATGGCCAGCGTCACTAGTTCATTGGCGGTCAGCACGCTGCATCCGTCGGTTGCCAGCGGCGAGTGCGACGCGGCCGACAAGGGTACCGCCTTGTCGCATAGCACCTGAATCAACGGCCACGGCTGTGTTGCTTCGTCCAAGCGCGACGCCATCAGGCTATTCCAGGGGCTGGGCGCATCTACCAGGTACTTGCGCACTGTGGTGCCCGCAGCATCTGCCGGCAACACCAAATGAAACGCGATCTCTGGCGAACAAGTGCGCAGCTGAGCCATGCGATTAAATACCTCAACACCTGGGGTATCGATTAATACCAGGTGGCGATTACCGAGCTCGCCCAACAAAATCTTCAATGTGTCGGCATCGTTCGCGCGCAGGCAATCCACACCCGCCTGCGCGCACAGTATTTGAATTTGGCTCCAGGCGCCGGCGCGCTGATCCGCATACGAGATCACCGCCACCGTTTCCGGGCCCTTACGTTCAGCGGCGGTGCGTGCAAGACGCGCCACCATCATCGTCTTGCCGGCACCGGCAGGGCCGGTAATAGCATGCACGCCGCGCTGCGGCAGCTTGGCCCAGTGCTCGCCCATGCTTTTTGAAAGGTGCGCGTGCAGCGATTGCTTGGCCTGCGCGAGGTCATCGATCTCGCTCACATGATCCACCAGCAGCGTGCGCAGCGATAGCGGAATGCTGGCTTCAGCCAAGGCTGCTACCAGTGGCCTAACAGCGCCATGCGACGGCGCCTCTGCCTGCCACGCAACCACCCGCTGCGCCAGTTTGAATTCTTTACGCATCGCAGCCAGCTCATCGCGAACCAAGTCTACGATTTCGCGACCGCGAATATAGTCTCGATGGTCGGCGGCGCGGCGATCGGTTTTACTGGTAGGCGCTTGCGCCTGGGCGCGTTGGCGCACCACGGTGTCGTAGGTGACATCGTCTTCAATATCGCCCGACAGCTCTTTCTGTTCGCGCACGCTCTCGCGCAACGCGGTTTGAAACAATCCGCCATCTTCATCATCTGCGCGTCGGTTCGCTCTCAGCCATGGGCTGTCGTCGTGCGCTGGCTCGGCACCCAGATCGACCGCGACGATGACTTCGTGCTGGCCGTTGACCTTGGCGTTAGAGATCACCAGCACGTCTTCACCGTAGAGCTTGACGGCTTTTTCCGTCGCTCTGCGCAGGTCTTTGGCAAGGATGCGTTTCAGTTCCATGATGACTGTCCTGATCAGGCTTTATTCTGCGCTTCAACCGTGAAGATCACCTTGACGGCCTGGTCGTCGGGGATCTCGGTGTATGACAGCACCGTCATCTCGGGGATGCGGTGCCGAACCATTTTGGATAACCAGGGGCGAATCGACGGCGCAACTACCAATACCGCAGGGTTGCCCTGGTCTTCGACCGACGTCGCGGCTTGGCGAAGGGCAGTGAACAAGCTTTCGGCCAAGCCGGGCTCGATCACCACGCTTTGCCCTGGCCCCCCATTGGTCAGTACGTTGTGCAGCAATTGTTCAAGGTCAGGGGCCAGTGTCATCACCGGCAAGTTATCTTTAGCGTCGATCAGGTCTTGCACGATCATACGGCCGAGTTTCGGACGAACGCTGGCGCACAGTTGCTCGGGGTCTTGGGTTTTGGCGGCAGCTTCGGACAACGTCTCGATAATGGTGCGCATGTCGCGGATCGGGATGCCCTCATTCA
>Ga0194124_10001468_pt1 | contig 29656 bp, 22 predicted proteins | sample TA2KigCas0mmetaG_FD_148605 | JGI IMG/M metagenome (GOLD analysis project Ga0194124, IMG submission 148605) | Freshwater microbial communities from Lake Tanganyika, Tanzania - TA2015031 Kigoma Deep Cast 0m | ecosystem: Environmental > Aquatic > Freshwater > Lake | place: Tanzania: Lake...
AAAGATTTAGGAAGTGCCAAAACATACGAATGTAAAAAGTGTAAAATAAAAATAGATCGTGATATAAATGCATCAATAAATATCTTTAATATAAAGGTGCCTAGTTAATTATAATTTATTATAATTGACCGGTCTATATGACCGAAACCGTTACACACCTTAAAGAAAAACTTAAAAGAGAGTATAAAGAAATATAAAGTTTTTTGTAACGGCTAATAAATATTTATACAACAATATATATTTAGTTTGTGTTTTTATATTATGGTATTGTTGAAAGATTTGCAACAAGATATGTTTTATTTGTATTTCTATTAATAGTGTATATAATACTATAATTTTTGATATTGATAACGAAATATTTTTCATCAACTGTATATTTTTTTATATAATTTTCCAAAAAATCATCCAAACTATTGACAATATTTTGTGGCAAATTATCTGTTCTATATTTTTGACTCATATTATAAAAATCCACATGATTTACACTATATTTCAAAGATGTATGTGTTTGATAATTCAATACATGTCTATCTATTTTATAATAAGAAAGTGATAATTTACCCTTGTAATATTTATGATATAATAAACCCACAATGCTTGATGCAAATGCTATATAAGCAATGTTACTGTTAAACAAATAAGAAACATTTAATATTTTCGATAGCATCACAATTATAATTATTTTTATAGAATAATTGTAAATATCAATTTTTTTATTTTTATAATAATTTATATACAGACTATTATAAAAAATTGGCGTTTCAAATCTCCAAAGGTGTAAGCAATTTCAATAAAAAAGTTTGATAGTTGTGCCACAAATCTATCTAATGAAATAAATGAAATAAATTAAAGTTTTTTTAACATATCGACTGCATTACAATTTACTTTATATTGATATTCTTTTTTAGTTTCTTCAGTACAATTGATATTATCAATGGGGGGATTACTATCAATTGCTTCATCATAATATTTTTTTATTAATTCTAATGATGGGCGATTCTTTTTATATATATTTTTATAATTATTAATGTTCTTTTGGGCTAATCTATCAATTTCTTTTACTTCAGATTCAGTAAGTTTGGGTCCCATTGTAATAAATGACTTATTATAATCTTTTTCCAAATAGCAATCGATAATAGGCAATCGAAATAAGTATTTTTCTGGACATTCACCACGCGCTACTATATTAATATTTTCACCAGTACCTACAAGCATATCATAATAGCCTTGATAATATCCACCTTCATCATCAGTTGGTTCTGTCCATAAGTTTTTTAATCTATTGATATAATAATAATAAATCAATGTATCTGGGTCAAAACATAATGGTCCAAATGGATCTAGTCCAAGTCGTTCACCAGTATATGGATCCCACATATGAGGAAACTCAAAGCAATTATCTGGCTCTAAATCTATTCCTATAATAGGATCCATTTTTCTTAATCGCATAGTTTTGTAATAATCTATAGTACGATCTTCATAATCTTTTTCATATTTAGGAGTTAATATAGTTGGTTCTTCTATTATATTTATATTGAGCTTTCCAAAATCCAATATCATATTATCTATATTGTCAGACTCCATATCAATATCAAAATCAACAAAATTATACATATTATATGTGTAATAATATAGTATAATATAGTATAATATAGTATAATATAGTATAATATAGTATAATAATTATATATATATAAGAAATATCAATTTTTTGCTCATAAAAAAAAGTTGAAATTAAAACTATATAAAGATTTAGTTTTAAATATAAAGTATCTCTAAATCATAGCAAATATGTCCTCTCAAAAATTTTCCCAAAAATCCGATGCCTCAGTTGCTGTTAAAAAAACTACAAAAAGACTAATGATTGACACAAATGATTTCAAAATTACAAACTGGTCTGTTACTGAAATTGACTTTGAAGATGAAAAAACAGCTAAAGCTAATCAATTCACTTGTTATGGTCGTTATAATTATGGAAAAGAATCTAGTCCTGTGCTAAATCAACTTGTATTTAAAACTTCTCCGATTAAATTAACTAGTTATGGAATTCCTTCACTTGGACAATATGCTAAGACTGATAAAGATAGAAGTTATGTTAAAATTCCTTTTGATAAGTCTCAACAATCTTGCGTAGAACTATTCAAGATGTTTGAAGCACTTGACACATGGGCTATCAAAAACAAAGAAAAATTTTTTACTGGTAAACTTGCAAAAGCTATCAAATTTTATGATTATACACCTATTGTTCGTAAAGCACAAGAAGTAGTATCACTTGAAGATGATGATGAAGCAGAATCTAAGCCCAAGTCTGAACGCCCAATGTATGCTAAAATTAAGATTTCAACAGAATGGCCTTCTGGTGATGTAAATACTAGTGTATTTGTTCGTGAAAATGGTATTCCAGTTAAACAAGAGGTTACTACTGTAACTGATATGGCTCAACATGTAATGTGGCAATCTACTATTCAAATGATTTGTTCTTGTAATAAGTTGTGGTTTGGTAAGAGTGCTGATAAATCTGGAAGACGTCAATATGGTTTAGCTTTTAAGATTCTTCAATGTGAAGTAACTGAAAAAGCTAATAATAATGGAATTAAGAATGATTTCAGTACATATGCTTTTGATGATAGTATTGATATAGAAGAAAAAGTAAGTGTATCTAAGAAAAAAGACATGTCTGATTCTGAAGATAATTCAGATTCTGATTCTGAAGATAATAAACCTACTAATACAGATAATAAGAATAAAGAATCATCAGATGAAGATTCCGAATCAGAAAACGATAAGCCTACTAATATTGTGAATAAGAATAAAGAATCATCTGATGATGATGATTCTGACTCTAATTCTGATTCTGAATCTGACTCTTCATCAGATGATGAAAAACCTATCAAGAAAAAGCTTACTGATGAAAAGAATTCTAGAAAAAAGCCTACTGAAAAAACTTCAGTTAAAAATACCCGCTAATTTATGTATTTTTTGAGTATTTATATTATTTTGTTTATATTTATAGTAAGTTTATTTTATATTAATTAAAGTATAAAATAAGAGTATAGTTGAATGACACAAACTTATAAAATTTTTAGAGTTGAAGAATTAAAAGCTGAAAGAATTTTTTATCAGAGTCCAAAAAAAATACTTTATAATAATAATAAATTTATATTTATTCCCATAGTATATAAATTAAATGAAAATACTATGCCTGTTCTCTTTCAGTTGCCTTCTATTAAATTGAATGATTCATATAAGAAAGATATTTTGCTATTACCAATAAATACTTTTAATAAAACCAAAACAGAATTACTAAAAAATTTTCTAAATGAATTAGATGAAAAATTAATTCAAGATTTTAAAAATAATGGTAAGAAATGGTGCGCAGACTATGTGCAATATTTAAAAAATATAGAATATAAAGCACTGGTAAATCTTATAGAAGATAATGATCCAATATATGATAATGGGGTGTTAAATTTGCAACTAGAAGATATTAATAATTTTTTATTAAACAAACAAATTAAAAATACTGTTAGGATTTATAATGAAAAGAAAGAAATTGTTAATAGTTCAGATTATACAGAAGTATTACAAAGGGGAAATATTATTCAATGTATATTAGAACTCAAAGGTTTAATTATCCAAATGAATAATGAAACTACTGAAATATTTCCTTATATTAAAACACATCAAATCAGATTTACAGAAGAAAGACTATTAGAAGTATCTCTTGAAAGTTATTCTTTCTTGGATTCTGAAATTGAACCTACTAATTATGGACAAATAAATAATAAATCAAATCTTAATTCTATACATGAAAATAATCAAAATCAAGAAAAAGTTTTAGAAGAATATACAAGTGATGATTCAGATGATGAATCAGATGATGAATCAAATGAAGATTCAGATGAAAATTCAGAAGAAAATTCAGAAGAAGAATTAGAATCAGAAAAATTAGAAGAATCAGAAGAATCAGATAATGATACATCTGATGATGAAATTCTAAAAAAAATAGCAAATGATACCAGTTCTAGTGAAAAACCAAAAAAAAGAGGTCGTCCGACTAAAAAACATTAATCAAAATCTAAAATTAAATTACCATCTTCAAAGTCATCATAATAATTATTAAAAACATTATTAGGATTATTTTTTTTATCTTCTTTACTTTTAACTTTTACTTTTTCTTTTTCATTATTTTTATCTTTATCTTTATTTTTCTCAATAGGCTTTACCTTTTTTTTTAATAATTTTTGTTTTTTCTTTTTTTCATCTTTATTAGTAGTATTCATTGCTTTTGAAATTTGCTCAAGATTTTTTTCTACATAATTAATTATATTATTAGATATTGCCCACATAAAGAAATTTAATTGTCCCAATGTAGTATATAATAATACTATATCTTTTGATATTTGTGATGTTGGTGAATCATTATTTTTTATATTATACTGTAGTTCATTTAGATAAAATGGATAATAAAATTTTCTTCTACGACGAAAGGGATCAAAATATCTTTTTTTATAAGATTTTAATTCAGATTTATATGAAATATGCACATCAAAAGAATCAATTGTAGTTGGATTGGAATCATCAAAATCAAATACTCGTTTAGAATATCTAGTAACAAACCAATCTAATATTCTTAAAGAAATTTCAGATTCGCCATTGATTATATCTAACATACGAACTATTTCTTTATTGTCGCATTTTTTAAAAAACTTATGAATTGTTTTATAATAACATAATTCTTTTGAACTAAAAAAAGTAATCGGATTTACTGCATCTTTAATTGCTAAATTAGATAAATCTTCTGATTCATTGTCTGAATTATCATAATCACTTTCATTATAGTTATCATGATCACTTATAGAAGAAATATCCGATTCACTATCTTTACCCGATTTTATTAAAAATTTATCCATTGTTTAATATAATATAGCTATTAATAAATAAAAATTCTTAAGTATATTTTGCAAAATAATTATTATTTATTATCTAATTCTTTAATTGTTTAATTTTTTTATTGTTTGATTGTTTGATTCTTGATTGTCGTCATCAATTATTTCTTTATTCTTTGATTTTTTAGCAATTATTTTTTTTTGGCTCTTTCTTAAATAAGTCTTCTAATTGTTCTTTTGATATATCTATAGTATCATCAGTTGTTTCAAAGATTTTAATATTATCTTTAAATTTTTTGTCTTCTTCAATATTTTGTTTATAAATTTCATCTTCAATAGTATCTTTTACTACTAGACGAATCACTTCTACTTGTTTGGTTTGTCCCATACGATGAGCGCGTCCAATTGCTTGCCATTCTGTATTACGTCTAAATTCATAATTTCCATATACTGGATCTAATAATATTACTTGTGATGCTTTTGTTAAATTAGACCCTGATGCTGCACTATCTGAAGATAACATAATTACTTTTATTTTGTCATCTGCGTTAAAAGTTCTAATAGCTTTATCACGAGTCCATGTATTACCCTTACAGAATACATTTGATATACCATAATCATCAAGTATATCGCCTACTTTCTTTAATAAATTATCCCATTGTGAGAATATAATAGTATGTTTATCACTATTTTTTAAGAAGAATATTAAATTGGCTAATTTTGTTCCTACTTTGTTTATTAATTCTAATTTATTTTTAGTTTCTGCTGTTAAATCTCTTTTTTTATTGTTAGGTTTTTCATAAGAAATCTTATATATTTCATTATCTTTGATTCCTTTTTTACAATATGGACATTGGTGTTTCTGTGGTATTATTAGTTTGATACAATCATAGCAGAATATATGCCCGCACTTAGTAACACCAATATCATCTTCAGGAATGGTTCCTAGACAGATACCGCATTGTTCACTATCTTCATCATCACTATCAGAATCACTATCTGAATTTTTAACTTTCTTTTTCTTTTCAGCTGTCTTTTTAATTCGTTCTAAAACATTATTATAAAAATTGTATGTAGTTTTTGCACCATCATATTCTTTTTTAGTTTCTAATATTCTGGATTCTATATTGGCTAATTTTTCATACATACCAAGATGCGTAATATTATTAGTTGTCCACAATTCACCAGTTTTATTTATTAATTTATTAAAATTAGATTCTTTAATAGTAATAGGAGCAAGTTTATATTTCTTATTTTTGTCATCATCAGATAAATTATCAAGATTATCATTATATTCAAAATCATCATCACATAGATTACTCTGTAATTTTTCTAGCAATTTCTTATCTATTTCAGGTAAATATTCTATGTAAACTTTATGACCCATTTGATTGAGAATTCTTTTGAGACGACGAACTTCATATCGTTTTATTAATACAGAATATACTTCTTTACGAATTAATTGTATATTTAATTTAGTTTCTGCTGTCGTCATGCCATTTAGATAATGTTTAACCATTTTATTTTGAATATCATCGAGAGTCTTACAATTAGAAAGAGAATCTTTAATTTCATCAGCTAATTTAGGATGACAGCATAATTGACGTAAGAATACACTAAATTTATTATTATTAGAATTAGCTAAATAAGCATTATACATCATACGTTCTGTAGAAGAAAATTTAAGCCATAGAGTAGTTTCTTTAATTGGTTGTAATGTATATTCATCCATAATGCTCTTCTTAGTATTATGTCTAAAAAAGTTATCTTTCATATATTGTACAATTTGGTCTATAGAAAATATTTTTTTATCATATAGATTATTAAACCCAGTAACAAAGTCAAGCATCTTTAATAGACATATAGAATCTTTATTAAATGGTGTTCCAGTAACTGCCCATTTATAATTAGCTTTAAATAGTGGCAAAATATTACCAACATGTTTAAATTTATTTACTGTAAATAATTCATGGAATTCGTCTATAATAATACGATGCCATTGAATACTTAATATATTTACACTAGTTTCGAATAATATCATTGGATTTTTACTATTTAAAATAGCCATCGAATTAATATTATCTTCTAGATTCTTAAGATTAAATTCCATTGATTTCAAATAATTTTTATTCTTAGAAATGTTTTTTATTATCTTTTCTATATAACATTTATTTTCTAAAAAAGCACTTGATACTATTACAAAATCGGCATCTAAAACATCTTGATATGTATATTTTTCATAATGAACTTTTGTTAAAATACTTATAATATTATAATTATTTTTAGTCATTTTTTCAATTTCGCGTTTCCATTGTCCACATAATTGATTTGGGCATATTACTAGAGTAGCACGTGAGAATAATCTATTTGGATATTGATAATAGCAAGAGTTTTTAGCAGGATTTAATAAAGATACAGTAGTCATCTGAATAGTTTTTCCTAATCCAACTTCATCAATGAGTGCTCCTCCACTAAATTGTAATATTTTTCTATCAGTTTTCTTATAAAAAATTTGTCTAACAACATCATAATAATAATCACCAAAGATAATTTCGTCATTAATATTGTAATTCACTTTTGTATTTTCTAATTCGCATTTATTCATCCAATTGACAGAACGCTTTTGATAATTATATAAATTACACTTTAAGAAATTTGGATTTTCTATAATAGGATCACTTGGCTCTCCTACTTTTGTAGAAACATGTGCAATTATTTCATCGATAGTTTTAGTTAAATTGTCATTATTCATAATTTCTAATTTGCCATTATTTTTGCGAGCTTTCTCATACATAGTATGGAATCTACACACATTTATCAAGAAATCAAGATTAGGAATATTTTTATAATCACTATAAGACATAATTTTTTCATTATTGACAGATATAATAGTTATTTTAATATCAAATTCTTTTTCTTTCTTTATAAATACATAAATAGTATATATTTCTTTGTTAATATCAGAGTTAATATCAGATGGCAATTTATAAAAACCCTCAAATTTATTAAATTCGGCAATAGCTTGTTCATTGATATATTCTTGATAATCATTACTAGTAAAAATATCTTCTATTTTGATAGCAAGAGTAGTAGGATTATTAAAGTTGTGATTTTTATAATACTTGTCATAAATTAGATAAGTATAACCGCCAATATTCATAATATTTATAGGATTTTATTAATAATTATATTTTAAACTATTTTGAATTCAATATTTTTGGTATAAATATTTATCTATAATAAAATATTAAATATATATGTCTATCTGCAAATCCTATAAAAGTGAATTAAATAAAAATATTCAATGTTCACGAAAAACAATTGCTGATTCAGACTTTTGTCGTTTTCATGCAAAAAAAAAAATTTATTTTAAAAATCTAAATGATAAGAAAATAAAAAACAATAAAAGAAAAAAATCAATAAATTATTTTTATAAATTACTTGATGAAAAATATTCTGAAAATTTAATGTCACTCTATGATAGTTTTATTGATGTACCTATGAAATATTTAATAGTTATTGAGTCAAAAGTATGGGATATTCGAATTTTATTAGATTCATGGGCTCATTTATTATGTTCAACTGAAATGCAACAACCATCACCTATATTTCCAGCAAATCCGTTCACTAGAAAAAATATTAATTATAATGATATATGTTGTATAAAAAATATAATAGAAAGAACTAAATTAAAAATATATGGACCATTAAAATATTTATTAGAAAATATAAAAAATACCGATGTTTATACTAATTATAATACTGATAACAATCTATCCGCAAAAATAATCAATATATTGGAACAAAAATATAGATTCAAATTATTGAATATAAAAAACTCACAAGATTGTTATACCGGTATTTGGATAAATAAAATATATCCACAAAGTGATTTTGAAGTATTTTATAATTATTATGATACTATTTCTTTTCAAATAATAGATCCATATGGAAATGTACAAGATAACTACGAAAAGAAAGAAGTAAAAAATATGCTTGATAACTATCCAATTGATACAGATACTATTTATAATGATATTTATATTGAATAAATTATTGCAAAGATATTAGTATATACAATTTGTTATTAGTCATTATTAAAGGTATTTTTACTACCTTTAATATTTTTATCATTTTTATTATTTTTTTATTATTTTTTTATTATTTTTTTATTTCATTTTGCACATTGAAAATTTAAAATTTAAAATGATACAAAAACTTATTTTTATTTAAAAGGTTTATCTATTATAGGAATATCTGAATTATGATCATGTTATTGCAATAACTATAACTAAATTGTTTTTAATCCTTATAATTTATATGTGCAAAAAAATACAAATATTATATAACATACATTTATTTTAATTTAAAAAATAATTGTATTGACTTGATTGGTGTGTTAAAATTTGTATTCATATTGTTAAAAAAATTGAAAATATTATTAAAAGTATTTTTATTATGTAAATTGTCAACAATGGTAATGAACACAATGAGTTTATCAATTCCTAAAGAACAAATAAGAATTCATAAAGCTTTCACAAATTCTTATTTTGAAACATATAAAAACACAAATGTTGGCAATGATAATAAATATTTAAATTTAACGATGGATGAATTGACTATTTTAAATTTACCATTTATAGATATTGATGACTTAATTGACAGATGTATGTTAGATCGAATACAGTTGACAAAAATATTGACAAAATTATTATTAAAAATAGATATAAACAATATAGAATTATTAAATAAAAATTATGACGAAAATATTGACTTTTATTTTTTAATTAATAGAATAGAAATAAAAAAAACAGACAATTTTGATTTTAATAAAATGTATGATATATTTAATAAATATTTAAATACAGATATCGAAAAAATAGAAAAATATAAAAAATTTTTATATTGTAGAGACAAAACAAAAAATAATATGTTGTTATGGGCTTGTAAAAATAAAAAATCAAAAATGGCATTAGATTTGATAAGTAATTTTGGTGAATTATGCAAGCCAGAACAAATAAATAATAAAGGCAGTACTGCATTAATTTGGGCTTGTTCTAATAAAATGGATGATGTCGCATTAAGTTTAATAAGTAATTTTGGCAAATTATGCAAGCCAGAACAAATAAATAATGAAGGCAGTACTGCATTAATTTGGGCTTGTTCTAATAAAATGGATGATGTCGCATTAAGTTTAATAAGTAATTTTGGCAAATTATGCAAACCTGAACAAGTAAATAATGAAAATGATACAGCATTAATGTGGGCTTGTTATAATAAAATGAATGATATCGCATTAAGTTTAATAAATAATTTTGGTGAATTATGCAAGCCAGGACAAATAAATAATGAAGGCAGTACTGCATTAATTTGGGCTTGTTCTAATAAAATGGATGATGTTGCATTGAGTTTAATAAGTAATTTTGGCAAATTATGCAAACCTGAACAAGTAAATAATGAAAATGATACAGCATTAATGTGGGCTTGTTATAATAAAATGAATGATATCGCATTAAGTTTAATAAATAATTTTGGTGAATTATGCAAGCCAGAACAAATAAGTAATGAAGACTGTACTGCATTAATTTGGGCTTGTTATAATAATATGAATGAAGTAGCATTAAGTTTAATAAGTAATTTTAAAGAATTATGCAAACCCGAACAAATAGATAAAGCTAATAATAGTGCATTATTATTTGCTTGTAAAAATAATATGAATGACGTTGCATTGAGTTTAATAAATAATTTTAAAGAACGATGTATACCCGACCAATTAAATCAGGCTTGTTGTAATAAAATGAATAACGTCGCATTAAGTTTAAAAAGTAATTTTGGTTTGTAAAAATGATATGGATATTGTTTTTGAACAGGCAACAAAAAAGTGAGTATCATAAAAATGTTCCAAAAAATAATCGGCATTTTAAATTTCCAAAGGTGTAAATTAAAAAAAAGATATAAAATAATTGAAATATATAACACTAATATTATACATGCCTAAAAAAAATATGATGGATCTATCTTTTAGTGATACTGAAGATATCAGTTTAGATTTCCAAAATGATAAACCAAAAAAAATAAATGAAAAAAGAGTTTATAATAAAAAGAATGCTTTTAGTGAGAAAGAATTAGAGCAGTTAATATTTTTTGAAAAAATAAAAAGTATTGAAAACGAAATCGAATTTGCATATGATACTATTCGCAGACTAAAACAATATACTAAAGATTTGAAAATTGCGTATCAACATGATATTAACTGTATAAGAAAAATGAAAAGATACAAAGAAAATAGTTCAAGCACTGGATTTAATAAAAAAATAATATTACCTGAAAAACTATGCAATTTAATTAATGTGCCAAAAAATACAGAAATGTCAATTCCAGAAATTTCCAAAGAAATATATGGCGAATTAAAAAAGCGCAATCTACAATATCAAGAAGACAAGCGAATTTTTAGAGCAGATAAAGAATTTTTGGAAGTATTCAATTTGCCAGAAAGTGTAAACAAATCTAAAGCATATCCAGATAAAAACGGGTTTAATATTGGAACTATGCAATTCTATATTGCCAATATTTTAAAAAATAATGAGAAAAAAATTAAAGTTAAAAAAGCCGATTAATTTCTATAAATAATTAGGAAATTTCTAAACAACTCATACGTAAAGTATTATCTATAAATTCATGTAATTCAGAGCTATTATAAATTTTTGCCTTATTAATAATATCTATATAATTTTTATCAAGTGATTCTTCTTTTAGTTTATCAAAATTTTTGTGATTATTTTCCAGCATGTATCCCATTGTATTTTTTAAATTTAATAATAGAGCAGTTTTTAAAAAAAAATACGAAAATACAGAAGTAGTTTGAACTATTGGAGTGGCGCATGCATTGTTATTTAATATAGTACTTATATCAGTTATATTAAAAAATGCCATTATTTTTTTACATTGAAAAATAGAAAAATTAATTTCATAATTAATCAAATAAAAGAATGACATATTGAGAAGCTTGCTAATAATAAAAGTGTGAATAATTATAGTCAATGATTCTGTAAATGCTTCGTTTTCTCGATCTTCTCCTTCTATGCAATATTTATTTGTATAATTAGTTTTCAATACTTGTTCAAATAATTTTTTATCAAATCCAAAATAGTGTATTAGTTCATGTATTAAAACTTTATATATTTCCTCTTTTCTCCATATGAATACTTGCATATTATAATAAGTAGATCCCGAATTAATATTATTAGCACCTAGGAAATCTAATTTGGATTTTAGTTTTTTTTCGAATGACATAAATAATAAAAGTGTTATCGGATTGTATTTTATATTAAATTTTTTAGCAAGTTCTTCTACAAAATTAATAATAAAAATTATTAGTTCAATATTAATAGAATTTTCTGCTAATTCATATAAATAAATAGTATGATTATTATAATCTATTTTTTTATAATATAAATTATTAGTTTCATAGTCTAATTGTATATCAAAACTAACAAAAGGATTTTTATATAAGCCTTTGTGTAATAATTTTCGTTCTTCAATATCAGAATCTATTATTTCTAATATTCTAGATTTTCTAGCCATAACTTCTTTTAGTTCTAAATTATTTCTGCTATAATACTTATAAAATTCGTCATAAGATAATTTTTTCTCTTCTGGATTACATGACTCTATGTAGTGTATATAAACTAATGGATATTTTTTTTTGCTGTGAATTTTTTTTAATAATTTATTTTCGCAAATTTTATAAGATTTATTATTAGCACTTTGATATACTAAATTTAGTAAATTTATTAATTCATGATTAAAAGATTTAGTAGCATATATTATTTTATTTTTTATAGTTTTTAAACACAAAATAGAATATTTGGTAAAACTAACTTTGTCCATTTATAATATTATTAAATATTAAGTTAATTTGAAAATTCACATTTTATTTTATTTCGAATTAGTTCATAGTTTTTTATTTTGCAAATTATATACATATTGCCTCGTTGATTTGATTCAGTATCTATTAAGAAACCTTTATTATCAATCACTATAATGTTATTATCTAAAAGCGAACCAACGTCATGATTAATTATTTCATCATCAAGATTAGTAAATTGTATGACACCTCCATATAAGTAAGTATATAGATCTACATCTAATTCCAAATATAAATCATTATCTATTTGTGTAAAATTTTTATACTGTTGTGGCACTTGTATATTTATAATTATATTACCATTAATATTATTAATCCCGATTTCCCCTTCTTCATTTAAAATAAATAAATTCTTAATTAATGGGACAAATATTTCTATTTTATCTTTGGTTTCTCTTTCTATTAGTAATTTTTGATATTTTCCGACATATCTATCTATTAAAGTACTTTTAATATTTCCCTCAATATTAATATTAACAACAAAAGATTTTTGTATTGGTGCATAGTTATTAAATACTTTTGGCATATGTGTTATAAAATGTTCATAAATAGAATCTATTTTAAAATTTTCTAAATCTTTTTTTAATTCCAGTTCATTGTCATCATAAAAATTTTTAATAATAAATTCTAAATAATTATTTATATATGGATACTTTTTAATAATTAAACTTTTGAAGGCATTGTAATAATTTATTTTATCATAAAAGTTCAAACTATCATATTCTTTTTTTTTATCTTCGTTGTATAAAATTTCATATGCTGTTTGTATTTCTTTAAATTTATCAGTTGTATCAATATGGGTATTCTTGTCTGGATGATACTTAAGTATTAATTTACGATAAGCTTTTTTAATATCTTCTTTTGATGGGTCATCTTTTTCGTTTAATTCTAAAATGATGTATGGATTTTTGCTGGTGCTCATTAATAATTAAAAATATAAAAAGTTTTAAGCAAGTTTAACAAACAAAAAAATAATATAAATTAATAATATTAAGTATGAATTATAATAATCATCTATTAAATAGAACACAGATACATAATAATATGAGAATATTCGGTAATCAGCCAAATATGAATCAAACACAAATGACATATATGGCACAAATGATGAATAATATGAAAAAAACACAACAAAGTAAATATCTTGCTCGACTAAATGATTTAGAAAAAAATCGCGATAGATTATCTCTTGATAAGGATGAATTGCGAAATGCCATTATTAGACCAATCCGAGTAGAAAAATCAGAAAAGCATGAAACAATAATTAAAATGAAAGATCTAGAAAAAAGTTTTACTAAAAAAGAACTGGAAGATTTGTGGGCACGACGAACGAATCAAGGGTATAAGCATATTATTCGTGATGAAAAATTCCAAAAAAAAGATTATAAAAAGAAAGAAGATTTAATTGTTCACAAAGTTACTGATTTAGATAAACTTGGTGTCAATGAAGACTTTGATGAATTCAAAGGGAAAATTGAAACACAAAACGGCGAACTCAAAATTCAATATTCACAATCAAAAGAAATAGAGCATAAAAAAAAGTTCGAATATAATAATAAATATAAGTATAGTGCTAAGTTTGATCCTAAAACACATGAAGATCTTAAAGATGATAATGTAGAATATTTTAAGAAAGAACAAGAAAAAATAGAAAAAGATAAAAAAAAAATAGATGATATTATTTCCAACTTATTAACTTCTAATATTCTAACAGAAGAAGAAAAAAAAGAATTAGTAGATTTACAAGGAGAAGAACAACAAGAAGTAAAATTGAAAGAAAAAGTTAATAAAGCTAATAAAATTAATAAAGAAAAAGAAATTAGAGAAGAAGATACTGAAGAAGAATCAATAAAAAAATCTCCTATTAAAATTACTATTACCTCAAAGAAAATATCAGAAGATTCTTCTAGTCCTAGAAAAGATATTAAAGATATTAAAGATATTAAAGAAGAATCCAAGTTAGATACAAGTGTTGGAGAAGATTTACGTAATAAATATATGAATCGTAAAAAAAAAGTATAAGTTTATTTATTTAAAATTTTATTCATTGTTTAACATTATAATGAATAGTGAAGAGAGTGATATTAGTGCTTTTATTAATTCTTATATGAAAGAAGAATCTATAAATGTAAGCGAAAATTATGTAGTGGGAATAGATTTAGGAACTACTAATAGTTGTGTAGCAATATGGCGTAATAATAATCTAGAAATTATACCAGATGAAAATGGAGAAAATACTATACCCAGTTATGTAGGTTATACAAAAGTAAATCGATATATTGGGACGGAAGCAAAAAACCAAAAAGAAATAAATCCTAAAAATGTGTTCTATGAATTTAAAAGATTAATTGGAAGAAAAGTGGATGATGAATCTATTATTAATGATAAAGAATTTTTTAATTTTGATATAGTGCCGGACGACAAAAATAATGTAAATGTTATTACAGATTTTAAAAAGCAAATAACACCTGAAGAACTATCTGCTATTATTTTACAAAGACTCAAAGAAAATGCATCCAGATATTTAAAATCAGAAGTAACAAAAGCAGTAATTACTGTTCCGGCATATTTTAATGATTCGCAACGACAAGCTACTAAAGATGCAGCCCAAATTGCAGGTCTTGAATGTATAAGAATAATCAATGAACCAACTTCGGCTGCTCTTACATATGGATTATTAAATAAGTCATTAAGTGATAAATGCCAAGGAGAAAGCATTAATGTTATAGTATATGATTTTGGAGGAGGAACTCTTGACATTTCATTATTAACTATTACAGATGGATTATTCGAAGTAAAAGCATCTGTTGGTAATACGCATTTAGGAGGAGCTGATTTTGACAATAAAATTATTTCTTATTGTATCAATTATTTTAAGAAAACCAACAACATAGAAAAGCTAAATGATTTAAGTTCTTTATCTTTTCAGAGATTAAAAAAAGCATGCGAAAATGCCAAGAAAATATTATCTGTATCGCTAAAGACCAATATCATAGTACCTGATTTTTATAATAATAAAGACCTTGTGCTTACTTTAACACGCGAACGACTCAATATAATTTGTCGTGATTTACTAATTATTGCTCTTAAACCATTGGAAGATATTTTAGTAAGTGCAAAATTAACCAAAGAAGATATTCACGAAGTAATTCTTGTAGGAGGCATGACCAGAATGCCACAAATAGTAGAAAATATTAAAAAGTTTTTTAATAACAAAGAACCTAATTGTTCAATGAACCCAGAAGAAGTAGTTGCGGCGGGTGCTGCTATTCAGGCATATATATTATCACATGATGATGATCCTTTTTCTAATAATGTCACATTGTTGGATATCATTCCTTTATCACTGGGAATTGAAACTATTGGCGGAGTAATGAATACTTTAATAGCACGTAATACTATAATTCCAATTACTAAAAGAAAAATATATACTACTGATTCTGATTATGAAAGTTCTGTTTTAATTAAAGTATTTGAAGGAGAACGAAAAATGACAAAAGATAATTTCTTAGTAGGTGAATTTGAATTAGAAGGATTAGAACCGGCACCTAGAGGATTTGTTCGTATAGAAGTAAAATTCAATATAGATATTAATGGCATCATAACAGTAACAGCAGAAGATATTACAGATAAAGATAGACAAGCATCTAAAAAATCAATTACTATAACAGGAAATAAAGGAAGATTACGTCAAGACCAAATTAGTAAACTAATAGATGAAGCGCGACAATATGAACTCAAAGATAAAATTCTTAAAAAAAAGAAAGAACTATATTATGAAATAGATGAAATGACAACTAATATTAAAATAAATCTCAAAAATGATCAATATAAATTATGCGACAAAGACAAAGAATATCTTGAAGCAGAAATTACAAAATACAGAAACTGGTTAGTAGAAAAGAAATATTTTGATAGAGAAGAATCAGAATATAAAGAAACCATTCAAGATTTATCTAAGAAATTCGGTACTCTAATATTAAAAGCAACTAAAACTAAAGATGTAGATAGTTTAGGTATGAAAGTAAAGGCTACTACTGTTTATGGTAATGAAGAAGAAGATGCAGAAATTAATAAAGAAAACTATGATACTGAATTAGCAGAAGATGATGAATTAGGTATACGTGAATTAGATGAAAATGAAAAGAAAGAAATAAAACTATTAAAAAATAATCTTATAGAACTAGCACATTCTATATTCGAGCTAATAAATAATAATGATGCTAAATTAAAAGATAAAATTAATCAAGAAGATAGAGGCAAATTGATAGACTTCATTGACGATGCTTTACTTTGGTCATATACTGTTAATAAACCTAAGCAAATAGATTTTATTAATAAAATTAATGATATTAATAATGAGTGTAATAAATTATTTGAAAAATATCAAGATATTTTTAATCAAGACACTGATACAGAAATAGAAAAATTAGAAAAACTATGTTATAATATAAAAAGTAGTATATTGTGCGGTATTTACATAATGAACAATGATTATTCTACCATGTTAATAGAAAATACAGATAAATATTTGGAAGAAATTGAAATGCATAAATTAGATATTTATCAAACGGAAAATATTCAAGATAAAAATAAAAAGATTGATATATTTTCTGAATTATGTAAAAAATATATTGAAGAATTAAATATTCAATGTAGCAAAATAGAAAAAGATATTATTATTAAAGATATTGGTATAGAATTATTAAATCAATATAATAATAGTAATAATGAAGGAACTTGTATTGCTGATTTATTGAAAGAATAATTATTTTATTTTTGGCTAATGTTAAAATATTTAAATATTATATCATAATATAATAATATATTATGTTTACATGCAACATATGCAATTATAAAACAGATAATAGAGCTAATTTACATCATCATAATAAAACAAAAAAACATATGAAAAATATGACAAAATTTGAAACAAACTCTGAAAATGATATAGAAGAAGTTTCTAAAGAAGTTTCTGAAGAAGTTCCTGAAGAAGTTCCTAAAAAAGTTCCTATAAAGAATAATAAAGAAGTTCCTGAAAATGTTTCTAAAGGAGTTCCTAAAAAAGTTTCTAAAGAAGTTTCTGAAGAAGTTCCTGAAGAAGTTCCTAAAAAAGTTTCTAAAAAAGTTCCTATAAAGAATAATAAAGAAGTTCCTATAGAAAATAATAAAGGAGTTCCTAAAAAAGTTTCTAAAGAAGTTCCTGAAAAAGTTTCTAAAGAAGTTTCTGAAGAAGTTCCTAAAGAAGTTTCTGAAGAAGTTCCTAAAGAAAATGACAAAAAAGTTTCTGAAGAAGTTGCCAAAGATATAATTATTGAAACACAAATAAAAGAAATAGAAGAACTTAAAAAATATATAAAAAAATTAGAAGCAGAAGTTAAAGTGTATAAAAAAAAAGAAAAGAAAATTCCTTTGATTGAAAAAATTATAAATATTGAAACAGAAGATGATATGAAAATAGATAAATTAATGGATGATATTATTAATTCTAACAATGTCAAATCTCTTCATGAAATAATAGGCGACCATATAATCAGCCTCTTCAAAGATACAATTAATGCAAATTCATAATGTCACAATGTTTTAAATTTTATTTATCTATAAGAAAGAAAAAATTATCTTAATTCACTATTTTTTTCATTAGCATAGATGTTAATTATTTTATTAAAGTTTTTATAATATATAATCATAATTATCAATTATATATTATAGTTAAAATTCTGTCTAGTCAGAAAAAGTATTAAAAACCAGTATACTTAATCATTTATTTTTATACTTTCATTAAAAACGAAAATAAGGGCAAGACTATGAGCCATTAGACAGTGGATAGTTTGGTCAGACTAATTCTTTCCGTCGACATGATTTATTCAATAAATGAATAAATCAGTTGTAGTTTTTTTATTTTAGATGGGAAAACATACCAAAATTGCAATAACTGTATTTAAAATACACCCATAATTTATATTATACTCAAATCTTTAAATATATTTTTTATATATAATTATTTATCTTATATACTTTTTAATACTTTATTGGGTCTGGGGGATAAAAATTTACACACACAATGGGTAGGCGTTGTGTGTGTGAAAAAATTTTTGTCTGGATTTTTTTTAAATTAGAAATTTACAGAGATCAATAATGATTAAGTTATAATACTTTTTAGTAAAAGAAAAAATAAAAATTTGAAAAAATTTTATAAAAACTGTCATGTAGTTTTATGTAATGTCCATGTAGTTTTATGTAATGTCCATGTAGTTTTATGTAGTTTTAGATTTTTTTTATGTAGTTTTAGATTTTATTTATCTATAGGAAAGAAAAAATTATCTCAATTCACTATTTTTTTCATTAACATAGACGTTAATTGTCAATTATATATTATAGTTAAAATTCTGTCCAGGGGGATAAAAATTTACACACACAATGGGTGGGCGTTGTGTGTGTGAAAAAATTTTTGTCTGGATTTTTTTTAAATTAGAAATTTACAGAGATCAATAATGATTAAGTTATAATACTTTTTAGTAAAAGAAAAAATAAAAATTTAAAAAAATTTTATAAAAACCGTCATGTAGTTTTATGTAATGTTCATGTAGTTTTATGTAATGTCCATGTAGTTTTATGTAATGTCCATGTAGTTTTATGTAATGTCCATGTAGTTTTATGTAGTTTTAGATTTTTAATATTTAAAAAATTCCTAATTTAATGTATATTATGATTGCGTGCAAAATATGCAAATATGTTACAGTTTCTAAATCAAATTTATATCATCACGAAAAAACAAAAAAACATATTTTAAATTTAGAAAAATATAAAGAGGAAGAAAAAATAATTATAGAAAAGCAAATTAAAGAAATTGAAACATTAAAACAAAAAATAGTTGAAATTGAAAAAGAAAAAGAAATACTCGCGATTGATAAAGAAAAAGAAATAATTAAGTTTGAAAAGGAAATAACTAAATTAGAAACAGAAGCAAAAATTTATAAAGAACTGTCCGAAAAAGGGAAAAATATAACCAATCCAAATAATGTCAATAATGGAATAATAATTAACAATAATTTAAGTTATGTAAATAAACATTTTAAGGATGCTCCCCCATTAAAAAAAATAACAAATTATAAATTAAATGGTATAGATATGGATGATGATTCGCAGTTAGATAAATTAATTGATGACATCGTTTATTTTTATAAGAATAATAGTTTACATAAGCTTATTGGAGACCATATAATTAAACTGTATAAAAAAGATGACCTACACCAGCAATCTTTTCATACAACAGATGTATCCCGCAGAAAATATTTAATTAAATTGGAAGAAGAAATGGGATATTTATACAGTGAATCATCTGACGATAATTCTGTATCTGATAATAATGATGATAATAATAATGATAACAATAATAATAATGATAATAATGATAATGCAAAAATTAAAACTAAATCTAAATGGATAAGTGATAATGATGGAATTAAACTGGGTTATTTAATATTTGATCCTCTTACAAAAAAAGTAATAAAATTATTAAAGAAAAAATTTAAACAATATAATGGAGAACTCAAAAAAAATTCTAGAAAAGCTCCGACAACTGATGAAATTAAAAGATTTGAAATACTCACAGATATTTCAAAAGAAATTGATAATGATAAACTAAAGAAAAATATTAATGGGTATATTGCGCCTCATTTTGTTTTAGAAAAAAAATAATTATAAACAATTTTGTGAAATCAAATAATAATAATCAGTAGATGATTCTATTATTTGATCCATAAATTTATTTTCTTCTTCTTTATTTTTAAATTTTTTAGAAAGTTCTTCTTCTAAAGATTCTATTTTATTAATAATTCTTTTATAAGAATTAAGCAATTTATTATTCGATTCTATTATTTTAATCAAACCAACTATTTTAGTTTTGTCCATATATAATTATAATATAATTATAATATATTTATATAATTTCACTAAAATCAGAAGTATTTTGTTGACTGTCCGATAATAAGTAATTATCTTCTCCATCATCAATAATATATTCTGAATCAAAATAATTATCATCGTTATTGTCATTTTCAAATAATTTATTAAATTTTTGTTCAGTTGTATTTACTGTAGTTTCATCAACTGGTTTGCCTTTTATAATAGAAAATATTAAAGTATTCTGTTTGTTTATTTTTTGTTCAAGACTATTTAATTTATTATTCATAATACTTTTCATATTAATTAATTTTTCTAATTGTCCATATAAAATTTTATGTTGTGAATTATAACTTTCTAAATGTTCCTTCATAAAATTAGCCATTCGATAAGTAAGAGCAACACTATATTTTAGTAATTTTTGGCGCATATCTATCTGACTTGTATCATGTTTTATTTCTTCTGTTGCAATAGAAATAATTTTTAAAGTATGATTTATTAATAAATAAATAAATTGTTTAATACTAGATTTAACAGTATCTTTTTGTTTATCATCTGTAATAGAACTAATATCTTGTATTAAATTATGTTTTTCATATATGTGAAATAAATTATTTAGTTTAACAAGTAGATCTAAATTTCCCATAAAAGGAGAATTTAAATGAGATTTTAATATAATAGTAACTTTATTAGTAATTGGATCAGCAGTTATTTCTGCAAGCATATTTTTTATTAATTCTTCAGAATAGCCAGATTCGTATTGACCATAAAATTTAGAATGTATTTGTTTTCCGATATATTTTATAATTTGATGAAAATTAAAAGATCCTAATATAGATTTATTAGAATTATAAAAAGTAAATTTATTATCAGTTTCATCATATACTAATATCATGTTACTACTAGTTTTAAATTTTTCTAATTCATTCATAGTACGTTCTTCAAGTTCAACTGCTTTTACTTCATGTGGTTCTATCATATCCACAGTTTTTTGAACTAACGAATGATCAGTAATTTGTTGAGACTGTACTAAATTTCGCATAATTTCTAAATTTTGTTGTCCCTCTTTTTCTTCTATTTCACTATTATAATTAGGAATAATATTGTCTTCTTCATATTTATTTGTGACACTCGCATCATATCGCATGCTTCTTGCTGTATTATCTGTAGTGCTTAACATATTATATACTTATAATTGATATTAAATTATTAATTTTAAATAAATTAATAATTTTAAATAATTTATTAAATGAAATTAAGCAGTTGATTTAACTGATTTCTTGACTGCCTTTTTTACAGCCTTTTTTGCAGACTTTTTTGCTACTTTTTTAGTAGAAATCTTTTTTGTAGTAGTCTTTTTAGTAGTTACTTTTTTAGTAGCTTTCTTTTCAGCAACTTTCTTTTCAGACTTAACTTTGGTAATCTTGTTAGTGAAATTATATTTAATTTCTTTCTTTTTACCATCACCAGTCTTAATAGTAACAGTTACTGGTTTTTCAAGTTTCACACGTTTACCATTATATTTAGATACTTTATGGGACCCACCGCGAGTACATTCAACCATTTCAAATGTAACTTCTTCAAATAGATCCTTGCCTTCTTTTTCACGATGACGGAGAATAGAAGTTAAGGCTTTACCTGCTGCTTGTTTAGGCTTGAAACCACTGAAACGACCAAAAGTATCTTCACCATACATACAGCGGAAATATCTGGTGCGACGTTTACCTCCTTCTTGTTTAACAACTTCAGCAACTTCTACTTTAGATTCTTCAACGACAGGTTCAGTAACAGCAGTCTTTTTTTCTTTTTTAGAAGCTTTAACTGGAACGGGTGTAGGTTCGGGTTCAGCAACGGGAGTAGCTTTTTGAGCCTTAGAAGATTTCTTTGATTCAGCTGGTTTAGATTCTTCTACAGGTTTAACTTCAACAGATACTTTTTCAGATTTAGTATTTTTTGGCATAGTATATTATACAATTATTATATATATTTTTTTTCAAAAAGAAACACACCTAATTTTTATAAATTTTATATATTTTAATTTTTTAGCATTTTTATTTTTTTATATATTTACAAAAATTATATAATATATAAATATTACTTTATTATATAGTATATATTTTTTTATATTTAATTATATTAGATGACAGAACTAACTCTTAAAGATTTCATATTTTCATATCTTCAGGCAGAATATAAAAGATTCTCGGAGCTAATTACTAATTATATATTACACATAGAACGGTTATGTGATAACCATATTTTAAATAATACTGAGAGAGTACAATATATTAAGAATATTAATGATTTAATTAAAGAGCTGAATGATATCTATAATAATAAATTAAGAAATATTCAAAGCGGAAAGAATATTAAGCAAAATATAATAGAAGATGATGAATCTATAGTAGAAAATACCAAAAAGAAATATATTAAAAAAAATAATAATCTTGACATATGTGTATCCAAATATTTTAATTTAAATATAGAAAATTCAGAAAACTTAGAAAGAACTCTCATAAGTATGCTGAATTTTTATAAATTAATCGGAGTAAAATCACATGAGAATATATATATAAATGATTTCCAACCTATTAGAAATAAGCTTGTTAAAATGGCTAATATTATTGGATTTTATTCTATTAATGATGCGTTAAATTTATTAATTGGAGCTGAATATATAAAAGTATTTAATAAGAACAATGAAGAAGAATTTTTGGCAAATCTCGAAATAGTAAATAAATATTTTGTTCCAATGGCACTTACCAAAAAGAAAATAAATGAGTTCGGTATTACTAGTTTAGCAAGTCAAATAATAGATTCTGATCATAATACTATTATAGATAATTATGCTCAAATTCAAATAGTTTATACTAATAAAATATTCTTATTTGATGGATATTATATACATGAACCAATTAATAGTATAATAAGAACTTCTCAAATATGTAGAACGTATTTATATAATAAAAAAAAAGAATTAGAAAATGCGATTAATTCCGTTAATTATATCAATGACAAATTTAGAAATATTTATTTTAAAAATTTAACTATTTGTGAAATAATGTCTCTTGATAAAGATTCTCTTGTTAAAAAATTAGAAGAAGAATATGAAAAATATTGTAAATATTCAAAAATGAGTTTTAAAATATTGATGGGAGAATTCAATAAAGAAAATAATAATCTCAAAAATATGTTCCAAATAATTAAATTATTATTATTGGGACCAGATGATTGTGTTAATATTGCAGGATTATTATTTGGACTAACAAAAGATAAAAAAATTGGCATTAGTATTATTGCCGATATTATCTATAAAAACTTAAATTATAACTTACAGATTAAATTACGTAAATCTGCTGTTTCTTTGAAAACTGAACTAGATAAACTAAAAGCTCTTTCTCTTGATGATATAGATTTGAAAAAACAAATTGCACTTTGTCGAAATATGCCTCCCAATGTAAAAAAAGTAGCAATGGAAAAATTAGATGAGATGAAATCAGGTTCTAGTGAATATTATAAACAATTGACATATGTAAACATTTTAATCAATTTTCCATGGATCGGCGAAGAAGATGACATATTCAAAAATATCAATAAAGATATAAATAAAAGCAAAGAATTTTTAGAAGCTACTAAAACAAAATTAGATGATCGTGTATTTGGTCATGATGAATGTAAATCTGTAATGCAAGAATTAATTGGTAAATGGATAAGCAATCCAAATAGTTTAGGTAAAGCAATTGGTCTTGTTGGACCCCCAGGTGTAGGTAAAACATTAATAGCCAAAGGATTAGGCGAATCTTTAGGAATTCCTTTTGTGCAAATTAATTTAGGTGGTCTAGAAGATGGATGTGTATTAAGTGGTCATTCTTATACTTATAGTGCAGCACAACCTGGTTTGATAATTCGTAAAATGGTAGAAGCAGGAAAATCTAGATGTGTTATTTTTTTTGATGAATTAGATAAAGCATGTGCCAAACACGGGGTCAATGAAATATTTAATGTTCTAATACATGCTACTGACACTAATACTAATAACACTTTTAATGATAAATTCTTTCAAGAAGTAACGTTTCCTATTAATAAAGTACTTTTTGTGTTTTCTTATAATGATACAAACAAAATAGACAAAATTTTACTTGATAGAATGGAAAAGATAGAAGTAAAACCATATACTATGGCTGATAAATTGATAATTACTAATAATTTCTTATTAAAAGAAATAGCCGATGGAATTGGACTTGAAGAAGGAGCAGTTAAATTAACTAACCAAGATATAGAATATATAATAGAAGCACATACATTTGAAGCAGGTGTACGTGAACTTAAGAGAAAATTAGAAACTTTATTTTTAAAATTAAATTTAGACAGAATCTATAAAAGAAATTCTTTTGAAAACAGAAAATATTTTTCCAAAGAAAATCCTATTATACTCGATCGTGATACTATAAATAAATATTTAAATAAACCTTCTATTAATATTAAACAAATACACAAAGTTCAAGACATTGGAATTATTAATGGCCTATATGCTACTACTACAGGTAATGGAGGTATCATACCGATATTAATTTATAACAATTTTATTGGAGCACGTGAAAAATTTGTATTAAAGATTACCGGATCACAAGGTAAAGTTATGAAAGAATCAGTATCATTTGCTTTTACTACTGCTATGAATTTAATAAAAGAAAAATACAGAAAAAAATTTATTGATGAATATCCATATGGATTACATATACATACGCCAGACGGAGCTACTCCTAAAGATGGACCATCAGCTGGTAGTGCCTTTACAACTGCTTTTATTTCTCGCATATTAGGAAAGAAAATTAGAAACGATATTGCCATGACGGGGGAAATAGAAATGAACGGCAATATTACAGAAATAGGAGGACTTGCATATAAATTACAAGGTGCTAAAAAAGCAGGTGTCAAATTAGTATTTATACCAAAAGAAAACGAAAAAGATTATATTAAAATAAAAGAAAATGATAACAAATTATTGACTGACGATTTTAATATTAAAATAGTTAATCATATTAGTGAAATATTAGAAGGAGCACTATTAGAAGAAGATGATAAAACATTTAATTCTGCTGAATATTTGAATTAAATATTATAATTATTTTTTTGATTATATATAATATAATTATGTCAGATTTAAGTTTAATAAATAGAATAACAAATGAAATAGTTAAAGAGTTTGAAATTAAATTGCAAGAACGATTTAATACTAGTAATATCATTCTTAGTTTTGTACAAACTAATGATACAGAATATAAATTGGCAGCAATGTATTCCGGACTAGAAATAGCTTTTATAACATTTCGCGATTTATTTATTAATAATTTTAGGTGTGTTTTTATCGAATCTTCAAGAACTGAACCAAAAGCACGTGGGTTTAATTTAAATCCTATTTTAAAATGTATTTTAATAAAAATATGTATACGTTACGGAAATTTTAGTTTTATATTTACAGAATCTCTTTCTCCCGTTACTGCTAAAATAAATATGGATTTAGGATTTGTTGATATCAGTAATAATCCATTTTGTAGTAGAAAGGGAAAAAAATTAATAGAAAGTATGTATGAAAATAAGGATAACAGTAAATATGAAATATATACCTATTTTGTAGAACCAGCAATATTCAATGATGGAGGTGAATTTGTTGAAAAAAATTTTTCGCATATGTTAGTTTTATTGGACGAAGAACTAATGGAAAAAACTGATGCTACTTGTATAACTAAATTTATACGCAAAGGTGGAAATAGTGAATATTATACTAAATATTTGAAATATAAAATTAAATATTTACAATTAAAAGATAAGTTAGCTAAGTTATCATAGTAGGTAAAAAATAATAATATATGTGATTCATTATCATTAGAAAGTATTCATAAATAAGAAATAAATCAATAAACAATTAATAATAATAATTCCAGTTGAAAAGACCCAATAGATGAGTGTTAATTTATATATTAACAGCTTATTTTAATTACACCCTTGAAGATTTTAAATGAGATAAATAAATATACTTAAAAATATAACAAATTACCATATTAGTAATAGTCTCATTTAAAATCTTCAAAGGTATAAAGTAAGTAAAAAAAAGAAAATATATAATTATAATTGATATAGTTTAATACACTTGTATATCCTAATTATATATTTTATATTTATTCTATAATACTTGAATATTTGTATAGAATATCCTAAATAAAAAGAAAAATATTTAAATTATAAAAAAACAAGCAACATTAGTTTTTTACACACATAACAACTTTTGGATTCTTTTTAATTTTAATTTTGATTTTAGGTTCAATATTAATATTAAACGTATTATTAAATAATTCTTTTGGTTCAACGGTAAATATTTTTGAATATTCAAATTTAAAAGTTTTTAGTTCTTCTCGATCAATTGGGATATTAAATTTTTTAAATCTTTCATGTAGTATTTCAGGAATTTCTCTTTTTTCATTTTTTATTTGTTCTTTTTTAATAAATGCTTCTACTTGGGATTGCGATTTGAGTATTTCTTTAAAATTTTCTATTTTTTTATAAGTCTTTGAAATAGTAACTTCTGATACGTTAAATTTATTTGCAAGTTTTCTCTTACTAATAGTACCAATATTATTAAAATCAGCCATAAGTAATATACTTGAAGTAGCGATTGAGAATGGCGTATGGACAGAAGCAATATTCATATTTTTGATATTTTTAGCAATTTGAATAGCTTGGTTCATAAATTGGTCTTTAATATGAAGATCTTTACAAAATCTAGCAACAAAATCTTCTGCTAAACTCAATCCAGTATTAATATCAATATTACCTTTCTTGATAAACTTTTGGAAGTTCTTACATCCACGAGTAATATCAGTATAATTAATATTAAATATTTCGGCAATTTCTTTTGGGCTTCTAGTCATTCCTTTTCTTTTACACGCAAAAAATACACATGCTGCAATTAAGCTGATTCTGTTTTTTCCGCGAATAATTATAAATTTATCTTTATTTTTTCCTTCAGTGTGTTTGCATTCAGAAATAGTTTTATACATAATTTTAGCATCGTCAACAATACATTTTAAAATTCCAGTGTTTTCGCATTTTTCTTGAAACTGTTTAAATACACAATGTAAACTTCTCTCACGATATGGCATTGCGCTCCAACTATGTAGAGTTTTAATTCTACTTTTAAAAGCACCGCCTCCAATTGTCGTCCCTAAAGAAGACTGTGGCAATAATTTAGATACACCTGCACCACAACGATTATTTGTCACTTTTGTGTTATCTTCAAATGTACGCCACTCTGGATTAAAATCAATAATACTATCTATTACTTGTCCACATGTCTTACATACAACAATACCTAATGAAAAATCATCTATAATATTATCATTTGTGTCGCAATTTGTACATTTTACTTTTTCATATTCCATATGTTTTTTATTGACTTTGGTCTCTGCATTTGTTTCGCTATCAAAATTATCAAAGTCAATATTGTCAAACATATTTCTTAAATTCGAATTATTTATAGTATTATTTAAAGAAGTTTTCATGTTATTATTAGTTAATAAATTAAATCTTTAAATATTTTTTTATCAATTTTTTATTATTCAAATTTTTGCATCTCTTGAAATCTAAAAGGTTTATTACACTTTTTTCACTAAAAAATGGGACAGTAAAAAAAAGTAGTAATTGCATCCTTTAACCTAATCTTTTTAATGGGCATATATCTATTTGACACCGTTAATAAGGCGGTTAGATATTTTTATATTTAAAACTACTATATGAAAAGCCTTATAATTTCGCTTTGAGAGCTTAGGAATTTCAGTAGGAGTTAATGGGAAATATATAAACCATATTATAACTGATATTATAAACTAACAAAACTTTAAATAGCTGTCCCATTTTTCAGTGAAAAAGGTGTAATTACAGGAATATGTAAATTACGTTCATGTTATGGCAACAACTATCAACTATTGACTATCAACTATTAACTATTGACTAATAATTATTAACTATGACTAATTAATTTTTAATTTTTGTAATTATAAATAGTTTCAATAACATAATTATTTATTATTTATATTATAAATATAAAAATATATTTGAATAGTTATATTTTGTTTCATTTCAAATGTGTAAATATATAAATTATATTTATGTGCTTTTTTTGTATAGAAAAAATAAATTTGTAAATCACTTAAATAATTATAAATAAATTTTTCTATATAATTTTTTTAGAACTCCTAATAAGTATAATAGTATATAGTGTTTATAATTTTAATTGTGCAAGTATAACATTTATAATATCACGTGCTCTATTTAGCAACAGTGTGAGACAATTTATATTATTGCTAGGTAATTTAATTATTTATTTATATTTTGGCGCAAGTTATATTATTTTTGCTAAATTTTATTTATTAAGTACTATATTAATTTACTTTCACAAAGAATTTTATCAAATTATAATGGATAGGGAATTAAATTTGCCACAATATAATTTTATAAATAAAATTAAAGAAGTGCTATTTTTTGTAAATTTTATTATTTCAATTCCATTCTGTATTTTATATAACAATTTAATTTGTTATTTTAATTTAGAAAAATATTTTATAACTATAGGAGAGGAAATAAATAATTGTATTCCAAATAGCAATGTTATTACTAATATTATTACTAATATAGGATGCAACTAGCAGCATAAAACTTGATATTTCTTGATAATTTTTATAATAAAAACATAATTTACTTTATTTTTTATTTAAAGATTTGCTTATTTTAATTTTTATATAATGGATGATATGGTTTCCTAAACACAACTCTATTCCTAAAAAACTTAATACTTTCTCTTGTTATGACCAATTTAAATTTAAAAATAATAAATATATTATTACTAATGAATCTATTGATTGTTCATTTTTAAAAACTA
>Ga0194124_10001480_pt1 | contig 29562 bp, 19 predicted proteins | sample TA2KigCas0mmetaG_FD_148605 | JGI IMG/M metagenome (GOLD analysis project Ga0194124, IMG submission 148605) | Freshwater microbial communities from Lake Tanganyika, Tanzania - TA2015031 Kigoma Deep Cast 0m | ecosystem: Environmental > Aquatic > Freshwater > Lake | place: Tanzania: Lake...
GAAAGACAGTGGGGTTCTTGATACAACCGGTACAAATCTTATCCACATGCTTGGCTTGGAATACATTGACGCCAAACGAACTGTTAGTAATGATATTCAGGAAGTATATCGTATATTTGGTATTGAAGCAGCACGCCAAGCCATTTATAATGAACTTGCGGAGGTGTTCGACGACTCTCCGATTAACTATCATCATGTGTCTCTGTTGTGCGACCGCATGACAGTATCGTCGACGATGATATCTATCTTCCGCCATGGAATTAACCGCGACGATATTGGGGGGCTTGCGAAGGCATCGTTTGAAGAAATACCAGAGATGTTCTTGAAAGCTGCTCGTCATGCAGAATTAGACCCGATGCGTGGTATTTCGGCGAACGTCATGTGTGGGCAAGAAGGGTATTATGGAACAAGTGCGTTTCAAGTACTCGTGAATATTGACGAAATGATGAAACAAGAAACAGTGGATTATCGTCACACTGATGTGAATGAAGAGATTGATGAAGCATTCAAGGCGAATTCATCCGTTGGTCTGGATACAGACAAATGCGGCATTCCGAAACTGGCAATACAGTCATGTGTTGATAATGTAAAGAGGGTACGTCTTGGAAATGTGGATGATGATTATGACGTTGGATTTTAGAATGGTAATAAAATAATGTATAAATATTAACGTCGTCGTCGCGTATGTTTGTGACGTTTGAAATTACGCCGTTTGGTTTTTCGCAAATGTATTTTTTTTGACTTCCTTCTCCTGTTGCCCGCGATAAGTGTACTGTTATGTATTTTATTTGATATAAGGTTAAGATTAATTCCATCAATGTTAGGTTTACATGTAAATTCTGGGTCAAGTGTGTCATCTATACTAAAAGTATTATCGACTATCATACCAATGGGGCAGGTAGGGTCGCCATTTTTGTCAATAGTGGCTAGAACCCGATTATCTATTTTAGTGCCAGGTTTATTCATAGGGTTCATAATATTAAGAATTTTTAAATATTTACTATAATATACTAATATTAAATATTTACTTTCTGGTGGTTACTATCAAATCAGTACCGCGTTCATCTGTGTAATTAGAACAGTTTTAAATGCGTCTTCACAACGATAGGTAAACGAATCAGAATATCTTAATTTGCAACTGGAACGGCCTGGCCTCATCCTCCGCTTTGGACAAGGCGCTGACGATGAGACTGAGCACGCTTTACATTACGACGACGGGTGGTGGTGATGCGACGTGAAGCACGGCCCTTTCCACGACCGCGGGCGCGGGCGCGAGAACTGGATGAAGAACGACGAGATGATTTTGACATATTATATACAATAATAGTATTTTAATTTTGTATATAAAAGAAAGAAAGAAATGCTCCTTACGGGGCTCGAACCCGTGACCTCGGGCTCATAAGACCCGCGCTCTAACCAACTGAGCTAAAAGAGCATAAAGTGTGAATATAACTACGCATATCCCCACTCATGTATACCTATATGTTTTTAAGTTATTTTCGAATATTCTTACGTTGTCGTCCTCTTGTTGAGGTTCGTTTATTACTTCGCCGTTTCTAACTTATATTTCACTCATCAAGTAACATCAACGCCATTGCTGCATAATTATGTAAGTCAATCAACGTATCTCGGATACCTTCATCATTTACTAAATTGACACCGTTTTTGGTAATTGACATTGACCGATTAAGTTTATCTTCAATTCGCATGAGGACGCCAATCACCCCGTATTTTGCAAATGCATCACCATAATCTGTATTTTTTCGTTTGAATAATTCAAGTGCTTCAGCCTGTACTAATTGCATTTGGGCGAGACGGTCTTTCACCGGTTGTGTGTGTGTATTATCCATAACGTGTTATTAATATAAACGATATACATTTATATTAATTTTTTACTAATACAACAAGAGGCACATTTCGGTAAGCGTCAGAATTGTGAACTCTATGAGTGTATGCGCTATCTTTGCGTCTAATCTCCATGTTTTACACACAGAGGTGATGGGAGGGGTCGAATAGTGTCTAGCAAGTGAATGCCCTACACATATCGTAAAATTTTACTTAAAAATAACCATCTAACGTTCGTACCGATATTGAAACGGTCTGTACATGTGTCAGACGGATAAGGGTTCATCCAAAACATACAGTTAAGTAGGCCTTGTTATACGATGATGTGTCTTTTTACAAGACATTTGCATTTCTATAAAACGCAAAAAGGTTAAATACCGGCGACTGGTTTCGATCCAGTGACCTCGGAGTTATGAGCCCCGCGCGCTGCCCCTGCGCCACGCCGGTAAAATAATGCCCCTTATTCGGGTTTGCTTCGTTTATAGCGTCCAGCTTGACAATTACCACCTGTAGGTATCGATCCCACACCGTCCTTTTAATGATAAAGAATAACCATCCGACATTCGGACCAACGATGATGTGTCGCCAGTAAGGTAGGTGTCAGACGATAAACGTCCGCCGTGGAGGTGGTTTAAAATGAATGTGTCTTACGCCAGACTGTTTCACTTCTGTAAAGTGAAAAAGACCCAAATAAATTTGGGTTATTACCTCCTGGTGGGGGGGGGTTGAACCGCCCAACCTCGAAGTTATGAGCCTCGCGCTCTGCCTCTGAGCTAAGGAGGTTCGGGTTTGCCCTAGTGCCTAAGCACCGATGCGATGTGATGGAAAATACCGGCAACCCGTTTCGATCGAGTGACCTCGGAGTTATGAGCCCCGCGCGCTTGCCTCTGCGCCATGCCGGTAAAATTATTTAACGTCCTTAGAATGAACTACGACGACCTGTTTATGAAAAGCAGGTAAAAGTTAAATGGTATCGACAACAGTTGCTTCAAGACGGCAGTCCATATCTTGACTCGCTCGTTGCTGTATTTTTGTGAAACGCAGCGTGTAAGCGAGTGAATGATCGAGTGCTGTTCAGCTATGCCGACACCATCATTGCTGCGTTTTATGTCCAGCTCGACAAGCCACTTCTTCAAAAAGATACAACCTTTGCAGATTTCAACAATCCACAAATCAAATTAAATTAAGCAGATAATCATCACAAAGCGGACCTTGTATATCATGATATACCATATAAGCAGGTAAGGTATCATTTTGATAACAAGTCAAAAATTTTGTGACGAAAATTGATTTGTAAATGACGTAGAAATCTGTAAATGTTGCATCACAATGCTCATTAATCCTATGGCTATAGGATGTGAAAGAGGAGAACGTCCCTTCACATACTATACAAAGAAAATATCTTTAAGTTCTTTTTGCGAAAAGTAAACGCACACCCTCGATTTTCCTAAATATTTTCATTCAATAATATCTTCGATCTGTTTTGCAGATTTACATATCCTAAATTTATGATACCAACGCTTCGAAATTATCGGTAGTACTTCTAATTGAACAAGTTTAAAACTTGTATCCAGTAAACCAATCGCCATTTGTTCTTCTTGGCCTTTTAATGTAAGCGTGAATACTGACTTCAGAACAAAATGCAATAATAACATTACATGTTCACGTGAAATAAAAAATCGATAGACCTTACCATGATTTATTTCATTAAATGACTTGATAATATAAAATACCAATTGATTAAATTGTGGTGCATCATTAATATCGATTATACCGTCTGATAAAATTTTATTAAACCCGCTTTCCAGTATATAATTTAGTTGGTCTCGTATTCCATCTTCGCATACATATTTTTTAATCGATTCTAATTCAAATTGCGTCATTTGGTCTTTGAATTCGTCGAAAATACGTTCAATTTGGTTTATTGCTAGTGTGGGGTCTTTCAACATTGCATGAAGGCGCGCTTTTTGTAAAAATGGTATTGCAAATATTAGGTTGAAAGTAATATCCTTTGCAAAATGAAACAAAGAGAGCTTGATTTTCTTTATGTCTGGGTCATCATCATCATAATCAACCGAACTATCTTTATCCTCTTCTTCAACAATCACTTTTTTATTTAATGCATTTTTATTTATTACTGGTTTTGATGAACATTTTTTAGCTGCTGATAAAACAGGTGATGTTGTACGTGGTGCAGGTAAGTTCTGCTGTTGTTGATTTTGTGATGGTGATTGTATAGATACGTCTGTATGTTTTGTTGTAATTGATGGTGTTTTTTGTTTTTGATTTACGTTCACAATCTGGTTCATCACCTCATTCATTGCATTCTGGTTAATTGAGCGAATTAAATTTACACCAGTTGGAGATGACACGTTACTTGGAGTTAGACTTGGAATAACATTCATGACACCAACGTTTGTCGTCGGTTGTGGCCGCAGATGCGGTATTACATTAGTATTTGTAATTGATGTAACAGGAATATCATTGTCTGGTATCTCAAATATATCATTTACAATTATCTGGTCTTGATTTTGCGACTGTGTTGGCGGTAACTGCTGCTTCAACTGCTGCAAAGATATGGGCTTAAAATTATGATTAACTAAATCTGCTGTTACATACATAGATTGAAGTTGTTGAGAATTCATTTCCTATATATCTTATTTTTATTTTTGTTTATTCTACAACACTTTCATGTTGTTATTCAGGTTCATTCACTTCAACTTCATCCCTTGCTGGATTTACACCGACGGGGTTTTTTATCATACTAAATACACGCTTCTTGTGTTTAATGTTTCCTATTTTGAAATTACGAATGTAATCTTCGAGAGAAATACGTGTATCGTCATCTCTTCGAATATTTTCTTGTAGCTCTTGCGAAACATACGATAATGGAATTTTCAATAACGACATTCCATTTTCTTTTATTTCAATTAATCCAAACCGAGAAGGCACATCCTGTGTAATTTGAAATGTTTGAATGAAAAAATAACTTTCTGTCATTTCGTCTCCATACAATACCATATATTTCTTACCATTTTCACTTAATAATGTTTGTGAAACAAACACTATCGGGATTTTAAAATATAACGCAAGAACCCATAAATCGATATTTGTCAAAAAATAATTCTCACTTTGAATAATCTGCGCAAGTGTTGCACGACCTTCATTTATTATATCTGCATATTGCTTCATTCCATATCCATTCAGTATCATTGCAAGTTTCTTGTCTAAGCCCAATTCTCCCAATTTTGCATATTCCGTTACGAGAATTTCCTTTATTCTGATAATCGACATATTCGCTAATTCATCTACATGTTGTACGCGACAATTATCACACATGAAATAATTACACTGACGACATGCAAAATCTTTTTCGTCATACCCTATTGTTGTTCTACATTTATCGCATATTCCCGGTTCTGATAATGTCGCAAAACCACTGCTTTTACGAATACATACATGACCACTTGGACATTTTGATGCATTCTGTGCGATGATACGCAATATTGTCAATATAATGTCAAACGAACATTCACGGCTTTCATTAGAAAACATGATTTCATATGTGTTTGGTTTTGGAAAAAATACATTTCGTAATGCAACTGTTATTTTACGTTTTGATACTTCCTGGCAGAAATCGAGAACATGGTTTATTTCATTAATATGAAAAGAACCCGCACTTGATGCTCCACCTGGTCCCGGTTCGCCATCAGGTATTGACGAACCGACGCCACCGGCTGCGGCCGCAACCTTACCTACTACGTCTTTTTCTACATTCGACGCAGCATCACTACGCTTCGTCCCTGTTTCTATTTCAAGATATTTATCAACATATTCTTGATGATAAACCGGGTCATAATGCTGAATAGGATGGCTTCCTGCGATACTTGGTGCAACAGTATAAAAATTGGTTTGACGGATATATGGATTAGCATCCGCCGGTTCCATGTTTTCAAAATACTCTTGTGTAATGAATGACTCCAATAATATGATTTCATTCTCTCGAAGATTGTATTTTATATCTTGGAACGATAAATACTTTGTCGGTTCAAACATAAATAGCTTCACACGTTCATAACGTATCATCTCATCCGCTAATTTTCCAAAATATGCTATCTGATTATCAATATCTGGAAACATTAGGTTACGTTGTGGAAGGAGCAATTTACACAATCCTCCATATTCTTTTAAACAGTAATTCTTTTTGCCGCATGTGTTATCATCACTCGTTATACAACCTGATATCTCTCCCACCATTTTTAATGTATCCTTTTTGTATCGAATAAATGATATATGTTTTGAGAGCATCCTTTTCATATGTGCAATAATTTGCGATAGTTTATTCGTATATAATACAAATGGAGAACCAATTATTTTATCGATGTCATCCTTCACCGCCTTATTCTCCGGTCGGTTCAATACATTCCGGGCTGTATTTCTGAATACATTATAAAAATTAGTTTCAAGGCGAATATTTCGCACATATCTCTCGCGCGTTTTATCTGCCATTTCATTCTTCGGGGTAGTAGCAACAATTTCATCTGCAATAAGGTGCTTACTTTCTGTAATTGTTTCCAAACCATCATTCTGGTTTATTTGTAGGCCCTCTTCCACATTCACTTGAATAAATTGGTTCGTTTCTGTAATAACTCCAACAACGACCCCTTCTTCGACTACTTTGGCCTTTGGAAGGCAATACAGTTGCTTTTTTGTCGTTTTCTTGACATGACGTTCAACTTCTCTCAAGAACTCGACAGTTTGATGATAATTCATATTCCAAAGATTGTCTTCATTCATCATTACCATGGGCGGAGGTCGTTTAGTATCTTCCATTCTAGTACCTGCAATATCAACAGTATGGGCCGCAATACCACCTGCAACACCAGGAGGTAAAGGAGCAGAAGGTTCGCTATTTATATTTGACATCGTGAAAGGCGCTGAAACAGCAGTTGGTATTACACCCTTCCATAATTTTCGTTCATAATATTTCCTTGCAACTGTGCTAGTGTCTATTTTAACTAACTTTGATATCGCTTGAGATATTTGTAATCCAATAACTTTGCCATTGAAATTTATGACCTGTGCGTTGATTTTAAACCCAGCATCTTTCACTATTTTTGCAATGACTTGTGCTGGCAAATTCATTTTGTATTTAAACACGCGTGGCTGACTTGCATGAAGCCTACAATATGAAAAGTACAAGTCCCTAATCCTCTCAATTATATGTCTTATTTTAGGCATTAATGTTTTACTTTTCATTGAAAATCTACAGCGAAAACTCGTTTTACCATTAGAACTACTTGTAAATATAAAAATTGGCTCATAATAAACATCTCGTTTCATTATAATAATAGTTGGACGATTAATATCAAATGTCTCTCCGGAATATGCGTTGGTTGGACATATTACTTGCACATTATTTGTAATATCATCGTCTGGAATATGAAGCAAAATAATATTATTACCTTGTTTAAATAATTTATCATTGGGTCGTGATATAATATCCCATAAATAAGTATGATCGATAAGAGATGTATCATCACTAAGATACGCAATGAAGTTCTCATATGCATTACATATCCTGATGAAGGTTGGCTTTGGGAATGTTCGAGAGATTGCAGATGCAGAATACTTACGAACAATGTCTGGCTCAAGAACTTCCTTGTTGGGATTATAAAATGAATCAACTAACGTGCCATTCTGTAAAGTTATGAACATATCAATGTCGAGAGATTGTATGATAATGGAACGCATCTCTCGAATTGTAGGAATAGTCCCTTTATCCTTTGCAGAGAACCCCCTCGTAGATGCATTTAAACCAAACACACGTGGAGTTCCCGCCATAGCCGCTGATGGGTTACGGGGAGTCATAATCAGCTCATTTTCATCGTCTGATAAATCTCCAACTGCAGGTTCTTGTGCTATTGGAGTAATCGGAACGGCCGCTGCAGATGCAGCAGAAGCTGGGGCGAGAGAACCCGATAACGAATGTTTGTCAGACCTTTTAGATAACGTCCTTGAATTTTTCTGTATATTATCTGTTACCATTTTTACGAGGTCATTCGCTTTCATTTCTGGGGTGATTTGGAGGGGTTCCAAAGACGCCGTTATTGGTGACGAACCACCACCACCCGCGACGCCACCACCCGCGACTGCTTGCGAAGGTTGTTGAGAGTCTACCGTCATCTTCACCGGATTTACGACTGTCACTGTCGGTTTTTCCTTGGTTAGACTATCCTTATAATAATACGCTATAACAGATACGAATGATTGATGGTCGTTTGTCTCAACACCACGTCGTATAAAACATGGCGTATCTTTCTTTATTGATGCGTTCATTATACTTATTTGACAATTACGGTTGTCTGTGAATAAAAACTTTTGCAGTTGAACCGGTAAATACCCCATACGATTATTTTCAAGTGGGAATTTATCTGAACTCAAAATGCGGTCGTCTTTTATTTCATTAAATTTCACCGGTTCTGGAGAAGATAATCCAATAAGACCTCCAGTGGCACGAGGAGCAGTACTCGATGTATCACGTGGTTCGGCTTCTGTGCCACCTAAAACAGAATATGACAGAGGTTCCGATGTATTGACATCGGTGTCACTTTGGGCGGATGACATAACATCATCAGATGCCAGAATCGGCGGTTTTGGCGTTAGCATACGTACTTTTTCAAATTTATTGCTTTCGCATTCCGCTCGTCTTGCAGTTTGAGCTGGTTTATCCCATTGTGAAAAACAACACGGAACACATAAACCTTTTGGATGAGCGTCCTTCTTTAAAAATCCAGGATAATGTTGCTTATAGTTTCCTTTCTCATCTATATGGTACTTCTTATCAGTAAATTCAAATATAGTTGCACCGGCTGGAACTTTCTTCGCATCATTTGGTATGACTGACCCATATTTTCCAGACTTAACTTCTTCTTCAGTTAAACTTGTATTATGTTTTAAACTCCAATAACGCGGACATATATAATGATATTGTTTGCTTGGGTCAGAACCATATGTTATACTTTGTGAATATGACCCAGGATGTTCTCGGTCAATACGCGCCTTTTCATCATGTGTCAATATTACCGGCTGGCGACGTACATTCCATGGACAACTTCGCGAATATGCATTAAATTTACCAATATCTTCGTTTAAATGTATAATCGGGTCACGTTCTTGAATACGTTTTGAAAAAGGATTTGGATTGGCAAGTTCCATTCCAGTAATATCTGATAAATCTTCTTCCTTTTCATCTTGGTCCGAATGGACCACTGCAGCAGCTCCACCACCGCCGCCGCTACGACCGCCTCCTTCTTGTGCACTACTCGGTGCACTATCACCACCACCATCATCGTCATCATCTTCATCTTGCAGCAAATCAAATAAATCGATTTCTTCTTCTTTCTGCTTTTCCATTTCAAAACCAAATACTGGTTCTTTCATGCTTGCAGCGACACCACCTGCACTAGCAGAACCCTCTGGTTTTTTTATAACATGTACGATTTCTTCCATTAAGTCAATTGGTTCTTCCTTATCACTTTGAACGATATCTCCAATTGCCATCGGTCGTATGTCTGATGCAAAACTTACAACAGAAGCAGCATTAGACCCAGAAGCCGATGCATGCAAACGTGGTTCGTCTTCCATAACATCAACCTGTGAAAATGGCGAAGGTTTGACTAATAATGTTGACTTTTTTTCTGAAAGTGGCGCGAATGCCTTGTTTGAACACAGCTCCACTATTTTTTCATGGGGTATTTTAGTGGTACTTGGATTTTGATAAATACGAATAATAGTGTCGATATATGCATGTAACGAAGGAAGATACATGATATTATTAATATTAGTGATTTCTATTGTAATAATGTTATTGAATGCTCCCTTCGTTATTTTCGTTAAAAATCCAGGATTATTTTTTATGCGAATATTTCCGCCTCGAAATCGTGAGAATTGTTGTGTTTGTAATGATGATAAAAATGCGGATAATTTTGCACGCGCATCCTGTTCCGTTAAACTATAATTATCTTTCAATCCATCTATTATATCTCGGTCATTCTGACGCTTATTCATCATTTCGATAATGAATGCATCCTGGCTAGACATGTCATTATAATTACTTACACGTTTATACCTAAGAACAATACCCTTTTTCAAACTTCCTTCAACCTCATTGAATGCGCTTGAGATACATTTAATCATCTGTTTTATTTCTATGTTACGTGTAATTGGAAGTTGTGCAAAATGTTCCAGATTAATCAGTTCGATTTGCGGATGATGCAACCGCGTAAATAGGTTCATTTGAAATCCACCTTGCTCTACATGTTCTTTAATTACCCGGAGGACCGGGTTTACGGTAGAAATAATTATTTCTTCGATTTCAGTTGTAGTAAATGAATATTTCACGAATAATTTTACATATATACTACCATCTGGGTAAAATTCGCATAACACTTGTAATGGTAGGTTTGTTGCTTTATGGTCTGGCACATCTTCATTGGAATAGGTGCCGATGATATATATCGCAACACTCTTTTTTCGAGAAGTTGTTTTGATAAGACGAAAAATATCTCCTTTTTGAAGAAACGGAATTTTACGCCCACTTCGACTAATACCTGAAATAAAGAGTTTGTATATATTATCGCGTTTTTTGCCGGGATTATACTTAATATATGGTATCCATTTTGAACAATGAATTAATTTGAATATTGCTTCAAGTGATTGATTGTAAGGTGTTTCGGGATGTATCATGAGTTCGACGCCCCGAATACCATTGTCAATGTAATTATGTTCGACAGTTCGTTCCTCATAAATATCGTATAGTAATTTTATGTTTGCGGTCTGTCGCTGCCATTTCTCATTCAGAATTCTTTTATCTGCTTCAAACAATGTTTTCTTATGTAGTAACAATGTATTATGTGAATGGACTGTCGAGAGATCGATTTCACCCGATGCTTCGGCGGAACCCTTTTCTACCGATGTTCTGGGCGTGTTATCACGAAATGCAAATAGATATGGAAAGTATAGTGAAATCATGTAGGATTCGTATATCGGTTTTCCAAACAATCGGTTTGATAATGATAACACTGGTTCAGGTTCTTCTACTACATTTGTAGCCTCTCTACCACCCTGACTAGGTTCTACCACCGATGCTGACAATTCCATTAATGTTTCTTTCGTATAAACAAGGACATCCTCTGCAGAAACCAAATATATTGTATTATCAATAAAAACACCATAATCGATTAATACCATCTTATTTGACGTATTTACGATTTCACCTGCATGAATTTCTAAAAACGGGTCGGCAATTAAAGCGTCAAACGGATTAACCGCGTAAGGATAGTCGTATGTTGATGCAATGTTCATATCCTGGCCCAATGCTACATTTACAATTCGGTGTCTATTCTCTAGTTTTAGGTTTGCAATATTTGCATATGTGTAATTTCCGTCAACCGGGTCTCCAAGTTTCATATATTCAGGTTCTGCATGTTCACTTGAACGACAGTTAGGTGGTTTCGCATTTTCTGTTCTTGAATGATTATCTATGTTAAGTAAGTAATTCTGAACACGAACTCCTGTCATTTCAAGCTTACCATTTGATGTAATGTGTTCATATGCAGATTGTGTCGTAATCCGCTTTGTTTGCTTACAAAACAAATACAGCTCCGCATACGATAATCCGATGTCGTCTCTTGTCAGATACAAAAATTTCTTTTTAATCGTTTCAATTGAGTCATCTGGGTAAATTCTCTCCGGTAGAAAAACAACCTTTACATCGTTTTGCCGAATGATATACAACTCACATTCACTAAATATCCTTTTGAAACAAGGATGGTCTGGCTCTTCCATAAATAAATCGTTGAAATTTTTGATTTGTCTTTCTTCTGTTATAAATTCTACATTCCCGTAAAATACATAGATTACATTATATTCAGGCGAAAGAGATGACGCCATCATCGGTTCTTCTGTAGTCCGGATTATGTCAGGCGAACGTATACGACATATTTTATAAATAGGAATATCCGACTCCAGATTTTCTTCCATTATTATTATATGATAAGAAGATTATACTTTATTATGAAATAGTAGTATAATCTATATATTATTCACGTCGAACGAATAAGGTGTCGCCGTTCATGCCTTTACCAATAAATATTATTATCGAAATAGGATAATAAACACATTTTATGGATATTATATACTATAACACACAATAACATTTCTATTCAACCATGTCAATATCTTCAAAAACTGCAGAATCTTCTGTTTCTCTTTCCAATAACCGTTTTCCAATTTTCAAAATGATTGTTGCACTTTGTCGCGGCGGAGGTATCGGATTACATGGAACATTACCGTGGCCTAAACTTGAAAGAGACCTCCGGTTCTTTTCTCAGATGACGAGGTCTTCATTGTTTCCATATAATAGTGCGGTAGTTATGGGGCGAAAAACATGGGAGAGTATTCCGGCAAATTATCAACCACTACCATTTCGTGATAATTATGTGATTTCGACATCATATGATAATGGCAAACAGTCATCATCAGCGAAAAATTCTAGCGTTACATTTCTACACAGTCTATCAGATGTTCATAATTATGCAGTGAATTATGACGTAGTTTGGTTTATTGGAGGTGCGTCTATATATGAACAGTTACTTACACCTGAATATTCCAAGTCTATACCAATTGATGAAATATATATCACATTTGTTGATGAAAGCTACGAACATGATGCAGCATTTCCATTGATGTATCAATATAGTTCAATTGATGAATGGCAGTCGCTTCGAGATAAACATATACAACGCGCTATTTGGTGTTGGACAGATGGCGAAAGCATACCTTCGTATGTTTCTTTTTTCGCAGAAGGAGAACAAAGTAATTATGTGTATCGAATTACAGACGTTGACCGTGAGGTTGTTTCGAGTATAACACGTCCAGCTGATATTAAATCGATATACGAGCGACGTTCGCCAAATACAATATTCTTGCACTTGCAACGGATTGTTGAAGTATAAGCGTGTTCCGCCGCACATCACGCTAAGAATGGGGTGAGGGTATGTATGTGCGTATCCTATTCACAACCACTCGGTGGTGCGTGGTGTAACACGCTTAGTTGTCGAAATGTGGATTATCATTAATCGTCATTCCGCAATATTCTTTCGGTTTAAGTTTGTAATCTTCCGGCGAATACACTTTGATTTTCTGGGCTTCGTCGATTAGAAACCGAAAATTGTTCCAGAATTCATCTTTATGGCCGACACTTTCCGTCATAATATGGCTTAATTCATGCAGAGCCACAAATGTGAGTGTATTTTCATCGATAAGTGTGTTTCCTTTCTTCGTTGTATTAACACAAAACGCAAGCTTCTCGCCTTTATTCTCACTATATGCAGTGTATTCACTTGTAGGGAGTGTCTCACTTACCTTTTCCGGTCGAAAATTTTTTACTAAACGTTTTACATTTTCTCGGTCGGGATAGGTTTCTCCCATATGCTTAACAACCTTTTTCATTTTCTGGGTTACGGTTGCAAGTAGATCTGCTGCAAGCTCTAATTTTGCACGTTCGCGGACGCAGTATTTATTGCCATCTACTTTTGAAACAATGCATTTTAACTGAAATGCATCAGACTCTTGGTATATCTTAAGACACACTACAATAATAAAAATAATAATAATATATCCAAATACACTTGTTTTAAACATTGATTTGATGATATAAATACGACCTAATATGACCTTTGTATTTATATAATGAGAGAATAAGTTTTATTTTCGATTGTTTCGTTTTTGAGATTTCTTTCTGTATATTCGTTTCTTTGTTTTACGCATTATTTTCTTTCGTCTCCCGGTTGTTTGTTTGCGTAATTTTCGTGAACTTCCGCCGCCGCCGGCGGGGCGGGATTTTTTTGGCAGAGGCATTGGTAGCGGAGAACCAGCTGCTGAAGAACCAGCTGCTGAAGAACCAGCTGCTGACATTAACGGTGCTGTATTACCCGCGACGTTGCCTTGTACAGCAGGTCGTTGAGGAGTAAAATAACTACCGGCCGATATTGCTCGGGTAAAAGGAACCGTAGGAGGATTATTCGATGCTGGTTGCATATTCAAGACCGCTCCTTCTGCGGGTTGTGCTTCGTGAGATAACTCATCTAGACGTGTTTGCAAACGTTTTTGTTCGTACTCTACAACTAGTTTAGAATTTGAGGCTTGCCTTTCGGACCTTATTACCTGTTCCATTGATTTACGTATTTGTGGGTCACCTGCAATACGTGGGTCTAATCCCTGTGTTAATTGTCTTGCTTCATTTAATGCGTCATGAGTTTGGAGACATGCTGTATCAATATCTTGTAGTACTGGTCCTACCCGTTGTAATGCTAATTCGAATATTTGTCGTACTTCACTTCTGTTCAGAGTTTGTTGTTGTGCTGCTGCTTCTGCTTGTGATTGTGCTTCTTCTGCGTGGCGTGCTGCTTCTATTCCTTTCCTTGCTATTCTGCGCATAGTTTGTCGGTTGGCATACAACTCTTGAAAAAAAACAAAATCTTCGTCGTTTAACGTACGTATTTCATCATGGGTCATAGGAGGAAAAAAACTCTCGTGTTCGGAATTAAATACATCACACTCTTGCGACCTATCTTCTGGACAATTACAAGCCGAATCCAGAATTCCTTGGTCAATATAAGCGAATGATCTAAGTAGTATTGCACTTTCTATATGTGTAATTTCTTCTTTGTAAATTGCGCGCCGTAATATTTGTATAGGTCCATTTATCTCATGTTTGAAAACTTTCCATGCTTCTTGCATACCAGTAATTATATCTCCAGTATCAGGGGCTAAAAATCCGTTACAAACACCTATTCTCGTTTCGACGTCTTCTCTATTCTCCCAAGCAATAACATTGAATTCTTGCAAGAAATTGTCGCCATACATTGGATACCTTACTCCTTCAAGTTCATACACGCTTTGTCTTAATGTTGCATGATTGTAACTTAACGTACATTCCTGCGGTAGCCCGCCTTCACTAGCTGCAATCACGAACAATCCATAATATTTAAATGGAACAGGACCATGCGTTGCGAAGCGCATTGGTCTTCCAGACTCCGCATCTACAATTTCACTTGGGTTTGGTACAGGATGAACAACGCGTCCATAATGATCTGCAAAATTTTCCGGAGTAACTTCAACAACATGATAATATTCGCCTTCGCTCGTCAAGTGAGGATTAGAACTCTTTTCTTTGGGATAATCAATATTAGATGCTTTATCAAGTGTTTTAACTTCCGTGAGAAGTTTTCCCTCCATATCTAATAAATTATTATCTACCCTACTCGAGTTCCAGTTTGATGACATATATTGGGCGGCCATCGGAAGACGAAGTGTGAAGTTTGAAGCAGGGGCGAGAGGATGCGCATGGTACGAAAGTCCCGGCGACCAGGTGTTACCCATTACCCTAGCTACAGAAAAACGAACCCCACCCGCGTGGGTCATGGTCATAACTTTACCAAGACCCGGAACAACCGGAGGACTAACAACCTGCTGACCCTGGGGGGTCTTCGCTAATACCTCAGCAGAAATTGCGCTCGCAGTATTCGATAATACTGATGTTTCAAATTTATTTTTTATATTCGCTTCAACATTTCTTGTATCAGTTGCACCACCTTCTCGTCTCCCTCCATGGCCATCCAATGATAAAAAACATTGGCCAAATTTTATTGGAAATTTTACTGGGTACCTAACTATACTAAATCGTCCATGTTCTTTACGAGCAGCAGCAGTAGACGCAGCAGATGCAAACATTTATAATAATGGACAATTGTATATACTTAATATATAAAATAATTATTGTTAATTATTTCCTATTGTTGAATGTTCTAATTTTATATTTGTTTTATCCTAGCAGGTAAATCTATAACTATAGTTTATTCCTTCACATTATGAAAAATCAACTTATCCAATGTTGTACGTACACAAAACGCGCGATGTGAAATAATCCCGATAATAAACAATGAAGCTAGGGATTTCCAGAATATCACCTCAAACACCCGAGAGATGATAAACGCAACTACAACTGTCGCCGCTACATCCACCACTGCAATATCATATAACCGATAAGAATGCACTCCTTCTCTCGGCCGACCGAATATATCCCTATAGTGACATAAGTCAATGCCGAATATTTTCATTAATTGTACAACTAAATATTTAACCTAATGAACTGAGTAATAACGAAGTAAAATGATATGATATATCGAGAGATTATATCGGGCATTGCCAGTTAGCGGATGGTTTTTTGATAAAAGCGGGTGTATGTGTATAGTCCATGCTTAGTTCTTCGCCGGCAGCGATATTTCGTGCGGCGATAATCCACCATTCTCCTGCGGATTTATCTGATGATTTCGAGAGATATGTATTCGGTAATATTGAACGTGCGGGAATTATACCCTTTTTATCCTTTCCTGGACAGTGATTTATTTTAGCACCAAGAGGTGTTATAGTTTTATCCGAGTTGATAGCTACGAATAATAACTCGCCTTTTACCCGCATACGCTTCGTAAATACGCCTAGTCCATAAATCAGACTCTCGCCAATCGTAAAATCAGAACTATTCAGGAGGCCGTGTTGGTAATTAACAATTGCAGGAACGATTACATTTTTAATGATAATAACAGAAAGTACAATGACCACAAATAATATGATGAGTGTCGAGAGAATGGGTATCATCAATATATAATGGTAATTAATATATGCCAATACTATTATATCGGTGTTGTGTAATTAAGATACAATGAATGATTTGTTACGTAATATTGAAATCAATCTTACGTAAATTGCTACTAATGTTGATATGAATAATTGTGATAAAAACGCATCGCAAATTACTGACCTCCACAGCCCAACTCGAGAGGAGTGCGCATGAGGTCAGGTGCAAAAGTGCTCTGGTTCCAGGGACCAACATTCAACTGAGGGTTAGGAGGCTCCGAACGCAACTGAAGGTTGGCATTCTTCATGGTATTGCCGATAGTGTCAATACCAGTCAAGAAGGTAGCCGAAAGAAGGTTTTGGCCGAGAAGGTCGCCGCTTCCAGATGGGTTTAAGCTTCCCCATTGATTATTAGTGTCACGGGGAAGAAGGTCAGATGGGTTGGCGACGGGAAGGTTAGATGCGCCAGTCGGAACAGAGCCTTGACTAGCCATACCATCTATTGTACTGACGGGGTCAGTTTGATGACTTGCGACAATAGGAGCATTGGGGCGTCCGTTTGCATTACCCTGGAGAGGTTCGTAAGGAACAACGAACTTTTGGTCAGAATAGGTATAAACGGCATATACAAGGACAATCGCACCTAAAATCACAAGAATGTGATTTGCACGAAGTGTTTTCTCTAAATCAGACAAAAAACTCATTCTTATAATTTAATTGTATATAAAATAACTGATAAAATAATGTATTTATATCTCAAATGTTGCTGTCATCATCGGAAGTATCCGAATGTAAATCATCTAAATCATCCAACAAATATTTGGCCTTTATTTCTTTTGCTTCTAAATATGCGCGCATTGCCGCTCTTTTCATTTCGTTCGCTTTGTATTTGGCGATTTTATACATTTCATAAAGAACATCCTTATGTTTTTTTAATACAATCGGTTTTGATTTCATATATTGTTTGGGCTGTTGTCCTTCATTTTTACTTACGGATTGTAATTCTGTTTGATGAGCAGGAAGTTCGAATGACGGTTCATTTACATCAATTGTATCTGGTATATTCTTAAAATCAATATCTACTTCCATGCATTCAAAATGTGTTAATGCTGGTCGTTCTGCAATATACCTTTCTGTTTCATCTTTTATTTGTTCTAGTTTCTCATGCGGTTCATCTTGATGGTTTTCCTGTGGTTCTACTTGAGGTGATAAGTGTTTTTCATTATCTTTATCGTTCGGTAGTCCTAAATAATCGTCGCCATTATTGGTAGATTGTGTTTTTATTTTTTCAGCTGATGTACATTTCGAAAGTTGATTTTCGGAAGATGATGGTGGCTCCGAATTTGATGCGTTCGCGGGCGCCGCTGGTAATATGTGACTGTTAATCACGCATGTTTCAAATAATGGAACATCCGATACAACTAAAACCTGACGCAACCATAACTCGATTTGAAAATTTCGTGATGTAAATTTTATACCTTGAAATTCGATAATTGAAATGATAGATTGTTCATCCTTAATATATTCAATAGATGCAGCCGTTTTGTTTTCATCAAATATCTTACATATAAATGGTTGAACATGTGCTGTAATATGCCGGCTTGGTTCTAAATTAACACGTAACAGAAAATTACCACTCTTATATGCGCGTAGAGGCGACGTGAATGAATTCTCGATATCTGTGTGGTCAAGTTCTTGCGTGAACCATATATGTCTCTTTTCGTAAAGTAAATCGACTGCTCTTTTTTCTAAATTAGTCATCCATTCGATTAATTCTGTGTCGATGTCATTCGTTGTTAACAGTAAATCAATATGTGCTTTTTTTCCGGCGACGACAATACCTTGTTTTGATAGTGTTTTTGGCGTCTGAATATATAGCGGTTGTTTGCTTTGACAATAAGAAAATCGTGTCATATACGACCCGCCAGTAATATGCTGTGGTGGTGTTAATTGTAAATTATCAAATAGAAATGAATCGTTCGCATGATATACTTCCATTGTTGGTATAGTATCTGTCAAGTATGTATAAGCACTGCGTAATACGTTTAAATGATTAGTATGACGCAATAAAATTAATACGGATATATTACGAGTTTATGTATGATGATTATGCATTTTTGAATGACATATTCCTAAATCAGAACAACCTTCTGTAGCAATCATATCGCCTAGATGGTTTAGCAAATTTGGCGCGGTTTGGTCAGCTGCAGTAATACACAATTGTTGGACACTTGTAGGTAAAATCTGGCACATTTTTTCCAATTCGCTAGTTACTGATGATATAACTTTAGGATTATGAAGAACTGTTTGATTTAATCCATTGGCTAACAATAAACATGCGTCACATTCAAGTGGGTTCTGTTCCACTACGACAGTTGTGTGATATTGTGGTTTTTCTTCCAAATGTTTATCTATAATGGCATGAATTGGAGGGGACGATTCGGTTTTACCTAAAAATAAAAGGCCTAACAATAGAAAAGTGATTGTTTTCATTTTATACATATAGCAAGTAATTTATTTCTATATTTATTATATAACGTTTATTATGCCTCGAAAATCATCATTGCGTACAAAAAAGCCCCGTTCTCGTCGTTATCGGCAGAACCAGAACCAGAACCAAAACCAGCAGAACGAATTTGAATTTCAGTCTGAAAACCAACAGCAGCAACAGCAGCAGCAGAACCAGGAACAATACCAGTTAGGTGGTTCTAGCCAAAGTGATGGCACACAACAAGTTGTTAGCAAAGAGGCGCTTGAGCAGGCAGGCCAGATCGCGCAAAAGCTATTGAATAGCGCTCTTTCTTCTCCGCAAAGTGGTGGTAGCGCTTCAGCATTACAAGGTTCTGATGTCGCTACAACTGATGCCGCTGGTCTTAAGGCCGCTATTGCGAACGGTTCCGCCGATGTTACTGCTGCAGAAGGATATACCTCTTTAAAGGGTTCTCCTATTGTTGGCGGGAAAAAACGTAAAGGAAAGAAAACAAGCCAGAAACAGCAACAGCAGCAACAGCAGCAGAACCAGAAGGGTGGCATGGTTCCAGGCCTGCTCTCCGCGGTTGAGACCGCTTTAGTTCCTTTAGGACTTTATCTCGGCCAGAAGGCTCTCCAATCCCGTAGATCCGGAAATCGTTCGCTCGGCCGTTTCGTCGATTTTCGCCGTGCATCTCGTCGCACCCGTCGTCGTAGGTAAACGATACCAATAATATAATATTGTAGAATAGATATAAAAGCATAACTTTATATCTACTAACTATTTATAATCATCACGTATAATGAACCCAACCACTATTATGACTGCAAATTATACAACTCCTCCAACACTCGAAACAAAAATTAAAAGATGGGTAGAATTGGATAATAAGATTAAGTTAACTACTGAAGAAGTTCGCGATATTCGTACAGAAAAATCTGTAATAAACGATGAAATTATCAAGATAGTAGAAGATAAAAATTTGGAAAAGGCTACTGTGAATATTAGCGATGGTAAATTAAAGTTTGCGACGTTGAAACATACGGCACCATTAACCCTTACATATATTGAAAAATGTCTTGTAGACCTTATAACTAATAAAAAGCAGGTAGAACAAATTATGGCGTATATTAAGAAAAACCGAGAGACGAAAACGACAACGGAAATAAAACGAGTGTATAACACTAAAAATAGTAGTGCTTCTGGTGTAGGTGAAAATTCCAATTCAGATGCATCAGATGAATAATAATATGATATCGTGTATTTGGATAAATCATAATCTAATGTTATTACAAGTAGTTAAGATGCCGAAGACATTGGTAAAACAGTATTTTAACCCCGACCAACATCTAGTTTTTCATCAAGACAAAGAAGGAAATATGATTGGAGGTGGATATCAAATTAATAATTTATTGTATCAGCATAAGGTTCCATTGTTTGTATCTCTCGACAATATGCATATTGGAGGCGGTAATAATAAACCGATAGAACAAACTGGTGCGGGTCATGATGAAAGTGTAAATAAACATTTTATTCCTGAAAAATTCAGTGAGTTGTTTCGTGATTTAGCAGTTCCAGCGGGATTATTCATGATGCCTCCACTGTATCGGCCACGTAATTACGCGTTTGAAGTGCCAGATTTAGAAAGACAACACGACGAAACGGTTGAAGAAAAAAAGCGAGAAAACAATGACGATGCTGAAAATATCAATAGCGATGATAGCGATGATAGCGAAAGTGAAAGCGGTGAAGAGTATAATAAAACAAACCAAGTACCGAAAGATATCTTTGATACACTATTGTCTCTAGTCGCTCCTTCCGAGAGAATTCATCATGACGTAAAAACAAGGAGACAACGACGACGAAAAAATCGTGAAAAGACGAGACGGAATGCGCGTTCATAATAAATAATAATAATTAATGTAATTAACCATGTGATAGTTTACTTACATTACAATACACAATAATGAAAATATACAATACACTTATAATGCGATTTCAGTTACTTTCAAACATGCATCAAATTTTCCTTTATAAAAACTTATAGAGTCACTAGAACTAACCAACATTATGTCAATTTTACGAGCAGTACGTTGTGTGTTTACAATAGCGGCACAAATTGGGAATATTGTTGAACCTCTGGTTCCGCCTCCTACTATTTCTAGATATTTCTGTACGCGTTTTACAATAATGTTCGTATCATCTACTATAATATTGGATACTGCTGTATCACCACCATCAGCATTACCATGAATTTCATAATATGCACTATATTCGACAATAATTTTCGAATTATTTGATATTGGTACATAATAAGAAGCAATAGTCCCGCTTGTAATAGTGGCGTTGATGTGGTTTAATGAAGGGTCAGCCGCATCAAGAAATACAGTATTAATTGTTTGTCCGGTCGTCCATCTTGTTGGGTTTACGGACCCAGATATGTCCAAACGTGCATAATTACAAAAGTGACCACGCACCCTTATTGAATGGGGCAATGACAACATCATTGATTTTACTTTTCATCTGTTGAACACGCGCTTCGTGAAGTGGATCTAACATTTTTCCTGCTTCATAATTCTGAATACTCGCCATTAATTTGGATGATGCAGGGTTGATTTCGGGTTTTGGTCCATAGCAATTAACACCAGCTTTCATGGTTGCATTCTCCATATATCCACCATTAATACCTGGTCGTCCACAACTGTTCTTTTTTGCAGGGTCGGTACTTTTCTGCAGTTCTTCCCATGTTGATTTTTGAGTTGGATAAAGTATCATCTGGTTATCCGACCAACCATAAGAACACCATTCAGCACCCGATTTATGCGCTTCTTCAATTTGGTCAATATTTGCGAGTTTTGCACCATATGCCTCACATAACGCTTTGGCATTATCATAATCATACACATTTGCAGGAATATGGAAGACTTGTTTTCGCATTTTCATCGACATTCCTGTTCCTAAATTGCCATTACTATTTCCTACACCATCAGGTTCATGTTGAAGAGTTTGAGAGATTACGATTTCTGGATTAGTGGAAAGAATGTTTGATATCTCTGTGGTAATATTTGTATTAAAGAAATATTGAAACCCATTAATCACCACAATCACGATGAAAATCGCCCATAAAAATATCTCCAGAATAGAAATATTTGCAAAGAGTATGTTTTCGCGTGTATCATTTTCGGAATTACCACCAGCTAAAGCATTTATTACAAAATAAACCATTAAAATAACAACGCACGCCAAAATAATAACGCGCATGTTGATATGTTGGTCAACCTTTCCATCAATCCACTCAAAAATACTACTAACTTGGTTTAGACCAACTCTGTCGGGACTTGAGCCAGGTAAGACGTTCGCAGGTGATGCTGTACCTGGTATTGGTGCATTCGGACGCGCTGGTGCCGGGGGCGGTGAAGATGTTGTTTTTGAAGACTGTGCAGACATAAATTATTGAAATAATTAATAACTATATATTACTGGTATAATAATGCGTGTATATTCTACGATGCCGCTTCTCCTTTGTTTTGTTGTTTGCGATAAAATAAACAATATGGTAAATTACTTGTAATTGTATCGGATTTCATTTCTACCTGCTTTACATTTTCATCATTAAACATATACCATGTACCATTTGCTGTACAAATCGTGGCAGTATAATGCCCGCTTTTACTAAAATTTCCATGATGATTGCATACTGCATATAAGTCATATACATAACTTTCACGTTTGTATCCGTTAACAAATGAACTTAAATTCAGATTACGAACAGGTATTTCTACAGGTATACTTACCTTTACTGGTCCGCGCTCTGTATATTGTACACGTTTAAGGTCTATAATCATAATATTTGGTAAATTCCAATACATCATCCCTCGTTTTACATTTTGATATTGTTGGGTTGTTTCATTAAACCATGCATTTTCTCCTTCTATTATTTCTCCTTGACAATAATGACTAAAACAATCCAATAATGTCGGAACACGAGTTTTTCCGGTTTCTGGTATTTCAACGTGCGGAATTGAAAGAGAAATAATAGAAAAGGGTTCCGGTGATATACTTAAAACGTTAGATGGGTCATTCAGGTCCATAATCACTGACATCTGTATTCCGTAAAATAAATTCAACATTTCAGAGTAATTTTTTGTATACATTTGACGCATCATCTCGTAACATTTACGCCCGATTACATCCTTTTCATTATTTACGCGCCCAGTTATCGTCATATTCACTTCTCTCGAAAGAGCAGTGTGAAATGAATCCAGCATAAATACAAGAAACTCTTGGACGTCATTCTGCGAATATTGGGTGAATAGTTCCTGATTTTTAAGACGAGCTATTTGTTTCATAGATGCCATAAACCCACCAGGTGATACAATACAATTTTCGCTCCACATGAGGGTACGTAATTTATCCCATTCACTCAATAACATTGCGTCAGGCTTTTTTGTTAATCGTTTCTTGTATTTTTCATCATTCAAAAACCTGTCTAGTTCATATGTATGCGAAAGAGCTTGCAAGCACGAATTCACAAAACATGTATTTCCCAAGTTCATTAATCCTGTAATTCCTTTATCTGCAAATTCAGAAAAACGAACTGTTTCTGTTGTTGGTGTCTGCATGTTGTGATGTAGATGACTAGATAGTAGGTCTTTACATAATATTGTATTTATACATTTAAGTTTTATTACTACTATTACTAAAAAATTGATACTTGTTTTAAAAATGTGAATTATCAGGATGTCATTGCCATACATATATACAACAAACCACCATGCCTCTTATTCTTGTAGAGTTTTTAGTTATGTCAGGCTCGTTCTTTGTCATCTTCTTTATATTATGTATGTGTATCTCTGCAGATAAAAGTAGAAGCACGGACCGCTTTAGCCGTTCTAATTATCTTCGTCGAGAGAAGGAACGTAAAAAACAGTTAAACCGATATAGAAACTATTGAAGATAATCATGTATTGATATCATAATATATGTCAAATAACTTCCATCGACAAAATAACGAAGACAGTGCTCGTGGTAGTCGTTCTGGCGGCAGCGGCGATGAGCGACAAAATAGGTATACACACGAATATCATGAGAGATTTAACCTTGACCAATATTATAACGCAGTGGAAGATGAACAAATATATATGGATGAATATACCAATATGATGCATCGATATAACGATTTTATTAATAATGCCAGTGGAATGTTTTCACATATGGAACAAACACTACGAGAGAATTTGACTAGAACTATTGTTCGACAATCTTTCTATTATAATCGTTATAACGAAATACAATATGGTCGTGGAAATCAAATTAACATACCATCATATCCATCTATTACACAGGTTTCTCCCGCACCCGCTCCCGCACCCGCTCCCGCTCCCGCTCCCGCACCCGCACCCGCACCTGCGCAATCACCTGCATTAGCTGAAAGGATTAATGATGTATTACCACGATTGTTATCTCGGTATTTAAATACTGATATTGCGCGTCAAGCGAGAGAACCACGAACCGACAATAATATTTTTTCAATGTTATATACAATTCCACTTACAATTCGACCAAATTTAAATGGCGCTGAATCTAATTCTTCGTCTGCTGTAGGACCCCCAACAAATGAACAGATTAGACAGGCAACCCTAAATACTGTTTTTTCACATATCATAACTCCAGTGAATGTAACATGTCCTATCTCGAGAGATGAATTTAATGACGACAGTGAAATAACCATGATACGCGGATGCAATCATATTTTTAATCGAAGTAGTTTGAGAGAATGGTTTATAAATCATTCAACCTGTCCTATGTGTAGAAATGATATACGCGAATATCGTCCAGCAACGTCAACGTCGTCGGCAATACCACCGCCACTAGTGCCGCCACGCGAACCACCGATACAACGTGGGCCACCAGCGAATATGTCCATTGATAGTATCGACGATAACCACATAACATTTTCTTATGACTTGCCGATGAATTATAATGATGACCAAATCCACCAAGATATTATAAATACGGTGAATTATATGGCGAATAATCGCAATAGCGATGACCGGCGCGACGATGACGACGACATTATGGAAGTAGATTAAAAATATTGTGTAATTGTTGTATCATTTATTATTTCATTTTCAACGTTTCATTCCTCCGCCGAACCAATCGGTAATTGCACGATTTCCTTTATTTAAGTTATCGGCTTTCACCAGAAACTCATCGAATAACAGAGATTTCACCTCTTTGTGACGCATCTCTGTTATTTTCTTTTCGCGTTTTACTGGGTCATCTATCGTCGATGACACTGTCTCGATTGCATCCAAGAAACGCCCCTTCTTCTTCTGAAACGAAGGCAATTGTTCCAATACGAGCGCAAATAACTGTTGAACCGGTTTCATGATTTGATTTGTAATATAAAACGAATAATTCAATTGGAGTTTCTTCGCATGTATATAATCCGGATGCTCTATCTTGTCCCCTTGAAGCGCACCCTTGGCATCATTGTGAATGTACGCATAAGGAATACGGTCACCTGTATTTGGCTTATTACCAGGGTCACGTACACCCATTCTATCTGCCAACACTTTATGCGCAATCTGCTGCGGGTTTTTATAATCCGACCGTAGCGATTTTGTAATAATCAGCTTTTCTATCGGGCATTTCTGGTCAATCATGTATTGCAGTTTTTCACGTAAGAATTGAATAGCACGGTCTACATTTTGTTCCTTCATTAGAATATCTATAATCCCACCATAGATTTCCTTCACTATCGGCGCATTATCACGGCGCTTCAGTACTATACCCATACTTTTCAATTTTCCCTTATTCGGATTCTGCTCATAATATACACCGACATATCCTTTCTTTCGCAGAAGCGCAAACGGACATATCGTCTTTTCATATACCCATCCATGCGGTGCTTTCAGGAATTTTGACGAATAATCACCAACTTGTTTTGCTAGCTCTATCGTGATTTCAATTGCGTCCTTTCCTCGAATAGGGTCGCCTTCTGGTGTCGCGAGATTGAATGTGAAGAATACACTATCCGTGTCGCCATAGATATACTCTGCTTTTGAATGAACAACCGGATATTTTGGATGTGATGTCGGGAGGAGAATATCGCCATACGCTTCTTCCACGACACGACGCGCATACGTAAGTAATTTGCGTCCAGTAGCTGTAGTTGATGCCGCCACATCCACCTCGTAAAATGTACTTGTCTTTGCACCACACTGCCCATATAGCGAATTCGCAGTTACCTTATAACCAAGCTGTCGCTTATCCAGAATATTTGCCATAAATGCGTCAGTTTGCTTTTCTGCGAGTTTTCGTGTTGTTTTACGCGCGAGTAGAAGTTCTTCCAAAATGGCCGGCATAATCCCTTTTTCGCCTTCAGGAAACTGTGCAAACCGACACACTTTTGTACCACATTTCACTTTTACAGCTGCAGCTGCTGTTCTTGTTGCGGATTTTGGACGCGTCCATTTATAGGTGTCATATGTTATATCGACATATTTATACCCCGGAAGGTTATCATATTCCGCCTCACCAGTTTCACGAATAAGATTACCATCATTGTCATACTCCTTCGTCCATACTTTACTATCATGCGACAAGTTTTCGCTAATCATCGATGATGGATATAGCGACGAATAATCATTACATGCAACTGGATTGTCCAAATAAAGACCGCATTTCGGAGGAAGAACAATCGCGCCTTCGTACCCCGACTCACTTCTGTCTTTGTCAATAACCGGCATCAGTGTATTCTTTTCACGACACTTCATTGCGACATAACTTGTCAGCTTGATACCTTGACCACGCATAACTAAGAAACTGATAGGAACACTGCATATTTTTGCCATCTCGGTATAACCAGTAATGATATCGATTTTGTTAATAAGGTGATGCACTAGATTACAATCCTGAATACAATATTTTGCTATTACCGCCCGGGCGCGAGGACCCTCATTTGTCATTCGGAAAATGTCTTGTGGCGATACATCATCTTTGGCTAGACCCCACCGTACCATCATTTTCATGTCCGGTGTTGCACAACCATCGACAGTAAAATACCCACCACCTCCAGCTCCTGCAATCTCCCTCACTTTGAATTTATGCCCGTCTTTGTACAAATCAGTTGAATGGTTTGTCTGTTCAAACTTCACGAAATTACCAACTTCAAGTCCAAGAAGATTGGCCGAATATATACGCGTCGTATCCGTATCCGCATGATATTCTACATTTTTTACAGTGTCGCCAATGAAATAACTCGAAACATCGTCTAACTTATATGAGGAAAGGTTGAAATCGCGACGCAAATAGTTATATACATCCACTTGAAGTCGTCCAGTCATCTTGATATAATGAAGGTCATATTGCCCACTCGCAAGAGCGATTTTGGTTTGTTCGATTGGGGCATTATCTGCGGTTATTTCGGTATTTGGATTGATAAAACCTCCGCCGTTTCCTCCACCCGCGTTTGCACATAATTCATCTCGATTACGCGAAAGTTTCAAGAACTCTTCATAGCACCCCGTCTCAACAGCACGGCGAAACATGAATTGATAATCAAAACCGAAAATATTGTATCCAATAATAATATCCGGGTTCTCTTTTTGCATAAGCCGCGTCCATGCCGTTAATACTTCTTCCTCTGTTGCATAACTTTCAATCTCGGAATTCGGCACTTCATCATGTAGATTATCACATGTGTCGAGAACGATACAGTTACTTAAATATGGGCGATTGTTGTTTTGACCGTATTTTACGAAGGTTGAACCGATAAATGTTACCTTGTCTCCCTCGACTTTTGGAAAGACCGACCCTAGCGTATCACTCACAATCTTGATTTTAGTCTCACGGGAATGTTTACTGTTATTTAAAAGGGTTGTGAATTTTACAGAGAGGTCGGCTGTAGAAGCAGTAACGGCAGCATTAGCACATGATTTCAATTTTGATGACATAACCGGCGCATCATCGTCATACGCATTCGCATCTGCTTACTCTTCATAAGCATCATTGTCACTTTTATCACTATCTTCATCGCTTTCATCATCACTTGCATTATTTCTTCCACTATTGTCGTTCGCAGTTTTTTTATCCGCTGCTTTTGCAGCCTCCTCTTTTGCTACTGTTGCCATATTAATGAATAACTGTTCAATCGTATTATCTTGGGCCACGACTTCTTGTTTAATGAGATGTCGTAGCTCTTTTGATAAAACCAGTCGACACAATCGTTCCATATCCGCCTCTTTCGGACGACGTTTTGGGTAGATGAAGTCTATCCCTGTATAATTTGATTGGCCCTTATATGAATACTGAAATGCCGTATATATCATGTGTTTAAGCTCGTCATCGTTAATCTCTTCATCAGCTACTCCTACAACTGCTGTCGATTTCTTCGCGACCACTGCATCTACAATATTTGTTGCGAGCTTTTTGTACGATTTTACAGGAATTGGAAAATCACCATGACTACTGCTAGCCTCAATATCAAAACTACATATTTTATAAGGGACAACGGTTTCCTTTTCGTTCTGGGGGATGATATCTTCAAATGATATGCGATATTCATATTGACAGGTTGTCGTGAATTTTTCAATAAGGCGTGTTTTTTTCGTGGAGAAGCATACCCAGCCAGACGGGCTGATTTTCTGAATATGGAAGAAACGAAGGATTGGTGGGATATTCGCCTCATATATATAAGTGCTGGTGTTTGCAAATTGATATCCATCGGGTTTCAAAATACGCGTCTTTCCATCCCGCACTGTCATAATATCACAGTACCATAAATTCTTCACGCGGTTCATCACGGTTGTGTTTTTGAATACAATTAGTACAAATTTATGGTTCTTTCCACCGTCAAACCCGTATAGTTTACGTTTCTCCACAATTTCGCATTTTTCCGCGATGATGCTGTTTTCATAGTATCTACTCTTTAAATTCCTTTTGATGTCGCGGATAAACGCCGATTTTGTGGAATTGGTCCAATGTTCACCAACTTTAATATAGAAGAACGGATGATAGTCATCTACAAAGATGGAGCATGTTTCCCCTTCTTCGTTGATTCCAAACATCTGGATGCGAAATTCATTGGTATCTGTGGTTGCACGCCCTCCGCCACCGCCACTACGCGAAGAGGCCGACCCAACTGAACAATCATCCCCGCCACTACTACTTCCATTATCTGATGCCGATGAATGTGTATTTGTATCTGGAACACAGTCATATACATTAAAGTCAATTAGACGAAATGACATATCTGTTTTAGAGACAATTGGTGTTTTTATTGTTTTCACTTCTACTTCTGATGCGGGTGCTTGTCCTGATTTTTTTACAATCTTAAATTTTGTCATCTGTATCTTTATGTTAGTGTGTGACCCTTGTGAATAATCTTTCATCTTTTCTTTATTTCAATTTTATACTTAAGCGTGGTACACCATAAAATTGAATATTATATTCACATTTCAGTTATCATATTCATTCTGCAGCAGTCTCTACGTTTTACACAATGCCGGTTAACGTCGTATACGACCATGCATCGCCATTTT
>Ga0194124_10001500_pt1 | contig 29307 bp, 35 predicted proteins | sample TA2KigCas0mmetaG_FD_148605 | JGI IMG/M metagenome (GOLD analysis project Ga0194124, IMG submission 148605) | Freshwater microbial communities from Lake Tanganyika, Tanzania - TA2015031 Kigoma Deep Cast 0m | ecosystem: Environmental > Aquatic > Freshwater > Lake | place: Tanzania: Lake...
TGTTCTCCTGGCTCGACCCGCACAAGAGCCGCAAGCTGACCGTCGTCGGGTCGGAGGGCATGGCCGTCTTCGACGACACCGACGTCGAGCGCAAACTCACCATCTACGAGAAGGCCTCGTCGCCGTCGCGCTTCGACACCTGGGGCGAGTTCCAGGCGCTGCGCAGCGGCGACGTCACGATCCCGCAGGTCCCGAGCGCCGAGCCGCTCCTGCAGGAGACGACCGCCTTCGTCGAGGCGATCCGCCGCGGAGCGGCGACCGTGGCCTCGGGCGACGAGGGCCTCGCCGTCGTCGAGGTCCTGAGCGCGCTGCAGGCCTCGCTCGAGCAGGGCGGCGCGCCCGTGCGCCTCGGGAGTTCGTGATGGCCGTGGACCCGACCGCGCTCGTCGAGGACGGCGTCGTCCTCGGTGCGGACGTGGAGATCGGCCCGTTCGCCGTCGTGCGCGCCGGCACCGTGCTCGGCGACGGCGTCACCGTCGGCGAGCACGCGGTGCTCGGCAAGCGCCCGAAGCTCGGCCCCCGCTCCACCGCCGCCCAGGGCGAGCTCGGCCCGCTCGAGGTCGGCGCGGGCGCGACGATCTCCACCCACGCGGTGGTCTACGCCGGCACGACGATCGGCGAGGGAGCGATCATCGGCGACCAGGCCTTCGTGCGCGAGCGCTGCGCGATCGGCCCCCGCACGGTGATCGGCCGCGGCGTCACCGTCGAGAACGACACCGTCATCGGCGCCGGCTGCCGGGTCCAGTCGCAGTCCTACATCACCGCCAAGTGCCTGCTCGAGGACGACGTCTTCATCGCGCCCTGCGTGGTCACCACGAACGACAACCTGATGGGCCGCACCGAGCGCCGCCACGCGCTCACCAAGGGGCCCACGATCCGCCGCGGCGCCCGCATCGGCGGCGCCGTCGTCCTCTGCCCCGGCGTCGAGGTCGGCGAGGAGGCGTTCATCGGCGCGGGCGCGGTCGTCACCCGCGACGTGCCGGCCCGCACGGTGCTGGTCGGCGTGCCGGCGCGCGTCCTGCGCGACGTCCCCGACGACGAGCTGCGCGCGAACGGCGGGTAGGCGCCCGCGGTGGGGCCGCCCTCGCCTCGGCCCCGACGGCGGCGAGCGGGTAGCGTGTGGGCATGTTCGAGCTCGAGACCCTGCCCAACGGCGCCCGCATCCTGTCCGCCCCGATGCGCGACGCCGCCTCCGTCGCCGTGGTCGTCGCGATCGCCGCCGGCTCGCGCTGCGAGGAGCCCGCGGCGGGCGGCATCGCCCACTTCGCGGAGCACATGATGTTCAAGGGCACCGAGCGGCGCCCGACCGCCCGCGACATCTCCCAGGAGATCGACGGCATCGGCGGGGAGTTCAACGCCTTCACCGGCAAGGAGCTGACCGCGTACTACGTGAAGTGCGCGGCCGCCGACGGCGGCACCGCCCTCGACGTGCTCGGGGACATGGTGCTGCACTCGCGCTTCGACGCCGAGGAGCTGGAGCGCGAGAAGGGCGTGATCGTCGAGGAGATCAACATGTACACCGACACGCCGCGGGACATCGTGGGGCAGGTGTACGACGCGGCCCGCTAAACGGCGACTCGCCGATCGGGCGGCCGATCATCGGCACCAAGGAGACGGTGCGGGCGGCGACGCGCGAGACGTTCCTCGGCTACCTCGGCACCTGGTATCGGCCCGAGCGGATCGCGATCGGGCTCGGCGGCGGCGCCGACCCCGCGCTCGTCGAGGCGGTGCGGGAGCGCTTCGGCGCCCTGCCCGGCGACCCCACGCCGCCCCTGCCCGAGACCGTCGTGCCCGCGATCGCCGACCCGATCGTGGCGATCGAGTCGCGCGACGGCGACCAGGCCCACATCGTGCTCGGCGTGGACGGGTTGCCCGCCGCCGACCCGGACCGCTACCCGATGGCCGTCTGGCAGGCCGTCCTCGGCGGCGGCATGTCGTCGCGGCTGTTCACCGAGGTGCGCGAGCGCCGCGGCCTCGCCTACTACGTGTTCGGGCACCACGCGAGCTACGCGGACACCGGCTCGTACGCCGTCCAGGCCGGCGTCGACCTGGCCCGCGTCGACCTCGCCGTCGAGACGATCGCCGCCGAGCTGCGCCGCATGGCCACCGAGCCCGTCGGCGCCGACGAGCTCGCGAAGGCGAAGCGCTACCTGATCGGCCGCACCGTCCTCGGCCTCGAGGACCCGCGCGGGCGGATCATGTTCGGGCTGCGCCGCGAGCTGCTCGAGGACGGCTGGGTCGACCTCGACGAGGTGGTGCGCGGCATCGAGGCCGTCACCGCCGAGGACCTCCTGCGCGTCGGCGAGCGGATCGTGCGGCTCGACCGCGCCGTGCTCGCCGCGGTCGGCCCGCTCGAGGACCCCGAGGCGCTGCGCGCCCCGCTGGGCGCCTAGGCCCCCGTAGACTGCCGCCGTGGACCTCGCCGCCGACGTCGCGCGCCAGATCGCGCGCATGGACGCCCTGATCGGGGAGCTCGGCGGCGGTGCCGCCCGCATCGACCCGCACACGCACCTCGGGCTCGACGAGGACGGCATGGCCCAGACCCTCGACGAGCTGCTCGGCCACATGGACGCCGCGGGCGTCGCCCGCGCCGCGACCTTCCCGCTCCCCGACCCCGACCGGGGACCCCGACCGCGGCGAGGACTACCGCGTCCCCAACGACCGCGTGCTCGAGTGGTGCGCGGCGTCCGCCGGGCGCGTGATCCCGTTCTGCCGGCTCGGCCTCGACGGCGACCCCGCGCCCGAGGCCGAGCGCGCGATCGCGGCGGGCGCGCGCGGCATCAAGCTGCACCCGCGCGCCCAGGCCTTCCAGCTCGACGACGACCGCCTCGACCCGGTCTTCCGGGTGGCGGCGGAGCACCGCATCCCGATCCTGATCCACGCCGGGCGCGGCATGCCCCCGATCGGCGAGGATCTGGCCGCGCAGGCGGCCCGCAACCCCGAGGCGCTCCTGATCCTCGCGCACGCCGCGATCGTCGACCAGGACCGCATCGCCGAGCGCGTCGCCGGGATGCCCAACGTCGTCTTCGACTCGTCCTGCTGGAGCCCGATCGACCTGCACGCCCTGCTCACGCGCGTCCCGCCGGAGCAGCTCGTCTGGGCCTCGGACCTGCCCTACGGCACGCAGCGCGAGGCGCTGCTCCTCACCCTCGCCGTGCTGCACGAGACGGGCGCCTCGCCGGCGCAGGTCGAGGCCGTCCTCGGCGGCACCGCCGCGCGCATCCTCGCCGGCGAGCACGCGGTGCTCTCCGACCGGCCGATCGCCGCGCGCGAGCGCCCCGTCAACCTCGCCCGCCAGCGCCTCGGCGGCTACCTCGTCGCGCTCCTCCTGACCTGGGACGACGCTCTGACCCGGGCCGGCGCCACCCGCGGCGAGCCCACCCTGGACGACGTCCGCGTCACCTTCGAGCTCCTGCTCGCCGCCTGGGTGATGTCCTACTCGCCGCGCACGCAGGAGCGCTGGGAGGCCCTCGCATGATCGCCACCGTCGTCCTCGCCGCCGGCCGCTCCGAGCGGTTCGGCTCGCCCAAGCTGCTCGCCGAGTGGTGGGGCCGCCCGCTCGTCGAGCGCGCCCTCGAGGTCGCGCCGCCCGGCCTGCGCGTGGCCGTGATCGGCACCCACACGGCCAAGCTCCTGCCCGTCTTCCAGGCGCACGGCTTCCAGTGCATCCGCAACCCGAAGCCGCAGCGCGGCCAGTCGTCGTCGCTCCGGCTCGCGCTCGACGTGATGCCCGCCGAGGTCGACGCGGTGCTGGTGCTGCTCGGCGACGCACCGGCGGTGCCGCCGTTCGTCGTCGAGCGCGTGCTGATCGCCCACCGGCGCCTGAACCGCGCCGTGACCGCCTCCTACGACGGCCGCACCGCCCCGCCCGTGATCATCCCGCGCGCCGACTGGGACCGCATCGACGCCGAGGGCGACCATCCGGGCGCGCACCTCGAGCCCGCGCCGGTCGACATGAGCGACCTGCAGGAGGGCGGCGAGGACGTCGACGTCCCCGAGGACCTGTTCCGGCTCGCGGCGAAGCGCGCCGGCGTCGAGCTGCTCGAGCCCGCCGACCAGGCCGCGCTCGACGCGCGCCTCGACGACCCGGCGCCCTTCGCGGTGCGCCTGCGCCGCCGCAAGACGGCGGGCGCCGAGCGCCTCGCCGTCACCCCGCTCGCGCTCGAGAAGCTCGCCCTGGAGCACTTCCGGGGCAGCGAGGTGATCGGGGGCTCGCCCTGGAGCACTTCCGGGGCAGCGAGGTGATCGCCCGCGTGGGCGACGAGTACGTCGGCCTGCTCGGCTGAGGCTCAGCGCGGCGGGTCCGCGTGGTGCGTCTCGAGCAGCTGCAGGAGCTCCACGAGGAACGCGTCGCGCTGGCGCTGCAGGTCCGCGATCGAGCGGCCCGCCGCCTCGTCCTCGCAGCCCGCGACCATCGCGTCGCGCAGCGCAGGGGTCAGGGGCGGCGCCTCGAGCCGCGTCCACGGCTCGAGCAGCGAGTCGCCGAAGTGGTCGAGCATGTGCGCCATCCCGCCCTCGCCGCCCGCGAGGTGGAAGGTCAGGCCGACCCCCCCCGCACGCCGGGCCCGTAGACGAGCGCCGTGTCGCACTCCTCCACGGTGGCCTCGCCGTTCGCCACCATGTGCAGGAGCTCGCGCCAGACGGCGTCCTGGAGGCGGTTGGCGACGAAGCCGGGCAGCTCGTTCGAGCAGCGCAGCGCCTTCTTGCCGGCGCGGGTGTAGAAGTCGAGCGCCCAGTCGACGGCCGCCGGGTCGGTCAGCTCGCCGCCGACGACCTCGACGAGGGGCACGAGGTACGGCGGGTTGAAGGGATGGCCGACGACGAGCCGCTCGGGGTGGGCGGCGGCGCCCGCCATGTCCGTTTGAGGTCGAGCACCTCGGGGCCGCTCTCCTGGATGACGTCCGCCTGCCCGGCGGCCTCCTCGAGGGAGTCGACCACGCGCAGCCGGTCGCGGGCGGCGCCGGCGGCGAGGCCGAGCCGCTCAAGCGACGGCCAGGCGATGTCGTGCAGCCGGGCGAGGCGCTCCGCGGCGTCGGGCCCCGGGTCCCAGGCCACGACGTCGTAGCCCTGCGCGAGGAACTTGGCGGCCCAGCCGCCGCCGATCACCCCGGTGCCGATCACGCCCACCGTGCGGACGTCGGCCGGGCTCGTCTTCGGGGTCCAGGTCATCGCAGGCTCCTCCCTCGCGGGGGGAGCCTACTCGCAGTCGCAGTCGTCGCAGATGCGCCGCAGCTCGCGGCGCAGGGACTCCGGGCACGGCTCGGCGCAGGCCTCGCGCACCGCCGTGCGCACCTCCGCCTCGAGCGAGTAGCAGCGCGCGCAGGTCGGACAGCCGGCGAGGTGCGCCTCGACGGTCCGCACCTCCTCGACGGAGAGGGCGCGGTCGACGTAGGCCTGCATGCAGCGCTCGGCGTGCACGCACGGCTCGGGGCGGGTCTCGGCGCTCACGCCGCATCCTCCCCGGCCGCATCGGCGAGGGCCTTCTTGAGGACGCGCCGCCCGCGGTGCAGGCGGCTCATCACGGTGCCGACGGGGATGTCGAGGACGTCGGCGGCCTCCTGGTAGGAGAGGTCGCCGAGGTCGACGAGCACCACGACCTCGCGGAACGGCAGCGACAGCTCGGAGAGGGCGTCGAGGACGGGGCCGGGCGAGAGCCGCTCGACGAGGCGATCGACATCGGCCACGGCGTTCTTCGCACCCCCGAGGCGGTCGTACAGGTAGTAGTCGTCGGCCTCGAGACCGAGCTGCTCGGGCGCGCGCTGCTGCTTGCGCGCGTTGTCGATCGCGAGGTTGTGGAGGATGCGCAGGAGCCAGGCGCGCATGTTGGTGCCGGGCTCGTAGGAGCGCCACGAGCGGAAGGCCCGCGCGTACGCCTCCTGCACGAGGTCCTCGGCGGCCTGGAGGTCGCGGGTCAGCCGCCGCGCCACGCGCCAGACGTCGTCGGCGAGGGCGAGCGCCTGCTCGTCGAAGGCGAGCCGGGCCGGATCGGAGGCGTCGTCGGCCACGGCCCGAGCGTACCAGCCGCGCGGTCGCGGTCGCTCGGGGCAGCAGGCCTCCACGCCCCCGTCAACGCCGGCGGCGGGAGGCGCATTCCGCGCGCCTCGGCGATACTTTGAGCGTGCGCCGATTCCTGAGCTGCATTACCCGTCCGGGCGCGTTCCGCCCGCTGGTCCTGATCACCCTCGGGGCCGTCTACCTGAACGTCGTCTCGGGCGCCCTCGTGCGCGTCACGGGCTCCGGCCTCGGCTGCCCCGACTGGCCGCTGTGCAACGGCAAGGCGACGCCGCCCTTCCACTTCCACGGGCTGATCGAGTTCTCGAACCGCGCGCTCGCGCTGGCCGTGATCATCGCCGCGATCCTGCTCGCGGTGTCCGCCTGGCGGGCCGGGATGCGGCGCACGCACCGCTGGCGCTTCCGGGCGGCGCTCGCGATCGGCATCGGCACGTTCCTGCAGGCGCCGCTCGGCGGCATCACGGTCCTCGTCGACCTCCACCCCCTCGCCGTGATGTCGCACTTCCTGCTCGCGCTCGTCGTGATGCTGGTCGCCGTGGCGCTGGCCCTCGACGAGTTCCAGCTCGCGACGGCGTGGCCGACGGCGCCTGCGCGCTGGGTCCCGATCGGGGGCGTGGTGATCGGCGCCTGGGCGTGGCTGGTGATCATCACGGGCGCGATCGTGACGATGTCGGGGACGCATCCGGGCAGCGAGGGCGTCCCGCGCCTGTGGAACCTGCTCGACGCGGCCTACGTGCACGTGCGGGTCGCCGCCTCCTTCACCGTGGTCATCGCGATCTTCCTGCTCGTGCTGGCCTTCGCCGTGAAGCCGCCCCGGGTCGTCCGGCGCCTCGCGTGGCTGCTCGTCGCCGTCGTGGGCCTGCAGATCGTGGTCGGCGAGCTGCAGTGGCGCACGCAGCTGCCGTGGTGGCTGGTGCTGATCCACGTGTCGCTCGGCGCGCTCGCCCTGGGCACCGCCGCCGCGTTCGGCTGGACCCTGGCCGTCTCCCGACGGCCAGCCCGCCGTCTGCGATGATGGGAGCCCGGTGGACGGCTTCCTGATCCCGGCCGCGGGCGTCGTCGCGGCGGTCGGCGTCGCGCTGCTCCTCGTCACCGGACGCACCCCGCTGCGGATCGTCGGGGCCGTCCTGGCGGCCGCCGGCGGGGCCCCGCTCGCGCTCTCGCGCACGTCGCTCGTCGACGACCTCGCCGACCGTCCGGTCGTCCTCGGCGTCGGGCTCGTCACCGGCGTCGTCGCCATCGCGGTCCTGACCCTCGTCTTCGGGCGGCTGCCGTGGCTCGTGCCGGTGGCGGCGCTGGTGATCGGCCTGCGCCTCCCGCTGGCCCATCCCGCTGCAGGAGCACCCGAGCCCGAGCGAGCACCTGCTGCCCCTCTACGCGGTGCTGGCCGCCGGGCTGATCGCGCTCCTGGCCCGCGGCCTGCGCGGCGACGAGCCGGCGAACCGGCTCGGCTACGTCGGCTGGGCGCTCGCCGCCTACGTGCTCGTGGCCTCCGCGAGCCTGCTCTGGAGCGCCGACGTCGACGCCACGGCGTACGCGCTCGCCGCGTTCACCCTGCCGCTCGGCCTGCTCGCCGCCCTGACCGGCACGCTCCCGCCCGCGCCGCCCCTGACCCGGGCCCTGCCGTGGGTCCTGATCGTCGGCGCCGTCGTGCTCGCGCTCGTCGCGCTCTGGCAGGTCGACCAGCGCGAGATCTTCTGGAACGAGAAGCTGATGCGCACGAACGCCTACGGCGGCTTCTTCCGGGCCAACTCGCTGCTCTTCGACCCGAGCCTGTTCGGGCGCGTCGAGGCACTCGCCCTCGTCACGATCGTCGGCCTCCTCGCGCTCGGCCGCCCGCGCCGGCTCTCGCTCCTCGCCGCGCTCGCGGCGCTGCCGATCTTCGCCGGCCTCGCGGTCTCGTACTCGCAGTCGTCGATGCTGGCCCTGTCCGCCGGCGTCCTCGTGATCCTCTGCGTGGTCTGGCGCTGGCGGGCCGTGATCGCCGTCGGCCTCCTGGTGGTCGTCGTGGCGCTCGGCGCGCTCGCCCTGCCGCAGGGGCGCGCCGTCCTCGACGACCCCGCCCAGAAGGCGTCGAGCGCGCGGCTCGGGCTCGTCGAGCGCTCGATCGACCTGTTCGAGGCGCACCCGATCCAGGGCAGCGGGCTGGCGGCGTTCGCGACCGCCACGGGCAAGCGCAAGGCCGCGCCGCACAACGTCGTCTCGGGGACCGCCGCCGAGCTCGGGCTGCTCGGCGGCGCGACCCTCCTCGCCGTGCTCGGGTCGGTGCTGTGGGCGATCCGCCACCGCCGCCCGGAGACGGACCGCGCGACACACCTGGTCCTCGCCGCGCTGTTCGCGGCGGTGCTCGTGCACGCGCTCTTCTACGACAACTTCTTCGCCGACCCGGCCACGTGGGTGATCGCGGCCCTGCTCGCGTCGGGCGCGGCCGTGCCGCGGCTCCTCGGCGGCGCCCCCGAGGCGGAGCCCGCGTGAGCGCGGCCCGCCGCACCCAGGCCCTGCTCGGCGTGCTCGCCGCGCTCGTGCTCGTGTCCGTCCCGTGGCTCGGCGTCGACGCCTGGGCCTTCGACGCGCCCGCGGCCGACGACGGCCCGCTCGGCTGGCTGACCGCGCTCGCCGACGGCCGCTGGGACCTCGGGCTCGTGCGGGCACCGTCCCTCCTCGCGGGCGTCGCCGTCGCCGTCGCCGCGATCGTCCTGCCCGCCCGTGCGCCGTGGCCGCGCGTCGCGGCCGTCGCGGGCACCGCGCTCGTGGTGCTCGCGCTGCTCGTGCCCGCCACGCTCCTGCAGGTCGGGCTGCGCGACGGCACGGAGCCGTGGTTCCACGTCAACGACGCCTCGTACCAGGTCGAGCTGGCGGGGCAGCGGATCCTCGACGGCCAGGACCCCTACGGCGCCTCGTACGCGGGCAGCGGGCTCGAGCGCTTCTACTCGCTCGACGGCACGCCCGTCCTCGACGGCCGCGTCGAGACCGTCGCGCTCGACCACCTCGCCTACTTCCCGGGCCTGCCGGTGCTCGGCGCCGTCAGCGCCGCCCTGCCCGGGCCCCTCAGCGACGTGCGCGTCCTGATGCTGCTGTTCGCGCTCGCGCTCGTGCCCGCCGCGCTCCTCCTGCCCGGCCCGCTCGAGCTGCGCCTCGCCGCGGGCGCGCTCCTCGCCGCCAACCCGCTGATGGTGCGCAGCACGTGGTTCGGGATCCTCGACGCGCCCGTCGTGCTCGCGCTGGTCCTCGCCCTCGCGCTCGCCCTGCGCGGCCGCTGGGGCTGGACGGGCGCGCTCGTCGCGCTCGCCCTCGCGCAGAAGCAGTACGCGCTCGCGGCCGTGCCCTTCCTCGCCCTCGCCGCCTGGCAGGCGGGCGGCGCGGCCGCCCTGCGCCGGGCCGCGGTCGCGTTCGGCGCGGTCCTCGCCGTGGTGCTCCTGCCCTTCATCGCCTGGGACCCCGCGGCCTTCGTCGAGGACACCGTCACCTACGGCACGAGCGCGTACCGGATCGTCGGCTACGGCCTCAGCGGCATCCTCGTCGACCTCGGCCTCGTCGAGCGCGACGGCGCCTACCCCTTCGCCCTGATCGCGCTCGTGACCTGGCTGCCCGCCACCCTCGTCCTGCTCGCGCGCCAGCGCCGCGACCCCGCGCCGTGGCGCGCCGCGCTCGGGTTCGCGCTCTCGTTCCTCGTCCTCGCCTGGGTGGCGCGCTACTTCCAGACGTCCGGGCTCGTCTACCCGCTGGCCGGCCTGCTCGTGGCCGCGCAGATCGCCCTCGCCCCGCTCCTCGCGACCCGGGAGGACGCGTGACCACGGAGTTCCTCCTGGCCCGCCACGGCCACGCGACGAGCGGCCCCGATCACCGCTGGGACGCCTCCGACCCCCTCACCGAGACGGGCCTCGCGCAGGCCGCCGAGCTCGGCGCCGCGCTCGCCGCGCGCGCCGAGCGCCCCGACCGGATCGTGGCCAGCCCGGCCGTGCGGGCCCAGCAGACCGCCGCGGCCTGCGCCGCCGCCCTGGGCCTCGAGGTCGAGACGGAGGACCGGCTGATGGAGTTCGGGTCGGGGGCGCTGAGCCCGTTCACGCTGTCCGAGATGCTCGAGCTCGCCCCGTACGACGACATCTGGCACCCGGACGACTCGGCCTGGGACGGCGAGACGATCGGCGCCTTCTGGACCCGCACGGGCGCCGCCGCCGAGGCGATCTGGCGTGCCGGCGGGCGGCCGCTCGTGGTCAGCCACGTCGGCACCATGCAGGGCATCCTGCGCTGGGCGATGGCCGTGCCGCCCGACTCGCCCGACTCGTTCGCCCTGCTCGTCGACAACGCGAGCCTGACCGACCTCGTCGTGCGCCTCGACCGCCACGGCCGCCGCCGCGCCGAGGTGCACCGGCTCGGCGCGACCGACCACCTGACGACGCGCACCGCGATCTGAGCGCGCGGCTCTGGTAGCGTCGGCCCGGTGAGCGCACGCGACGGCACGGGGCTCGACGACGACCCGGGCGGGGTGTTCGCGCCCGTCCGCACCGCCAACGCCTTCGAGCAGACCGTCGAGCGGCTCGGACGCGCGATCCGGATGGGCCTGCTCGCCCCCGGCGAGCGGCTGCCGAGCGAGCGCGACCTCGCCGAGCGCCTCGCCCTGTCGCGCTCGACGGTGCGCGAGGCGCTGCGCGTCCTGCAGGAGGCCGGCTACCTCGAGGCGCGCCGCGGCCGCGGCGGCGGCACCTTCGTCGCCTCGGTGATCCCCGGCGACGAGTCGCGCCCCGCCGAGGACGAGGTGCGCGTCCTGCGCGGCGACGAGCTGGCGGCGCTCCTGCGCTACCGGCGCGTGCTCGAGCTCGGCATCGCCGAGATCGCCGCCGAGCGGGCGACGGCGGCCGAGCGCGCCCGCCTCGCGGGACTCGTGACCGAGATGGCGGGCCACCACCTCTCCGACTACGCCGCCTACCGCGCGCTCGACGCGCAGTTCCACATCGCGCTCGCCGCGCCGTCGGGGTCGGCGACCCTGGTGCAGCAGGTGACGGACACGCAGGCCGCCCTGTCCGACGTCCTCAACGCCGTCCCGCGCTCCGAGGAGTCGATGGCCAACTCGCAGGACCAGCACCGCCGCGTCCTCGCCGCAATCGAGGCCCGGGACCGCGACGCGGCCCGCGTGGCCATGCGCGAGCACCTCGAGGGCATCGAGCACCTGCTCGCCGTCCTGATGCCCCAGACGCCCGCCTGACGCCACGGGCCGCGGCCGCGCTGTACCCTGCGCCCGTGGAGGTCAAGGGCCTGATCCTGTCCGGCGGCGCGGGCACACGCCTGCGCCCGATCACGCACACGCGGGCCAAGCAGCTCGTGCCGGTGGCCGGCAAGCCGGTGCTCTTCTACGGGATCGAGGCGATGGCCGCCGCCGGCATCCGCGAGATCGGGATCATCACGGGCGACACGAGCGCCGAGATCGAGGCCGCCGTCGGCGACGGCGCGGCCTTCGGCGTCAAGGCCACGTACATCCCGCAGTCGGCGCCGCTCGGCCTCGCCCACGCCGTCCTCACCGCCGAGGCGTTCCTCGGCGACAGCCCCTTCTGCATGTACCTCGGCGACAACCTGCTGCGCGACGGCGTCGCCGGCTTCGTGGACCGCTTCCGCGAGGGCTCGGCCGACGCGATGATCCTGCTCCAGCACGTGCCCAACCCGTCCGAGTACGGCGTCGCCGAGCTCGCCGACGACGGCTCGGTGCACCGCCTCGTCGAGAAGCCGAAGGAGCCGCGGAGCGATCTCGCCCTGGTCGGCGTCTACCTGTTCACGCCCGCCGTGTTCGAGGCCGCGAAGGCCCTCGAGCCGTCGTGGCGCGGCGAGCTCGAGATCACGGACGCGATCCAGGGCATGGTCGACCGCGGCCTGCGCGTCGAGCCGCACGTCGTCACCGGCTGGTGGAAGGACACGGGCCAGCTGGCCGACATGCTGGAGGCCAACCGGCTCGTCCTCGACGCGATCGACCCCGACGTGCAGGGCACCGTCGTCGACTCGAAGATCGAGGGCCGCGTCGTGATCCAGGCGGGGGCCACCGTCGAGCGCTGCCACATCCGCGGCCCCGTCGTGATCTGCGCCGGCGCCACCGTCCGGGACGCCTACATCGGCCCGTACAGCGCGATCTCGGAGGACGCCCACGTCGAGCGCGCCGAGATGGAGCACGCGATCCTGCTCGAGCGCTCCTCGATCATCGGCATCGACACCCGCATCGAGGACTCGCTGATCGGGGCGGACTGCCGGATCACCCGCTCCGACGCGATCCGCTCCGCGAACCGCCTCCTCGTCGGCGACGGCTCGAGGATCGAGATCCTGTGAGCCCCGTGCCCGCGGCGACCCCGATCGACGGGGGCGCTGGTCGTGCCCCTCGCCCGCCACGGCGACAGCCGCGGGTGGTTTCTCGAGGCGCGGCGCGAGTCGTGGTTCCGGGAGCTCGGCGGCCAGCCCAGCCTGCAGACCAACATCGTCTGGTCGCGGCAGGGCGTGATCCGCGGGCTCCACTACCACGAGCTCGGCCAGGACGACCTCTTCTTCTGCGCCCTCGGGATGGTGCGCGTGGTCCTGTTCGACCGCCGCGAGGACTCGCCGACGCACGGCACGGCCTGGAGCATCGACATCGGCGAGGACAACCCGGCCGCCGTCTACGTGCCGGGCCGCACCGCCCACGGCTACGAGGCCCTCACGGACTGCCTCTTCTGCTACCACGTCACGCACGAGTACAACCCGGACGACGAGAACACGTTCCCGTGGAACGACGACCGCGTCCGGCACCTGTGGTCGACCGACAGCCCGATCCTGTCGGCGCGCGACGTCGAGGTGTCGTGACCGTCCTCGTGACGGGCGCCGGCGGCCAGATCGGCCGCGCCGCCCTGCGCGTCCTCGGCGACCGCGGCGTCGGCCTCGGGCGCGCCGACCTCGACGTGACGGACGCCGCCGCGGTCATGGCCGCCGTGGCCGCGCACCGCCCCGCGGTGATCCTGCACTGCGCGGCCTGGACCGACGTCGACGGCGCCGAGTCCGACCCGGCGGGCGCGATCCGCGCGAACGTCGCCGCCAACCGGCACGTGGCCCGCGCCGCCTTCGAGCACGGGGCGCGCCTCGTCACCCTCTCCACCGACTTCGTGTTCGACGGGGCGAAGGGCGCGCCGTACGTCGAGTCCGACCCGACCGGACCGCTCTCCGTCTACGGCGAGACCAAGCTGCAGGGCGAGGAGGCCGCCCTCGAGGAGCACCCCGACGGCACCTGGGTCGTGCGCACCGCCTGGGTCTACGACGAGACGCCCGGCAACTTCCCCGGGCTGATCCGCCGCCTCGCGGCCGAGCGGGACGTCCTGCGCGTCGTCACGGACCAGATCGGCAGCCCCACCTACGCCGGGCACCTCGCGCCCGTCCTCGTCGACCTGCCCGAGCGGGTGCCGCCCGGCGTCCGCCACGTCGCGGGCTCGGGCGCCGCCACGCGGCGCGAGTGGGCCGAGGCGGTCCTCGCCGCCGCCGGGCGCGGCGTGCACGTGGAGGGCGCGACGAGCGATGAGTTCCCGACGCCGGCGCGGCGCCCCGCCTACTCGGCGCTCGCGTCCGAACACCCCGACACGCCCGTCCTGCCGGACTGGCGCTCCGGCGTGGAGGCCTGCATGGCAGGATTCACCCCGTGAGCAGGGTCCTGGTCAGCGGCGGCTGCGGCTTCATCGGGTCGCACCTCGTGCGGCGCCTCGTGCGCGAGCACCCCGACCTCGAGGTCGTCAACATCGACCTGCTGACCTACGCGGGCCGGCCCGAGAACGTCGCCGACCTCGCCGACGAGCCGCGCTACGCGTTCGTCCACGGCGACATCGCGAACGCCGACGACGTCGCCCGCGCCGCCGAGGGCTGCGACGGCATCATCAACGTCGCCGCGGAGAGCCACGTCGACCGCTCGATCATGGGCGGCGACGAGTTCGTGACCACGAACGTGCTGGGCACGAAGCGCCTGCTCGACCACGCCCGCGCGCACGGGCTGCGCTACCTGCAGGTCTCGACCGACGAGGTCTACGGCGACGTCGAGGCCCCGCACCGCTCGGTGGAGACCGACCCCCTGCACGGCTCGAGCCCGTACGCGGCCTCGAAGGCGGCGGGCGACCTGCTCGTGCTCTCCTACGCCCGCACCTACGGCCTCAACGCCTCGATCACGCGCGGCTCGAACACCTACGGGCCGTACCAGTTCCCCGAGAAGCTGATCCCGCTCTTCACCACCAACGCCTTCGACGGCAAGGAGCTGCCGCTCTACGGCGACGGCATGCAGGTGCGCGAGATGCTCTTCGTCGAGGACCACTGCGCCGCGATCGACCTGGTCTACCATCACGGCGCCGCCGGCGAGGCCTACAACGTCGGCGCCGAGCACGAGGTGCCCAACATCGAGACGGCGCACCGCATCATCGAGCTGACCGGCGCCGACCCGGCGTCGCTCGTGCGCGTCGCCGACCGCCCCGGCCACGACCGCCGCTACGCGCTCGACTGCGCGAAGCTGCGCGCACTCGGCTGGGAGCGGCGCACCGACTTCGACACCGGCCTCGCCCGCACCGTCGAGTGGTTCCGCGAGAACCGCGCCTGGTGGGAGGCGATCACGTCGGGCGAGGCGTACGCCGACTACAGCGCGAAGAACTACGGCGCCCGCGGGTAGCCGGTGCGCGTCCTCGTCGCCCGCTGCTCGATCGGGTACTCGGGGCGGCTGACCACGCGCCTGGCCTCCGGCGAGCGCGTCCTGATCTTCAAGGACGACGGCTCGGTCTGCATCCACGGCCCGAGGGGCTTCAAGCCGATCAACTACATGTCCGGACCGACCGCGGTCTCCGAGGAGGAGGGCCTGATCACGGTGCGCCGGCCCGAGACGGGCGAGACGCTCCTGATCGAGGTCGAGGAGGTGCTCGCCGACGACGCCCACGTGCTCGTCGACGAGGCCGTGCTCGAGCGCGAGGGCCGCGAGCTCGAGCTGCACGCCCTGCTCGAGCGCTCCCCGCACCTGATCGAGGAGGGCCTCGAGATCCTCGAGCGCGAGCGCGCGACCGACGTCGGACCCGTCGACTTCCTCGCCCGCGACGCCGACGGCCGCATCGTGCTCGTCGAGGTCAAGCGCGTGAAGGCCGTCGCGGCCGCCGTCGAGCAGGTCGTGCGCTACCGCGAGCACGTCGAGCGGGACGCCTCGTACGCGGGCGCCCGCGCCCTCGTCGTCGCGCCCGAATTCGCGCCGCAGGCGCGGGCGCTCGCCGAGCGCCGCCAGGTCGAGTGCGTGGTGCTCGACGTGTCGAGTGCGTGGTGCTCGACGTGGCCGGGCTGTACGCGGGCACGGAGGCCGACCCGACCCTCTTCTGAGGGGCCCGCGGGCCCGTGGCCCCGGACACGGGCCGGTCCGGCGACGTGGAACGGCCCGGCGGATGCGGGTAGGGTTCCGGGCGCGCAGACGACCGCCCACGACCGGGCGGGGGCCGATGCGCATCGCGGTACCGGATGACGAGCCGTTCTTCCGGCACCTGCTCGTGCTGAGCCGCCTGCTCGGGATCGCCGGATCCGTCGGCGATCAGGCCCCCGCGGACATCCGCCAGGCGGCGGTCGCCGCGCTCGCGGAGCTCGTCAAGCGGACGCTGCCCGGCATCTCCGCCGACCTCGCGGCCGACGAGCTCCCGGCCGCGCAGCCGCTCTTGACCGAGGAGATGCTGAAGGGCGCGGGGCCGGCCACCCGCCTGCGCGTGACCGCGACCGAGGACCTGCCCGAGCCGCTCGTGCCGCTCGTCAACACGCTGATCGTCGCACCCGCCTGCGCGTGACCGCGACCGAGGACCTGCCCGAGCCGCTCGTGCCGCTCGTCAACACGCTGATCGTCGAGGCGATCGGCAACGCGATCGCCCACGGGAGCGCCGACGAGATCTCGGTCACGGCCACCGTCTGGCCCGCCGCCGTCGAGCTCACCGTCGACGACAACGGCACCGGCGTGAAGCCGCACGCCCAGCGCGGGCTCGGCCTGTCCACGATCGCCGCAGCGTCGCGCGACTCCTCCCGCACGTCGCGCGCGGCGGGCGGGCCCGCCTGCACGTGCGCGGGCCCTCCGTCGTCTGAGCGCCCGGGGCCCTACAGGCCCATTGCGTGGTAGCCCGAGTCCACATAGGCGATCGTGCCCGTCACGTTCTCGGCGGCGAGCAGGTACGCGGCGGCCTTGCCGACGTCGCCCTGGTCGACGTTGCGCTTGAGGGGCGAGCGCTCGGCAACCAGCTCCTCCATCACGGTGAAGCCCGGGATCGAGCGGCCGGCGAGCGTGCGCACCGGCCCGGCCGAAACCGCGTTGACGCGGATGTTCTTGGGCCCGAGGTCGGCGGCGAGGTAGCGCATCGACGAGTCGAGCGCCGACTTGGCCACGCCCATCACGTTGTAGCCCGGCACCGCGCGCTCGCCGCCGAGGTAGGTCATGGTCACGATCGAGCCGCCGCCGCGGGCCTCCATGTGCGGCTCGGCCTCGCGCGCCATCGCCACCAGCGAGTAGGCGGACACGTCGAGCGCGAGCCAGAAGTCCTCCCGCTTCGTCTCGATGAAGCGCTGCTGCAGGTCGTGGGCCTGCGCGAAGGCGATCGAGTGCACGAGCAGGTCGAGGCCGCCCAGGCCGCCGACCACCGCGTCGAACGCGGCCGTGATCGAGGCGTCGTCGCGCGCGTCCATCTCGACGCAGAGCTCCGAGCCCACGGACGCGGCGAGCTCACGCACGTTCTTCTCGACGCGCTCGCCCTGGTAGGTGAAGGCGAGGACGGCGCCCTGCCGGTGCAGCTCCTCGGCGATGCCCCACGCGATCGAGCGCCGGTTCGCCACGCCGGCGATCAGGGCGAGCTTGCCTTCGAGCATGGGGGCCTCCGGGGTCGGGGACGGTCTCCGGGATCGTAGGGCGGTCGGCGGGTGGAGTGCCCCGCCCGCCGACCGCCTGCGATCTAGCCCTGCGCCTCGAGGTAGGCGCGCTGCGCGAGCACGCCGACGAGGTGGCGCTTGTACTCGGCGGAGCCGTCGAGGTCCGACGTGGGGTCGAGCCCCTCGCCGGCCGCCGCGGCGGCCTCCGCGATCGACCCGCCGCCGTTGACGGCGGCCTCGAAGCCCGCGAGCCGGGTCGGCCGGTCCGCGACGCCGGTGGCGGCGGCGCGCACGCCGTCCGCCCCGATCGCGACGCCCACGCCCACGATCGACCAGTCGATCGCGCGGCGGTGGAACTTCGCGTACGCCGACTGCGCGTTGCCCTTCGGCAGGCGCACCTGCGTGATGATCTCGTCGTCCGCGAGGGACGTCGTCAGGTAGCTCGTGACCAGGTCGCCGATCTCGATCCGGCGCTCCCCGCCCGGGCCCCGCGCGACCACGGAGCCGCCGGCGGCGAGGATCGCCGCGGGCAGGTCGCCGTGCGGGTCGGCGTGGGCGAGCGAGCCGCCGATCGTGCCGCGGCTCCGGATCACGAGGCTGCCCACGCCGCTGGCGGCCTGGGCCACGAGCCGGCAGTGCTCGCCGATCAGGGGGTCGGCGGCGACCGCGCGGTGCGTGGTCATCGCCCCCACGGCGATCTCGTCGCCGTCCTCGCAGACGCCGACCAGCTCGGCGACGCCGCCCAGGTCGACGACGGCGCCGGGCGCCGCCAGGCGCAGGCGCATCATCGGCACGAGCGACTGGCCGCCGGCCAGCGGGCGGGCGCCCGCCTGGACGGCCGCGATCGCCTCGTCGATGGACGTGGCCTTCGTGTACTCGAGGGTCGAGGGGATCACGACGTCGCCTCCTGAATCACGTTCCAGATGCGGGCGGGCTGCATCGGCATCTCGAGGTGCCGGACGCCGAGGCCCGAAAGGGCGTCGACGGCGGCGTTGACGATCGCCGCCGAGGCGGCGATGGTGCCGGCCTCGCCGATGCCCTTGACCCCCATCGGGTTCGAGGGGGACGGCGTGGTCGTGCGGGCCAGGGTCATCGGCGGGACGTCCGCGGCGCTCGGCACGAGGTACTCGACGAGGGTCGGGGTCAGCATCTGCCCGTCCTCCCCGTACACGGTCTCCTCGTAGAGCGCCTGGCCGAGGCCCTGGATGATCCCGCCGTGGACCTGGCCGTCCACGATCATCGGGTTGATCACGTTGCCGCAGTCGTCGACCGCGGTGTAGTTGACGATCTCCACGCGGCCCGTGTCGGGGTCGATCTCGACCTCGCAGACGTGCGTGCCGAACGGAAACGTGAAGTTCGGCGGGTCGTGGAACGTCGTCGCCTCGAGCACCGGCTCGACGCCCTCCGGCATCGAGCTGGCGGCCCAGGCGGCGCCGGCCAGCTCCTGGATCGTCTTGGCGCGGTCGGGCGAGCCCTTGACCTGCCACGACGACCCCGTCCACTCGAGGTCGTCGACGGAGCACTCGAGCAGGTTCGCCGCGATCTCGCGGGCCTTCTCGCGCACCTTGCCGAGCGAGCGGTAGAGGGCGACGCCGCCGACGGCCAGCGAGCGCGAGCCGTACGTGCCGAGGCCGTACGGCTGGAACGCCGTGTCGCCGTGGATGACCTCGACGTCCTCGAACGGGACGCCGAGCTCGGTCTGCACGATCTGCGACCACGAGGTCGCGTGGCCCTGGCCGTGCGGCGAGGTGCCGGTGATGACCGTGGCCTTGCCCGTCGGGTGCAGGCGCACCGTGGAGTGCTCCCAGCCCGGGGCGCCGACGCCGATGGCGGCGGTCACCGCGGACGGCGCGAGGCCGCAGACCTCGACGTACGTCGAGAGCCCGATGCCGCGGTAGCGCCCGTTCGCCTCGGATGCGGCGCGGCGGGCGGCGAAGCCCGCGTAGTCGGCGAGGCGCAGCGCCTCGTCGAGCGTCGTGTCGTAGTCGCCCGAGTCGTACACGAGGCCCGTGCTCGAGCTGTACGGGAACTGCTCCGGCTTGATGAAGTTGACGCGGCGCACCTCCGCCGCGTCCAGGCCGAGGTCGTCGGCGATGGCGTCCATCAGGCGCTCGATGCCGTGCGTCGCCTCGGGGCGGCCGGCGCCGCGGTAGGCGTCGGTCGGCGTCGTGTTCGTGAACGCCTGCCGCATCCGGATCGAGATGTTCTGGATGTCGTAGCAGCCCGGGACCATGAACACCGTGAGGTGCGAGATCGTCGGGGTCAGCAGCTGGTGGTAGGCGCCGTTGTTCTGGAACGCCTCCAGCTTGAGGGCGACGATCCGGCCGCTCTCGTCGACGCCGGCCGTGTAGTACTGGATCTGGTCGCGACCGTGGATCGTGGCGACCGCGTTCTCGGAGCGGTCCTCGATCCACTTGACCGGCACGCCGAGGACGCGCGAGGCCGAGCAGACCGCGAACTCCTCGCGGTACGTGTTGAGCTTGGCGCCGAAGCCGCCGCCCACGTCGGGCGTGACCACGCGCACCTTCGCCTCGGACGTGCCGCAGACGAAGCTGATGAAGGTGCGCACGAAGTGCGCGACCTGCGTCGACGTGTGGAGCGTCACCTCGCCGGTCGACTGCTGCCAGTCGCCGATGCAGCCGCGGGTCTCCATCGGCATCGGGGTGACGCGCTGGTTGACGACGCGCAGCTCGACGGTGCGGGCCGCGCCCGCGAGCGCCTCCGCGAAGCCGTCGGTCTCGTGGAACAGGGTCGCCGCCGCGTTGTCCGGGTACTCGGAGTGCACGAGCGGGGCGCCGTCGGCCAGCGCGGCCTCGGCGTCGCAGACGACCGGGAGCGGGTCGTAGTCGACGTGCACGAGGTCGGCGCCGTCGCGCGCGAGGTAGCGGTCGTCCGCGATCACGATCGCGACGGGCTCGCCGACGTAGCGGACCTCGTCCCGCGCGAGCAGGGGCTGCTCGGGCTGGCGCACGTCCGAGCCGGGCGGGTTGGAGGCGCACAGGACGCCCGTCTCCGCCGGCAGGGTGGCGTGTGTCAGCACGCGGTGGACGCCCGGCAGGGCCTCCGCCGCCGCGGTGTCGATGCCCGTGATCCTCGCGTGCCCGAACGGGGAGCGCACGAACACCGCGTGCAGCATGCCGGGCAGGCGCAGGTCGTCGACGTAGCGGCCCTCGCCCGTGACGAACTTGCGGTCCTCCTTGCGCAGGACGGCCTCGCCGATCCCGCCGCCGGTCTTCCTCTCGACAGTCGCCATGGTCAGCTCCTCGCCATCTGGTCGGCGGCGCTGCGGACGGCCGCCACGATGTTCTGGTAGCCGGTGCAGCGGCAGAGGTTGCCCTCGAGCGCCTCGCGGATCTCCTCGTCCGCGGCGTTCGGGTTCTGCTCGATCACGCCGAGCCCGGTCATCATCATCCCCGGCGTGCAGAAGCCGCACTGCAGGCCGTGATTCTCGTGGAAGGCCTGCTGGATCGGGTGCAGCTCGCCGCCCTCCGCAAGGCCCTCGACGGTGCGCACCGCGCAGCCGTCGGCCTGCACCGCGAGCACGGAGCACGACAGGACGGGCTCGCCGTCCAGGTGCACGGTGCAGCAGCCGCAGGTCGACGTGTCGCAGCCGATGTGCGTGCCGGTCAGGGTCAGCTGCTCGCGCAGGAAGTGCACGAGCAGCGTTCGCGGATCCACCTCCGCGGTGTGGGCCGTGCCGTTGACGGTCACGGTGATGGTCTGGCCCATCGTGTGGTTGCCTCCTCCCACCCCGGGCTCCCGGGGCCTTGGTCGACGATCCTAGTACGGGAGCGTCCGAAAGGGAATGCCGATTCCGGCGATCCGCGCCAACCCCCCATGCCGGAATGCGGGCGGGTGCCCCCGCCCGCGTCCCGTACGCTGCCCCGGTGGCTGCCGTCGCCCCGGCCCCGGTCGCGCCCGCCGAGCGCGAGCACGCCGTCGACGTCCTGCGCGGGCTGGCCCTGCTCGGCATCGTGATCGTCAACATGGAGTTCTACGCCCAGCCGCTCGCGAGCGGCTGGCTCGAGGCGGCGGGCGGGTTCGACGGCGCGGCGCGCTGGCTCTCGATCGCGGTCTTCCAGGGGAAGAGCTACCTCGTCTTCTCGCTGCTCTTCGGCTACGGCCTGGGCATCCAGCTGGCCCGCTCCGCGGCCACGGGGTCGCCGCTCGGTCGTCGCTACGCGCGCCGCCTGGTCGGGCTGTTCCTCCTCGGCACCCTGCACACGGTGCTGCTCTACGCCGGCGACATCCTGATGGCGTACGCCGTGCTCGGCGCGCTGCTCTGGCCGCTGCGCCGGGTCCGCGAGCGCGATCTCCGGTTCGTGGCGGGCGCCCTGGCCGCGCTGACCGCCCTCGGCGCGCTGCTTCTGGGCGCCGCGACGTTCCTCGACGGCGGCCTCGCGGCCTCGGTCCCCGACACGAGCGCGGCCGTGCGGGCGATCGCCGACGGGAGCGTGGGCGAGCAGGTCGCCCAGCGGGTCGCCGACCTCGGCCCCACCCAGACCCTCGTCTTCCTCGTCCAGGGGCCGATGGTCGCCGCCGCCTTCCTCGTCGGCCTGCTGCTCGCCCGCCGGGGGCTGCTCGCCGACCCGGCCGCGCACCGCGCCCTGCTCGGCCGCCTCGCCCGGATCTGCCTGCCGGTCGGCCTCGCCGGCAGCGCCCTCGCCGCCACCCTGATCGTGGTCGTCGACGGGGCGGCGGGCGGCGTCGGCCTCGCGCTCCAGTTCCTCGTCGCCCCCTTCTCCAGCCTCGGCTACGTCGCCGGCGTCGCGCTGCTCGTCGCGAACGGGCGGCTGGCCGCGCCGTTCGCCCGCGTGGCGGCCGCCGGGCGGATGTCCCTGACCGTCTACCTCGGCGAGTCGATCGTCGCCGCGGTGCTGTTCACCGGCCTCGGCTTCGGCCTCTACGGGCAGGTGGGGCCCGCGCTCGGGCTCGCGATCGCTGTCGGGATCTGGCTCGGGTTCATCGTCTTCGCGGCGCTCTGGTGGCGCGCGTTCCGGTTCGGGCCGTTCGAGTGGCTTTTGCGCTCGTTCACGTACTGGCGCATCCAGCCCCTGCGGCGGGCGCCCTGACCCGGTCCCTGCTCTAGGCTTCCGCCCCGTGTCCGCGACCCGCGTCACCGTCGACGTGCCCGGCTCGTCCGCGAACCTCGGATCGGGCTACGACTGCCTGGCCATCGCCCTGCCCCTGCGCCTGACCGTGGCCGTCGAGCGGCGCCCCGGCCCGACTGCCTGGCCATCGCCCTGCCCCTGCGCCTGACCGTGGCCGTCGAGCGGCGCCCCGGCCCGCTCGCCGTGGAGGTGGCCGGCGAGGGCGCGGGCGACCTGCCCGCCGACGCGACCAACCTCGTTGCCGCGACCCTGCTCGCCGAGCTCGACGAGAACGGCGACGACCTGCAGATCGCGATCGACAACCGCATCCCGCTCGGCGCCGGCTGCGGCTCGTCCGCCGCCGCGATCGTGGCCGCGCTGGCCGCTGCGGACGCGCTGCTCGGCCGCGCGCCCAGCCCCGCCGGCCTGATCCTGCGCGCCTCCACGATCGAGGGCCACCCCGACAACGTCGCGGCGAGCGTGCTCGGCGGGGTCACCATCGCGGCCGGCGACCCGCCGACCGCGCGCCGCATCGAGCCGCCCGCCGGCCTCGCCCTGGTCGTGGCCGTCGCCGACGAGCGCATCCTGACGCGCGACGCCCGCGCGGCCCTCGCCGGCGACGTGCCCCGCGGCGACGCCGTCTGGAACATCCAACACGCCGCACTGCTCGTGCACGCGCTGCACACCGGCGCCCTCGACGACCTCTCCGTCGCCCTCACGGACCGCCTCCACCAGGACGCCCGCGCCGGGCTGATGCCGACCTTCCAGGAGCTGCGCAGCCGCACCGCCGAGCTCGGCGCCCTCGGCGTCACCCTCTCGGGCGCCGGCCCGTCGGTGCTCGTCTGGTGCGCGGCCGACCGCGCCGACGAGATCGCCGCCGGCGTGCGGGCGATCGTGCCGAGCGCCGACGTGCACGCGCTCCGGCCCGAGCCCGTCGGACTCGTCTGCGGCTAGTAGGCGACTACGCGGCTGCCGCCCTCGGCGGCGAGGCGCTGCTCCTCCGCGCGATACGAGGAGCGCACGAGCGGGCCGGCGAAGACCGAGCCGAAGCCCATCGCGACGCCCTCCTCGCGAAAGCGGCGGAACGCGTCGAGCGGCACCCAGCGGTCGAGCGGGAGGTGCTTCGCGGAGGGTTGCAGGTACTGGCCGATCGTGACGACGTCGACGTCGTGGGCGCGCAGGTCGCGCATCGTCTCGACGACCTCGTCGTCGGTCTCGCCCATCCCGACGATGATGCCGCTCTTCGTCAGCAGCGGCCCGCGCTCGGGGAAGTGCTCGGCCCACAGCTCCTTGGCCCGGCGCAGGATCCACAGCGCGCGGTCGTAGTCGCCCTTGACGCGCACCACGGGCTGGACCCGGCGCACGGTCTCGATGTTGTGGTTGTAGACGTGCGGCTCGGCCGCGAGGACGGTCAGCATCGCGTCGTCCTCGGAGCCGAGGAAGTCGGGCACGAGCACCTCGACCTGCAGCTCGGGGGTGCGGCGGCGCAAAAAGCGCGCGGATCGTCTGCGCCCAGTGCTCGGCGCCCTTGTCGGGGAGGTCGTCGCGGTCGACGCTCGTGACCACGACGTGGCGCAGGCCCATCCGCTCCGCCGCGGCCGCCAGCTTGGCGGGCTCGAGCGGGTCGAGCGCCTCGCCGCGCTTGCCGCTCGTGACGGCGCAGTAGCGGCAGGCGCGCGTGCAGGTGTCGCCCATGATCTGGAAGGTCGCGGTGCCGCGGCCCCAGCACTCGCCGATGTTGGGGCAGCCGGCCTCCTCGCAGACGGTGTGGAGGCCGTTCTCGCGCACGATCCCCGTCAGCTCGTCGAAGCGCGAGCCCGGGCTCGCCGCGCGCACCCGCATCCAGTCGGGCCGCGTCTTCGCCTCGGGCCCCCAGGGCACGTCAGGCCTCGCGGAAAACGTAGAGGACGCCGTCGGGATCGGCGATGCCCGTCACGCGCCGCCCGTCGCCGAGCTCGGTGACGTCGTCGAGGAAGGGCGCGTCGCGCTCCTTGAGCTCGGCGAGCATCGCGTCGAAGTCGTCGACCACGAGGGTGATGTAGAGGCCGGCCTCGGCCAGCCACTTCTTGCTGAACTTGCGGCGCACGGCCCCGCCCTCGACCTCGACGCGCAGGCCGTCGCGGGTCGCCACGAAGCCGTTCTCGTCGAGCTCCGACAGGGTGCAGCCGAGCCGGTTCTCGTAGAACTGCCGCGAGCGCACGAGGTCGCTCGCGAAGACGGTGTAGCGGTGCTCCGCGATCACAGGGGCAGCGGCTCCCAGCTGCGGCCGAGGCGCTCGCCGAGCCGGGCGAGGATGGCCGCGGAGGCCTCGGCGCGGTCGATCGGCCGGCCGGCCTCGAGGGCGGCGGTCGTGTAGCGCGTCTCCTGCAGCCCGCAGCCGACGAAGAGGTCGAACGGGCCGAGGTCGCAGTCGACGTTGAGCGCGAAGCCGTGCGTGGTGATCCACTGGGCGACGTGGACGCCGATCGAGGCGATCTTGCGGTCCTCGACCCAGACGCCGGTGTGCTCCTCCCCCTCGCGCGCCTCCGCGGCGACGCCGAGGTCGCCGAGCGCGTCGATCAGCGCGCCCTCCAGGGTCTCGACGTAGCGGCGCAGGTCGCGGCCGAGCGGGGCGAGATCGAGGATCGGGTAGCCGACCAGCTGGCCGGGCCCGTGGTACGTCGCGCGGCCGCCGCGGGCGACCTCCACGACGCCGATGCCGCGCTGCTCGAGGAGCGCGGGGTGTGGGATCTCGCTGGCGACGTCGGTGCGGGTGCCGAGCGTGACGACCGGCTCGTGCTCGAGCAGCATCAGCGTGTCGGGGATCGCCTGCTGCGAGCGGGCGCCCGCCAGGTCGGCCATGGTGGCCAGCGCCCCGTCGTAGGGCGTCAGCCCCGGCAGGTCGAGGAGGTAGGCCGCGGTCGCGGCGGGAGCGCTCACGCCCCGAACGCCTCCTCGTCCCACGTCTCGAGGTTCTGCTTGACCTGGGCCATGAACTGCGAGGCGTAGGCGCCGTCGATCAGGCGGTGGTCGAAGCTCAGCGAGACGTACATCATCGGGCGGATCGCGATCGCCTCGGAGCCGCCGGGGCCGGCGACGGCCATCGGCCGCCGCACGATCGCGCCGGTGTCGAGGATGCCGACCTGGCCGACGGGGATGATCGGCGTGCCGTAGAGCGAGCCGAAGACGCCCGGGTTCGTGATCGTGAAGGTGCCGCCCGCGAGGTCGTCGATCGTCAGCTGCTTGGCGCGGCCGCGGTCGGCGAAGTCCTTGACGGCCTGCGCGAGCCCGAGCAGGTTGAGCGTCTCCGCGTTCTTGATCGACGGCACGAGCAGGCCCTTGCCGTCGTCGACGGCGACGGCCATGCCGAGGTTGACGTAGCGCTTGATCAGCGCCTCGCCGTCGCGCACCTCCGCGTTCATCCACGGCCAGGCGGCGATCGCGTCGACGGTGGCGCGCATGATGAACGGCAGGAACGACAGGCTGACGCCGTAGTCGCCCTGGAACTTCGGCTTCAGCCGGCTGCGGATCTCGGTCACGCGGCCGAGGTCGACCTCCCAGACCTGCGTGACGTGCGCGGCCGTGTCGATCGACTCGCGCATGTGCTTCGCGGTCACCTCGCGGACGCGGGAGAAGGTGTAGACCTCCTCGCCGGCGGCCGGGGCGGCGGGCGCGGGCGGAGCCGCCGGGGCGGCGGGGGCCGCCGGAGCGGCCGGCGCCGCGGGCGCCGCGGCGGCGGGCGGAGCGGCCGGGGGCGCGGCGGGCGTCGTCGGCGGGGCGACGACGGCCGTCGGCTCGGCGGCGGGCGCGGCGAGGGCGCCGCCGGAGGCGCGCGCGGCGAGGAACGCCTCGACGTCCTTCTTGGTCACGCGGCCGCCGCGGCCGGAGCCGGTGATCTGGCCGATGTCGAGGCCGTGCTCGGCGAGCATCCGGGCGACGACCGGGGAGACGAAGGCGCGGCCCTCGGCGTCGGAGTCGGCGACGGGGGCGGGCGGAGCGGCGGCCGCCACGGGGGCGGCGGGCGGAGCGGCGACGGGCTCGGGCGCCGGCGCCTCGGCCGGGGCCGCGGGCGCGGCCGGAGCGGCCGGGACGGCGTTCGGGTCGGTCGACAGCACGGCGATGCGGGTGCCGACGTCGACGGTCACGCCCTCGGCGACGAGGATCTCGACGACCACGCCGCCGGCGGGCGACGGCACCTCGGTGTCGACCTTGTCGGTCGATATCTCGACGATGGTCTCGTCGGCCTGGACGGCGTCGCCGACCTGCTTCAGCCAGCGGCTGATTGTGCCCTCCGTGACGCTCGAGCCCATCTGGGGCATCACCACATCGACGTTGCTCGCGACCGCCATCGCGTGACCTCCTGGGGGTCCAGCGGCTTGCCCGCGTACCCTAGCGCTGTTTCGCCCGGACCGCGGTGTGCGGCCGGGCGGCGCCCCGGCCGCGAAGATCCCTGTCGTGCCCCCCGCCGCCCAGCTGCGTGGGGTGTCGAAGCGCTTCGGCTCCTTCGTCGCCCTCGACGCCATCGACCTCGCGGTCTCCCCGGGGGAGATCCGCGGCTTCCTCGGGCCCCAACGGCGCCGGCAAGACGACCGCGATGCGGATCCTCGTCGGCCTCCTGCGCGCCGACGGCGGGGAGGTGTCCCTGCTCGGCGGCGACCCCTGGTCGCGGCCCCAGGTGCGCACGGAGCTCGGCTTCCTGCCCTCCGACCCGGGCCTCTACGGGCGCATGCGGGGCCGTGACCTGCTCGACCACTTCGCCGCCCTGTCGGAGCGCCCGCCCGTCCTGCGCGAGGCGGCCTGCGCGCACCTGCGCATGACCGACGAGGACCTCGCGCGGCCGGTGCGCACCTACTCGAAGGGCATGCGCCAGAAGCTCGGGGTGCTGCAGGCCGTCCAGCACGACCCGGCGCTCCTGATCCTCGACGAGCCCGGCGAGGGCCTCGACCCGCTCGTCATGAGCGGCCTCCTCGCGCTCCTGCGCGACCGCCGCGACGCGGGCCGCGCGATCCTCTTCTCGAGCCACGTGCTGGCCGAGGTCGAGGCGCTCTGCGACACGGTCACGATGATCCGCGACGGCGCGATCGTCGGCGCGGGCACGATCGGCGAGATCGCCCAGCGGCGCTCCCGCCAGGTCGTGGTCGAGGTCGCGGACCCCGTCGCCGCGATCGAGCTGCCGGGCTGCGAGCTCGTCGACCGCGCGGGCGGGCGCGCGACGTTCTCGCACTACGGCGAGCTCGGGCCGCTGCTCACCGCCCTCGCGGCCCTCGCGCCGCGCGACGTGCGGATCCAGGAGGCCTCCCTCGACGAGGTCTTCATGGAGTACTACGGCGAGGCGGCGCCGTGAGCGGGCCCCTGATCCGCCGGCTGATCGCCGAGCAGCGCGTGCGCATGCCGCTCGAGTTCCTGCTGATCGGCGCGTGGGGCTTTCTCCTCGTGGCGGTGTTCGCGACCAGCGAGGTCTTCACCGCCCAGCTCGAGGCGCAGGCCAACGAGTTCGGCGACCTGCTCGACCTCGTCGGCATCGACCCGCTCGCCCAGTGGGCGTCGGTCGGCTTCGAGCACCCGATCTTCCTGCTCGGCGGCGGCCTGTTCAGCGTCGGGCTCGCGGTCCGCGCGATCAGCGGCGAGCTCGAGGCCGGCTCCCTCGCGCTCGCGCTTGCGCGGCCGCTGTCGCGCGGCCGCTGGTTCGCATCGCACCTCGCGGTGCTCGTGCCGGGTTGCCTCCTGCTCGGCGAGGCCTACGCGCTCGGCTGCCTCCTGGCGATCGGCGTGACCGATCCGATGGGCGAGATCGCGCCCTGGACGATGCTGGTGGCGGGCGCCCAGGGCGGCCTCCTGCTCCTGGCGCTCGGCGGGCTCGGCTTCCTCTTCTCGGCCTTCGCCTCCGAGCGCGGGCGCGCGCTGGCCTGGTCCATCGGCGTGATCGTGGTCCTCTACGCCGCGAGCTTCCTCCTGCCCCTGTGGAAGCCGATCGCCGGGCTGGCGCAGGCGACGCCGTTCGCGTTCTTCGACCGGGCGCCCTCGGCGTGATCGTGGTCCTCTACGCCGCGAGCTTCCTCCTGCCCCTGTGGAAGCCGATCGCCGGGCTGGCGCAGGCGACGCCGTTCGCGTTCTTCGACCCGGCGCCGCTCCTGCAGCGCGGCGAGGTCGCGTGGGGCGACATCGCCGTGCTCGCCCTCTACGCGCTGGCGCCGCTCAGCGCGGCTGCCGTGCGATTCGCACGGCGGGACCTCGCCGGCGGCTGACCTCCGGCATGCGCAGGGGGCCGCGGCGCCGGCGCGGCCGGCCGGGTCCGGGCCGCCACGGACGCGGCCGCAGGCCGCCCCCGCCGCCGCCGTCGTCGGTGCCGCCCGCCTCGTCCTCCTCGCCGCCGAGCATCAGCCAGGCGACGAAGCCGAACACGGCGAGGCCGAGCACGGTGTGCGCGGCTCCGAACAGGACCATGATCCACGTCTGCACCGACGTAGCGTGTGCGGAGCGGGCGGGGAAGTCAAGCCCCGGTGCGGCGATCCCGCATACGCTTCGCGGCGATGGACAAGGACGACAAGCGCAGGGTCCTCGGCGACGCGATCATCCTCTGCGGGCGCTGCGGCTTCGCGAAGCGCTACATGGAGCTCGAGGGGCCGCCCGATCTCGCCGACTGCCCGGACTGCGGCAGCCCGATGATCCGCGACTGCCCGTCCTGCCACGCGCCGATGCGCTCGATCATGCAGGTCGACTGCCGCGTCTGCGGCACGCCCCTGCGCGACGGCGAGGCCTTCGGGGTGCCGATCCGGCGCAAGGCGGAGCCGCCCGACCGCGGCCCCGTCCAGCTGCCCGGCGCCGACGCCTGATCAGCGCAGCCAGCGCATATCACCGGCCGCATCCGCCGTGCCGGTGCGCGCGAAACCGTGCGACTCGAGCAGGCGGATCGACGCGACGTTGTCCGGTGCGCAACCTGCGGTGACGCCACGCACGCCCGGCTCGCGCTCGACCCACGCGAGCAGGGCCGTGAGCGCCTCGCCGGCGATCCCACGCCGGCGCCACGCCGGCTCCACGCTGTAGCCCACCTCGATCAGACCGTCGGCATCCGGCGGCCCGCGGAAGCCGATGTCGCCGATCACCGTTGCCGTCCCGCGGTCGATGATCGCCCATGCGACATACCGCTCGGCGCCGTCGCGCATGTCGGCCTGCGCGGTCAGGATCTCGAGGAGCGCCGCGTGCGGCCACGTCGACTCGAGCGCGCAGCCGAGGATCCGCTCGGCGCCGGCACGATCGTCGGGCAACATGGCTGCCGCGGACGGCGGGATCGTCCGCAGTTCGAGCCGGGCCGACGTGACCCGCGCCTCCTGCACTACGGCGTCACGTCGCCGGTGCCGATGCGGCCGAGCGCCCC
>Ga0194124_10001501_pt1 | contig 29301 bp, 14 predicted proteins | sample TA2KigCas0mmetaG_FD_148605 | JGI IMG/M metagenome (GOLD analysis project Ga0194124, IMG submission 148605) | Freshwater microbial communities from Lake Tanganyika, Tanzania - TA2015031 Kigoma Deep Cast 0m | ecosystem: Environmental > Aquatic > Freshwater > Lake | place: Tanzania: Lake...
GATCCTCGACCTGTGAGTCGTCCACATTAATCTCTATGACTGGTGCACCCAGTGCGCGAAGACAGTACTCTTTAAATTCTTGTCTGTTTGTAGGCAGTGGCATACAGTTCTCCTTTTAAGTATTTAGGAGTATTGTGTATTACCGTCTTAGTGTGGGGATAAGTCTTGCCAATTCTCCTTCTCTATTGCATATTGCATCACAATACGCGTCAATCACTGGCAGTTTTATAAGATTGTGACCGTCTGTAATGTAGTGCTGTATTCCGCGCTCGTAAATACGAGTATGAAACCCAAAAGGAACACTGTAGTCAGGAACAAGTTTCAGAAAATGACCAAAATCGTATTCGTTATCATTAATCGTTATTTTATACCGATCATGGTGTATAAGTTTCATGTTTTATATTCCTTATCACAGCGCAGTAGGAGGAATTTTCGGATCTTTGTATTTTGCCTTTTCGGGATCAAGGTACTTTTGTGTAATCTTGTTCTCGGAACCGATAAAAACCATTGGATTTTTGCCTGCAAGAGCAGACAACTTGTACACCAACTGATCAGCAGTGTAGCCCTTTACGGATTTTACATCTTTAAAAGTACTAGAATCCTGAAGGGACTGTTTCACAGAATTGTTACTGGTGGTTGACGATGAGTGGTAAGCAATCACATCATTGTACAGTGCTTTTATACCACCAGTATTGAACTGAAACGCAATTCCATACGAATCAGAATATTGATATGTACCATTCTGATTGTTGTTTATAATGTTATCCCTCAAGTACTGTAGAGAATTGACGTTTGATTGTGTTGCAAGAAAGGTGAATGTACCTCCGCAGAATCCTGATCCTGCTAGAGCAAGCAATTGCGGAAAGTCTCCAGTTTTTCCTAGAGTTCCGTACATTTGGGAACCACCAAGCAGAAGACGGTACGAAAGATCAGTCATTTGCTCCTTTTGTGACCGTTCTTCGTCTAAGGTAAGCAATTGCTGTACACCTGTAATGTTTAGAGCAGCACCACTATTGTAGCCAAACAAATACGATGAACCACAAACACCTGAAATTTCAAACCCTCCGCAGGTTCCATTAAACAAAACCTGTCCGTGTGTAGACCCGTTTTCCCGTAAAATCATACTTACATAGCAATTTCCACTGACATCTTGCGCGTCTAGTACCCCAATCACCTTTCTATTAGTGTCACACGGCACATATGATGTGCCAACAGGGCCGTCCATACTAAAAGAGAACACTGTGTTATCGGCAGAGTCCTCCCGTTCATGTGGAACAACTGCTACGCCTGAAAAGGCGAATCCACGAAGAGAAGATGCTGTGTTTCCACCGCTAACAATCCAGTTGTCCACCGCTGCCCTGAAAGGACGGTTTCCCCGCTGATCTGCACCAATGCAAAACGGACGATTGGTTGTGCGAAGTTTATCGTTTTTTGCAACCGAAGTATTTGCTAAATCAGATGCCACAATGGTTCCATTAAAGAAAGTTGCCACACTCGTAGACGCACCATCATAATGATAAGAAACCGCGATGTGGTGCCAGGTGTTTAATGTGATGCCTTGAGGAGAAGCGTTTAATGTGTTTTCAAATCCGTTATATGAAGGAGAAGAGTTTGTAGTCCACTTGAACACAAAACGACCACTACTGTTATCGTATATCAGAGCGTATGCGTCCGCTGAACTGCCGGCAGTAATGCTTTCGCAAACACAGCACAAAACAGGATCATAACTACTAGGAAGACCTGATTGCAAATAAAAGTGACCACCAACAAGGTGATAATTGCATTTTTCAAGTGAGTATCCACCAGGAACACGCAATCCGCCAGCAGCAACCGAAGGCTGATCCAAATATGTTCCTTTTAATTGCAGTGCACCTAATCCAATAGGAGTTCCTAAACAAACTCCAATACTTCCCACTGTTGGGGTGTACTCCACCACTGTGTTTCCGTTTTGAGAGTACGTGTTAAAGATTTCTGCTACTCTATTTGACTGAACCACAAACTCGCCTGGTTGAAAATTTCCGTATGCCGTACCAGACAACAACTGCTCTGATGTTTTTGGAATACTGATTGTTTCGTATTGTCCTGAAGTTGTTGCCGTAATAGGAATTAATGTATTTTGTATTGCATCTATATCGTTTTGATCTGGATTAAAATTATTAATACTATCAGGATTTATTTGATAAAAAATCTCTTCAGTTCCGCGAGTGATTCGCACAGGAATACTAACAGTATTAAAATTATCGTCCGAAATAATGTAACGAAATTGTTCGGTTTCCGTAGGAACAAAATTAGAGAAATCGTAATTTCTCGTAATGGAAACAACCTGTCCAGTGTCTTGATCTATTTTGACTAGTGTTTGTGACATAGTGGTTTTCTTATACTAGTTAAAATTCTGCCCGGAAAATTGCGCTGCCGTCTGCTGACAAATTATTAGTGAATGCGTAACTCAATCCTGCACTTCCCATTATGGGTTTAATCATGTACTCGCCGTAGGGGTTTAACACAGTACCTTCGGACATCCTCTGACCGTCAACCGCAATACTGTCAGATACACCGTAACCTGGAGTGCTTGCGAGCACTGCCCGCACAGGGAACAACACGAAAGCTGTGCTGCCAGTAATAGTTCCTATTCGTTTGTTCCAGAATCTCCACATGGAATTTGTTGAGGTTTGATCAGTAAACCGATGTGCTGTTACTCCCTGGCACCGTTGAATTTTGTACCCTACACCACCCGACCATCCAAGCACGACAAAATCTGTGCTGGGTTGCGTTCCTCCATTAACAATAGCCTGAGTACTCACTGCTTGTGGAACACGCACACGAGACTGCTCCGTGGCGCGAATAAACACTGCGTTTGCGTCTTGGAATTCTGTTGGCGCACTACCTGACGGATACACTGATCCATCAGACGCAAATATTGCGCGTGAACCGTATCCCTCGTCAGTTACAAGCACAATTTCTGAGCCTTTAGTTGCCCAAACAGGTACTGTCCGCAAATAACCATCCCGGCTGTTGGTTACAGTACTGCTAACAGTGCCATTTCCTCCCCAATTCGCATTTACATTAACACCATAATTTGGTCTAGGTTTACTCCAACAGTTGTTAGCGGTTCTAGTGGGAGACACTAAAATAGAGTCGCCTGAAACCTGAATTCGGGAGTTTCGCTCTGCTCTGAGTTGATTAAATTCTCCCGAAGTCTGAAATTGATTACCAGACGGAGCAACTGGTGGATCCTTGCTGTACACACTACCAAGTTTTACCGTGCTGCCGTTCACCGCCCAAATTCCTCGGTGCGATTGTCCGCCCATGAGAAGGTAGGTGGACGGCCAGTGTGCTGTACCCACATCACTTCTGTTTTGCGAGTACAGACTGGAACCGTTTTTGGCACATATCGCGTTTGCTCCACCGTAAAGAATAAGATTTTTCTCAAACGATAAAGTTGACTCGTTCATTAACTCTATACAACCACTTGACCATGCGTAGTGCGGAAATGACGCAGGAGAGGTTGGTTTTAAATCATACGGCCGAATAAACGCATAGATAGCACTCCTTCCCACCCGTGCCCCTGTTCCACCAGGACTCTTTACCTCATATGTTCCACCTGGAGTTTGCATTGCAATGTACTTATCGCTTATAAGAACGGAACCGCTGTATCCTGCCTGTTCTGCATTGTCCAAATACGCATGAAACTCAAATGTGTTTCCTATAGACAATTCTGATTGAAAATCACCTTCGCTGTACATCTTATTGCCAAATGTACCCACAGGAATCATATAAAAGGTCATTAGTCGCCAACCACCACCGGTTGAACTAATACCATAAGACGGGCCCGGAACTGTGCCGCCATTAAAGGTGAATGTGCTTCCACTTACTCCTGCATTCACAAATGTGGGATCGTAATAGGTGTATTCTGTAGAGTTTCTAAATGTACGGTAACTTACACGACAAAAGGTAATTCCTTTTCCAGGTGAAGTAGAAGTTTTAATGTACCCCACCATATTGGCAAACCTGTTAGCATCGCTAATAAGGTTACCGTGCGGCGCAGTATTTCCCCATATCGAGCTCGTGGGACTGTACACTCCAGTACTAACACCAGTGCTAGAAGTGCTTGCTGCGTATGTCATTCCAGCCCAATACGGAAGGAACAGATCAAACCTATTACCAGGAAACTGTGAATTGTTTGTCATTACCGCAGAGGTTAGCCGTATTTCACTTTGGTTTGCCGACACCACGTATCCGGATCCTGAGCGCATAATCACACTCTCATCACACAGCCTATCAGAATTAGAGCCTTTTCCCGTATAATAGGTGTTATACCCTTCTAAAATACCAGAGGTCATGGCAAAATCAACAAGAGAATTTTGTGCATAAATTACAGGACCAGATGAAAAAGCGTTCAGAATAGGAGTGTTGTTTAGTGATCGTAAACGAGCATACGTCACCATATGACCACTCGCCCTTCTCTCTGTGTTATTAACATTTCCACCTATAATGTTGGAGTATTCTCCATCAATTCTAGTATACCACTCAAAGTCAGAATACGCGGTAAGTTTAGAGCGGGTAAGAGTAATTGCAGATTGACCGTAATATGCACCGAAACCAAAAATTCCAATGTGCCTGATACCAAGACTAGAGTCCATCAGATTAATACATGGTCCGTTGTGTATAGTTGGAATACCACCAACACCACCATAATGGCAAGACACAAGAGTTCCCAAACCACTCGCATTATCGTAGTGAATGGTTTCCAAATTTGTTGAACCTGTTCCACCACCAAATCCAGCACGAACAAAACACAGGTTTCGTAGTGCACGTAAAGAGCATCCCACAACATTGATTGGTGAATTGCTCGTGTACGCACTATTAACAATAATAGTTGCAGTGTAACTTGTTACAAGCAGCGATTCGTCTGTAACCTGACGACTTGCTCCTGATTGGGTTAAACTAGGAAAGGATGAAGGATTCTCATTAGTATAAACTGCACCATCGACATTTTTTCGCCCCCCGGCTGACAGATTCTGATTCATGTATGTTGCACCGTAGTATCCAACAGGATCGTACAACTTGTTTTCAGGAAGATTGCCGGGTACACCGTGGAGAGCATCCTGTGACTGCACATTACGTATTCCACCAGAACCGCTGTCGTGGAACGTGCCTGCTCTCATGTCCATATTCATGTTAATAAAATCCAGGTCTAGTTTGCCAGCGTTTACGATTTTTCGTACACGAGCAAGACCCAGTATGCCTAGATGGTGTCCGTGCTTTGCAACGGAAGTGTACGCAGGCTGGTGTCCATACCATAAAGCAGCGTATGCGTCATGGGTACACTCGCTGTGCGTGCGGTTGGCAACAGGAGCAGAGGAATTTTCAGGACTGTCGTAATAAAGCCGGTGAATGTACCCTGAATGATACCTGAAATTCTGAATTAAATTCTGAGCATCGTAATAGTACATTGGTGCACCCAACCACGGATTGCTAATAGACACAAAACTGCCCACGTCATCTGTTCTACTGGTTCCGTCCCCTATGAATCCGTGAGCAGTAGTTCCAGCTCCACTATAACTTTGTGCAAAAGCATTGTTAGTATCACTGCTGTTAGTTGAAGTGGTTCCACGAGTCCACAACTGCACCGTACCCGTGTGTCCGTGTGTAGTAAACTTGGATATATTCCAGTTGTAATTGTCCACAGAAAACAGGTAGTGCTGTGTGAGTGAACGAGGATCTCCCTGAATAATAATATTATTTGCCTGTGGGTGGTAAATAATTTCAGGAAAAAAATCATTTGGAGTTTGTGCCCAATACTTGCCTTTCAGAAAAGTAATATACAGGATAGCATTACCACGAATAACGAAGGTGCTTGCAACCTCCCACGCCTTTTTCAGAGTGGCGTATGGAAGGGTTTCGGTGCCGATTCCAGTGGTGTCGTTTCCGTTTGGCCCAATGTATATGGTGGTATCACTAGTAATTACCGTGGTGGTATTGGGCAGAAATGTCTGCTGTATAGAAACCGGAATATGGGAAAAATTGCTCATCTATATCCTTCTTAAATGCTTTCCCTGAATGTCAATAAACCAATAGGAACACTGCAATGACTTGCTTTCGTAAAATATTTAGTTTGTGGTTTCACCTTTACCTCGCTGAACGATCCAATATTTGAAGACGCTGTACAAAGAATAGTAGAATCAGTGTTATTTAGCACAATCAAATTTCCGTTTTCTTCACCTTTTTTCCACAAGAATTCCACTGTTCCTTCGTCTTCCCACGGGCAAAAAGAATTGCCCACTGAAAACCCGTGAGTGTTCTGCTTCACGCTCTCTTTAATAGAGTTCTGTGTTGCTGATCCGCCTTGTAGAATAAGTGATGATGCCATGTGTGTTCTCTCTTTGTTTTAAGGTATCGAATAGTGTTATTTGTGTAAATCAAGCAAAAAACCAAAAAGTGTGTTTGAGTTGTGTTTTTAGTTCTGACATTTTAAACCTTTCATGCTACCTTAAAGAAGATTGCAGATATGCCACCAACATAAGAAACTTGACCTGCTTGTTCTACAAGTTTTCCACCAAAAGTAAGTGATTGCCCACTTGTGACTGTAAAAGAGTGTGTATCACTTGATGCTGTGCCCATGAATGTATCTCTTTCATTCTGGTATCCTGCTGTTTGATGTGAAGCATCCTTGAACCAAACCATAATGTAAGAACCAACTGGTATCTGTTGAGAAAAATTACCACCCGTCTGCTGATACGGGCTGCCCAATGAACTCCATCTGAATATACAGGCTGTGTATATGGAAGAAAGTGATGGTCTGAATGTGCTACCATCAACATAATCCTTGGTGGTCAGCGTCTTGGCATTGGAACTGGTTGTAGTGCTTGTGGACGAGCGAGCTTCACCGTTCACGTGTAGTGCTACCGATGGAGCAGTAAATCCAATACCTAATCTACCAAGATGATCCAGAGTCACATGAGGTGGTTGATTCGAGCCACCAGCAAAATGTAATTTGGAATTAGCTTGTCCTGTTCTAATAATTGCATCAAATCCACCCACTGACCACAGCGGGTTTCCCTTACCATCTGCTCCCGATGCTTGAATAATGCTTAATCCTGATGTTCCATTGTATACATTAAGCCTCGCAGCAACATCGGATCCCGATGTCGGATTTCCATTCCTTAATTCTAAAGCATCATGTCTATCCGGCGCGCCGTTGGCCGGGCCCGTTGCTGAAATAAAAACCGTGGAGTATGAAGCGGGCAAAGCACCAGCATTTCCTTGTACTCTGAGTCTGGGGCTGCCAGAGGCGTTCTGCGAGGAGGGAGCTAAATTATGAATTGTGACTGTATCAGTAAAAGTAACACCAGCCGCAAATCGTGCCACACCAGTGTGATCTGATGTTCCAGCAAATGTAACACCAGACGCAAATCGTGCCACACCAGTGTGATCTGATGTTCCAGCAAAGGTGACACCACCACTGGCTATAATAGTGCCGTTCACATCCAGTGACGCGCCTGGAGTAGAGGTTCCAATGCCTAATAGACCAGCATTTGTTAGTCGTAACCGCTCCGTTCCATAATTAGTTCCGGTGTTTGTCTTGAACACCAAATCTTCACCCACACCACCACCGCGCTGAAAACCTGATCGAATATCAGTAACCAAAAGATTTGGCCAATCTATTGGATCCGCACCACCAATAATTGCAGCACGAGTGTACGGTTTGGCCTTAATAATGTACCGCACCGCAAGGAACGGCGGCATATTCGGCATGAGATTGCCTGTGAACGGAGCAACTGCGTTTGCTGATCCCGAACCCGCACTAACAACAGAAGTAAGAAGGCTTTCCTGACCGCCAAACGCTCCCTGCGGATACGCAGCAAGAGAAGAGGAGTAGTTAGTATCATTTTCGAGAGTTTCAATCTGAGCAGTAGCGTTTCTTCCAAGCACAAAGCGTGATCGCAAGTCAGGCACATTAAACCCGATAATATTTGCAGTATTGACTGATGCGGGCCCTGACCCTCGTAGAGTGGTAAGTGAGATTGAATTGTATGCAATCGCTGTGTTGGTGTGGGCCACCACACGATTGGGAACAACAAGTGTTTTTGTGCTGCTGTCGTACTTTGGAAGAATCTGAACAGTCAACCCGTATGAACCAGACAAAGAGGAAACAGTCTTCGTGAGTACTCGCCCAATCATGTCGAACGCAGCGGTGGTCGGAGAGGTTACGCTGTTATTGATCAGCACAATGTCGTTTTCCTGAACCGCTCCATGCCAAGATCCTGATCCTGAACTGAACGTAATTTCAACCACATGACCGTACATGGGAGCGCGTGGTGCAGCATCGTACTGCACGCGATTGTACAACTCTGGATAGTCAGATAGTGAATACGAAACGCCGTTACACTCCAACCACGTGTCAGGAATGGCAGTTCCCGCATACGGCATGATTGTGCCCACAGGTTGAATTTGCTCAACAGAGACAGTGGACGACCCACCAATCTGCGTGCCAAGATAGTTTACAACCAAATACCCAGCACTATTACTCTCAGACCTAACCAAAACAGGTTTCACCACTGACCCAATAACACTTGGTGGATTGTGTGTAATACCACCAGGAACCGTGTCAGACAAGAAAAAAGCAGGATGAGAAAGTCCTGCCATTGCAGGAATGTTGATTACTCCTGAGTACACCAACGTGAACGTATCAGGATTCTGAACTTCTGAAACAACACCAACCACTTCTGCGTTTTCTGCGTTGTTTGCGCGAGCAAGAGTCCATCTAGACCCAGAAGCACCAGCGGCATTGTACCTGACCGCAGAACCAACAGCGAACCCGTGACTACCTTGAACAAGTGTGTCCTTTAGTGTGTTCTGAGTGGCTGCTCCGCCTTGAAGATATAGTGATGATCCCATGTGTGATTCCTTTACGCGATGCGGATAGCAAAACCATTAATATACTCTATCGCACCATTTCCCTCAGAGTGCGCCAATCCTTTATGTGTTCCTGCTCCAAAAACAGTTGAAAAGGTAGCAGATCCCGCTGCATACGAATCGGCTAGTGGAATAGCAGTAAATGCTCCAGACCCGTCCACAGCAGAACTAGTGCTACTCGAATATGCTATACCCGCATTAGTATTTGTGATAGCGAAGGATGGTTTAAATCTCAAAAAGTTGGAAGAAGTAACAGTCCACACTTTAGCCATCACAACAGTAGAATCTTCATCAGTACCCGACGCGTTTTCGGTTCCCACCAAATACACAAACCAAGTTCCTGCGGGAAGTGGAATAGTATTGTAGGCACCATGTACGGCGTGCAGGGGAACCACACATCCCACGGACGGTGTATTTGCAGTAGGAACAGAATTATTCAGTTTAGCCATCACATTGGTAGTACCACCAAAGTTGCCCACCCTTAGTGTGCCGTTCACATCAAGAACCGCAGTTGGACCAGTGGTTCCGATTCCCAAGTACCCGCCAGTAGGTTGAATAGCCAATGTCAGTCCACCGTACCCGAGGACCCAACCTTCAATCCATCCAACCTGACTGGTGTCGTTTATACCAAACTGAATTTGACGACTATTTGTAGCGTTGGAAACAAGAAGCGTTCCTGTGTTTGCTGCCCCGTTTACGGATGAGCCTCCCAATACCCGCATCGTGCCGTTCACGTCTAGTGACGCGCCTGGAGCAGTAATTCCAATGCCTATTCTGCTAGTGTGTTTAAATCCCATTAACAGAGGCGTAAAACCAGCTCCAGTGGTTACGTTTGCCTCGTCTTGAAAACCCAAAGCAAAAGCGGCCTGGTCATATCCTTTATGAGCAGCCAGATACGTTGTAGAATAACCCTTGTCTGTGTCGCCACCGTAATTCCCGTGCACACTTCCAAGACCAACGCCGTAAGGGTATTGATTTTGTGCGAAATTAATAACTATTCCTGGGTTTCCACTGGCGTTACGAGAAACGTGCAAGGGGTACGCTGAGTTAGTGTAACCGGCGGCAAACTCTCCACTGGTAACTCTGGCCCCTTGTCCTGATGGAAAACCAGCAACACTAAAATACTCGGTCATTTGTACTGCGGTGCCAATAGCAGTACCGGTTGCACCTGCGGAGTGACCAAGAAACATTAATGCTGGACGATTACCACCAATGTCTTTTTGTCCTACTTCAATTGCTGCCCGGCACAAATTTTGGTTAGTTGATGACTGGTAACCACCACCAATCAAAGTTATGCCACGAAGACCTGTAGAAAGGTAAGAGTTTCCTGTACTGTACTTTCCTCCAAACACATTAAGTGTACTGGGGTAAGGGCCATTATATCGACTACCAATAATAACAGCACCATTAGTACCTTCACCGTCTCCTGCAAGAATCGGACCAAGAACAGAAAGGGCTGCTCCTGCACCGGATGAAGATGCGTTGAAACTAGACGGACCAATCCGAACATTTCCCACCGTGGTTCCATCAAAAGTCATAACACGCACGCCACCTGCAATTCCTGTTCCGGTTTTAACACCAAAATTTAAATCTGCTGCTCCACCACAAGACCCAAGGTCTTGAATAAGAAGGTCGCTTAGTGAAACATTTGCACAAAGTCCTGGTAAACCTGTAACATCTCCACGATACGAAAACAAGTACCCTGTAGTGCTGCTTGTAGCATACAACATGGGTTTTCGAACTTGTCCTGCAACTGTTGGATGACCGTTGTTGTAGCACGGTGCTGATGGTTTTTCAAATGAGCCCGTGGTTCCCGCGCAGTTAATGTTAAGGAAGTACACGGTTCCTGCATTTAACCCCCCGGCCTGACCACCGTTAATGGCACACACCCCACCGGGAAACTCAAAGAATCCGTCCATAAGCAGATTAAAAGCTCTGTACACTCCAGTGTCGGCAATTTCCTCACGAAGTATAACAATACCTGCAACTTCTGCTTCACTTGTTGAGTTTGCTTGTGCACGAACAAAAATACCGTTTGCGTAAGTTGCACTTGTAGCACCAGGGCCAGCACCATACGTAAGTGTAGTAGAGCCTGCTGGTTTAAATCGTACAATATCACCCAACTTAAACTGATTTAACTGATTAATTCGCACCGATGTTTGAGCAGAAGAACTCAAAACAATAGGTTCGCTAAGAATTCCTCCTGTCCACGGATACACAATTGCAGAGGTGGCAGATGTGGCAATAAACACCGCCTTGTGTACTACTCCTGCTTGAGTTGGTTGTGTTGCTGTTACCTTTCCGCTATGGTACGGACTAAGATAATACACTGCACCTGTTGTTAACGAGCCTCCATCCTGATTAGTGGTAAGGTCAATTCCAAAAATTTCACCAATAAATGTAATTTCAAATTCAGATGCTGACAAAACATGAGAAACAATACCTACAACTTCTGCATTGGTTGAAGTGTCTGCTGTTGCTAAAAAGTATTGTCCTCCTGAGTTCATAGACACAGGATTGCCCACCACAAAATTATGATCCTGCTTTACAATCTTTTTATTTACGCCGTTGGGAATTCGTACAAACGGTTGCTGACCAGCAGAAAGCCCACTAGTATTGGTGTATGTTGATCCGTTCAGCACTTGCATGAACAGGGTTGCCCCGGCTGGAGAGTAACGACTAAAATTAATTTCCCGATTAGAAGTATTGCCTCCGCCAGCACTGCTCACAGACACTAACAGTCCGTGTTCAGTTGTGGAACCACCATCAAGAAGAATTCCTGTTCCGTGAACTCCTAAAGTTGTTCCGTTATACGGAACAACAGCACCACCACTAGTAAAACCAATGTTTCCGTCTGGCAACCAAAGACCAGTAGTTCCGTGAATATTCACAGGATTCCACAACCACGAAGCCGTTTTACCTGAACCACGATTAATCTGCAACCCACCACCGCCTGCTTGTGAAATGTTTTGGTCACTTGCAGCAGCAGTGTCCCCAAGAACAAGGTTGTAGTCGTCAATAGTTACAATATTTGCGTTTACTGTGAATGTTGGAGCATTAAATGTAACTGCACCATTAAATGTTACACCAGAACTAAACACAACAGGAGATATGAACGAAACTCCCTTTGTAATATTGTCCTGTAATTCAAACGCAGCAGTGCCACCACCAGAAACATTAGCAGAAATGCTTGACGAGGAAATGCCGTCATAAATCTTTAACTTGTTCAGTTTGTATACAGATAGATTAGTAATGTCCCTCCACGTATTAAAGGTGTCACCAAGATCTATTTCTGGTATGCTAAAAAGATTGCTATCTGGTCCTGTGTCTACTGGCATGGTTACTCACTTTTTTGTTGATTAGAGATGCTGAATTTTATTTCTTGTAGTTCTTTCTTCAGTTTATTTATCTCGTTTTGTAAAGACTCTATAGTTTCTCTATCCTTATTTTTATCAATATACTCCTGCATCTTGCCGTGATCGGCAAGAACTGCTATACCATTACTGTTTCTTGTGTAATTCATGGCCTAAAGAAACTAACCGCTCTAATGTTTCGTGCAGACGGAGTTTTATCGTAGATAGAATTGGGAGAAGAAGTCATTCTTAATTTGATCTGATACGATTGAAAAACTGTGTTTGTAGGAAGAGTAGAGGAACGAAACAGTGCTTCACGAAAATCCAAATCTGATGTTGCAGAAAATTGCGGAGTAGTGGACGAACGGGTAAGAGAAATCCACGGTTTATCAAAAATATCGGTTTCTCCGTTCTCACTGTACCTATACCACAACGATATGGCAGAGCCTACTGGTGTACATTCGTCCACAAACACTGAAACTCCATTTGAAGCAATAGCATCAGGCAACTCTACTACACGAGACACGTACTCTGAAACGGGAGCACTAGGTGTTGTATACATCTTTACTGCAACTCCACCCAAAGACTGTAAATCTAAAACAGGAGAAACCGAATCGTTTGCTGTTGCTAGTGTAAAATTTGCATCTGGATTAGTTCCGATCAAATCAGAAACATAAATTTCATCTCCAGATTCGTATGTGTAGTTTCCAATTTTTCTGACAAGAGAACATCCACTAGGAACCACTTCGTTTACTCCAACACGAATAATTTGTGAATTTAAACAACCATTAACTCCCGTAAAGTTTATTGTTCCGGATGACACAAATTGACAGGTAGATAAAGTAAACATAATATCTGTTGTTGGTTCCGATACAGAAGAGCCCATTCCTTGAGGCAAGAAAAGAGTTCCAATCAACTGCGAGTTGCCTGCACGACCAAAACTAGAGTCTCCAACAAGCAGAGAATTTACTCCTGTATCTGATGCGTACAATTCGTAATCGTCACTGTTTGCCATTATACACAGGGCATACTCTCCTGGCTCAAGATAGACGGGACTACTAAACTCCATCACGGTTGGTACTGGATACTCTGTATTAGTGTTTATGTTTTCGGGAAGTGTAACCACTGTGCTAAAAGGAATCACAACCGATGGTGACGGATATCCTGAAACAGTAGGACGAATTTGAATCACCACAGGAAGTTTAGCATCTTTTTTAGAGAAATACAGAGAAATATTTTTTAAGAATAGTCCCTGTGAATTAGTCTTTGAGTCTACAAAGAAAGTTTGTGCCAATGGATCTGCCCATTGATCGTTTTGAACACTGTCAATATCACGAGTAAAGGGATTTTTGGAAATAGTTTCACTGCTTGGAGTTTGTCTCCTTAATTCAGCAGGACGAACAGAGTGTGCACCAGACGAACTCTGCTCAACCAAGCCTGCACAGTGTATAACTGCATCAGCAGACATTTCACAATTTGCAAGTTCTGAATTATCAGAAATTCTTACTGTTCGTGAACCAATAGGATGTACACCAGGAGGAATTGAGAAAGTAACAGTTGCAGATCCATTGGCATCTGTATTAACTCCTCCCGCAGCAGTATTATTATCAAAGTACAAATATAGTCCATTTGAATTTGGTTTTAGTCCATGTACTTTTGCTGTAATTGAATCAAAACTCATATACGGCACAACACTTCTGTCAACAATTTTGCTGCCGATTTTGTTTTTAATTCTGCTTTTCAATTGTCTTGCTCGGACGTAATTACTAGTTTTTTCGTTTAGTGGCTTTGCGTTTCTACTAGAAAAAGAACGAACATTACCAGAATTAATATTTGGAATTTGAGAATCGGAAGACACACGAGGACTTTCAAGAACTCGTTTTTGAATGTCGTCTTGATCCATGTCAACATCGTCTATACCGTACCAAATACTCTGCCAATCATTCCATTGCGTACCAAATCCACGAGCATCATTAGTGTTTGAAGACAACCAATTATCATTTTCCATAAGCGAGTTTGTTTTGACAATTGGACGGTATGATTTATCAAATTTGGGAATAATTGTCTTCGACAAAGACATGAATCCCAACCAACTCACATTGTTTGTGGGGTTGATTTTTATTGTTTTTGTGTACGACTTGTTTTCAATATACGGTCTATTTGAATATTTCAAAGTAACTATTCCGTCAGGAGAAATAACCGTGTCAACAGTTGATCCAGCTGCAGGATTAGTCAAAGAAGGAAACACAATATCAGTTGTCGAGAAGAAAGGACGTAGTTCTCCACGCTCGAAATCAATAGAACAATTGTGTTCATTTGAAGACACATCAGAAACAGAGTGTCCATAAAATTCATCAACAAAAATAGATGTTTTTAAAGGTTCAATATCGGTTGGTGATGTTTTTAAAGAACGAGTTTCAATTTCGTTTTCTGAAATTGATAATTTGGTAAAAACTTCAACATCCTGAACTCGTTTTTGAATTTTTCCAATATCTGACATTGTAAATCGCTTGGTGTCCACTGTAGTAATGACAACATCTTCAGGATTGTGTGTAAACGCAGGAACAGTAAGTGCAGATAAAACAAGCACATTTGCTGGATCAGAAGGAGGAGTAGGGGATATGTCTGGAATTCCGGATTGTAAAAAGAAATCAGGAGAACCGTCTTCTGAATCTATACGCAAACACAACTTGTCTATACGTGGCAAATAGTGTTCGTACTGTATTTTGGTGTCTCCAACAACGCCAAACTCAGATCGTCCATACGGTTTAATCATTGGAGTAGATGATGTAAGACCGCTATGACGAAAATCCAAACAGTTTGCTAGAGACACAGTTTTTCCTGTTCGTGAATTGGTGTACAACGGAATTTTTTCGTAATTTATATTTGTATACGAATGCTGTCCAATAAAAGGAGCGTAAGCAAGTCCTGAATGGGTAAAATACGAGTAGGTAATTTTAATTGTAACCGCAGGACCAGAACTGTACCTGAGTTGATTTGCAACAGAAGGTTTTATGTACAGACGACCTCTATTATATGTAGCTTCTCTTTGACCGTCATCTAATTCAAAATCACCAATATAAGTAATTGATGTAGTAGTATTATTGACAATCTCCAAAACAGAAAAAATATCAATGTCTGGAAGTTCAAAGAATTTTCTACCTGTAGAGTCTACGGAATACGAATTAGACAAGAAAGTAATAGTTTTGTTGGTAAGTGATTTAGTTCGATATGTGGACTGATCAGAAATAGTTGGTGTGTACACCACAGGCGCAATAACCTTAAAATTACCTGATGTAAATCCTGCTGCGGCATTAAAAATCTGAATTTGAAACTCGTTTTCATCTCCAATAAGAGTAACACCAGAAGTAGGAAGCGTATACGCCACGCCAGTAGGTGCAACAATAGAGATTTCAGATGTGTCTGACGAATTATTACTGGTTCCGTAATTAAACAGATTAAAAGTGGATGCAGAAGAAGAAGACATACTGTCGCTAAAGTGAGTTTTATTAACAGTATAAGTAGTGGTATTGGTGGTCTGATTATGGGTTGCCGTAACAAGGTTGGTGGACCCACCAATCATTTTTCCAACAACATTACAATACAAAAATTTGGAAACAGCGTATGCAGGTTTAACTTCAAACACCAAAGACTGCTTGTCATTTAACACAACATTTCCAAATGAGGTTCCAGAATTTGGAATCACTCTGCCTGCGGCAACAGCAGAAGTAGATGGAGGAAGAGCAGTAAGGTAAATCATTGCAGAACTACCGCTGCTAACAGAACCACTTATACCATGAAGATACATTCTGTAACTGTTACTTGTAACGCCAGCACTCGCGTTTGGCAACATACCGTGGACATATCCTAATGCCACCTGCTGATTCGAGCTATTATGGAATCTAACAAATGCAAAACCAGAACCAATACCTACAAGATTTGTTGAAAAAATAGAACCAAACAAATCTACTTTTACATCAATGTAATTCCCAACAGTGTAATCGTATGTTAAATACGATGGTGAGCCTTCAAGTTTAGTAGTTTGTGCCCGTGGAAGATTTACAGAAACAGGATACTGATTTTCAATTTCACGACCAAGCACATACGCTTTACCCTGACCAACAACAATTTTAAAATTTGAATCGTTTGGACCCAATTCTGATTCTTTCATGGTAATGTCAAACGGATTCACAGTATACGAACCAGACTCATCAAAAGTTCTTCGTGCAAGTGTTTTTTCAATTTCTGCATACGAAATACGGTCAATCTTTCGAATAATTTTTCCCTTATCAAAACGCAACAATTCAACAAAATCAGTGGGGGTGTCTTCTACAGCGTATTGTGTTAAAGTAGGGGTAATTGTGTAACGATCTGCTCCTGCTGCATTGTAGTTGTACGACCCAATAGACGGATCACGCAATGTGCTGTCGTCTTTTTCTGTAACATTGTCCTTATTAATGTAAAATCCAATCTTCTGTGTGAGATCAGTGTAGTTGTTCATCTCAAGATTGCGGTGTGTTGATTCGTTTTTATACGGAGCAAACACCTGTTTTTCAGTACGCACAAAGAAACCATCAATATAAAAAATTCCATCGGTAACAGTTACAAGTTTACAACGACCACGAGTAGAATACGGCAAGTTGCTACTAACACTTAAATCACTAATAATGGTGTCGTCTTTTTGAAAATTAAATGTACCTGAATATTGGTATCCAGAAATAAAGTCAATAATTAGAATAAGTTTTCCGTCACGGGACACATCAGGTGGAATAAAATGAACAATTTTTGCTTCGGTAGTGTCGTTCGCAACTGCTGATTTCAAGTATCCACCAACCAAACTACTGTAGTTTGTTACTCCGCCCAATGGGGAGTTCACACCAGAGTCAATCATAATATAATTGGAATTTCTTACAGAAATAGCACCACCAAGAACGCGAGAACCGTCCTTAAACAAATGATCACCAAGTTTTGAAATTTGATTTTGTAAAAGGGTTTGTGCTTGGGTTAATTCACGAGCTTGTAAAGCGTAACCAGGCTTGAACAATACCCGTAAAAATCCCTTTGATAAATTAAAATCGTCATAATACGGACTAATATTGAATGTGTTTGGATCGTATGACATCTATTCCTTTTAGAAACCTAGTCTGATACGGAATTCCTCTTCTTGACCTAAAGTTCTCTGTATGGGTCTTACATTTTCTATGTATATGATATCACCAGAAGTTGGTTTAATCTGTGGTTTAAGTACAGAAGAAACCACATAAGCTCCAAGTGTGGTACCAGTTAAACCATGAGACTCCACACTTCGAAAACTTCCTAATAAATTTGTGAGATACAAATGCCCCTTTGCAGGATTTAAAAAATTCCAATGGTACACTGTGCCACGAGCGTAGTTTGAAACTCCACTTGTAGAACCTTGGACAACTATGTCTCCGTTCATAAAAGAGTTTCTGGTTAACTGACTTGAAGTAATATCAATACCGCCTGTGGCTGGATTTACACTACTTGTTATTGTCAGTTGCTGCAATCCTGTATACAGAGAGTCTGAAACATTATCAAAATATGTTTCACCAACATCAACAATTCTATATTGAGTGTTTGTAGCAGTATTTGTACTTCCTGATTGCAAAACCACTTCTGCAAGTCCGTTAGACTGTCTAGTAATAATAATTGATTCTCCGTACTCTCTATCGACACTAGTGATTGCTGCCTGGACTTGAGATTGAACTCCTTCTAAAGTTGCTCCTGTAATATTTGAAACAAAGTTGCTGTTTGTTTCTAATTCCACAGATATATTATTTGACCCCACAGCAACAACCGTACCCCTGGTAACAACAGAATATCCGTATCCACTGCTTCCAGTTCCACTAGGAATAGTTTGCTTTACAGTTTCTCCCAATGTAAAAGTAAAATTAGGAGGGGTACTAACAAAATTAATATTATAACGATTGATTCGATCCTTTGCTGTAATAAAAGATCGTGGAGAAGCACCGGTAGTTTTTAATGTTACTAGTTTATTACTCGCCCCTAAATCAGAAACAGATCTAACCGACAAAACTTTTGCTGAAGAGTTGGTTTCCATTCCTATTATATTTCCGTACTTGTCATTAGTAGTAAAATGGGAATTAGAGTACGCACTACTCGGAACAATTAGTGAAATGTCTCGGTTCGAATAAATTTCAGAACCAGCAATACGATTAGTTCCGTCAGTAAGAACAGGATTTTTTATGATTCCAAACTGTCTGTACGAACCCGAACCAACAAAGCTTTCAGAGGACTTTTCATCAATATCAATAATCAGTATGACATCTTTTACATTTAACTCTCTTAAAATATTGCTTCCGTGACCGCCTTTGGGAGACAACACCGCACGAAGAACTGGATGTGCAGTTGTAGAAACTTTGGGACTGTTCACAAAAACTTCTACGTTGGAGTACCCGTAACCAGGATTAACAATTGAAACTTCTTTTATGGTTTTATTGCTGTTCATTTTTGCTAAACAGTACGCACCCGCACCATTACCAATAATTCGTACAAATGGAACAATCTCTACCGATGAATAATTAGTTGCTGATGTGCTTGGAGTAATCACAAAATTTACGGCATCATTTTTTACCGTAAAAGTTATATTATTACCATTATCCACAACACCCACAATTACTCCGTAGTTTCCTACTTGTAGAGAATTTACTGTGCTGCTTTCTACGCGAATAGCGTATCCAACATAGTCTTGCAGTAGGAATCCAGCACTACCCTGACGAAGTCTAGTGAGAGACTCTGAATTTGTAATCTTTACTGTTTTAGTTTGCTGATCTATTTGGGTAAAACCACCCACATCAATAAGTGTAGATGTGCTAATAGCGGATGTGCGAATCACTGTATTAGTGTACACACCTGTGCTTGCTCCTGCTGTATTAGTTAAAACTATTCTGCTTAAACTCCCGTCTACTGCCTGTGTCTGAACATTATACTGATTCGAGTTTTCTATTTGGCTAGCACTACGGGCGTAATCAATAGGCATATAGTCTGTTAATTCATACGGTATATCTGATTCCACAAGTGTTGCCAAATACTTCCATGTGTAACCGTCTGACAATGAAAACGTATCGGTGTTTCCGATACCGTTAGGCTTCACAGTAGACACTGCACCACCACTATTACCAATACACTTATAGATGTTTTGATCATCTGTAACTACATAAAACACTTTTGGATAGTTTTCATTAAATAACTCTACTGTATCATCGTATTGATCGTAAGATACACCCGATGTCCACTCGTATCGAGGAAGAGCAAACACAACATCTTTTGGAGTAATTTTTTTATACCCTATAATGTTGTTCATTACACTGTATTCTTCCGCAACAGTGTCTGTATACGCTGGTGGGGAATTGTCATTGCTCCATGTGGTTCCTTTAGCAACAAACAAAAAATAAGTGTTATCATTCCTTTCAAGATCGGTAAGGAAACTTTCTGCGTATGATCTTTGAAGAGATGCTTTTATGAGTGTCATAGTCTGTCCTTTACAATCCTATGTTAGAGTATGTATCGCCTGCTAATACGCTTCCGTTTGATAATCTGGTGCCAGCAGACTTGTACAAATGTTTAGGCATTTCAAAAAACTCTGAAAGGGTTATTCCAGAAAATTCTGCACCATACGGAAGAGTTTTCAGGTTCTTTTTGTTGGGATGAGACTCAATTAACCAGTACGCAGCAGTTCTTCCGTGAGAACTTACACTGTTTCTAACACTTTTCATGTCTTCTGGTAATTTTTCTTCAAGTCCATATTTTAAAGACAGGTATTTGTACACCTCCTCGCGTTCTGAAACAGACAGTTTTCTGTTAAACGCTATTACTTCATGCAGTGTTCCTGAAAAAGAATGTGGTGGATTTGTTGTGGAATTGGTTAGATTCGTTATCCAATTGCTGCTACCTACGATATTTGTAGAGTTTGCAGTTTCTCGTACATACGATCCTAAACGAGACAGAGTAACAGGTGCTGAATTACTTATCTCTTCACCAGCAATAAAATTGCCTTCATCATCCGAATCTATTAGTTCGTCTGGCATATACTCTCCTCTGGTGTGTTACAAACCAAATCTGCTCCGCAGAGCATTAAAGTTTTGTTGGACTTCTGCCTGATTCAAAGCGCGTGAGTACACACGAGTGTTTGAAACCGAGCCTCGCCAAAAAGTATTTGTTCCATTGTTATTAAATCTTTTACCGCTTGCACGATTCGCTATGTAGAATTCAACATTTCCGTTATTACTGCTACCTAACTGTTCTTTTCCACTTATTCCAATGGTTGAAGTGTCTGGTGAAATAAACACGGAAGTATCATTCACAGTGCCTGTAGTGGTGATCTTTACTCCATTTTTGTAAACTGTGTACCGAGTAGTTGTTCCATCGTATTCAGAAACACACACCACATGGTGCCAAGTATTTGCCACGAAAAATCCTAAGTTTGATTTAATTAATATCTGCGTGTTGTTCGGATGATACACGCTCCACAAAAATGCAGTGTAATAGTTACCGAAATATGGAAGACTACCACCTCCCATGTACATATCAGTCTCGTAAAGGACGGACGGTTTTACCCACGCCTCCCATGTAATGTTTCTGTTGGTGCCAAACACCAGTGGAGTATTTGTAGAGATTACACCTGGACCGCCGGTAAACACCACAGACCCGCCTCCGTCTGGTGTGTAACCCACTTCATTTATGACTTCCATGTTCGCACCACTACTACTTAAATCGTTCACGGTGTTAATGCTGCTGCTTGTCAGAGCTTCAATTGAGAGTTCATTGCCGTCAACCACCTCAATTCTGGGACGAGCAAACTGTACTTCTTCTCCCCTGTTGTTACATTGATACAAGAACGTACGAATACTGCTTCTTGCGTTTGTGGAAGTCCAAACTTTGTCGCCATACTGATTTCCTGTTAAAAATCCTGTGTAGGTTGTTCCTGTGTTGGGCAGATAGTACCCGCTGTTGGAGTGATTGGGGCCTGTTCCGCTTCCTATAGGGTGAACGTGCCCAACAACCAGTACCCACTTGTTTTCCTTTCCACTCCACGCCAGTTGGGATGGATGCTGAAAATCAAAATATGAATTGTTGTCCGACTCTCCATCACTTCGCCTTATAATAGGAAGACCACCACTAGTCGCAGTGGTACCAGGACCAAAATATACTGCTCCATTATTCAACACCGCTCGGTTTATCCATACAGAGTACCTGTACATTTTTGTGCGGTCTATTGGCACTTCAGGAGAAACAAAACCAGCATTACTCATGTAATTCCCGTGAAGATGAGCTTTGCCGTGCCACACTGTTTCCGGTTTTCCCGAAGGTCCAGTCTTGTATCCAATTTCGTTTGAGTTGGGAGTTCCTAGACTGGCACCTCCAATATAATCACGAATCGAATAACCATTAAGATAACTGTTGTGTGACCGTATGGTTGTGCCTGGAATATCAACATCAGTACCCGCAGGATACGGTTGCAAGAACACACGACCTATACGGTATGCTGTATTCGGAACTAAACCAGTAAGCCCTATGAGATTGTTGGGGCAGATAGGGGATGCTACTGTTCTTGTTCGTGTAACACGATACCATCCACCACCCAAAGGTTCAACTGTACTTGAGTTAGCAGGAGGATATTTACCGTCTGCAAAAGTAGGCCCACTCACCGGATCGTATAGGTACACACCAATAGAATTTGGAATGGCTACACCGTCTTCCCTACGAATGGTGAACGAAGCAGTCCAAGTGGTGGACTTGGTGGTAGTGTCTACCCACGCGTTTGCAGCTGCGCCGCCTCCAGTATACCTGTTCAAATAAACATTGTACTGCGCCCCTGTCGTGAACCTGTGTACTGGATCCCCACCCAATTCCTTATCTGCGGCATCACCTAAAGTTACACCATCGGCAATGAATCCTGCTCCATCTCCTTGCCACATCGTTGGAGCAATAGGGCCAATAATGTTTACGGGTGTTTCACGGAACGGATACGGATCAAGCAGGTTTGCAGATTTTGCACTGGCAAACCCACCAACCGAAGCACTCTTACCTGGATCAAAATTAAACATTAAACCACTTGCCATAGAGTACTGTTCTCCTGATGGAGCACCAGTTGAAATTATTCTACGACCAGTAATTAGAGAGCGATTAAGTGAAGCGTCCCCGTTCAGATACGTTTGTATTTGATTGTTACTGTCTCGTGTCCACTCACCAATTACCAGTCCCATACACGCTCCAGACACATGGGGATCGTATGAAATAGTTGTTTTTTGTTCCTCGGGTCGGCCTCCGTCAGGACGAAATCCCACAAGACCTGTTCTCTTAGGATACAATAGGGTTCCTAGTGGTGTAACAGAATAAAACCCTGATGTTTGATTCGCGGCAATGCGATCAACACTGTTGTAAGACCGATTAAACAGAACTGAATCGTCTTGTATTGGTTCGGTTGCTGAAAACGATGGGGACAGCGAATCAAGTCTAGAAAACAACCCCATTCCATTGTTGGGAGAATCACTGGTGCTTTTCATCACCATGAACACGTCCATTTCATCTGAAAAGTTTAAAGGTTTCTTTAAATACAGGTGTTGTGCAGTAAGAATGCTTGCGGCACTACTGCCTGGTCCTGTGGTGTATCCTAGTCCCATAAGACCACCAAGAGTTTTTCCTGCGTATGTGGTTCGTGCAGAGTACAATACACCACCATTAAACGACACCCCTGTGACTCCACCGTATGCTGCGGTTTGCAGAGTGGGACGCAGTTTGTCCACGGTGACTCCTGAGTACACAACAGTAGTCAAACCAGCTGTAGTCGTTATGCCTGCTGCTGATGGTCTAACAGGGGTATCACCGTTCCACATTCCCAAAACGGTAAGCGAGTGTCCAATTCGAGTACTATTTCCATCCCCGTAGAAACTAGAGTCCATGTAGTAAGTTTTCCCGTACCCACTGTAGACCAGTCTCTTTTGCACACCGTTTATACGGTAGATTATATCTGGTTCTTTGTACTCAATCTCAAATACACTGGTGTCAAACGCAGAATAATTGGTTCCCGCAGAAGGCGTTATGTCCGACTTACTCACTCCGCTTTCATAAGCAATAATACGCCTACCCCAAGTCAGATTTGTACCAGAACTGTGTGGACCGAAAGAGTAAAAAGCGTAGTCAATACTTTGATAACCTGCGTTTGTATTCGGATCAGTGTTTAAACCAACCATCATCAGTCGTCCAGTAGTAAATCCGCCACACACCCCGTTAAACGCAAACTGTAGTCTTGTTATTGGAGTTGAGACTGCTGAGTCTTGACAAACCTGTTTACTCCACTCGCCAACAGCAGGACCAGTGTAAGTGGTGGTAAGAGTGTTGTTCCACCGATCCCATGTGGGCGGCAGTGCGTCATTGCCTGAAGGCGATGCGTCTCGCCACACATCCACGCTTGCACCGTTCACTACAGACCCACACACCCCAATGTTTTCTGGTTTTAACCACAACACCATACCAGAAATATTGCCAATATTAGGATTTGTTTCCCTTTTTGCTCGCCAAGCAGTAATTCCACCAAGAGGAGAACCTGTGGGATTGTGTGCAGTCTTGCCCAACTCGTTTGCTACTGTGTAGGTGTATCCGCTGTACTTGTTAATAAAAAGGGATCCATTTGGAGCGGTTGTGCCGTCTGATCCCACAGCAGAGGTTGAACCAATATACGGATTGTAACCTAGTGGATAAAAGTCTCCTGTTGCTCCGTACCACTTGCCATCAGAGAAAGATGCACCAGGCGGTGATGTTTTGTGTGGGTGATTGCTTGGTAATTTGTACGCCAAACCGTATTTGTGCGCCAAGTATCCTTCAATCTTCTGTCGGTCGGATTCTCCCACGTCTCCCTGATACAGAACAACTTCGGCAATCTCTCCGTCAAACTGTCGCGTGATACTTGTAGAAGCGCATCCAATTCCAAGACTCAAACCAGGCGATGAAAAAATTCCAGCACTTTGAGGAGAACCAGCCAACTCAAACGTTCCGAGACACACGCCATTTAGGAAAAGAGAAAGCGGACCAGGTGATGTTCCATTTTTTCGGTATGTGTTACACAGCAGTTTCCACTCACCTGTGCCACCAATACCGGCAACCACAAAAGGTCGGTTTGTGCTACTCGCATAATTGTAACACAACGCTTTTAGACTAGGGTCGTTTGGGCCTGTTTTTCCAAGAAGGATTCCGTGCCATCCACCAAAATCTCCAACAAGCACCTGCTGTGATTCAGAGTAAATACTTCCAATATCTCCAATAGTGCCCACCGAATTAGGTTTACACACAATAAAATAAGAACGGTCAGAGGTCAAACCCAGAGCACCAACAGTTAGGCCACTCATAAAACCAGTAGATCGCAGGTTGGTATTAGAACCGGATTCAGCAAATGGACGGATTTTTACCGATGGATGCGTATTTACTGCATTAGGCACATACTGTGGTGTAAGCCAAATATCGGTAATTGCAGTAGTAGCAACCTCAAATGTGACTCCGTTGTGTAGACTGTTCCAGTACCGAATTCCCCATCCACTATTCCTAGAAAGAACTGCTTCCACACCAACCGTTACACCGTTGTTGGTAGGGCCAGAAATGTTGTACGCACTTAGCCACACCTGAAGGGTTGCTCCTCTAACCTGATTGGGCAAGAAGTAACCAGAACGGAGATTATTAAATGATCTTGGAGAATACGGAGTATACTGACCAATAATCGGTTTTTGTGATACTGTAGACTGAGTGCTTGCAGATATTGAATTTTCAAGGGCAGTATTTACCAGCACAGACCCAAACATTTTCGTACCAGCAGGATGAACAATCTGCTTTAATGTTTCAAAGTAGGTATCAAAAGGCACTCTAGAGCGTAACGAATACGAATACGGTTGGTAATAGTCTCTGTCTTGGATACGTTTGTTTGAAGAAATTTTTCCACTGTTTCCTAAAAAATAACCAGGATACTCTGTGATTGCACTTGACACAGCAAACACTAGTGAATTCTTTACCCCTTTTTGATTAAACACATCAAGAACAACACTTTGAGTGTAGTTTAAACCAGAGTTAAGAATAGACAATTTCTTGATGCCACCAGAAAGACTGATCTGTTCAACCTTTGCAGAGTATCCTACACCTGAAGAATCAATCACAACAGCAGAGTCTCCAACGCGATAGTCTGTTCCAGGCAGTTCAATAAAAAACCGTCCAAGTACAGAGTATGTGGTTTCTTGGACTGTATCAGATTTATTGCTGTACACCACTGTTTTGTTAGGAGAAAAATCTCCAACAATATTTTTTAAGAAAACTTCTGTTATATCGTATCCATAAAATTTGTACTGTATAACGTTATCAATAAAAGCCTGTCCAACAAGATTATCGCCATCGTATTGACGGATTTCTCCGCCAATATAGGAGAACAAAGCAGACCCATTAGTACTTGTTGTCTTTATTGTTTTGGGTTCAATCCACACCCCACCAGAAACTTTTAGTATGTCTTTTTCTGGATAATAGATTTCAACATCACTGTCGTACAAAATTTTGAATAAAAAACGATACGCACTTTCTGTTCCTTTGTTACCGTAGAAGTCTCGTATTTTCTTTAGTAAAATTGTTTTATTGGGTTTATTTCCTGAAGTATTAACAGCAAATTTTTCAGGAAAAGAAACAAGATAGGTGTTCTTAAAGTGTTCGTAAAACTCCTGTGCATTGCTGTCTATGTCGGAAACAGTCTGTAAATTTCCAATTACGTATGAAGGTTTTCCAATACTATCCAACCACTCATAGTACGCCTTAACAAGCAACACAAGTTTTCTGTAATCGGTTCTAATAAACAAAGGAAACTGCTCCTCAATAAAAGGAGACAGAATTTTTTCGAGAGACTCCTCAGATGTATTCAGAATAATATTCTTTATTTCTTTCATTATTTACCGCTCAATAAGTGCTATTACCCATACTTCCCATACTTCCCATACTATTTGTCTGGGTGGGTGTAGATGTTACACCTTCTATAAATTTATTTTTTCTACTGTCCTGATTAACAATACTAACCTTTACGGAGTCAGAGTATCCACGATTAATCCTTAATATATTGTTTTCATAAACAAACAAATCAGAATTGAGTGGTTTGGCAGTAACACTAAACAGAAATGTTCCCACTGGATTAAAGTTTGTATTGAATCGGACCACGCCTGTATCATAGTCAACCAATCCAATATTATCGTAAATTATTTTCTTATTACCTTTGGAATCAATAGTAATTAGATTAATAGTGCCTAAACCGTTATCAATAGCAATTACCCCTGAATGCAGAACGCCAAACTTGTCTTTATGTTTTATTTCACTTGTTGTAATTGAGGCAGTTTCAATCATCTGTCCGTGCAATGGATTTTTAAAATCTACTATAATGCCTTTTGATGTACCAATCGCAGAAAGATCAATAGTTTTACGCATTTTTACAGTTGTTTGATTGCTAATAATACTAGAATTAAGTGAATTGATTCCTTGAATAATTTTTGACAGATAAAGATTTGATCCAAAAGATTCCATAAAATTCGTAGAATACGTGAATATGTACGCAAGAACAAGTGCTTTTATAGTTCCAATATTTGTTTCTGTTTTGTTTGCATCAATTGTAATAATAGAATCAAACACAAGATCAATGTAATCAGGATCTACTATTTCGGGAACAACGGTAAGAACAGATCGGTTTGCTCTAAGTTTTTTGGTTAAAGCAATTTTGTCCTGACTTGTAAGAGCAAAACCAGAGTTTGGTTTTATAGCAACAAACACTTTTCCGTACTGTGGAGGAGTAACTGTTTCTCCTCCGTAAACATAAACAGAAGAAGAGTTTGGGTACTCTTTCATTACAGCAGAGGTGTAATCTGATTCTGTTACTGCTCGATTTTGAGACTGATAGAATCTTGGTGCAAGAAATTTAATTTTAGAAATAGATTCTTCAAGACATCCACCACTAGAAGGACTCTTTAATTTGATTTGACTCAAACCAGGAAAAGATGTAGTAAATGCGCTAATTCCATTTCCCTGATCCCCACTAGTCTCTAAATATTCAACAATAACAATGTTGCCTGTTTCTGGCTGCTTACCTAAAAAATTGTCTCCAAAAAACAATTCGTAAATACCGGTTTCTCGCTCCTGCAAGAAAAAAACTTTTGAGTTGGGGGTTAAGTCTATGTACGACTCTGTATACGACCAAACGTCTTCTATTCCTGTATTATCTGTCGCAGAAGTCTTTACACGAACTTGTATTGTACTGGTGTCTATCTTGTCATTTGGAATAACAAGATAAGATCCTGTCTTTTTTGTGGAATCGTACACGTAACTCATTCTACGAAGAGTGCCTTCATAAATTTCAATATTGTTAAAAGACTGAGTAGCAGAATTTGCGTACACGGTATCAAGCAAAATAAAAGAGTACTCTGTTCCAAGGGGATCAATTCCAGTAAATTGTAAACCACGAGAAAGATATGTGCTTTCCGATGCACCAGCAGCACAAACACCTAGAACAGCCTTTGCTGCCCGTCTTGATGTGGGAACGTACCCCAATGTTTTTGCGTGAGATACTACTGATGGTCGTAACAATGCACTGTCAAGAAACATTTCATTGGCAATCATATTTGCGTAAAACGCCTGATAGTGGGTATTGTATGCAAGCACATCTAAAACAGTATTGATAACAGACCCATCAAAATTATAGTCCTTTAAAGTTTCCTGTGACTGTAAAAATGCTTTGAGTGATGACTTTGCGTCTTCAAAGTCTAGTCCTACAATATTAAAGTTGTTTTTATTGGGCATTATCGAATCCTTTCTAATACTACTGATATTCGGTCGTTTTTACCAATAGCAATAATAGAGTATTCAACATTAACCACATACCCATTTTCATCAGGATTAGCAATTACATCAACAATAATATTGGAAACACGAGGTTCGTGATTTTTTATAGTCCGAAAAACTCTGTCGTGTATTTCAAGAGTTGTTATTGCATCTATTGGTTCAAACAGCATTGGTCGAAGAGAACCACCTATGGTTGGTTGAAAAAGGCGTTCACCAAAAGCAGTAGACAGCAAATTTTTAAGAGAAAAACGAATAGCAGAATCGTTTTGCAACAACAGTAAATCTCCTGTCTTTGGATTCCGTGTTAAATACGGATCTAAATCAGTGAATACTGGTTTATTACTTTTTCCTCCTACTGCTTTAAGTGTCATTAATGATTCCCTATTTTATATGTGTCAGGTGTGTGTTGATGTTTTGTACAGTATTGATTATTAATTCTTGAAGTTTATTTCTACTAATCCCTTCTTTTTCTATTTCATTCAGTAATTCCGCAGAACACCAATGACAACACACAAAACCCAAAGGAGTCAATCCGTCCACGCACTTTAATGGAATAATACTAAAATACTCTACATTATTTATCTCAAGTCCTGAACGAAATACGGACGATGAAATATTATTAACATCTATTATTTCACCTGATTGTCTTTGCATTATGGGAACAATATCTGTGTATCGTGTCAAAAATACGTCTTGTGATTCAAGAAGAATACTTGAAACTTTAGGGTCACTAGATTCGTGAGTAACAGAAAACCTCTTGATAGAAGTACCGTCTGCAAAAGAGCCACTATTGTGAAACTGAAAAATAATGCACCGTGACGCTCTAGAAACCACTCTAAGTTCTGTTAACATTTCATGTATTCGACTGTGTTGCTCGGAAAACAATTTGCTCTGTTTTTGAGTAAACTTAAAAGATGATTTATTCTTTTTTATGGCACCCATCAAACCAATACACAAACCAACTACAAATATTCCAAATATCTCACCAATCATCAAAGCTATATCTTTGGAGGAAGACAGGTGTTCAACAATAGAGGGGTTTGTTGTCATCTTGAGCTGGTTCCAAATCCAATAGAATTACCCCGAACCACATCAATAAATTGGGGACTAACAAGACTTCCGTTTAGAGTGCTTCCGATTTTAAAAC
>Ga0194124_10001506_pt1 | contig 29230 bp, 16 predicted proteins | sample TA2KigCas0mmetaG_FD_148605 | JGI IMG/M metagenome (GOLD analysis project Ga0194124, IMG submission 148605) | Freshwater microbial communities from Lake Tanganyika, Tanzania - TA2015031 Kigoma Deep Cast 0m | ecosystem: Environmental > Aquatic > Freshwater > Lake | place: Tanzania: Lake...
CCCCGGTCCCATAACGGTCAGCTTTGGAACCATCTCCAAAACCAACCCCAGCTCCTTTGGTGGTGTGTCGATGCTGACCGTCGGCGGGCTCGTGTACCCACTCCCAGCAGTCAGCACCACGAGCAACGCAACCTTGTCCCCGCTCAGGATCGCTTTGGCCGTCGCTCCGCTGCCTCCACCCCCCGTGATCGTGACCGCCGGCTCGCTCGTGTACCCGGATCCGCCGGAGGTCACCGTGATGGCGGTCACGAAGCCTGCGGTGACGGTCGCGACCGCGGTGGCCGGCTCACCGGCGTTGAGAAGACCGCAGAAAAAGGCCATCACGGTCGCAGCCCTCAAAATCCAGCCCGGGAATCTCATGGGCGGACCCTATCACCGTGGGCTTGAAACCCGCAAATCGGATTGGCTGGCCGTGTTTGAAGAGCGCTCACCGTGTCCGGCGACGCCGAGGGGTTGCCTTGGGGGAACACGATCAGCGCCAAGTCGGGGAAGCGATCTGCCGTGCAGGTACTTCTGCCCGTAGAAATGGTGATCGTGATCGATAAAGAGGCGAAATAGCTAAACCTTCATCCGCCTCAACGCCTCGGCCAATTGGCGGGTCTCGGTGTGGGTGTAGCCGGTGTGGCTCTTGAGGTCGGCGTGGCCGCTGAGCTTCATCCGGAGCTCGGCCGGGATGTCCGCGGCCGCCAAGGCGGAGATGAAGGTGTGACGCAGGGAATGGAACCCTCGCTCGTTCTGCTGGCGCCGGGTGCCCGAGCTGGTCTTGCCGGCGGAAACTCCAGCCTCCCGCATGATCGCTGCGAACTGCCGGGATAGCCCGTGGGCGCCGCCGGTCTCCGCCTCGGCGAGGCTCGGGGTCAGGAAGGCAGCGGGCCGATCACCGGCCCTTGAGGCCAAGGCCTCCAGGTGTTCGAGCAGGGCGGGGTGGATCGGAATCTGGATGCGGGAGCCGGTCTTGAGCTGGTGAAGGCTCAGCGTGGCTTCAGCCAGGTCGATGTCCTCCCACTCGAGGCGACAGCAGTCCCGCAACCGTGCCCCGGTGTAGATGCCCACCAGCACCGCCGTGTGCCAATCCTCCGAGCGGCCTTTGGCAGCCTCCAAGAGGATCCGCAGCTCCGCCGGCGTGAACACCCCGCGGCGGTGAGCCTTCACGGCACCCTTGGCCACCTTCGGGATGGCGGCGGCGAACGGGTTGCTGGGGATCAGCCCGTCGGTGATCGCCTGCTTGAAGGCCGAGCGCAGCACCTTGCCGTACACCGAGACGGTCTTGCTGGCGTAGTTGGCGCTCTGGAGGCTGGCGATGTAGGCACGGGCATCCTGCGGCTGGATGGCGGCTATCGGCATCGAGGCCTTCTTGCCGGCCCAGGTCAGGAAACCATCCACGGCCTTCTGGTAGCTCCAGGCCGAGCCCTTGGCCAAGGCCGAGAGCTTCGAGGCCAGCCAGCCGTCCAGGAATGACTTGAGCGCCGGGGTCTTGATGCTGTGCGACTCGACGTTGGCCCGCTTCAGGATGCCGACGATGACCTCCCGGGTCTGCTGTTCGATGTGGGTGCCGGCCTCGGCCTGGCGGGCGATCTGCTCCCACTCGTCGGCGATGCGCCGTGCGACGGCCCGGTCGGCCGATCCGGTGGATCGCAGCACGAGTTTGCCACCCTGACGGAAGGCCCCATGCCAGAAAGGAGACCTGGGTCTTCGGTGGATGCTGGCCATGTCAGTGCTAACGCTAGTGCTAACATCCGGGCGTGTCCAGCGAGGTGTGATGGTGAAAAACCCCAGCAAAAACACATCCTTGGACATCCTGAACTTAGACGAGGGTTCGATTCCCTTCACCCGCTCCACTCTTTTCCTCAGCAAATTCGCAGTTTTTGCGGTCCTGTCACTTCGATGGCTTCGCGAGCCAAGACGTAGCCGGCGCGTTCGACACCCGCCTATCAACCCAATCCACGCCGATGGTCGATCGGGTCTGCCTGCTGCCTGCAGAATTTTTTCCATGGCTTTCATGCAGGCAGTTGAAATTTCCGAGGCAGGCTAGCGCTTTTCGGTCTGGCCCAAGAAACTGGACACTTCCGCCCACGACTGCATGACCTCACGTAGAGTCTCCAGATAACTCAGATGGACGCCAGCCCAGTCCCGTCGGATTGGCAAGACGTCGGTCAGGGCACTGTCCCCGGAGGCATACCGCAGCTCAGCTGATTCCAAAACCGTTTTGGCCTTTGGCAGGATCTGGGTCTTAAAGGCCTGCAGGTTGTCCAAGGCCGTGGTCAGTGCGACGTAGGACTCACGTAGCCTGGAGCTCAACTCATTGGCCAGTTGGTGCACTCGAGCCTCGGCCGCGAGGGCCTCGGAACGCGCCTCTCGCAGCCTCCCTTGGCTTCGATTGAATAAAGGGAGCGGAATGCTGAGCCCGAGGTCGAAAGTGTTCTGTCCACTGACTTCAAGACGGTGATAAAGGGCTTCCACCCTCACGTCGGGAATCCGTTCGGCCTTGGCAAGGTCGACTCGGGCAGTGCTGGCGCGTACCCCTGCCTCGGCCGCTTGCAGTTCCGGTTGGGTGAAGAGGTTGGCGGCAAGTGAATTTATGGTTGGGACCTCGAAGGCGACCTCGAGGCTGCCTTCAACCGATTTCACCTCCAGATCGGGGTCACCCACGGCGGCGGCGAGTGCAATGAGGCCCTGCTTCCGAAGCGACTCGCTCCGCCTCAACTCGACTTCGGCGCGCGCCAGTTCCATTTCTGAGCGGGCAATGTCCAGGGGGATGACGTCTCCGGCATCCAAACGTGCCTTTGTGACGGTGACCAGCATACCCAATCCCGACGTGATGTAGGTTTGGGCTTGGAATGCGCTCTCCTGATACAGCGCGGTGGCAAAGCTGCCATGCACCCTTTTCCGCAGCTGACGTCGAACACTGTCCAGGCCTCGGAGACGGACTTCGCGCTCAAGCAGTTCCGCCTCCCGAGCCTTGGAGAGACGGTTTCCCAGCGGAATTGTCTGTCCGAAGCCCGCCAGATACTGGCGATCGGGAACGGGATAGCTTTGAAAGGGGATTTGCTGTGCCCAGAGGATGGCTTCGGGATTTGGGAACGTACCCGCCTGCTGGGCACGACCGGACGCTGCGTCGACCAGAGCCCGTGTTTCCGCAAGCTGTGGATGCCGCCGCTCTGCCATTTCCAGTGCTTGGTCGAGGGTGAGCAGCTCGATTTGGCTGATGGCAGCGCAGACGCCAGGTGCGCCGCAAAAGACACCAACCAAGGTCAGGAGAATCAGAGTTGTCATGTCAGGATTAGGGGTGGCAGCAGACTCAAGAACGGGTTTGCAAAAGCAGGAGCCTGAGGGTGCTGACGGAGAGGACCGCCAACTTTTCGGAGTCCTTGGATTCGAGGTAGAACCAAAAAAGCCCGAAGAACAACACCAACCGCAGCGACGCGAGGAGTCTGCCCACGAGGAAGCCTCGCCTTGACGCCAGGGAACTGGCCACGACCAAAGCGGCGCTGCTCGGGACCTTGATGACGCAATGGGTCATCTCAGGTTTTGGGTTGGAGGTTCGAGGGCCGTCCCAGGGCAAGGTAAAGCGCCGGAACGATGACCATGTTCAGCACCATCGAGGTCAGCAGACCGAACAGGATGACGATGGCCATTGGAGTTTGAACTTCGTTCCCGGGCCTCTCGCCACCCAGCGCGAGCGGGATGAGCGCCAATCCAGCGGCGAGCGCGGTCATCAGGATCGGCACGAGGCGTTCCATCGCTCCACGCTGCACGGCCTCACGGAAATCGGTGATGCCCTCGTGTTCCTGCAAATATCGGATGTGCGAAACGAGCATGATGCCGTTTCGCGTCGCGATCCCCACCACTGTGATGAAACCGATGAGAGACGCGACGCTCAGGACGCCGCCCCCAACGAAGACTCCAGCCACGCCCCCGATGAGCGCCAGCGGAAGGTTGAGCATGATGATCGCGGCGTCGCGGATGGAACGGAAGGCGATGTGCAGCAGGATTCCAATGCCGATTACGACGCCGAGACTCACGGACGTGAGCGTCCGCCTGGCCTCCGCCGCGCTCTCGAACTGCCCCGCGTATTCCACCCGGTAGCCGCGGGCGCCGGCAAGAATTGGATTCGCGAGCTTCTGGATATCGTTCACCACGCTGGTCACGTCGCGGCCATCAACGTTGCATTGCACAACGATCTTGCGCTCGACCTGCTCGCGTAGAATCTGATTTGGGCCGGTATCACGCTGGATTCGAGCGAGCGAGCGCAGCGGCACGCGCGCCCCGGCGGGTGTATCGACAAGCAAATCACCGAGCGTGTCGAGTTGCCAGCTTTCTGCATTGGCCAGACGCACCACCATGTCGTAGGAGGCCTGACCTTCGAGGACACGCGTTGCCTTCACTCCTCGCAGGGCGGCTTCCACTGTCCGGGCCACATCGCGGATGGTCAGCGCATGACGTGCAATCGCCTCACGCTCGAACTTGACCTTCAAAACCGGCACTTCGGTCTGCGTTTCAATGGATAAATCCACAACGCCTGCTACCCCTTGCATAGACTGCCTCACCTTCTCGGCCAGCGTGCGGAGCTGGTGGAGTTCACCGCCGAAGATTTTCACCGCGATGTTTGCCCGCGTGCCGGAGAGCATGTGATCAATGCGGTGGGAAATCGGCTGACCAATGGTGATGTTCATGCCCGGCACCTGCGCAAAGGCGGCTCGCAGGGCCTTTAGAAACTCTCTCTTGTTACGGTCCTGTAGCACAATGGACACCTCCAACTCGGAGGCCTCTACGCCTTGGGCGTGTTCGTCCAGTTCCGCCCGCCCGGTGCGGCGTGCGACGGAGACAACTTCCGGGAAACCCAACAACGTCTGTTCCACCACTCGACCCAAACCATCGGATTCCTTGAGTGAGGTGCCGGGTAGCGTCACGGCGCTGATGGTAAGCGAACCTTCGTTGAACTCCGGCAGGAATGCGCGACCCATCTGCGTGGTCGCCACCAAGGCGATGCCGAGCGGCACCACTGCTGGAAAGGTGAAGCGCCATGGGTGGGTGAGAGCGGACCGTAGGATCGGCGCGTATCCGCCCTTGAGCCACTGCACGAACCTAGGTTCATGCTCTGCGAGGAGCCCTTTGCTCTTCGGCAGAAGGAGATAGCAGAGGACCGGCGTCACGGTGACAGCGACCATCAGTGAAGCCGAAAGTGCCACGAGGTAGGCGACACCGAGCGGTTGCAACAACCGACCTTCCACGCCGCCGAGGAAGAAGATCGGAACGAACACCAAAGCGATGATGAGCGTTGCGAAGACAATGGAACTCCGGATCTCGACGCTCGCATCGAATACCACCCGCAGGGTGGGACGACGATGCTCCAGGGGGCGATGGTGATTTTCTCGTAAACGTCTGACCACGTTTTCCACGTCAATCACCGCGTCATCCACCAATGCACCGATGGCGATGGCCATGCCGCCTAGGGTCATCGTGTTGATGGAGGCCCCGAACCAATCCAGGGCGAGTACCGCGGTGACGAGGGACAGTGGAATCGCCGTAAGCGTGATGAGGGTGGCCCGGACATCCGCAAGGAATAGGAGTACAATAATCGTGACGAGCACGATGCCTTCGAGGAGGGCTGTCTGAACATTGCGCACGGATACGGAGATGAAATCTGCCTGCCGGAAGATGTTCGACTTGAGCGTCATTCCCGGCGGGAGCCTGGCGGTGACATCGGCGAGGACGGCATCGAGGCGCGTGGTGAGTTCAAGTGTGTTCGCGCCGGGCTGCTTCTGGATGCCGAGAATGACGGCAGGTTTGCCCATTGCCGAACCTTCGCCGCGTTTCTGCGCCTCGCCGATGATCACCTCGCCAAGATCGCGTACCAGCGTCGGCACACCTCTTTGCGCTGCCACAACGGTGGCGCCGATGTCTTCGAGGGAGCGGATGCGACCCACACCCGTGACAAGCCATTCCGCACCCCGTTCATTGATGATCCCAGCGGAGACGTTTTCGTTCCCTGCTTCCAACGCGCGGAAGACCTGGTTCAACGTGATGTTGTGGGACTGCAATACAGCGGGATCCAAGACCACCTGAAACTGCTTGTCGCCCCCGCCAATCGGCGTCACTTGCGAGACGCCAGGCACTGCTAGCAGGCGGCGGCGAAGGGAGACTTCTGCATAGCTGCGAAGTTCAAAGGGTGAGTGCTGCTCGGAAGAGAGCGACAGGAAGAGAATCTCTCCCATGATGGAAGACTGCGGTGCGAGCGTTGGGCGTCCGCTCTCGGGCGGCAGGTCGGCGACTAGGCCGCTAATTTTCTCGCTGACGGTTTGGCGCGCATTGCGGATGTCCGTTCCCCACTCAAATTCAACCCACACCACGGAAATACCGACCGCCGTCGCCGAGCGGACGCGCCGCACCCCAGACGCGCCGTTGACCGCCGCCTCGATGGGAAACGTGATTTGCGTCTCCACCTCCGTCGGTGACATGCCATGCGCCTCGGTGATGACCGTGACGGCAGGGGCCGTCAGATCGGGGAACACGTCCACCGGCATTCGCGTAGCCGTGTGGATGCCCAATGCGGTGAGGAGCAGCGCGGCGACAATGACCAAGGCGCGGTTGCCCAACGCCCATTGGATGAGCCTGTCCATATGCCTGCTTTAATGAGCGTGGCCGTGCGCGGGCATGACACCCGCCATCGACGAAAGACGGATGGCATAGGCGCCCTTTGTGACCACCCGCTCCCCTTCCTTAATGCCTCCAAGGATCTGCACGAATCCCGAGTCGCGGACGCCCATCTTGATCTCGCGCTTCTCAAAGGTTTCGCCGCCGACCTGCAAGAACACGATCAGTTCGCCTCCTTCCTCGACAAGTGCGCTCTCGGGAATCGCCAACGAATCCTCGACGCGTGCCGTTTCGACATGGAGCGTTAGGTCTTGTCCTACTCGAAATTGGCCGTTGGGGTTGGTCGTTTCGTAAAGGAGCGGCACGGTGCGCGTGGCGCCGTCAACTGCAAGCCCGACCGACAGCAGTTTGCCATGACCGTCACCGGTAATGGGGCTGAAGCGTCCGGGTTCAGAGGGCAGTTCGACTGAGGCGTCCTTGGCCTTGCTCAGTTGAGCGAGGCCGGATTCGGGGATGTTCGCTTCAATCCAAACGGTTTCTGGGTTTAGGATGGTGAACATCGGCTTGTCCGCCGCGACGACTTCGCCGGGCCCGGCCGCCATCGAGTTGAGGATACCCGCGATGGGTGCTCGCAGCTCCATCAACAGGGGCCCATCCAGCGATGGGGATCCGTCCACCTGCTTGAACGTCGCGAGCAGGCTGGTGGCAGCGGAATAGCGGGCTTTCGCGGATTGATAGGCGACCTCCACTTCCTGCAACTCCCGCGCGGACTTCGCTTGTTCGGCAGCGAGCTTCCTCGTGCGATTGAAGGCGGACTCGGCCTGGTCGAGTCCGGCTTTGGCAGTTGTGAATTCGGCTTGGACCTGAGTCACCCTCGCGCCCGCTTCCGAGAAGTTAGGTTTGAGCAAGGCGAGCAACTGTCCCACCTCCACCCGTTGACCTGGTTGTGGCAGGCGGCCGTCGACTGCAGCCACCAATTGGCCCGAGACCGGGGCAGTGACGGTTGCGCTGAGACCCGGCTTGGCCCGCACCCGGGCTGGAAATCTGAGACGTTCGACGAGAAGGCGTCTGGTTGCCGGCTCGGCTTTAGAGCGGACCTTCCATTGTTGTTCCTTGAGGAAGCTCACGCCTTCCGGTCCATCAGCAATCTCCGCATGTTCCGCTGCATGGTCATCCGCATAGACCTTGATCGTGCCCAGTTCCACGGGCGCATTGCTGCCCTCCGTAGGAATCAACAACGTCACCTGCCAGTCCCCCTCCTTCGGAAAGGTGATTCCTGGCAGGTAGATCCCTGCCCGAGCCGGTGCGGCCTGCAGATGCTCGGCAACCGTCTCGCCTTGTCGCAGCACAAACTTGACCATTCCGTCGCGGCGCGGCTCTAGCGTGTGCAAATCGGTCACGTGCGTGACGAGTGTCGTCGCCTTGTTGGCCACTGGGACGCGGTGTTCGGCAAACACTTCATGGTGCTCGGTCCAGATGGAGATTTGTGCTGTTTTGGACTCATCCCCGTGGTCATGGCCGTGACCAACGGTCGGCCTGCGACAGCCTGTGCTGCTCAGGAAGGTCGCCGAAAGCAGAGCCAGGGAGATGGAGTGAGGTCTCATGATGTCTTTGAGTCAGTGGACGTGCTTCGAGCCCTTTGGAAAGGAGAACGAGATGTTGCTGAACGTCGTGCCGTTAAGCGTGAGCGTTGGAAAACTTCCCTCGAACGTCCGGATCGTTCCCAGCCACCCGGCATTCCCTTCGAAGACAGAGGATTTTGTTGGAAGTGTTCCCGATGCGGGATCGACCGCACGGTGGAACAGGACTCTCTCCGCTTTGCCGTCGACTTTCGCGACCAGCAGGAGGTTGGTCTCGGCCACCGGAACATAGCCATCAAGGTGTCCGTCCAACACATACGCCTGCATCCTCGCGGCGGAGGCATCGAGGACGAGTTCGAGGTGGAAACGATCCTCACCCACGATAACCGGGGTTCCGCCATGCGGTGGTGCATGGTCCCCATGGCTGTGGGCAGAGGAGCGATCACCCTGAGATGGGTCGTCTTTACAGCCATTCAGTAACGCCAGTGCCGCCAAGGCACCCCAAGAAGTAACGATTGAACGGGAAACCAAGTAGCTTTTCATTTCAGTCAGGAGAAGGTCGCAAATTGTTGCCGCTCGCACTGCCCGCTGAGAGCGGGCTGCCACCCGGAACGGAGACGGGCAGACAAGCGGAAATAGGTATCGGGAGGGTGACGAAAAGTCACCTTTCCAATCTGGGGGCGGACTGTCCGCAATGGACGGTCAGAGAAGCGATGGAGGCGCGCGGACAGGAAGCGCCGCTTGGAGAGAAAATTGCCAGACTCGGGAGACTTCTGGGGGCGGAGCGCCGGGCGGGGATGGCCCGGTCCAATCAAGGCCATTGATCAACGTGTCGGCAAGTCCCTCACCTGCCGTCAAAAAAGCGGCATGAAGGCAGTAACGTGAAACGCTGGGGACGCGGACTCGACTGGCTTCCGTCCGACAAATGCCGTCCGCAAAGTCGTGGTTGTCGCCGTCGTGTCCGTGCGACTCTCCTGAACCATGATAGTGAGCCTCGACATGAGCTGAATGGCGCTTGTGGATCACGCCAAGACTCGCGAGGAAAGCATGTGACGTTGCTGGCACCCAGAAAGCAGCCAGAATCAACGACAGCATGACCCAGACCCGATGTAACGTGAAAATCATTCTGGCAGCTTGAACCTTGGCAAGGCTTGGGTTGGACGTGCCTGCACCTGGGCCAGCCGTTGAATCAGCTCGATTCGGCACGCCGCCAACCCCCAAAGAACCGCAAACCCGCCCAGTCCTGGGGCCATCTCCTCCTCCCCATACCCAGATGAATCCACCTTGATGTCAGGTCTCTCGGCTCGAATTTCGGCTTGCGTCGATGTGGTGGGATTCATTACCCCCCGTGGTACTTAGGCCTATGTGTTCTAAACCCATCCAGCGTCCGAGCCGAAAAGACGGCTTCACGTTAATCGAGTTGCTGGTGGTGATTGCGATCATCGCCATTCTGGCGGGAATGCTGTTGCCAGCGTTGTCGCGCGCGAAGGAGTCGGGCAGGGGTGCCGTCTGCAAGAGCAACATGCGCCAGCTTGGCATGGGCATGATGATGTATGCCGACGAGAACCGTGACTACTACGCCTGGGCAGGAGAGGTGAATGGCAACCAGACACCGGACTGGGTTTGGGGAGGGTTGACGCGCGCGGAATTGGACAAGAAGTCAAACTGGACCAAGCCACCACCAAACTTTGGCTTTGCAGCAGATGCGGGTGCGATCTTTCCGTACGTCATGTCCCAAAAGCTGAATCGCCCGGCGACCGGCAAAAGTACTCTGGGCAACACGAACAGATTTCCCGTGTATATCTGTCCAAGCACCGGAGCCATCGGCAGGGCGCTGCGGGTGAACTACAGCATGAACACCTTCGTCGATGGACGCTCGGGCAAAGGCTATCCACCCTTAGGCTTGAAATCGACCGCGGTGATAAACCCGGCCGGCAAGTTTCTCTTCATGCAAGAGAACCCGCTCGCGATGGTAAATGCGTCGGTTCAACCGGGCGGATCGGTGGACGACTTCAGGATGACGCTGCACAACGGCGGTTTGAACAACACGTTCATGGACGGCCATGTGGAGCACATGAAGGAAATGGTCCTGAGGCCCATCGTTTCGAACACCAAGCCCTTGCTGACGCAAATGTACTTCGATCCCTTTGCCCGCTGAGAATTGTTCTCGCAAGAGGCAGCTGCCTCGATGCGACGCAGGCAAAAGTGGATAACCTCCGGGGTCATGTTTCGGCTGAAGAGCCTCACTCTCAGAACCCGCCGTCGGTCCGACTGAATGGACCACACCGACTGCTGAAGCGATTTTGAAGTCCTCTCAGAACGGCAGCGTTTGGGGTGTGGTGGACTCCTTGTTTTGCCGGCCGGATGTCTATCATGTGGGCGTCGCTGTTGTGCCGAAACCGCTACCGCAGCTCTACACAGCATGCTCTCGTGAGATCTAAACGCAGACTCCCGAGACCAACCCAGTCGGATACCGTCGGGCGACGCCAATCAATACTGCCAAAGGTTAAAGCACGTGCTGTTGACCATCCACGGCATGGGCGAGAACAACACCCGTCTGCGGATCGTGGAGAACTGCCATGACCTCGCAAAGACTGCTCCAGTGGAGGTGAGAGTCTGGGCGACGAGGAAAGGGACTAGACTCTGAAGGTGAAGCCATACACGACCGGGGAGAAGATCCGTGCCCTGAGGGAGGCGGACGGCGGCTGGATCCTCTTCGGTACCAGCTTCCTCAACCGCTGGCGTCGGGCCTTGAAACGACGCGTGACTCGCCCACTCCTTGGTGGGCGGTGGCAGGGGCTGCACCCCCAGGGTAGCTGCGAGGCAGGGTCGCATCGTGTCGCATCGTTGCTTTTTGCAACGGGATCCCTAGCGTTCGACGGTGCGCAGAGGTCACCTGCTGTTCTCAATGGTGATGGCCGGGATGGCCGCTTTCGCCGGAACCAGTCTCATCCCTATCGACAACCATGGTTTCGAGTCCGACCGCAACCCGTCGGGTGAGTTTGAGGAAGGCACCCTGAAAGCCCTCGAACGCGGGCAGCCCACCGGTTGGCAGGTCGTGGCGGCCGACAACACCGCCGGGGTCGCGTTAGGGGAACAGGTATTGCTGGGCTGGGAGAACCTGACGCCATCACAGCCGTTGCAGGGGCCACCCGCACCACAGGCTGTGCGACTTATTTCGGGAGCCGTTCTGGGCCAGGTCACGCGTCTCGCCTGGTCCAGCCTTCTGGCGGGAGACGTCCTCACATTCACGGTGTCCGCCGGAGATCCGCTGACCCACACGGACGTCGAGAGAACCGTCCATTGGGCTGACGACTCGTTCGCGGGTCTGTCAGAGGGGTTGGTGCGCCGTTCCGGGTCACCGACTGCGGCAGGCTGGCTCGGAGGTGTTGTCGCGCGGATTCCCGTTCCCGAACCGCCTTTCGGTTTGGCATCAGGAATCATGGGGGACGTGGTGTTGGTTCATGTGGTGACCGAGGAGGATCGTGCGCGACCAGGGCTGGTGGGCGTATTCGTGGCATCCTTGGGGACGGTGCTGGATGACAGCACAGGCACGACATCAGCACGCAACGCATCCCATTGGGATGATGTCCGATTGGAAGTGACCTCCTCGCGGCCCTTTATCACCGCCTTTAACGTATCACCTGGGCAGGTGGAGCCCGGCGAGTCCGCCCGGCTTTCCTGGGAGGTTGCCGATGCGACGACTGTGGTCGTCGAGCCCGGCTTGGGGATAGTGCCTTCATCCGGGTCCGCGTTGGTTTCACCTGCATCTACGACGACCTACCGACTAGTGGCGTCGAACGTGTCAGGCACGACGACGGCGGAGGCGACGTTGGGCGTTCTGGGGCCGCCACCCTACCGGTACCATCGGCTGATCCCTACAGGGCTGCGGGACGAGAGTGCGGCCAACTCGGTCCAGCTCGCAGAATTCCAGTTGCTCCTAGGAACCAACCGTGTGACTGGGGCATCCGCATCCAACCCAGGAGGGAACAACCCAACGGGCGAGGGTCCGGAGCAAGGTCAGGATGGGAACAAGGAGACTAAATGGCTGGATTTCAACAAGACCATGCCGCTGGTCCTGGACTTCGGGGTATCGGCGATCGTGGATGGCTACCGACTGGCGTCGGCCAACGATGCGCCGGAGCGGGACCCGGTCTCGTGGCGGGTGGAGGGAAGTCACGACGGCATCCATTGGACGTTGCTGGATGAGCAAGCTGGGCATCCCTTCCCTGAAGAGCGCCTCGTCTTCACCGGACGGCTGTCCATGGCTGGGCTGCGCGGGCCCGTACTCGCGTTGTCCGCCACCACCACGGACGTGGTACGGGGGCAATCCGTGGCATTGAAATGGACCGCAGGGAACGCTGACGACGGGACGATCCGGATTGACCCTGCCGTGGGCGCAGTGGGCGCATCCGGTCAGACCTTGGTGACGCCCTTGCAGACAACAACTTACGTGCTCCGGGCCAGCAGGGGTGGCGTCGAGCGCACCAGTTCCGTCACAATTCAGGTCGGGTTGCATCCAGTCCCGCAGATCGCGTTTTCGGCCACGCCTTCGGTCGTTCCACCCGGGGAGCCCTCAACTCTCGCATGGTCGGTCAGCAATGCTACGGAGGTGAAGGTGACACCCGACGTGGGGTTGGTTGCCTTTGCGGGGTCAAGGGTGGTGCAGCCTACGACCACGACCGACTATACAATCTCGGCGACGGGAGCTGGTGGAACCCGGACGGCGACGGTGCGGGTGGAGGTATCAACGAAGGGATTGGCGGTGCGGACCTTCGACTCATTGGAAGGGGATGCGTGGCTGGACCCGATCGAAAAACTCCTCGCTGCGCCCTCGAGCAGCAGAGGCTTGCAACGGCGTGCCATCGACTTCAGCGGTGATTTTGTCCAGCGGCTGCCTGGTATCACGAGCCCGGATTCATTTGCCGTGCTCTGGACGGGATGGTTGGACGTCCGCGTCCTGGGCATGGGGCCTTACACGTTTGGGACGCGCAGCGACGATGGCAGCACTTTGTGGTTGGACCTGAATAGCGATGGCAGGTTTGACGGGACTGGCGAGAAGATCGTGGACAACAACGGGATGCACCCGGCCTCCTCGGCCACCGGCACAGTGGACCTGCAGCTCGATATGGTCAGATTGGCCATCGGGTATTACGAGGCGGGCGGCCGGGAGGTCATGCAGGCTCGGTTCGGCAAGGGCGGAGGGCTCAACTTCGAAGAACTGGAGCTTCTCCCGGGTGCAACGGACGCCTTCTCAGTGAACGAACCCGAGGGGGGCGCACCCTTCATCCGATTGGTGGCCACACCGGAGAGTATATTTCCGAGTGGATCAGCCACCTTGTCCTGGGACGTGGACAAGGCCACTGAAGCGCGGATCGAACCAGACATCGGGCCGGTAGCGGTCAGTGGCACCGCCATTGTGTCCCCTGCCGTCGACACGGTCTACACGCTGACGGCCACTGGGCCCGGCGGATCAACACGCGCCACGGTCGCCGTTTCCATCGTCGGTCGCGGACCCTACCGCTTCTACCGATTCTTCCCCACACGACTTCGCGATCCTGGAGACAACAGCGTTCAACTGGCGGAGTTCCAATTGTTGCGTCAGGGCATCCGGATCGAGGGTGCCACAGCCTCTAACCCCGGGGGCAACAACCCCGACGACGAAACACCGTTTCACGCGAACGACAACAGGCTGGACACAAAGTGGCTCGATTTCAGGAAGGGCGTGTTGGTGCTCGACTTCGGATCCCCACTGGCTGTGGATGGCTACCGATGGGCGACGGCGAACGATGCAGACGGCCGAGACCCGGTTTCGTGGCGGGTGGACGCCAGCCACGACGGTGCATCGTGGGTGACGTTGGATTCGCGCATCTCCCATCCCACTCCGAGGGCACGCAAGACGTTCGTTGGGCCGTTCAGCCTTATCGTCCATCCTCCCTTCCGAATGGACCCTCCTGAACTCGATGGACCGGGGTTTCTCCTGACCTGGGAATCACAACCCGGCGCGATCTATCGCGTCGAGACCACCACCCACTTCAAGGACTCCGCGTCATGGACGACCTGGAATCCGTCGGTACCATCTTCGGGGTCGAGAACTTCGCTGACAGTGCCGGCTGCAGCGGAGGAGACCCGGTTCTTTCGGGTGATTGCGCTGCCATGAGCCGGTGGGCATCGACCATCGAGAAATACCGCTGACCCTGCTTCGGCGACCGCTTGAGGATGCGGAGGGCACCCGACTCTGGACCATCCCCACGCGGGTGGGGAGAACCCCATCGAACTCCTTCGGTGGCCGTCGCCCGCGTGTCATCATTTCAGCGCAGCGCTGGAATGAGCGAGTCGCAGGAGTCTTCAGTTTTCGGCGAGTCCCTCAAGCACCCGTGGACGATGCTGGACGTAGGCGAACTTCAGTGGATCTGTTAGCACTAGACGTTAGTACCAACCCTCTATTTCCGCTGTAAGTCTTTGATGGAGAGGTGTGGTGCCAGCGGGAAGAATCGAACTTCCGACCAAGGGCTTATGAGTCCCCTGCTCTACCGCTGAGCTACGCTGGCAACCGAGGGCGATGTAGGTAAACGGGGAGGGCGTTCCGGGCAAGGGGTTTTAGCGGTTCCAACACGGTCGCATCGCCCCCCGACCGTGCGGCACCCCATGTCGACAGCCCGAGGCACTAGGCCTTCCGCGCCAGGGTGAGGTTGCGCAGCAGTTCCGCCACGCAGAGGTCGGCGAAGGCGGGGTCATTGATGTTGCCAGGATGGTCCACCACCCGGATGTCCGGACGCAGGTGTCGACGCCACTCGCCGAACAGGGCGGCATCCGCCTCGGGCCAGTGGAAGGGCTGTCCGGGCGCGCTAATCATGCTGATCCCCCCGAGCGGAAACACCACCGTGATCGGGCCGGTCGACAGATTGCACTTCCCGGCCAGGATCCGTCCCAGCTCGGCGTTCTCCTCAGGCGTCGTCCGCATCAGGGTCACCTGGGCGTTGTGATGGTAGAAGCGGCGTCCCGAGAACCGCGACGGCACGGATGCCGGTTCTCCGAAGTTCACCATGTCGAGGCACCCCGGAGTGATGATGGCGGGGACACCGGTCCGGGCCGCGGCCTCGCAGCGCGTTGGGCCCGCGGTCAGGACCCCGCCCACCAGCTCGTCGGCCCATTCCGTCGTGGTGATGTCGAGCACCCCCGACACCAGGCCGCTCTCGACCAGCGACTCGAGGGTGCGTCCGCCGGTGCCGGTGGCGGCGAAGATCAGGACCTCATAGCCGGCAGCCTCGAGCAGCGCGCGGGCCCGCGTGACGCACGGCGTGGTGTTGCCGAACTGGGAGGCGACGATCACCGGGCGGTCCGAGGCGGCGACGGGGACCTGGGTCTCGACCATCCCGCAGATCGCGCCGGCCGCCTGGGCGAGGAGTTTGCGCGACAGACGGTTGAGTCCGGCCACGTCCGCGACCGAGGGCATCATGACGATGTCCTTCACCCCGACGTACGGCGCGGTGTTGCCGCTGGCCAGGGTGGAGACCATGAGCTTCGGAAATCCTATCGGGAGGGCCCGCATCGCCGCGGTGCCGATCGCCGTGCCACCACCCCCGCCGAGGGAGATGATGCCATCGATCCGCCCCTCCTGCTGCAGACGGGACACCAGCAGTGGCGCCCCACGGGTCATCGCCGCGACGGATTCACCCCGATCGCGTCGTGCCACCAGTGCCGCCAGATCGACCCCGGCTGCCGCGGCGACCTCGGTCCGGGAGATGTCGGGCGGGACGCCCGGGGTGTCGAGGATCCCGACATCAAGGAGCAGCGTGTGGTGTCCGCGTGCGCGGATGAGGGAGGCCACGTAGGCGTGTTCTTCCCCCTTGGTGTCGAAGGTTCCTAGGACGGCGATGGTGGCCATGCAGGTGGGTGTTCCGACGCGAGGCTAGAGCGGGGCCGAGGGATTGGGGAAGCGCCGAGACGGGTGTTGCCGAGACGGGTGTCGGGAATCCCGGTCCGCACGGCATCGGAACAGGGGGCGTGTCGCCCTGCAGGACGATGCACCTCCATCAGCCGCCCAGCAGGCGGAGTCCCAGCTTCAACCAGAGGGGAATCGTGACGAGTCCCAGGAGGCTGGATCCCACCACGATCCGGACCGCGGTCAGGGGATCCCCGCCGTGGAGACGGGCGAGGACGATCGGGAAGATGGCGACGGGCATGGCCGCCTGCACCACCAGCACCTGCTTGAGTTCGGGTTCGACCGGCAGCAGCCAGGCGGCGGCGAGGATGAGCAGGGGCATCAGGCCCAGGCGGACCAGCGACGACCACAGGATGGTGCGGAGGTCGATCCGCTGGCGCAGTGCCGCGCCGGAGTCGGCGATGGTCGCGCCGATCAGGACGATCCCCAGCGGGAAGGCACAGACCCCGAGCATCTGGGCCGTCGCCAGCAACGAATCCGGGATCCAGCGTCGTGCCCCGACGGCGTTGAGGCCCACGGCGGCCACGATCGACACGACGGGGGGATTCAGGAGGTGGCGCCATTCATGGATGCCGGCATGGCCAAGGGCGACGAGGCAGACGGTCCACATGGCGATGTCCACCCCGAGGTTGTGGACGAACAGCATCCCTGCTGCATCCCCTGGAAACAGGGTCAGCACGAGGGGCAGCGGCACATAGCCGAAGTTCTGGATCCCCGTGACCGCGGCGAACGTGCGCTGGCTCGACTCGGTGGCGAGTCCGCTCGCACGACGGAACAGCCAGGCGATCCCGACCCCGATCGCCACCTCCAGGAATCCCATCAGGGGGGCCATGAAGAGGTTCTCGACCTGTCGGAGGGCCTGGTTCCCGAGGACCACATGGAAGACCAGGGCCGGGGTGAGGACCGACACGACGAGCCGCATCAGGCTGGCATCGGCCTCTGGCGTGAGCCATTGGCGTCGACGCAGCAGCACGCCGATCCCGGCCAGGAGGAAGACCGGGACGACGGCGGCGACGATGCTGGAAAGGGGATTCACCCGTGGGGTTCCCCGATCACCGCTTCGAGGGTGCGGCGCTGTCCTGGAGGACAAGGCCGATCCCCAGGGCGAGTGCGACTCCGAACGCGCTCAGGGTGATCCAGAGCGGTGTCATGGTCGGGCGATAGCGGAACTCGACCGTGTGGGATCCGGAGGGCACGGCGACGGCCCGCATCAGGAGATTCGCCCGGAGCAGCTCTGCGGGCGTCCCATCCACCGACACCTGCCAGTCGGGATGCCATCGCTCGTTCAGCATCAGGATCCCCGCCGCGGAGGATTCGGTCCCCACCGTGATCCGGGTGGGGGACCAGTTGCGGATCGACGCGGTCGCGGCTGCGGCGGCCGGCGAGGGCTGGATTGATGTCGTGGGCGTGTCGAGGACAAGCGTGGTGCCGATGTCGAGGGACGGGTCCTTGAGTCGCTCGACCGCGGCGACGTCGTTCGTGACGGATTCCCAGCGGGTGAACAGTCGGACCCGGGGCAGGGCGCGGGTGTTCTCGAAGACGGCGTACTGCCCGGTGGCGTTCGGGACCGCTGTGATGTCGTCGAGAGTCACCCCACCGGCGGTGGCGCCGGGCTTGGGGGCGAGGTCGAATCCGAAGGCCGGCCGGAACACCGGCTGGCCTTTCGCGAAGAGGCGGTCGAGCTCGGGTCCGATGGCGCGCGACCCGATCACGTACCGGACGTTGGTGAGATCCCAGAGGCGTCCCACGACGGAGAGATCGTTCGACTGGGTCGGACGGAATCCATCGAGCATGGCCTTGTCGTATTCGGGCTGACGCGGCATCTGCCAGATGTCGAGGGTCTGGATCTGGTTGTACGGCATCTGGTTCTCGAGCCACTGGTTGTGGACCGCCGGCCAGGTGCCGTCCTGGCCATCGCTGAGGGTCGAGCGGATCTGGGGATGGGGTCGGGCCACCACGCGGTGTTCCCAGAAGTTCTGTCGCAGGAACTCGGTCACCGCGTTGGGCTCGTACCGTCGCTGGTGGTTGAAGGTGAGGACGAACGGCGCCATGGCCCGTCCGAGGTCGAGGACCACGAGACCGCCTAGGAGGGCTCCCGCGACAAGGCCTGCGCGACCGGACCAGGCACCCGACATCACGAGTCCGACGACCCCGCAGGAGAGGACGGTGAACGCGCCGAAGAGGGCGACCTCGCGGACGCTGAACGCCGCCATGGCCTGTCCCCCGCCGCCGGTGAACCCCAGGGTGGCCAGGTGTCGGACCAGGGCCGGTTCATAGGAGGCGTAGGCCAGGGCGAAGAGGGCGGCCGAGCCGGCGAGGCCCGCCAGCGTCCAACCCCAGGCGCGGTCGAATCCCGTCGCCGCACGCCAGCCCCGCTGGAACCGTTCCCCGAGGGTCCCGGTTCCCTGGGCGGCAGGGGTCAGGTACAGCCGCCAGAGTCCCTCGAGCCCGTAGGCAAACAGGATCAGCAGGGCGAGATGGGTCAGGTGTAGGAGCTTCATCGGCACCCGGATCGTGGAGAAGTAGGGCAGCGCGAAGACCAGCTGGTAGAAGGGGGCGTAGTGCCCGAAGGACAGCAGGAGGGAGACGAGCGCCACCACCCCCCAGAACCCGATCCGTTTGCGCTCCGTGTCGGAGAACGGCTGCCGTCCGGTCCGGGCCGACGCCCGTGCAATGGACCATCCGGCAAGGAGCAGGACGAGCACCCCGGCGTACTCGCTGCCGCCGTTGAACCGGGGTGGGGAGCCGTCGGATCCGACGTTCCCCCAGTAGAGTTCCTCCCCCGGGGAAATGCTGCGGAGGCCCATGATTCCGGGGATCGCGAGTCGCACGATCTCGAGCTTGGGAAAGCTCCATCCGGTCACGAACTCCCAGCGCTCCTGGCGCGAGGTGGTGTCCCTACCCATCCCGGCGATGCCCTTGATCTGGGTTCCCACCAGCGAGGACAGCGCCAGCGCGGAGATCCAGACGGCACAGACCACCACGAGGGCGAGGCGGGTCCCGGCGCCCAGGATCCGGTGGCCGATCGACCCCTCGGCGATGAGGGCATCGAAGGCCAGGTAGGCGGCGATCAGGACGCTGAAGAAGGCCCCGACATCGGCGCCTTCCATCACGGTCATGCCGGTGGCGAAGCCGGCGAGGGCGAATTGCATCCCGACCCAGGATCCGCGGGTGTCGGGTCGGGGTGTCACCGCCGCGAGGGCGAGGGCGGCGAAGCCGACGGTTGCGGCGCGGGAACCGAGTCCCCAGGTGGCGTGGGAAAGGAAGTTGCCGTTGAGCGCCATGGCGAGTCCTGGGAGGGCACAGGCGACGGGATGGAATCCCTGGCGGCGGCAGAACACCCAGAGGGCCCATCCGGCGAACGCCATCGACAGGGCTGCGGCGAACTTCGCGAACACCAAGGCCCCGCCCAGCAGATAGAGCCCGTGTGAGAAATTGGGCAGCGTGTTGAGGGCCGGGCCGCCGACCCAGACGTTGTGCAGCCAGGAGCCGTGCAGGAAGTAGTCCCAACGAACATCCGAGTAGGCCTGCATGAGCCCGAGCGGGGCATCATTGGCGAAGCCTGCCATGCCGGGGAGAAGGACCTCCCGGAAGAGGAAACCCAGGACGAGGAGGAGGGCTGCGAGAAATCCGAGGACCGATCGCTGTTTCATGCGTGTTTGACGGCAACAGTGCGTCGCCGACAGGGGAAAGAGCAATGTTCTGTCGTGTCGGGGCACGCGGGGGCAGAACGCGGAGGGGAAGAGAAGGGACTCACACGGGGACGCGGAGACACGGAGGCCAGGAGGGAGAAGAAGGTGGGTGATGCAGTGCCCTGCATCACTGGGTGCGGGAGCACCCACGTGCCGCCGCCTCCTGCCGCGTGAGCCATTCCTCCGAAAAAGTGTGGAGACGGACCGCCATCCGGGTAGCCTTCGGACTGCTCCCCGACTGACCGACCCATGAACTCCATCCCAGCATCTCTTCGCAGGCCGCTCGGCCTTATTCTGACGCTCCTTCTCGCCGCGGGTCTCGCCCGCGCCGGGGAATTCCTCCAGCCCACCGCCGTCATCGCCAACTTCGCCGAGGATCTCGCCGAGAAGGTCATCGACGGCCAGGGATTCGAGGATCCCGGCATCGGCACGCCGGATTCGATCCACATCACCGCCGGATCCGAGATGTGGAGCTCGATCGGCTCGATCAAGGGGGAGCTGGTGTTCGACCTCGGGAGGTCCGTCACCCTGACCAAGGTCTACCTCTGGAACTACAATGTGCCGGGTGCGACCGACTGGGGCATGCAGGAGGTCGAGATCTTCGTGTCGCCCGATGCCGACCTCGCCAAGGCCCGGTTCACCGGCATCGCCACCGCCTCGCTCAAGGAGGGAGGCGAGAAGGCGCAGGTCGTGGAGGTGAAGGGGACCGACGTCCGGCTCGTCCGGATCCGCAACACCAGCAACTGGGGCGCAGGCTACGCGATCGGTCTCGCCGAGGCGCGGTTCGAGACCGGTGAGGTGGCTGGGAACGTGCCGTCGGTCCAGATCGCCAACGTGAAGTCGGGCGACACTGTGCCGCTCGGCAGCGACTTCTCGCTCCTCGCGACCGTCAGCGACAAGGACTACAACATCGCGAAGGTCGAGTTCTTTGACGGGGCCACCAAGCTCGGCGAGACGAACAAGGCACCGTTCAGCGTCTCCCTCAAGACCCTCTCGAAGGGCGACCATACGCTGCGGGTCTTGGCGACCGATCAAACCGGCCTTAAGGGTTTCGACGTTGTGACGGTGAATGTTCAGGAGATTGTCCCCGGCGTGGTCAGCAAAATCGATAACAATCGGGACATCGGAAAGGGCACCAACCAAATCACCTATTCCTCGGGTTGGACCCTAGCCCAGGGCAACGCCAACGATCCGCGCTTTCTCAACAACGACCACTACTCCGGCAACTCCGGGAACTATTTTGAGGTCAAGTTTTTCGGCGTGAAGATCGACGTGTATGCCACCGTCGCGAGCCACCATGGCAAGGGCTATGCCGTCATCGACGGCGGCACGCGGTTCGACGTCGACTACAAGGCCGCCCAGCGCGCGGAGCAGAAGCTGGTCTGGAGCAGCCCGCTGCTCCCGAATCGTCTCCATACGCTGCGCATCACGGTCGCGGGAACCGGAGTGGTGACGGCCGACCGATTCGACGTCACGCAGTCGGAGGCACCGTCCGACGACAAGGCTGTTGTCAAGCGCTGGGATGTCGGACTTGACCGGTTCACGGTCGAGATGGAGGACGTGGGCGCCAGCGTGGTGGATGCCGCGAAGGTGACGCTGTCGGTGGACGGTGCGCCGGTGGCCACGAAGGTGACCAAGGCCGGCGCTGTGACGACGATCGTCCACACTCCGGCAGCGGCCTTTGCGCCGGGGTCGTCGCACCCGTTCAAGGTCGAGGCGAAGGACACCCGTGGAACCTCCATCGTCTCCGAGGCGGTCTTCACCGTGCCGGCGCCGCCGTTCCCGTTGACGGGGCTGGGTGGACCCCGGGGACAGGTGGGGTCGTGGGGTGTCCGACAGGTCTGGAACGCCGGGCGTGCCGATGCCGTGGCGACGGCGGCCGACATCGCCAAGGCTGCCCAGGGGACCTCATTCTCCGGCAAGCGCCTCGACGTCCAGGCCCCGGTCTTCAACTTCAACTATACCCCGTCCCCGAGCGGCTCGGGACTCTTCACGGCTCGGGCGCCGTTCCCGGGCGAGATCCAGGACCTGCCCGCGGTTGACTGGGTGACGATCGGCCGGGCCAAGGTGCGCATTCCAAAAGATGGCGACTGGACGATCGGCGTGCATTCCGACGACGGATTCGCCCTGAGGTTCATCGGGCATCCGTTCTCGAGCGTCTCGGGCTATGGGCTCATCGACGAGGACTTCCCGGAATACATCCAGTTCGCGGTCGGCACGGGCGACAGCAGCACCCGCGCGGTCCTCAAGGGCGTCAAGGCCGGGGACTACGCGGTGGAGGTGATCCACTTCCAGCGGATCGGCGGGGCCTTCGTGGAGGTCTATGCGGCCGAGGGTGCGTTCGCGGACGATGGCGACACCGGTGGGTGGGCGCTGATCGGCGCGCCGGACGGTCTCGCGCTGGTGGACGACGCGGCGCCGGCCGGACCGGTCACCGTGCGTGGGGCGCGGCTCGAGGGCGGATCGCTCGTCCTGGAGTTCGAGTCGGCCAATCCCGCCGCCAGCCATGTCGTGCTGCAGTGTCCGGAGGCGCTGGCTTCCGACGCCTCCCGTTGGAGTCCGCTGGCCACGGCCACGATCACCAGCCTGGGGGGGCAGAGCTATCGTGCGACGATCCCGGTGTCGGCCGCCCGGGCGGGATTCTACCGGGTTGGCACGGGTTCGAACTGACGGGGCGTCCCGACGGACGGGGTGGGCTCCCGGATCCGCGGGGCCCCCGGCCCGTCCATCGGGGATTCCGGACACCTCCGGCGTTGTGGGGCGGACTTCCCACTCCTAACGTCCCGGCGTGGCGACGGTTCCGATCGATGCCGTCGTCCTCCTCAATCCCCGCCATGCGACTCGATCCGCCCCAGCGTTTCCCATGGGGAATCCTTCTGGGGTTGGCCGTTCTCGTCCTCGGCGCGGGCTGCCGAGGGCGGACGAAGGGGGTTGAGACCGTGTCCGATGCCGCCGAGGCCCGGATCGGGGTGATGACGGGTTCGATCGGCGAATCGATTGCCCGGAACCGGTTCCCCAAGGCGAAGGTCCAGGCGTTCGACGACGTCATGGACGCTGTGACTGCCATCAAGTCGGGCCAGCTCGAGGCCGTGGTGCTGGCGTTCCCGGCCGGGTTCCAGATCACCAAGCGCAACGCCGACCTCGTGGTGCTCGGGGAACCGCTCGACAACGAGGAGACCGCAGCGGCCCTGAGAATGGAGGACATGGCCCTGCTGGCAGAGGTCAACCGGGTGATCGCCAGCCTTCGGAAGGACGGGACCCTCGAGGCGATGCACCGTCGCTGGTTCAAGTCCGACCTCAGTCCCTATGAGGTCCCACCGATCCCGGCGGCCGCGAACGGGGTACCCCTCCGGATCGGGGTGAGCGCCACCCGGGAGCCGCTCACGTTTGTGGATGACAAGGGCGAGGTCAGCGGACACGACGGCGAGCTGGCGCGTCGGATCGGCCAGGCACTCGGTCGTCCGGTGGAATTCTCGAACATGAAGTTCATGGCCCTCATCCCCGCCCTGCAGTCGGGCAAGGTGGACCTGATCGTGACGGGCATGAATGCCACGGAGGAGCGGCGCAGGTCGGTGGCCTTCTCGGATCCGTATTTTGCCAATGCCCAGGTGATGCTGGTCCGGAAGGTCGAGGGCACACGCCAGCAGTCGATGAAGGCCTTTCCCGAACTGGGGAGCCGTCCCAACGCCGCCGCCGCCCGCAGGAGTTCCACGCTGGAGTCCTTGGATGGCAAGGCGATCGGCGTGCTTTCCGGTTCGGCCGGGGATCTGGCGGCCCGGAAGCGGTTCAAGAATTCCCGGTTCGACGCGATGCTGTCGGCCGCCGACGCCGCAGTCGCCCTCCAGTCCCGAAAGATCGACGCCTTGGTGTACGACCAGAGCGTCCTGGAGAACCTCGTGGTCCGGAATCCCGACCTCGTCGTCCTCGACGCACCCGTCGCGCAGCTCGAGATCGCCGGGGCCCTCCGGAAGGACAACACGGCGCTGATCCAGGAGGTCGACCGCGTCATGGCCGATCTCGAGCGGGAGCAGGTCTTCCAGCAGCTCCGCGGCACGTGGATCGACTCGAAGTACACGGTCGTCCCGGAGATGCCCCCGGCGCCGACGGACGGAGACCAGGGGGTCCTGCGTCTGGGGACGTCGCCGGACATGGAGCCCTACTCGTTCGTGTCGAACGGGAAGATCGTGGGGCTCGACATCGAGCTTGCCGGAATCCTCGCCCGTCGTCTCCACCGTCGCCTCGAGGTCGTGGCGATGAACTTCGAGGGCCTGATTCCGTCCCTCCAGGCCGGCAAGATCGACATCGCGCTCTCGAACTTCAACGTCACGGAGGAGCGTAAGAAGCTCATCGCCTACTCACGTCCCTACATCGTGACCGCCATCAGGGCCTTGGTCCGACGCGAGGGTGGGGCATCGGAGCCCGCGGCCGCCGGTGGCGGGAGCCTCGAACGGTACCGTCGGGGTCGGATCGGAACGCTGCTCGGGTCGGCCCATAGCACCTGGGTCTCGAAGAACCTGCCGGAGGCGACGTTGCTGGAGTTCTCCAGCCCGAGCGACATCTCCCTGGCCGTGAAGGCCGGTAAGGTGGATGTCGCGTTGTCGGATTCCAGTCCACTGCGCGAACTGATGCGCCAGGATCCCAGTTTCACGCTCATCGGAGATCCGCTGTTCGGCTACCCGGTCGCGGCCGGGGTCCGCAAGGACAGCACGGAGCTGCGGACGCAGTTCAACGCGTTTCTGGCGGGGCTTCGGACGCAGGGGATCTACGACCAGATGGTCGAGCGGTGGATCCGGAAGGGGGACTTCGTGATGCCGGACCTGCCGGAGTCGGGGACCAACCGGGTGCTCAAGGTGGGCATGACGGATGGGGGGATGCCGTTCGTGGGGGTCCAGGATGGAAAGCTGGTCGGATTCGAGATCGAGCTGGTGCGTCGGTTCGCGGCCTCGGTCGGCCGGCGGCCGGAGTTCTCGAACATGGATTTCGCGGCGCTCATCCCGGCGGTGGTGTCCGGGAAGGTGGATCTGATCGTGGCCTCGATCTATGTCACCGACGAGCGGCGGAAGCAGATCGACTTCACGGATCCGTACCATGAGGAGACCACCCAGGCGTACGCGCTGAAGGAGTCGACGGCGACGGGTTCCGCGACGGGCACGGCTGCGGCGCGGGTGGAGCGCAAGCCCTTCCTCGAGCGGGTCCAGGAAAGTTTCCGGAGCAACGTCCTCCACGAGCGGCGGTATCTGCTGCTCTGGGACGGGCTCAAGACGACGGTGTTGATCTCCCTGGGTGCGGCGCTGTTCGGCACCCTCCTCGGGGCCCTGGTCTGCTGGATGCGCATGGCCCGGAACGCGCTCCTGAGCGGGATGGCGAAGGTGTTCATCGCCCTGCTGCGAGGAACACCCGTGCTGGTTGTTCTGATGATGATCTTCTACGTGGTGTTCGCCTCGGTCGACATCCACCCGGTGCTGGTGGCGATGCTGGCCTTCGGCCTCAACTTCGCGGCCTATGCGGCCGAGATCTTCCGCTCGGCCATCGAGGGGATCGACCGCGGCCAGTCCGAGGCGGGCATCGCGATGGGCTTCACCCGGTTCCAGACCTTCCGCTTCATCCTGCTGCCCCAGACGCTTGAGCGCATCCTGCCGGTCTACAAGGGCGAGTGCATCTCGCTCGTCAAGATGACCTCCATCGTCGGCTACATCGCGGTCCAGGACCTCACCAAGGCGAGCGACATCATCCGGAGCCGGACCTTCGACGCGTTCTTCCCGCTCGTGATGGTGGCGATCCTGTACTTCCTGATCGCCTGGGTGCTCCTGCAGCTGCTGGGGTGGATCGAACGCCAGGCGGGACGCCGTCGCAGACCCCGGAAGGAGGCCCGCGCATGATCCGTGTCGAACAGCTCCGCAAGTCCTTCGGTACCCTCGAGGTCCTCAAGGGCATCACGGTCGAGATCCGGAAGGGCGAGGTGGTCTCGATCATCGGTCCGTCGGGCTGCGGCAAGAGCACCTTCCTGCGCTGTCTCAACCTCCTCGAGCAGCCGACCGCCGGGTCGATCCATGTCGATGGGGTCGACATCCTCGACCGTCGTGCGGAGGTCGCCCGCCTGCGGCAGCGCATGAACATGGTGTTCCAGTCGTTCAACCTGTTCTCCCACCTGTCGGTCGTGGCCAACCTGACCCTCGGTCCGATCCGGCTGAAGGGGATGGAGCCCAAGGCGGCCCGGGAGAAGGCGATCGAACTGCTGCGTCTGGTGGGTCTCGCCGAGAAAGCCGACAGCTACCCGGACGAACTGTCGGGCGGCCAGAAGCAGCGGGTCGCGATCGCGCGGTGTCTGGCGATGGAGCCCGAGGTGATCCTGTTCGACGAGCCCACCTCGGCGCTCGATCCAACGATGGTCCGTGAGGTCCTCTCGGTCATCCGCCGCCTTGCCAAGGAGGGGATGACGATGGTGATTGTCACCCACGAGATGGACTTCGCCCGCGACGTCTCGAGCCGGGTGCTCTACTTCGATCAGGGGGTGATCCACGAGGAGGGCACGCCCGACCAGATCTTCGACCATCCGCAACGGGATCGCACCCGGGCCTTCATCCATCGGATCCGCAGCCTGACCCGACGGTTCGCATCGCCCGACTTCGACCTCTATGCCCTCAACGCGGAGGTCGAGGCGTTCTGCGAGAAACAAATCCTGTCGAGACCGGTCCGGGACAACCTGCTGCTCCTGATCGAGGAGTCGCTGCAGCTGTGCCGACCCTTCCTCGCGGTGGGAGGCCTTGAGATGACGCTCAGCCATTCCGAGACGACCGACCGCACGGAGCTGGTCTGGACCGCCCCCGGGGTCCGACTCAATCCGTTGGACGGCGAGGATCTCGAGGATGCCCTCAGCCTGAACCTGGTGCGGAATCTCTGCGCCTCGGCGGACCATGAGTGGGTGGACGGGGTCAACCGGCTGAAACTGGTGTTGAAGACGGGATCGGAATCGTAGTCCTCTGACTCGAAGCTCATGGACATCCAGACCCATACCTCCGGTGCCGCGACGGTCGTGGTCCTCTCGGGCAAGCTCGACACCGTCACGGCCCCGGCCTTCGAGAAACGGATCCGCGAGGTGATCGGGACGGGAGCCGTCCGGCTGGTGCTGGACCTGTCGGCGATCGAGTACATCAGCAGTGCCGGCCTTCGTGGGCTGCTGGTGATGTCGAAGCTTCTGAAGGAGAAGCAGGGGAAGGCCTGTCTGGTGGGGGTGAAGGGGAACGTGCGTTCGGTGTTCGAGATGTCGGGCTTCCTGACCTTCTTCCGTGCCGAGGAGACGGTGGAGGCTGCAGTGGCGGCGTTGGGCTGAGGCCGGAGTGGACGGGACCCCGCGAACGGCGTGCGCTGAGGAAGGCGGCGGAGGGGACTCACACGGGGACGCGGAGACGCGGAGGGGGAAATGGAGAAGACGCATCCTTTGGGAGGCCTCAGATTGGGAACGTTGGGTGAGGCAGTGCCCTGCATCACTGGGTGCGGGAGCACCCACGCTGCGAGGTGTGGGATGCAGCTGGAGGAAATGCCGGTGGGCGTGAGGTCTGGGGTGTCGGGAGGCACTGGAGTCTTTGGGCGCGGGTGAGTCCTGGGGAGGCTGGCCGCTGGGACGCGGCCAGGTTCTGCAGAGCACTGCAGAACCCACCGGTGCCGTCCCGCGGTGGCGGGACCGCGGGGAGAGGCTGCCGGGGGGTGGGTGAGGCAGTGCCCCGCATCACTGGGTGCGGGAGCGCCCACGCTGCGAGGTGTGGGATCCAGCTGGAGGGAATGCCGGTGGAGGTGAGGTCTGGGGTGTCGGGAGGCTCTGGAGTCTTTGGGTGCGGCTGAGTCCTGGGGTGGCTGGCCGCTGGGACGCGGCCAGGTTCTGCAGGGCACTGCAGAACCCACCGGTGCCGTCCCGCGGTGGCGGGAAGGCTCGGATCCTCGTTCTCCTTGTGTTCCTCCGTGTGTGTCCCCGATCCCCGAGTCCACGCTGGAGCCCATACACCGGTCTCTGCTTCACTCCATCCATCCCAAATGAGCCCGCATGCCGACACCGAACCGCGCCTCCGTGACATCACAGGGGACCAGTGGAAATCAGGCTGGGCCGCATGGCTGGGGTGGATGTTCGACGGGCTCGACATGCACCTGTACACGCTCGTTGCGACGCCTTTCGTGGCCGAGCTGATCCACCGCACACCGTCGGATCCCGAGGTGGGGCGCCACGCCGCGCTGATCATGGCGGCCTTCCTGGTCGGCTGGGCGCTGGGCGGCGCGTTCTTCGGTCGGCTGGGCGACCTCATGGGCCGAAGCCGGGCCCTCTGCCTGACCGTCCTGACCTATGCGGCGTTCACCGGGCTGTCGGCGGTGGCCTTCGAGTGGTGGCACCTGATGATCTTCCGGTTCCTTGCCGCGTTGGGCATCGGCGGCGAGTGGGCGGTCGGAGCCTCCCTCCTGTCGGAGACCTGGCCCCGACGCTGGCGTCCCTGGCTCGCCGCCATCCTGCAGTCGGGGGTCAACTGCGGGGTCCTGCTGGCCTGCCTGGCCGGTCTGCTCTTCGCCAACACGGCCCCGCGCTGGATCTTTCTCGTGGGGGTGCTGCCGGCCCTGCTGGTGCTTTGGATCCGCAAGGCCGTGCCGGAGCCGCCGGAATGGCATGCGGCCCAGGCGGGTCGGACCACGCCGGTGCCGGGGATTCGGGATCTGTTCCGTGGCGAGGTCGCCCGCGTGACGTGGCCCGTCCTGGCCCTCTGCGCGCTGGCACTGACCGCGCACTGGACCTTCATGTTCTGGCAGCAGGGCAATGTCCGACAGCTCCCCGAGGTCGCCGCGCTCAGCCCGGCCGAGCGCAACCACTACACCACCACGGCGCTGTTCCTGGTCATGATCGGCTCGATCCTCGGAAACTTTCTGGCCGGCTGGCTGGCATCGATCTGGGGATACTCCCGGACGATCACCGGACTCCTCCTCGCCTATGGGGTCACGATGCTCTGGACGTATTGGGAACCCGTGGGGTGGTCGACGCTCCGCTGGGCGATCTTCCTGATCGGAATCTGGCAGGGGGTCTTCGCCTTGTTCACGATGTGTCTGCCGCCGCTCTTTCCGGTCCTCCTGCGCACGACCGGTGCGGGGTTCTGCTACAACTTCGGCCGCATCATCTCGGCCGTCGGGGTCGTGGCCTTCGGATATGCCACGACCGTGGGCGACACCCGGGTGAATCTCTTCTACTCCTCGTTCCTGTTCTTCCCGGCCGCGCTCCTGGCGCTGTGGCTGCCGCGGGAACGTCTGCAGGACACAAGATTCCTCTAAGCTGCGGGCTCACACTTGAACTCTTGATCTAATACTTATATGGGACTCGACTCGATGCTGTATATTCGTCGTACACTTGGATATTTTCCGGGCGATGATAAGCTTAAAAGTTTAATTCA
>Ga0194124_10001507_pt1 | contig 29229 bp, 29 predicted proteins | sample TA2KigCas0mmetaG_FD_148605 | JGI IMG/M metagenome (GOLD analysis project Ga0194124, IMG submission 148605) | Freshwater microbial communities from Lake Tanganyika, Tanzania - TA2015031 Kigoma Deep Cast 0m | ecosystem: Environmental > Aquatic > Freshwater > Lake | place: Tanzania: Lake...
ATTTTGTTGATTTGATTTATGAAGGCGGCATCGCCAACATGAATTACTCGATCTCGAATAATGCCGAATACGGCGAATATGTCACCGGCCCGCGTGTGGTGACGGACGCTACCAAAGAAGCGATGCGTCAGTGCCTGAAAGATATTCAAACCGGCGAATACGCCAAGAGCTTTATTCTCGAAAATCGCGCAGGCGCACCGACCTTGCTATCGCGTCGCCGTCTGAATGCCGAGCATGAGATTGAGATCGTGGGTGAGAAATTGCGGGCGATGATGCCTTGGATTGCTAAAAACAAAAACTGCGGGCGATGATGCCTTGGATTGCTAAAAACAAGTTGGTCGATCAGTCGAAGAACTAAGTAGCTAATTAGTTCTATCGGCATCATGCGGGAAGCGCTTGCAGGCGCTCCCCGCACTTGTCCTGAAAGCCCTAAAAGCCATCCTAAGGGATGGCTTTTATATTTACAGAGTGACGATCTCTTCACGCATGGACATCCATTCATCCCAGTCCAGCATCAAATCCCACTCTTCGCTTACTTCGGTAACACGGCAAGTGGCAGCAGTACTCTCGGATTTTGGTACCGTCAAGTTCAACGTAATACTTCGTTTGAGAGAAAATCCACCGGCGCTAGCCTTTTTGCTATTTCCGGGGTTGGGCGTGAGAGGGATTTCCAACTGCGGACGTGGCGGCAATTCATTCCTCGGTACCCCGACGTCGACCGGATCAGCCAAAAGACGCTCAGTATTAGCGTAGTGCGTTCCCTGCAAGATAAACTGATCAGAGAAAGTATCAGTATTGCTGACCCTGTTGGCTTGGAATGAAGTCTGTGCAAGATCATTGGCTCCGGATGAGGTTACTGAATACTGGTCTTGATTCTGGAACTGCGTTCGAGAAAAACTACCGACGTCACCGAATAGTGTCTGTGATTCCAAACCCGAGATGATTTGAATTGCGCGTTCAGATCCAGCCCATCGAGTTCGCGCGCTTGCCCATTTTCCGTATTCATCGTGCGATAACTTTTTTGGATTCTCTCTTCGCTTGTCTTCAATCTGACTGAATTCAGTGTCAACTACACCACCCGTAGATAATTCAAATCGACTACCGCGCACCAAATCTTTGACATGCTGCGAGTAGAACTGCGAAAATACCGCGGGTAATGAAACCTCATGCACGGGTTTTCTGGCATCACATAAAGGCATTGCACTCAAGAGTGAGTCAGCTTGATTGGTTAGTTCTTGCTCGGTATCTGTTAGCGGCTTGTCGCCGCCGATAAAGGGTGATGGTTTTGGAAAACTATGCGTTGATGATCCTCGGATGTGTGCGCCTTGGTGAATCTGGTCAATCACACATCCCTTCGGCATGGCTTGCTGAAAGTAACGTAGATCGGCAAGGCTGTGGTGTATCTCGTCGATTGCGTTCACGTCTTTGTACTTCGTATCTTGTAGCTGAAGATAGCGAATCGCAGCACTGATGCGTACTCGTTCTGGCTGATTTCGAAGCTCGGGAATCGCGTGATCCAGCGTTTTCATCGCGCGCTCGATGCTGTCCATACCAACACCGAGTTTTTTTAGTGGAGCGCGTAGATCAATCGCGTAGTTCAGCGCGTCGTCACGGTTAAATCCGTGCCGGCTAATGAGGCGACCTGCGCAGAGAAAAATATCTTTTCCTTCCTCCGGGAGGATATTCTTCTTTTCGTACAGTTTCCAGGCATTGCTAGCCAGGCGGAATGCATCGTGCGTACTGATTTTTAGAGATTTTTCCCAAATTTTCGTATTTTTAGCGATATTCTTCGCAGCATCAATACTCACTTTTTTGTTTTGATTGCGCTGCTCAGCGACTGCCTGCCAAATCAACTTCCGTGATTTTTTGTCAGATTCATCCGTGATGGCTTTAATGTTTTTCAGAGCATCGCCCAGATCGCCTGGTAGATTTTTTTTATAGATCACGCCTGCTTTAATCAGGTTGTCCGCGACCTGATTGATCGCTGCGGTCATCTCGTTGGGTAAAGCGGCTGAGTTGCCTCCAGAGCTTGGTCCAGCCAAGAGCGATACCTCATTACTTAACTTTGCCTTGACCGCCTCTCGCGCCTCATTCCTTCGTCTCTCTGGTGCACTTGCGTCAAAGAAGTCCACGATTCCGTAAATCACTTTTTCCAGCGCGTTTGCTTCTCGAACATCGCCCGACCAGATTACGATAATTTTTACATCGTCGAATTGTGATGATCTACTTATTACTTCAGCCGCCTGAATCGAGGTTTGTGATGTTATGCGATTCATCGGCTGAAAATCAGTATAGTTTTTCGGTTGGTTTGGGTTGGAAAACTAATGATTGGCGACTAAGGTTTTTCGCTTTCTTCTGGACATAAACGAACCTCATGTAAGCCGTGAAGCTTGGTTCCCTCAAGCGGGCGTAACTCACCGTTTCTTGCTGCTGTAAGATCCAAGGTGAAGCTGACATGTGTATGTCGTCCGTAATTACTAGGACCGGGCGGGCCAGACCACCTCGGTCCTTGATTGGTACGCCAAGACCGACCATTAGGGTTTTCGAAATTACCCGGTAGATTGACCGTATCGATTTTTCCATAGACATCGACACGGAGCTCAATCTTTTCTCCACGACGCTTGATCTGAAAAAAAGAGCTTTCGGAGTTTCGCTGGCCGCTTTGCAAAACGACCGCTGAGGAAGTTGGATAAAGATTAAAATTAGGCGTCAATACCAACGTCGGCATGTTCTGGTTAAGCAACTTACTCACCGCCGCTAAGACAACGTCTTCGTTATCGAATACTTTTCTGAGCGCTGCGAGTGCCTCTTTACCGTTGTTTAAACCAAAGCTATGACTGGCACCGTCAATATCAATTCTCCAGAAAGATCGGTCGAGATCTTTAGTAAATGCGGAGGAGAGTTCACCGGTCTTGACTTAAACCAAAGCTATGACTGGCACCGTCGATATCAATTCTCCAGAAAGATCGGTCTAGATCTTTAGTAAATGCGGAGGAGAGTTCACCGGTCTTGACTTTGTAATGATCAATGTCGGCGAGCTCTTCCCGCAACTGTTCCTGAGATGCAGGGGAATCGAAATTGTGTCGATATACAACGGTGCCATCAGCTTCGGTGTGCATCGGCATGGCAGGCATAAAAGCGCGAAATTCATTGAAAATACGCTGACGCTCGCTAGCGAGACGTTCCATCGCCGCTGCACGTTCGCGCGTTAGTTGCTGCCACTCTGTACGCAGATTGCCAAGCTTGCCACTGGCGGCAAAGCGACCCAGGCTGGGGATTTTGCCCATCAGCGACTCGCTGGTTTCGCTTCCGGACGCTGCAGCAAAGCGTTGCACTTCACTGTGAATCTTGCCAACCATCTGCTGTACGGCATGGCGGGTCAGTGCAGCAGAAACCTCCGGTGCTTGCTGCCGAACCGAACGGTAGAGCAGCTCGATAGTGCCGTTGTCATCCACCACCACGCCTTGCTGATCGCGCTCTGCACTGGCCCAGATTGCAAGTGCCGCATCTACATTCTGACGTTCGGGTACCGGTTTCATCTGTTGGCATTTTCTACAAAGAAAATTCTTCGCCAATGTGTAGCGATAAACGGACAGATGTTCCGAAAATCGCCCCCGGCTCACCCAATTCCCGTTGCCAGCCACACAAATTCCGTCATCGCGAGCCACAAGCTACAATGTGGGGCTTTTCAGAAACTTTCGGCTCAGAAATTGGGCCCGCTAGCAGCGGCCCGCGCCCGTGACTTGCAGGAGTTGCATTGAATTCTTATCCCCACCCGATCATCGCCCGCGAGGGCTGGCCGTTCCTTTTATTTGCTGTCGCTGTGGCGGCGCTCGCTACTGCGTTTGTCGGCGCCTGGTCCTGGCCTTTCTGGCTAATTGCGTTATTCGTGCTGCAGTTTTTCCGCGACCCGCCGCGCATGGTTCCGCAGCAAGCCAATGCGGTGCTATCGCCAGCTGACGGTCGTATCGTGGTGGTTGAGAAAGCAGAGGACCCTTACGCAGGTCGCGAGGCACTGAAGATTAGTGTGTTTATGAATGTCTTTAATGTGCATTCGAATCGCTCGCCAGTCGATGGCACCATCACCAAGGTCGAATATTTCCCTGGTAAGTTTGTTAATGCTGATCTCGATAAGGCCTCTACCGAGAACGAACGCAATGCGGTGGTGGTCTCAGCCGATAGCGGTGCCGTGGTGACGTTTGTTCAGGTGGCTGGTCTTATTGCGCGCCGAATCCTTTGCTATGTTGCGGTCGGTGACCGCCTGACGCGTGGCCAGCGCTATGGCTTTATTCGCTTTGGATCTCGAGTTGATGTCTATCTTCCACTTAGCGCTCGGCCGAACGTCGTGGTCGGCGACAAAGTGTGGGCGACTGAAACGGTTCTGGCCGAGCTTTGATCTGCGCGAGGCGCTATGCCGATCTTTAATCCGCGAAAGCAAAAGCTGAAGGCCGCTTCAGGCAAACCGGCATTGGCTAAGCCTTTTCGTTTTAACCGGCTCGCCTCGCGACGCCCCAATGACGATGACCCGTCTGCCGTTGGTCGTTTGCGCAGCCGCGGTATTTACCTGCTTCCAAACGCGTTCACGACTGCAGCACTGTTCTGCGGCTTTTACGCCATCGTGATGGCCATGAACGGACAGTTCTATAACGCCGCTGTCGCTATCTTTGCGGCGATGGTGCTCGATGCGACTGACGGTCGCGTCGCTCGTCTGACCAATACCCAAAGCGAGTTTGGCGCGCAGTACGACAGCTTGTCAGATATGGTCTCGTTTGGCGCTGCTCCCGCGCTGATTGTGTATGAGTGGGCGCTGCGTGGCATGGGCAAGCTGGGTTGGTTGGCGGCTTTTGTTTACTGCGCCGGTGCCGCGTTGCGCTTGGCGCGCTTCAATACCAATATCGCCGTGGTCGATAAGCGTTTCTTCCAGGGGCTTCCGAGTCCGGCGGCGGCGGCGCTGGTAGCGGGCTTCATCTGGTTGATGGATGACCTGCGCATTGGCGGCGCTGACTTCAGCTGGCTGGCGTGGGTAATTACGGTATATGCCGGACTGACCATGGTGACCAATGCGCCGTTCTACAGCTTCAAGGATGTCAACTTCAAGAAGTCGGTGCCGTTTATTGCGATCTTTCTGATTGTGTTGATTTTTGTGGCGGTGTCGAGCGACCCGCCGAAGGTGCTGTTCGGTCTGTTTGTCGTGTATGGCTTGTCGGGTTACGGTGTAGCGCTCTGGTTCTGGGCCAAGGGCAACCCGGTCAGTCTGGTGCAGACAAGCTCCGAGCCCGGCGACGATAAGTAGTAACGCCGGCTATCGGGGCAATAGAAATCTCTCGGTTGCACTTTGCGGCATTCCCCCGTATTCTTACCTGCATGTTGATCAACAGCCACCAGCCTCAGTTTCTTTCCCTCGGCAGCCCGTTCGGCCTGCTGCTGCTATACCTACTGCGCTAAGGCGCAGACACTCTTTTTCCCCCAACCTGAGCTTTGCCCAACCCGCGGTAGGCGAAAATATGCCCAACCCACTGATTCAATATCCCGGGAGCACAAAATGCCCGATTCGAACAAGCTGATTATTTTTGATACCACCCTTCGCGATGGCGAGCAGTCGCCCGGCGCGTCCATGACGCGCGAAGAGAAAATTCGCATCGCTCGTCAGCTAGAGCGCCTGAAGGTGGATGTGATTGAGGCGGGTTTCGCGGCCTCTTCGCCCGGCGATTTTGATGCTATTCGTGCTATTGCGGGCACAGTCAAGGAGTCGATTGTTTGCTCGCTGTCACGTGCCAATGATCGAGACATCGCGCGCGCAGCGGAGGCACTTGAGCCAGCAGCCAGAAAGCGCATTCACACCTTCATCGCAACATCGCCGCTGCACATGGAAAAAAAGCTGCGGATGTCGCCGGACCAGGTGGTCGAGCAAGCCCGTCTGGCGGTCCGGTTTGCGCGTCAGTTCACGGATGATGTCGAGTTCAGCCCGGAAGATGGAAGCCGCTCGGATCTCGACTTTCTGTGTCGTGTGCTCGAGGGTGTGATTGATGAGGGTGCGACTACGATTAACTTTGCTGACACTGTCGGTTACGGCGTGCCGGAGATGATCGGGCATACGCTCAAAACCCTGCGTGAACGCATCCCTAATTCCGATAAGGCGGTATGGTCCGTACATTGCCATAACGACCTTGGCATGGCCGTGGCCAACTCCTTGGCCGCAGTGATGATCGGTGGCGCTCGCCAGATCGAGTGCACCATCAACGGCTTGGGCGAGCGTGCGGGCAACACCGCGCTGGAAGAAATCGTGATGGCAGTAAAAACCCGTAGGGATCATTTCAAGCTGGACGTGGGTATTGATACGTCTCAGATCGTGCCGACCTCCAAGCTGGTGTCTCAGATCACCGGTTTCGCAGTACAGCCCAACAAGGCGGTGGTGGGTGCTAATGCATTTGCGCATGCCTCGGGCATTCACCAAGACGGCATCCTCAAGGCGCGGGATACCTACGAGATCATGCGCGCCGAAGATGTAGGTTGGAGCGCGAACAAGATTGTGCTCGGCAAGCTCTCGGGTCGCAATGCGTTCAAGCAGCGCCTGGATGAATTAGGTATCGCCTTGGATTCCGAGTCTGAGGTGAATGCTGCGTTTGCTCGGTTCAAAGAACTGGCGGATCGCAAGTCGGATATCTTTGATGAGGACATCATGGCACTGGTGTCGGACGAGCAGAGCGCGCATGAGAAAGAGTTCTACAAGTTCGTGTCCTTGTCGCAGCACTCAGAGACCGGTGAAAAGCCCACGGCCAAGGTAGTGTTCGCGGCGGAGGGCAAGGAGATCAAATGCGAGGGCGAGGGCAACGGCCCGGTCGACGCCATCGTGAATGCGATCGAGTCGCACACGGCCAGCGGCGCCGAGCTGCTGCTGTTCTCGGTGAATGCCATCACCACAGGCACGCAGTCGCAGGGGGAGGTGACCATGCGTTTATCGAAGAATGGCCGCATCGTGAACGGCGTCGGCGCTGATCTGGATATCGTGGTGGCCTCGGCCAAGGCTTACTTGTCAGCGTTAAATAAATTGCAATCAAAGAATGAGAAGCTGAATCCGCAGCTGTGAGGCTTTGCCAAATGGCTTAGCCGTCGGGGAGTCGGTTTAGGCTATAATCTTGCTTTGGCCTCGAAAGGCGAAGTTATCAATGTTGTCACGGTTTCTGGGGTTGCGACGGCAGTGTCCAAAGAAGGCAAGGCAGCGGTCATCGCTGCAAATGCTCGGGGTCAAAACGACACCGGGTCCCCCGAAGTGCAGGTGGCGTTGCTGACTGCACGCATCAATGAGTTGAATGGCCATTTCAAGGCCCACGCCAAAGATCATCATTCGCGTCGTGGTCTGATCATGATGGTCAACCGTCGTAAGAGCCTGCTGGCCTACCTGAAGCGCAAGGACACGGACCGTTACCGTGCTCTGATCGAAAAACTGGGTCTGCGCAAGTAAGCCTTTGCCCAAACGATCTATCTGCAAATGCCTGTATCAGCCAACTGATGCGGGCATTTCGCGTTTTTGAAGCCTGCATAAACTCGCAGGTAGCGGTAACCCTAAAGTCGTGCGGTGGGCTGGCAATGCCCGCCGGTGGTGAGGTGAACGACAGCGCCTGAAACTCTGTCGGCAAAAAATGAAAGGATGGACCCAATGTTTAACAAAGTCACAAAGAGCTTCCAATATGGCCAACACACAGTAACGCTGGAAACTGGCGAGATTGCTCGCCAAGCGTCAGGTGCCGTGATGGTAACGGTTGAAGATACTGTCGTACTCGCGACCGTGGTTGCTCGTAAAGAAGCCAAGCCCGGTCAAGATTTTTTCCCGCTGACCGTCGACTACGTCGAAAAAACTTATGCTGCCGGACGTATTCCCGGTGGTTTCTTCAAGCGCGAAGGACGCCCGTCCGAAAAAGAGACGCTGACGTCGCGCCTGATTGATCGCCCGATTCGCCCGCTATTCCCTGAGGGTTACCTGAATGAAGTGCAGGTCATCATTCATGTGTTGTCAGTCAACCCGGAAATCGACCCCGATATCCCTTCGATGATCGGCGCATCAGCGGCGCTGTGCGTTGCTGGCATTCCTTTTAACGGCCCGATCGGTGCAGCGCGCGTTGGTTATATCGATGGCCAGTACGTGTTGAACCCGACTGTTTCGCAGATGCCTCACTCGAAAATGGATCTCGTGGTTGCGGGTACCGAGGCTGCGGTACTGATGGTGGAGTCCGAAGCGCAAGAACTGTCCGAAGAAGTCATGCTGGGTGCCGTTGTTTACGGCCATGAGCAGATGAAGGCAGTGATCGACGCCATTCATGATCTGGTACGCGATGGCGGTAAGCCAGAGGTGCCATGGATAGCGCCCTCGCAGAACGAGGCGCTGATTGCGCGTGTCACTGCGCTGGCAGAAGAAAAACTGCGCGATGCATTCCGCACCAAAGAAAAACAAGCGCGTTCCGACAAGCTGCGCTCGATTCACGCCGAAGTTTCAGCCAAGCTGGCTGAGGAAGCTGCTGCTTCCGGCACATCGACACCAGATTCTGCGGAAGTCGGCGACATCATGTTTGGTCTTGAGTCGAAGATTGTTCGCTCGCAGATTCTTGACGGTGAGCCACGGATTGATGGCCGCGATACGCGCACTGTTCGCCCGATTTCGATTCGTAGCAGCGTGCTGCCGCGCACTCATGGTTCTGCCTTGTTTACCCGCGGTGAGACGCAGGCGCTGGTGGTGGCCACACTGGGCACGGCACGCGACGAGCAGAAAATTGATGCGCTGACCGGTGAGTACAGTGATCGCTTCATGCTTCACTACAACATGCCGCCGTTTGCTACTGGTGAGACAGGTCGCGTCGGCTCGCCAAAGCGTCGCGAAATTGGTCACGGTCGTCTGGCCAAGCGTGCGCTGATCGCCGCATTGCCTGGCTCCGACGAGTTCAGCTACTCCGTGCGTTTGGTGTCCGAGATCACCGAGTCGAATGGTTCGTCATCGATGGCGTCGGTCTGCGGCGGCAGCCTCGCGCTGATGGATGCAGGTGTGCCGATGAAGGCCCATGTGGCAGGTATTGCGATGGGTCTGATCAAAGAGGGCAATAAGTTCGCTGTGCTGTCCGACATTCTGGGTGATGAAGATCACTTGGGGGATATGGATTTCAAAGTGGCGGGCACCGCAAACGGCCTGACTGCTTTGCAAATGGACATCAAGATTCAGGGCATCACGAAAGAGATCATGCAGGTGGCACTCGCGCAAGCGAAAGAAGGCCGTCACCATATTCTCGGCAAGATGCAGGAAGCGATGCCTACTGGCCGTGCTGAGTTGTCAAACTTCGCCCCACGACTCATCACCATCAAGATCAATCCCGAGAAAATTCGTGATGTGATTGGTAAGGGTGGCGCAGTGATTCGTGCGCTGACGGAAGAAACTGGCACGCAGATCGATATTACCGATGAGGGTGTGGTGACGATTGCTTCGGTCGATGCAGCCGCAGGTCAAGAAGCCAAGCGCCGTATTGAAGAGCTGACCGCGTCAGTTGAAGTGGGCAAGATTTACGAAGGTACCGTGCTCAAGCTGCTGGATTTTGGTGCGATCGTTCAGGTGCTGCCGGGTAAAGACGGCTTGCTCCATATCAGCCAGATTGCCAATGAGCGTGTCAACGCGGTATCCGACTACCTGAAAGAGGGTCAGCAAGTGCGTGTCAAGGTACTCGAGACCGATGACCGTGGCCGCCTCAAGCTGTCGATGAAAGCAGCAGCGTCTGAAGACACAGGTGAGGCAGTTCAGCAGTAATTCAGTGACAGGCCCGCTGTGATGTTGTGTTGAATCGGCGTTAAAAGCCTTTTCAATGCAGCATTGAAGCAGCGGTAAATGGCCCGGGTCTATTCAGGTCAGAGCGGCATGTGTAGTAAGAGGCTGTCTGCAAATGCGGATGGCCTTTCGTTTTGATGGCTCAGGAGGAGCGACGATGCGCGCGATTGAAATTTCCCAGCCGGGTGGGCCCGAAGTGCTTCAGCCATGCGAGCGGCCGATGCCGGCTGCGGGTGCTGGCGAGGTACTGATTCGTGTTCACGTAGCGGGCGTCAATCGGCCGGATGTATTGCAGCGTTCAGGTAGCTATCCGCCGCCGCCAGATGCATCTGACTTGCCCGGCTTGGAAGTCGCAGGCGAGATCATTAGCGGTGATCTTGACGGTAGTGGCTTCAGCAAAGGCGATATGGTGTGTGCCTTGGCGCATGGTGGCGGTTACGCAGAGTACTGCGTGGTACCCGTTGGCCAGTGCTTGCCCATACCCAAAGGCTGGAGCGTGCTTGAGGCAGCGTCACTGCCGGAAACTTTTTTTACCGTGTTCGGCAATGTATTTGATCGCGCCAAACTCGCTACCGGTGAGAGCCTGCTGGTGCAAGGCGGTAGCTCTGGCATCGGAGTGACCGCGATACAGATGGCCGCTGCGCTAGGACATCGCGTGTTCGTTACCGCAGGCACTGACGAGAAATGCCGTGCATGCGAAAGTTTAGGTGCAGAGCGCGGCATTAACTACCGCACCGAAGATTTTGTCGAGGTGGTTAAATCGCTGACCAATGGCAAAGGCGCAAATGTCATTCTTGACATGGTAGCCGGTGACTACGTGGGTAGAGAGCTGCGTTGTCTGGCCGATGACGGACGGCTGGTAATCATTGCGTTACTAGGTGGTGCCAGTGGCGAGATCAATTTCGGTGAGGTGTTGCGTCGTCGTTTGGTCATCACCGGTTCAACATTGCGGCCGCGGCCCATCAGCTTCAAACGCCACATCGCACAACAATTACGTACACACGTGTGGCCACTACTCGAGTCGGGCAAGATCAAGCCCGTCATTTATAAAACATTTACGTTGGAGCAGGCGGCTGATGCGCATACGCTGATGGAGAGCAGCACGCATGTCGGCAAGATCATGCTGCAGATTGTTCACTGAAAGAATTCAGTTGGGGTTGCGTAGAACCTGATGCTCATGTTGGTCACTCGTTTGTTTCGAACACATTCGACAAAGGAGTAAGTAATGGATAACACGGTGACGCGATTCAGGCAGCGAGACCTGATCTCGCAGGGTGAGCCCGGCCAGCATGCAGTCGTCAATCAACGGGGTGTGAAGGCGCCAGCAATCAAATCGCTTCCATGCTCCCATCCGGAATCCTGGAAGAAGCGAGACCATGAAATCGAATTGCTTCTGAGGCTGGGCATTGATCACGTAACTACGAACAAAGAGGCGCTGAACGGGCTGGTCTTGAAAGTTCGCAGCGGCGAGGTGGTCTCGGCGGAACAGGCGGTTTGCGCAGGATTCCGTGTGGTGCAGCACGGGCAGCCCGGTCATGGCGTAATTCTGCGCTACGGCCAGCTGCACCAGGTCGAGATTCCCGGTCTGCTAGCTTCAGACAATGCGCCATACAAGATCGGACCACAGCTCAAGTCCAAAGTGATTCAATGCCAGCGCAAGATATTCGACGAACTGCTGAACAGCGGTATCAAGCACGTTTTTTCAGAGGGGCTTGATCAGCCTCTGGTGCCCGACAAATTCGAAGCGGGGAGCGCGAATGCTGCAGCGAGAGACAAGATTCGCGCATGCTTTTCCGGTTATCGACCCGGTGACTCATTGTTACCGTACTTGGAGAATCTGCTTTATGCCGGTGGTTGCCTGATCTATGGCCACTTGGTTGCTGGAGTAACACTACATCCGACCATCACGCCGCAGCAGGTTGCCAAACATGAAGCCTTTTACAACGATGCGGCTAGTCGTGCCCGTTTCATAGCCAATAAGTCCCCCCGCCAGAGGATCGCCACATTTTTGTAGGCGAGGTTGAACAGATTTTGATGACCAAAATGAAGGGAGTGATGCAAGGAACATCACTGAGCGTTGCTCTGGTTTTCGGCCGTGATCATCTCGATGAGGATCTCGCCAGCCATTGCAAGGGGGCGGATTTCTCGCCAGCCATTTATTCAAAAGACGTTACCACGCATTCCACCTAGTGCTGGCAGTGCATTGATCCGCAAAAAGTGAGTCCCATGCGCAGCTTGCCTACAAGAAGTTTCGGGCGTTGTTGTTGAAATTGAAATCAGGTGTGCAGCGTCTCTCATCGTTGCCAGCTGCGCGAATTTGCCCCCGCCCCTGTCACAGGATAGAATCGAGGGTTTTGTAAATGAGCCTCTCGATGCGCCGCACCCTAATCGCCGGTAATTGGAAGATGAACGGCAGCCTCGCGGCAAACGCGTCGCTGCTCGCTGGTATTTTGAGCGACCGTTCAACATCAAGCGCCCAGCTCGCGGTCTGCGTGCCCGCACTCTACCTGGCGCAAGCGCAGTCGGTGCTGAGTGGCTCGCATGTGCTGTGGGGTGCGCAGGACGTGTCTGCGCATGAGAAGGGCGCTTTCACCGGTGAGGTGTCGGCGCAGATGTTGGTGGAATTTGGTTGCAGTTGCGTGATCATCGGGCATTCTGAGCGACGCAGCTACCATGCAGAGAGTGATGAGTTGGTTGCGCAAAAAGCGCAGCGTGCATTGGCCTCCAGGCTGATCCCGATTGTTTGTGTGGGTGAGACGCTGGAAGAGCGCGAGCAGGACGCGACGAATGCCGTGGTGTCGCGTCAGTTGGCGCCCGTGCTGGATGCTGTGGGCACGCAGCTAGGCAGTATCGTGATTGCCTACGAGCCGGTATGGGCGATAGGTACTGGTAAGACAGCGACACCGGACATGGCGCAGCAGGTACATGCTCGGATACGGGCGATGCTTGCCGAGCGCGATGCAGAAAGCGCGCAGCAGGTGCGAATTTTGTATGGCGGCAGCATGAAGCCTGACAATGCGAGAGAGTTACTGGCGATGCCTGATATCGATGGCGGCTTGATCGGCGGCGCGTCATTGAATGCATTAGATTTTCTGGCTATCGCAAACTCGGCTTGAAAGACTGAACAAGAATACTATCGACGGGAATCGATTCAATGAATTCACTACTCGCTATCGTTATTGTGATCCAGCTGATCAGTGCGCTGATCATTATCGGCCTTGTGCTGCTACAGCACGGCAAAGGTGCCGACATGGGGGCTGCCTTTGGCTCCGGTGCATCGGGCAGTTTGTTTGGTGCCACGGGTTCGGCCAATTTCTTGTCGCGTTCAACCGGTATCGCTGCGGCGGTGTTCTTTGTTGCGACGCTGTTGCTCACTTTCCTTGGCAGTCGCCCACAGGTTGGCGGTGCAGGCATCATGGACCAGGTTCCCGCGCCCGCCAAGTCCGTTACCGCGCCGGTTGGCGATACGCCTCCGGCGGAGCCCGCAAAGGCGCCCGCTCAATCCAACCAGATTCCGAAATAGACCGTGTCGTTAACGCGTCTATGCACAATGCCGCATTGAAGGGGGTGTGCAAAGCCGGTTAAAATTAGATGCTTTGCCGACGTGGTGAAATTGGTAGACACGCTATCTTGAGGGGGTAGTGGCGAAAGCTGTGCGAGTTCGAGTCTCGCCGTCGGCACCAGTTAGTAAATAGAAAATAATAATTCATTAAAAAGCCTCGGGAGTGGCTAGCCAGGCGTTTTGTACTGGGAAAATTGTGGACCTGCAAAATTATTTACCGATCCTGCTGTTTATTGCGGTGGGCATCGGCGTTGGCGTCGCGCCTCAGGTGCTTGGACGACTACTCGCTCCGCATCGCCCTGATTCCGAAAAAAATTCTGCTTACGAGTGCGGCTTCGAGGCTTTTGAAGACGCGCGCATGAAATTCGACGTGCGCTACTACTTGGTGGCTATTCTTTTTATACTGTTCGACCTCGAGGTCGCTTTTTTGGTGCCATGGGCGGTCGCCATGAATGATGTCGGACTGATTGGCTTCTGGGCCATGATGATTTTCCTCGGCATCCTGATTATTGGCCTGGTGTTCGAATGGAAAAAGGGTGCCTTGGACTGGGAGTAACTTATGGCGATCGATGGCATTCTCAACGAAGGCTTTGTTACGACAACAGCCGACAAGCTGATTAACTGGACCCGCACCGGCTCAATGTGGCCGATGACGTTTGGTCTGGCCTGCTGTGCAGTTGAAATGATGCATGCTGGTGCGGCGCGCTACGATCTCGATCGATTCGGTGTCGTATTCCGGCCTTCACCACGACAATCAGACGTCATGATCGTCGCTGGTACCTTGTGCAACAAAATGGCGCCGGCGCTGCGCAAGGTCTACGACCAAATGGCTGAGCCGCGTTGGGTTATCTCGATGGGTTCCTGCGCCAATGGTGGTGGCTATTACCACTACTCTTACTCGGTCGTGCGCGGTTGTGACCGTATCGTGCCAGTCGACATTTATGTTCCGGGCTGCCCACCGGCTGCCGAGGCGCTGCTGTACGGCGTGATCCAGCTGCAAAACAAGATCAAGCGTACCAACACGATTGCACGCTGATAGCCATCGCCGACATGACCACCAAACTCGAGACCCTCGCCAGTGCCGTACAGGACGTACTGGGCGACAAGATCAAAAACCTCAGCAGTGCGCTCGGTGAGGTGACGATTGTGCTGGGCGCGGACAATTATCTACCTGCGATGCAGCTACTGCGTGACCACGCATCAACCCGGTTTGAGCAGATGATTGATCTTTGCGGTGTCGACTACCAGTCCTATGGCGATGGTCGTTGGGAAGGCGCGCGTTTTGGTGTGGTGGTGCATCTGATGTCGGTTGCTCATAACTGGCGCTTGCGGGTACGCGTTTTCGCCAAAGACGATGAGATGCCGGGGTCGCTTCGCTCACGAGTGTTTGGCCTGCTGCCAATTGGTATGAGCGCGAGGCCTTCGATTTATTCGGCATTCTGTTTGAAGGTCATGATGATTTACGTCGCATCCTGACCGATTACGGATTCATCGGTCATCCCTTCCGCAAAGATTTCCCGGTCAGTGGCTACGTCGAAATGCGCTACGACCCCGAGCAGAAACGGGTGATCTACCAACCGGTCACCATCGAGCCACGCGAGAACGCGCCGCGGATTATCCGCGAAGAGAACTACGGGGTGCGCTGAGATGGCTGAAATTAAGAATTACACGCTCAACTTCGGTCGCTGAAATTAAGAATTACACGCTCAACTTCGGTCCCCAGCATCCGGCGGCACATGGTGTTCTGCGCTTGGTGCTCGAGCTGGATGGCGAAGTCATTCAGCGTGCTGATCCGCATATCGGTTTGTTGCATCGGGCAACAGAGAAGCTGGCCGAGACGCGCACCTTCCTGCAGTCCGTGCCGTACATGGATCGGCTCGACTATGTGTCGATGATGTGCAACGAGCACGCCTATGTGATGACGATCGAGAAGTTGCTCGGCGTCGAGGTGCCGCTGCGTGCTCAGTACATCCGTGTGATGTTCGATGAAGTCACGCGCATCTTGAATCACTTGATGTGGTTAGGCGCGCACGCGCTGGATGTCGGTGCGATGGGCGTGTTCTTGTATGCATTCCGCGAGCGTGAAGATTTGATGGACTGCTACCCCATTTGATGGACTGCTACGAGGCGGTATCCGGTGCGCGTCTGCATGCGGCTTACTACCGCCCGGGTGGTGTGTACCGTGATCTGCCAGACGCCATGCCGCAGTACAAAGCCTCGCTGGTGCGTAATGACAAAGCCATCGCCAAGCTCAATGAAAACCGCCAAGGCTCGCTGCTCGACTTCATTGAAGACTTCACCAATCGTTTTCCGACGTATGTCGATGAGTACGAGACGCTGCTGACGGATAACCGTATCTGGAAGCAGCGCTTGGTCGGTATTGGTGTGGTGTCACCTGAGCAGGCGCTGGCCATGGGCTTTACCGGCCCCATGCTGCGCGGCTCCGGCGTGGAGTGGGATCTGCGCAAGAAGCAGCCGTACGAGGTTTACGATCTCGTGGATTTTGATATTCCAGTAGGGGTCAATGGCGATTGCTACGACCGCTATCTGGTGCGCATTGAAGAGATGCGTCAGTCCAATCGCATTATCAAGCAATGTGTAGAGTGGTTACGCAACCACCCGGGGCCGGTCATGACCGATAACCCCCCAACATGGAAGAGCTAATCCATCACTTCAAGCTCTTCACTGAAGGCTTTCATGTGCCGGTGGGTGAGACCTATGCAGCCGTTGAGCATCCGAAAGGTGAGTTTGGTATCTATTTGGTGTCTGACGGTGCCAATAAGCCTTACCGCTTGAAAATTCGTGCGCCGGGTTTTGCGCATTTGCAGGGTTTGAACGAGATGGCTAGTGGTCACATGATTGCAGACGCAGTCACCATCATTGGCACGCAGGACATCGTGTTCGGCGAAATTGATCGCTGAACCGAAAAATTATGATCGAGGCAGAACAGCACATGTTGTTATCACCGGACGCTTACAAGAAGATGGATTGCGAGCTGGCCAAGTTTCCCGCTGATCAAAAGCAGTCGGCGGTGATGGCTGCGCTCGCCATCGCGCAGGATGAGAAGGGTTGGTTGTCGCCTGAAGTGATTCAGGATGTTGCTGCTTATTTGGAGATGCCGGCAATTGCGGTTCAGGAAGTGGCTACGTTCTACACCATGTACAACCTGAAGCCCGTCGGTAAATACAAGCTGACCATTTGCACCAACCTGCCGTGTCAGCTGACGCAGGGTGATCGTGCAGTGGCCTACCTGAAGCAAAAACTGGGTATCGACTTTAATGAGACCACTGACGACGGTTTGTTTACGCTGAAAGAAGGCGAGTGCATGGGCGCTTGTGGCGATTCACCCGTCGTGTTGGTGAACAACAAGCGCATGTGCAGCTTCATGTCGAATGAAAAAATCGACGCACTCATCGAGGAGTTGAAGCGATGACCTCTTTGCATAATCGTCATATTCAGCCGCTGATCCTCTCAGGGTTAGATGGCAATAACTGGCGCTTGGCTGACTACGTCAAGCGTGGCGGTTACTCTGCATTGCGCCGCATTGTGACCGAGGGCATCACGCCCGAGCAGGTGATTGCGGATTTGAAAGCGTCCGTTTTGCGCGGCCGTGGTGGCGCGGGATTCCCTACAGGTCTGAAGTGGAGTTTCATGCCGCGTGCATTTCCGGGCCAAAAATATTTGGTCTGTAATTCTGACGAAGGTGAGCCGGGTACATTCAAAGACCGCGACATCCTGCGTTATAACCCGCACACCGTGATCGAAGGCATGGCCATCGGTGCCTATGCCATGGGCATCACGGTGGGCTATAACTATATCCACGGCGAAGTGTGGGATGTGTACGAGCGATTTGAAGAAGCCCTGGAAGAGGCGCGCGCGGCCGGCTTCCTCGGCGACAAAATTCTCGGCACTGATTTTTCATTTCAGCTGCATGCGTTTCATGGTTACGGTGCCTACATCTGCGGTGAAGAGACGGCGCTACTGGAATCGATTGAAGGCAAAAAGGGCCAGCCACGCTTCAAGCCACCGTTTCCCGCCAGCTTTGGCTTGTACGGCAAGCCGACGACCATTAACAATACGGAGACGTTCGCTTCGGTACCCTTCATCATGAATGTGGGCCCCGAGGCGTATCTCGCCATCGGCAAGCCGAATAATGGCGGTACTAAAATTTTCTCGGTCTCCGGTGATGTCGCGCGTCCGGGTAACTACGAAGTACCGCTGGGTACACCGTTTGCAAAATTGCTTGAGCTTGCAGGCGGTATGCGAGACGGTAAGAAAATCAAAGGCGTCATACCTGGTGGTTCATCGATGCCGGTGATTCGCGGTGACGTCATGATGCAAACCGATATGGACTATGACTCGATCGCGAAAGCGGGTTCCATGCTGGGCTCGGGCGCGGTGATCGTTATGAACGAAGAGCGCTGCATGGTGAAGTCACTGTTGCGGCTATCGTACTTCTATTACGAAGAATCGTGCGGTCAATGCACACCGTGCAGAGAAGGCACGGGCTGGTTGTATCGGATGGTGCACCGTATTGAGCATGGCGAGGGGCGTCCGGATGATCTCGACACCTTGCTTTCCGTGTGCGATGGTATTCAAGGCCGCACTATTTGTGCGCTGGGCGATGCTGCAGCCATGCCCGTACGCGCCATGATCAAGAATTACACCGACGAATTTGCGTACCACATCGAGCACAAGCGCTGCATGGTGCCCGCTTACGTCTGACCGGAACGATCATGCTAGAGATTGAAATTGACGGTAAGAAGGTCGAGGTGCCCGAGGGCAGCATGGTGATGGATGCTGCCAATCAGCTCGGCACCTACATTCCGCATTTTTGTTACCACAAAAAATTATCGATCGCGGCCAACTGCCGTATGTGCCTGGTCGAGGTCGAGAAGGCACCGAAGGCGCTGCCGGCCTGTGCAACGCCTGTCACGCAAGGCATGGTGGTGCGCACCCACAGCGAGAAGGCGGTGCAGGCGCAAAAAGATGTGATGCAGTTCTTGCTGATCAATCATCCACTTGATTGCCCGATTTGCGATCAAGGTGGTGAGTGCCAGTTGCAAGATCTAGCGGTGGGCTATGGCCCATCTTCCTCGCGTTATCACGAAGAAAAACGCGTTGTACATGCCAAAGAAGCGGGCCCGCTAATCTCGATGAAAGAGATGAGTCGCTGCATTCATTGCACACGCTGCGTTCGCTTTGGCCAGGAAGTGGCTGGCGTGATGGAATTCGGCATGCTGGGTCGTGGCGAGCATTCCGAGATCAGTAGTTTCGTGAATGGTGCGGTGAGCTCTGAGCTGTCCGGCAACATGATTGATTTATGTCCTGTGGGTGCGTTAACGTCCAAGCCTTTCCGCTACAGCGCTCGTACCTGGGAGCTGTCGCGCCGTAAATCAGTCAGCCCGCACGACAGCTTGGGGTCGAATTTGATCGTGCAGGTCAAAGCGAACAAAGTCATGCGTGTGCTGCCGCTGGAGAACGAGGCGGTGAACGAGTGCTGGCTATCGGACCGCGATCGTTTTGCCTATGAAGGTTTGAATAGTGACGAGCGTCTCACTGCGCCCATTCTCAAGCAGGGCGGTGAGTGGAAAACAGTCGGAGCTGGCAAACCGCGCTGGACTATGTGGCGCAAGGCTTGCGCGGCATTCGCGACCAGCACGGCGCTGATGCGATTGCCTCAGTAGCCGCCCCTTACGCCACGCTGGAAGAGCTCTCACTGCTCGCCAAACTTACTCGCGGGCTCGGCTCTGATCATGTTGATTTCCGTTTGCGCCAGAGCGCAGCAGTAGCTGATACCACCTTCGTGCCCTGGCTAGGTATGCCGATCGCGGAAGTGGGGCAGTGTCGGCGCGTGTTTGTCATTGGTTCTCATCTCAGGAAAGACCATCCCTTGCTGACCGCGCGCCTGCGCGCTGCCGTCCAGCGTGGGGGTGCCAAGCTCTCTTTGCTGAATGCGAACGAGGGCATGCCTTTGATGGCTGTCGAAAATCACTTGATCGCTGCGCCATCCGATTGGCTCGGGCAACTTGCCGACGTAGCGGTTGCCGTCGCGCAGGCAAAAAATATGTCGGTACCCGCGGAGTTCGCCAAGCGTAATCCATCTCCGACGGCCGTAGCGATTGCCAAGAGCCTGCTCTCCGCAGAGCCGCGCGCGGTGCTGTTGGGTAACGCGGCCGCGCATCACCCGCAGACTGCACAGTTACACGCAATTGCACAGTGGATTGCAGCGCAGACAGACGCCAAGTTTGGGTATCTCACCGAAGCCGCGAATACCGTGGGCGGCTACATCGCGAATGCGACACCGGCAGATCGTTCGGTCGCGCAGAGTTTCTTCGACAAGCCGAAGAAAGCCTATCTGGTTTTGCACGCAGAGCCAGAACTGGATTGCGCTAATCCTCATCAGGCACGCGCTGCGCTGGATCAGGCCGATATGGTGGTGCTGATGTCGCCTTACAAGCATGGCACTGAGTACGCAGATGTGCTGTTACCCGTGTCACCTTTCTCCGAAACCTTCCTCAGGTACGTTCATTAACGCTGAGGGGCGTGTTCAGAGCTTTAATGGCAGCACACGGCCGCTGGCAGAGACGCGCCCGGGATGGAAAGTGCTGCGGGTGCTGGGTAATCTGCTCGCACTGGATGGCTTCAATTATGAAAGCTCGGAAGACATACGCACCGAGTTGCTCGGTGCGGGTGCGCCCGAAGGTTTGGATGTTTCATCGCGGCTGAATAATCGCAGTGATCTACCACTGCCAGCGCCTGGCGCCAGCAGCGCTGAGCTCGAGCGCGCCGCTGACGTACCTTTATATTTCACCGATGGCATTGTGCGCCGCGCCGAATCCCTGCAGCAAACAGGGGATGCACGGCCGCCACGTGCCGTGCTGTCGGCGAGTTTGGCGCAAAAGCTTGGTGTGAGTGAAGGCGCGAGTGTGCGTGTCAAGCAGGGCAGCGCGAGCACGGTGCTGCCTTGTGCCATCGATGCTAGCCAGCCAGACAATGTGGTGCGTATTGCAGCGGGCCACGCGGATACATCAACACTGGGCCCAATGTTTGGTGCGGGGTCTCGGTGGAGAAAGTCTGATGGACTTGCTGAGCCAACTCACCGCAACCGGCGAGAGCATGCTCGGCCCATGGTGGCCGATCGCCTGGAATCTGATCAAGATCGTGGCGATCGTGCTGCCCCTGATGGGCTGTGTTGCTTATCTCACGCTGTGGGAACGCAAGATGATCGGTTGGATGCATGTGCGTCTCGGACCCAACCGAGTTGGCCCGGCGGGCTTACTGCAGCCAATTGCTGATGCACTGAAGTTGCTGCTGAAAGAGATCGTTGTACCTGCGAAAGCGAACAAGGGTTTGTTCGTACTGGCGCCCGTCATGACCATCATGCCTGCGCTGGCCGCCTGGTCGGTGGTGCCGTTCGGGCCAGACAAAGCGCTCGCCAACATCAACGCGGGTCTGCTATTTCTGATGGCGATTACTTCGCTTGAAGTGTACGGCGTGATCGTTGCTGGATGGGCTTCAAATTCCAAATACGCGTTCCTTGGTGCCATGCGTGCGTCGGCACAGATGGTGTCCTATGAAATCGCGATGGGCTTCGTGCTGGTGATTGTGCTGATGGTATCTGGCAGCTTGAATCTGTCGGAAATCGTCGGCGGTCAGCTCAAAGGCGCGGGCGCCAACATGGGACTCAACTTCTTGTCGTGGAACTGGCTGCCCTTGTTGCCGATGTTTGGGGTCTACATTATTTCCGGTATCGCAGAGACCTCGCGTCATCCGTTTGATGTGGTCGAGGGCGAATCAGAAATCGTTGCCGGCCACATGGTGGAATACTCCGGCATGTCATTCGCGATGTTCTTCCTCGCTGAATACGCCAACATGATTCTGATTTCCATGCTGGCGACGTTAATGTTCCTCGGCGGCTGGGGAGCGCCGCTGGCGATTCTGGATTTCATCCCGGGCTGGATCTGGCTCGGTATCAAGACCTTCTTTGTGGTCTCGATCTTCATCTGGGTGCGCGCGTCATTCCCGCGCTACCGCTACGACCAGATCATGCGGCTGGGCTGGAAGATATTCATTCCGCTGACAGTTGTGTATCTGGTGATTGTCGCGGTCTGGATGCAGACCTCTTGGAATATTTGGAAGTAGGAGGGGCATAACGATGGAAGCGATCAAAGATTTCCTCGGTAGCCTGATGCTGCGCGAGTTGTTCAAGGGGCTGGCACTCACCGGCCGCTACATGTTCGCTCGTAAGATTACGGTGCAGTTCCCGGAAGAGAAAACGCCGATGTCGCCGCGCTTCCGTGGTCTGCATGCCTTGCGCCGATATCCAAATGGTGAAGAGCGCTGCATTGCCTGCAAGCTGTGCGAGGCGGTATGTCCCGCGATGGCGATCAGCATCGAATCCGAGCAGCGTGACGACGGTACTCGCCGCACCACGCGCTATGACATCGACCTGACAAAGTGTATTTTCTGCGGCTTCTGCGAAGAATCCTGCCCGGTCGACTCGATTGTCGAGACGCATATTCTCGAGTACCACGGCGAGAAGCGCGGCGATCTGTACTACACCAAGAACATGCTGCTGGCGATCGGTGACCGCTATGAATCCGAGATTGCGGCTAACCGGGCCGCCGACGCTCGCTACCGATAAGCTGATGATGAACGCGGCCACCTTATTGTTCTATGCGTTTGCAGCTTTGCTGGTATTCGCAGCACTGCGCGTGGTAACAGACCGCAATCCGGTCCATGCCGCGCTTTACCTCATTCTTTCTTTCTTCTCGGCGTCGGCGATCTGGATGCTGCTGAAAGCAGAATTTCTCGCCATCGTCTTAGTACTGGTGTACGTCGGCGCAGTGATGGTGCTGTTCCTGTTTGTAGTGATGATGCTCGATATCGATATGGCCAAACTACGTGCCGGTATCTGGGGTCATTTGCCCTTTGCGGTAACGATTGGCGGTGTGATCGCGCTCGAGATGGCGGCAGTGCTGGTCAATGCCTTCATTGGTCAACCCGAGGCGGCTGCCAGCAACATCGGTGACACCAAGGCGCTGGGCAAGCTGATCTACACGCACTATCTCTACCCCTTCGAGATTGCTTCGATTATCTTGCTGGCCGCGATGGTGGCGGCAGTCGCATTAACGCTGCGTCGTCGTAAAGACAGAAAGTATTTTGATCCCGGCTTGGCTGTTAAGACCCAGCGCAATGACCGCGTGCGTATCGTTAGCATGGCAGCCGAGTCTAACCGCGCCGGTGCTGCCGATGCTGGTGTTACACCCACAGCCGCATCCGGGGCTGCTGAGAAAGCATGATGCTTGCATGAATTTGACCCTCGCGCATTTCCTGACTCTCGGTGCGATTCTGTTCGCCATCGCGGTGGTCGGCATTTTTCTCAATCGCCGCAATGTGATTATTCTGCTGATGGCGATCGAGCTCATGCTGCTCTCGGTGAACATGAACTTCATCGCGTTTTCGCATTATTTGGGTGATGCCGCCGGCCAGATTTTTGTGTTCTTCATTCTTACGGTTGCGGCAGCAGAGTCAGCGATTGGTTTAGCGATTTTGGTGGTCTTGTTCCGTAACCTGAACACCATCAATGTGGAAGAACTTGATCGGCTCAAGGGCTGATCTGACCCATACCAGACAAGGTTCACATGGCAGCACAACTTAATCCCGATCTCTTGCTTGCTGTTCCGCTGGCGCCGCTGGCGGGCTCCATGATTGCTGGTTTATTTGGCACGCGTTTTTTTGGTAATCTCATCGGCCGCGGCGTCTCGCACACCGTCACAATTCTTGGCGTACTGCTCGCTTTCCTGATTTCAGCGCATACGCTCAGCCTGGTTTTAGAAGGCGCACATTACAACGGCTCGGTCTACACCTGGATGACACTGGGTGATCTGACGTTCGAGATCGGCTTTCTGATCGACAGCCTGACGGCGATGATGATGTGCGTGGTCGCCTTCGTCTCGCTGATGGTGCACATCTACACCATTGGCTACATGCATGACGACGAGGGCTATAACCGCTTCTTCTCGTATATCTCATTGTTTACCTTCGCGATGCTGATGCTCGTGATGAGCAACAACTTCTTGCAGCTGTTCTTCGGCTGGGAAGCGGTGGGCTTGGTGTCCTACTTGCTGATCGGCTTCTGGTTCAATCGGCCGACCGCAATTTTCGCCAACATGAAAGCGTTTCTGGTGAACCGCGTTGGCGACTTCGGTTTCATTCTCGGCATTGGGTTACTGCTCGCCTACGCCGGCTCCATGAGCTATGCAGAGGTGTTTGCGAAGCGCGAGGCGATCGCTGCGATGACACTGCCCGGTACCGACTGGTCTTTAATGACTGTTGCGTGCATCTGCTTGTTTATTGGCGCCATGGGCAAGTCGGCGCAATTCCCGCTGCATGTGTGGCTGCCGGATTCCATGGAAGGCCCGACACCGATTTCTGCGTTGATTCACGCAGCGACGATGGTCACCGCAGGTATTTTCATGGTGACCCGTATGTCGCCCTTGTTCGAGCTTTCTGAAACCGCATTGTCTTTCGTGCTGGTGATCGGCGCCATTACCGCGCTGTTCATGGGCTTCCTGGGCATCATTCAAAACGACATCAAGCGGGTGGTGGCGTACTCCACGTTATCCCAGCTCGGCTACATGACGGTGGCGCTTGGTGCATCGGCCTACTCAGTCGCAGTGTTTCATTTGATGACCCACGCTTTCTTTAAGGCCTTGCTGTTCCTGGGCGCCGGTGCGGTGATCATTGGCATGCACCATGATCAGGACATCCGCAACATGGGCGGCTTGTCGAAATACATGCCGGTCACCTGGATCACCAGCCTGCTGGGTTCGTTGGCGCTGATCGGTACGCCGTTCTTCTCGGGTTTTTACTCCAAAGACTCGATCGTCGAAGCGGTCCATGCAACGCATATTCCTGGTGCTGGTTTCGCCCTGTTTGCGGTACTGGCCGGTGTGTTCGTGACGGCGTTCTATTCCTTCCGTATGTACTTCCTGGTATTCCACGGCGAGGAGCGCTTCGGTAAGTCGCACACTGATGACCATGATCATCACGGCGAGCACCCCCGCATGAGGCGCCTTGGGTCGTGACCTTGCCGCTGGTATTACTTGCAATCCCTTCGGTCTTCATCGGCTTCATCACTATCGGTCCGATGTTGTTTGGTGATTTCTTCAAGGGCGTGGTGTTTGTCAGTGCCGAGCATGGCGCAATGAAAGAGCTGGCCAAGGCGTTTCACGGACCACCCGAGATGGCCTTCCACGCGCTTACCACTGCGCCGTTCTGGTTGGCGGTTGCTGGTGTGGCCAGTGCGTACTACTGCTACATGGTCAACCCACGTGTGCCGGCCTGGTTTTACGACACCTTCAAGAGCGTGCACACGCTGCTTGATAACAAATACTACATGGACAAGATCAACGAGCTGGTGTTTGCTGGCGGCGCGCGCGGTGTTGGCCGTGGCCTTTCCAAGGTCGGTGATCAGACCATCATCGATGGTCTGATGGTTAACGGAAGCGCGCATGTCGTCGGCTGGTTCGCCGGCATCACCCGCACGCTGCAGACCGGCTACATCTACCACTACGCCTTCACCATGATTCTTGCAGTGGCGATTTATCTCGGCTACTTGCTGATGTCCGCTTGATCTTATTGCCTACTAACGAGCGCCAAGCCCCTCAACCCGAGCACAATCCATGACGCAACCGATGACACCTTTTCTGAGCCTCGCGATCTGGGTGCCGATCATCTTCGGTGTCTTGGTCTTAATGAAAGGCGGCGAGCATCGTGAGCCACAGGCTCGCTTACTTGCGCTGATCGGTTCGCTGGTGAGCTTCATGATCACGCTGCCAATTGTGCTTGGCTTTTATCCCGCGGCTCATGGTTTGCAGTTCGTGGAAAAGTCAGAATGGATTCCGCGCTTTAATGTTTACTACCATCTGGGTATCGATGGTCTCTCGTTATGGTTTTTACCATTGACAGCGTTCATTACTGTGCTGGTGGTGATCGCTGGCTGGGAGGTGATCGAAAAGCGCGTTGCGCAGTACTTCGGCTCTTTTCTGATTCTCTCCGGCGCAATGATCGGCGTGTTTTGCGCCGCTGATGCGCTGCTGTTCTTCGTGTTTTTCGAGGCAACACTGATTCCGATGTTCATCATCATCGGTGTCTGGGGTGGGCCGCGCCGCGTCTACGCAGCGATCAAATTCTTCCTGTACACCTTCCTCGGCTCGCTGATGATGCTGGTGGCGTTGATCTGGTTGTACTTCCAGTCAGGAAGCTTCGACATTAGCGCGTGGCACAAGCTGCCGATTGCGCTGGAGGCGCAGATCTGGGTGTTCCTCGCGTTCTTGCTGGCCTTCGCAGTCAAGGTGCCGATGTGGCCGGTACATACCTGGTTGCCGGATGCGCACGTTGAGGCGCCCACCGGAGGCTCTGCCGTGCTGGCTGCGATTATGCTGAAGCTGGGTGGCTATGGTTTTTTGCGTTTCTCGTTGCCGATCGCACCCGACGCCAGCCAGGCTTTATCTGGCGTCATGATCACCTTGTCGCTGATTGCCGTGATCTACATCGGTCTGGTGGCGTTGGTGCAGACGGATATGAAAAAGCTGGTGGCTTACTCGTCCATCGCCCACATGGGTTTTGTGACCTTGGGCTTTTTCATGTTTGGTGAACTGGCGGTACAGGGCGCGCTGATGCAAATGATTTCGCATGGTTTCGTATCAGGCGCGATGTTCCTCTGCATTGGCGTGCTATACGACCGCATGCACTCGCGCCAAATCGCCGACTACGGCGGTGTCGTTAACACCATGCCGCGCTTTGCTGCCTTGTTTGTATTGTTCTCGTTAGCGAATGCCGGGCTGCCGGGTACCTCGGGCTTCATCGGTGAGTTCATGGTGATTCTCGGTGCCGTCGAGTACAACTTCGCCATCGGCTTACTGGCGGCGACTGCGTTAATTCTTGGTGCAGCGTATTCGCTGTGGCTGGTCAAGCGCGTGGTGTTCGGTGAGGTGGGTAACGAGAACGTGGCCACGCTGCAAGATGTATCGATGCGCGAATTTCTGATTCTTGGTGTGCTCGCGAAAACGCGACGATTTGGATGGGTGTGCATCCCGCACCGTTCACTGATCTTACTCAGACCTCGGTGGTCGATCTGCTGAGGCATATCGCTATCAGCAAGATCCCGCAATAAGTCAGGAAATCACAATGACTGAGTTGAACTACGAATTAGCGGGCGCAGAAATTTTCCTTGCGGTTGCGACCATGGTCGTGATGGTGGCTGGATTATTCGCCGATGAAGAAAAAACACCGCTGAGTCACCGCCTGTCTTTACTCGTTATCGCGGTGACTGCCGTTCTTACGATCAGTGACTTTGCGGTGCCGGGCTCCGTGTACGCATTTGATCATGGCTATGTGCTCGATCCGATGGCAAGCCTGCTGAAATGCTGTGCCGCTGTCGCAACCTTCCTCACGCTGGTCTATGCGCGTACCTACTCCAATCAACGCGGCATGTTGGGTGGCAATCTGTCCGGCGAATTTTATGTCTTGGCATTGCTTACCCTTCTGGGTCAGATGATCATGATCTCGGGCAATAGCTTCCTGGTGATCTACCTGGGTCTGGAGCTGATGTCGTTGTCGCTGTATGCCTTGGTGGCTTTGCGGCGCGATCATGCTATCTCTACCGAGGCCTCAATGAAGTATTTCGTGCTGGGTGCCTTAGCCTCTGGTTTCATGCTGTACGGCATGTCGATGATTTACGGCGCGACCGGTTCGCTGGTGATGAGCAAGATCGCGCAGGTGGTTGCGAGCGGCAGCGCCAACAAGACAGTGCTTGCGCTTGGCTTGGTGTTTTTGGTGTCTGGCTTGGCGTTCAAGCTGTCGGCCGCACCTTTTCACATGTGGGCGCCCGATGTTTACCATGGTGCGCCAACCTCGGTCACGCTGCTGATTGGTGGCGCACCCAAGCTCGCTGCATTTGCGGTGATCATTCGAATTCTGGTCGAGGGGCTGGGCGGCTTGGCGGGCGAGTGGCAGCAGATGATGATTGTGCTGGCGGTGGTGTCGCTTATTGTTGGCAATATCACTGCAATCGCCCAGACCAATATCAAGCGCATGCTGGCGTATTCCACCATCTCGCAGATGGGTTTCTTGCTGCTCGGTTTGTTATCGGGCGTGTTCGATGGCAGCGATGCTGCATCAGCCGCGAATGCCTATAGCTCTGCCATGTTTTATGTGATCACCTATGTGCTGACTACCGTGGGTAGCTTCGCAGTGATCTTGTTCTTGTCGCGCAGCGGTTTTGAGGCAGATCATCTCGATGATTTCAAAGGACTCAACCAGCGCAGCCCGTGGTTCGCGGCGATCATGATGGTGTTGCTGCTCTCGCTTGCGGGTGTGCCCCCGATGGTCGGCTTCTACGCCAAGCTCGCAGTCTTGCAGGCGGCGTTGGCGGCAGGGCATCTCGGCCTGGTTGTTTTCGCCGTACTGGCGTCCTTGGTCAGTGCCTATTACTACCTACGCGTGGTGAAGCTGATGTACTTCGATGAGCCGGCGGATGCCGAAGTCATCGAGGCCAACGGCGGTTTGCGACTGGCTTTGTCACTCAACGGTATCGCCGTCGTGCTTCTTGGTGTGTTGCCCGGGCCTTTGATGGCGGCTTGTGTCTACGCCATGACGCAAGCACTCGCTTCTTGATCCCGTATCTTCAGTGAATTCTACTTCCGCTAGTTGGATGGTCATCGCGCTAATGGCGGTTTGCGCGAACTTTCCTTACTTTACCGAATCCTTGTTTGGCTTTTTCCGTCTGAAACACGGACCGAAATCACCGTTAGTTCGCATACTCGAGCTGATCGTGCTGTACTTCCTGGTGCTTGGTGTCGCCTACGCCATCGAGTCGTCGATCGGCAATGCCTTCCCCCAAGCCTGGCAATTCTATGCAGTTACCGTCTGCCTGTACCTCGTGCTCGGCTTTCCTGGTTTCGTACACCGTTACTTGCGTCGCAGAGCCAGCTGATTGGTGTCACTGTGGTCGCTTGACAGCCATACTCGCAAGGAAAAATTTCAAAGCGTACTGATCGCAACGCATGGATAAGCACCTCAAGGAAACATTAATTAGCAGCGAGCTTGTTTACGAGGGTAGCTTCTTACAAGTTCGCCGCGATGTGGTGCGATTGCCCGATGGATCAGAAACTACTCGAGAGTATTTCCGTCATCCCGGTGCGGTAGTGATCATCCCGCTACTCGATGACGGCCGCGTGCTGCTGGAGCGACAGTACCGATATCCCAACGATCGTGTATTCATCGAGCTACCTGCGGGCAAGCTGGCATATGGCGAAGACCCGCTGCTGTGTGCGCAGCGAGAGTTGCGCGAAGAAACCGGCTATAGCGCGTCCGACTGGCAGTTCATTTGCACTATCCACAATGCGATTGCTTACTCAGATGAGCATCTCGATATTTTTCTTGCGCGAGGGCTGGTGTCGGGTGAGCAGCAACTCGATCCTGGTGAATTCCTTGAGTTGATCAGTGTCTCACCCGATGAGTTGATGACATGGGTACGGGAAGGAAAAATCACCGATGTGAAGACGCTGATTGGCGCATTTTGGTTTGACAAAATATTACGCGGCGAGTGGTAGGCTATGAATGACACGCGTATTGTTCCGAAGAATACCGACGAATATACTTTGGTTGGACAAAATATTACGCGGCGAGTGGTAGGCTATGAATGACACGCGTATTGTTCCGAAGAATACCGACGAATATACGCTGCTCATCGAGGGAATGACCTGCGCTTCTTGCGTGTCGCGGCTGGAGCGGGTATTGCACAAGGTACCCGGCGTGCTCGACGCCTCGGTCAACCTTGCCACTGAAAAGGCTC
>Ga0194124_10001518_pt1 | contig 29156 bp, 27 predicted proteins | sample TA2KigCas0mmetaG_FD_148605 | JGI IMG/M metagenome (GOLD analysis project Ga0194124, IMG submission 148605) | Freshwater microbial communities from Lake Tanganyika, Tanzania - TA2015031 Kigoma Deep Cast 0m | ecosystem: Environmental > Aquatic > Freshwater > Lake | place: Tanzania: Lake...
GGGGTTTATCAACATCTAGACCATTTAAATTATTAGATATAATTTGAAAGATAAAATTAGTTGGTGTTTCTGAATTTGGATTAATTAATTCAGCAATAAAATTATAAGCATCTTCATTAATAAATTCACTTAATCTGAATATTTCACCATCTTCTTCAATAAATGAAGTTTCTATTATTTTTTTTAACATTACAATAGATCTATTTTCGTGCTCTAAAAAATCTATAGATTCTTCTGAAAGTTCTATATCATGTAGTTCTTCTGAATCATGTAAATCTTTATTATGAAGCCATTCATCAAATAAATGACTAAAAGGGCCATGACCTAAATCATGACAAAGGCCAGCAATTTTAATTAATTCAACAATATAATCATCAACAATATGTGATTTAAGATTTTGTAGAAATTTTATATTTTCTTCAGTATCATCAAGATTTAGATTTGTTAGGGCATAATTTTTAATAAATGGTACTTGTAAAATAGTTTTATTAATATCTCTTGGTTCAGAATTTTGGATCAGATTATTTAGGTATCTTTGTGCTAGATGATAAGTTCCGATAGAGTGTTCAAATCTGGTATGATTAGCATTTGAAAAGACATAATAACAAACACCTAATTGATGTAAATATCGTAATCTTTGGAAATATTTGGTATTTATAATACAATTAGCTGCTCTTGAAACGGTTATAGTGTCATGAATTACATCCCTATAAATTTTAGCCTTATCTAAGAATCCCATATTTTTTAATATATTAATAATATTATTTATATATTTAATCAATTTTTATAAAAAATTATATACAAGATAGAAATGCACTTGTTAGTATTAAATAATTTGCTGAAGATTTACTCATTATATATGAGTAATTAGATAGAGTATTAATTAAAGATATTCTTAAATCTTCAAAATTTGGACTAACAGATGTTTTATTTTTTAAGTATTGAATAAAATGTAATAAAACATCCATTGAATAATAACCTTCATTTTTAAATTGATTAATAATAGTGACTATACCTGATATATCATTATTTAATATATTTTTTAATAAATTTTCTAATATATTTTTTGAAGGTATATCACATATTTTATTTATATTTTCTATAGTTAAAGTATTATAACAAGTATTAGTTAATTCTAATATATTAATAGCTTGTCTAATATCTTTTTGTGAAATATCAAAAAGATATAATAATGATTCATCATCAAAAATTATTTTTTCATTAATACAAATAAATTTTAGTCTATTTAAATAATGTTCTTGAGGTGGATTTGTAAATCTAATAATAACACATCTACTTTGTATAGATTCAATAATGTCCACTGAATTATTACATGTAAAGGCAAATCTTGTTTGAGGATATTTTTCCATTAATAAATTAATTAATCGCTGAGCTTTTGGAGTTATATTATCAGCTTCATCTAAAATAAGTAATTTATGTTGAGCATAATTATCTTCAAAAATTACTTTTTTTTTACAAAAGTTAATAATTGTTTCTTGAACAGATTTAATTCCTCTATCATCAGAAGCATTTAATTCTAAAACAGCTTCATGTATATTATTTTTAGAATAAATTGACTTGGCAATACAATGAATAGTTGATGTTTTACCAACACCTGATTTACCAGTAAAAATTATATTTGGTAAATCTTTGTATAAAATAATATTATTTATCTTATTTAATATTATTTTATCCAATACTAATTCTGTTATTATTCTAGGTCTATATTTCTCTGAAAATGGTAAAATATTTTTATTCATTATTATCCTAATATATTATTAATTATTAATATTATTATAAATTATAATCAATTTTTAATTTAAAAATATATATTATAATTATATTATATATAATGCCTCAAAAAAAATATAAAATAGGTGATACAGAAAATAAAACAAGTGATACAGAAAATAAAACAAGTAAAACAGATAATAAAACAAGTGATACAGAAAATAAAACGAGTAAAACAGAAAATAAAACAAGTGATACAGAAAATAAAACAAGTGATACAGAAAATAAAACAAGTGATACAGAAAATAAAACAAGTGATACAGAAAATAAAACAAGTAAAACAGAAAATAAAACAAGTAAAACAAGTGATACAGAAAATAAAACAAGTGATACAGAAAATAAAACAAGTGATACAGAAAATAAAAATATACAAATTATTTATAGGACATCTGATTCTCTCTCCCTACCAAATAAATCATTTTTATTAAAAAATTCTAAATCAGAAACAGAGACAGATTCAGAATTTAATAATTGGAATAATAATATTAATCAATCTAGAATAAATAAAAAATCATCATTATTTGATACACAATCATTAGAAAGTAGATCAGTATTATTAAAAAATTCTAAATCAGAAACAGATTCAGAATTTAATAATATTAATCAATCTGGAATAAAAAAAAAGTTATCAAGAGAAAGTGTAAAATCATCATCATTTGATACACAATCATTAGAAAGTAGATCAGTATTATTAAAAAATTGTAAATCAGAAACAGAAACAGATTCAGAATTTAATAATTGGAATAATAATATTAATCAATCTGGAATAAAAAAAAAGTTATCAATAGAAAGTGAAAAATCATCATCATTTGATACACAATCATTAGAAAGTAAATCAATTTTATTAAAAAATCCTAAATCAAAAACAGATTCAGAATTTAATAATTGGAATATAGAAACTATTTCATCAAAAATAAAAGAAATATCAAGTATAGATAGTAGTAGTAACCACGATAATAATAGTACATCATTTACAAATTCATCATCATTTACAAATTCATCATCATTTGATACACAATCAATAAAAAATAAATCAGTTGATGTAAAAACTTCAAAAAGTTCTAAATCAAAAACTGATTCCAGTTTTAAAAACTGGAAAAAAAATGATTTAGAAAATAATAATTCTACATCAACAAATAATTCTGCATCAACAAATAATAATACAATTACAATAGAGAAAAAAAATATTAGTATTACAATAGATCAAAGTAATAATATAAAAATAAAATTTATGTAATTATATTTTTTCTAAATTTACCAAAACCATAACTATTTTTATAATTATCTTCTTTTTTTATTTCAATAATTGGAACGGAGACGTCAGATATTTTTTGAATTATATCTAAATTTTCTTTAATAATTAAATTTTCCTCTATAAATTTTTCATCATCAATATCATCAAAAAGTATATTAATAAAATTTTTATTAACATCTTCATTTTTATTATAAATAAAATTTTCATCTTCAAAATAAAAGTTTTGTATAAACCAATTATTTTGCGAGTAAATTTCATTTCTTTTAGAGGACCAATTTTGATAAATAGATAATAAATCTGAAACATCTAAAACTAGTGGTATAGAGGTTATATCATCTAATTTATCTTTTCTCCAAATTCTCCCAATAGATTGTGTGACTGTTTTGGCTTGTTTAATTGGTAGTGCCAATAAAATAGTATCTAATCTATCAATATCCAACCCTTCTTCAGCTAATTGAAGAGTAGCAAAAATAATATCACCATCTTTTTCAGCCATTTTCCGTTCTCCTTTTTTAGTGCTTCCCATATAATAATACGTATTATAAATATGTTCTTCATTAGAATCTTTAATTAATTTATCAACACCAGATTTAATAACATTAAGATGTTCTATTCTTGAACTTAAAATTAATATTTTTCTTCCCATGCATCTCAAACTATCAATGAGTTTTATCATTAAATTATTTCTTGAATCAATTAAAGCTAAATTTTCAATCATTTTTGTATGATCTGGTCTTAAATCACCATTAATCCATCTTTTTTTTTCTTTAAATAATACTTTATGATTACTTTTAAAAAATATTTTTTTTATAAGAACTCTGTAATCACATTTTTTTTTCATTTGATATATAATATCACCAATCCAATTATGGACAACAGTCATCATACCATCTTGTCTTTCTGGAGTAGCAGATAATCCTATAGTATATTCAGCTGATGTTTTTAATAAAGTTTTAGAGAACATTCTAGAACCAAGATGATGAACTTCATCTAGAATAACTAATCCAAATTCGTTTAAAACATCTTGATCATAATCAATAGCAGAGATTGAATGAATCATACCAATAACAATATCAAAATCAGTTTGAAATGTTTTTTGTCTAATAATTCCAACAGTAGCATTAGAGAAAGCTTGAATTCTATCTTTCCATTGGTCTAGAAGGAATTCTTTATGGACGAGAACAAGAGTTTTTAATCCTAACATACAAGCGATTGCAATAGCTAGAATAGTTTTACCACCACCGCAAGTTAATTTGATAATACCACCTTTTGGTTTATTTACAGCATTTTTAAATAAATCCATAACATATGAAATAATATTATTTTGATAATCTCTCAATTTACCTTTAAAACTAATATTTATAGTTTTATGATTGAATTTATATTTTTTTATATTGAAATTAATAAAATACTCATCTTCACCATTAACAACTTTTATAGGTTTTAAAAATTTAGGCAAAACAATATAATTTTCATCTTCATAAAATATTTCATATGATTCTAATTCTGAACCTAAGTTAGCTATAGGTTTAACGGTTAAATGATCTCTTATTTTATGTAATAAAATATTTTTAATTTTATTTTTTTTTATACATAGACCATAATTATTTAAATAACAATCAACATATTGAGTTTTATTTATATAGCAATTGAAATTATCATTTTTAGAAATATTATCCAAGTTCATATCTATATAATAGTATAATTAAATATATATATCAATTTTTTTATTTTTTTATATAATAGTAAATAATATGGAAAAAGAAATAGCATTAACATCATATTATTTTAAATATCTTAAATACAAAAAGAAATATTTAGAAATAGGTTATTTAGAAAATAGTAAAATATTTGCTAAAAAGGAGGGAATAGAATATGATAAATTAATTATAACAGATGAAGGTAGGTATAGTATAACAAAGAGAAAAGATGGAGAAAGATTATTAGAAATAATAAGAAAAGAAATAAAAACAACAGAAGATAAGATAATAACTGATTTAACAGGATGTGTAGGTGGAGATACAATATTATTTGGATTAAATTTTAGAAAAGTGTATTCAATTGAATATAATGAAAATAATTATAAAGCATTAGAAAATAATGTAAAAAAAGTATATAAATTAGAAAATGTTAAATTATTACAAGGAGATTCAACAAAGATATATAACTGGAGAACAGATGTATTATATTTAGATCCTCCATGGGGTGGGATAAATTATAGAGATAATGAAAAGATAGATTTATATTTAGGAGATATTAGAGTAGATATTTTTATTAAAGAAATATTGGAAAGAGAAAACAGACCAAGATATATATTTATAAAATTACCGAGAAATTATAATTTTAGTAGATTATATAAATTTAAAATAAAAAAAATAAAAAATTATATATTAAGAGGATATAATATAATTTTTATAAAATAATTTGTATCTTTAAAATATATATGGAAAAAAACGATAATAAAAATAATATATTAAAATATATTGATGAAAATAAATTATTATTATTATCACTATTATTTTTTATAATATTACTTATAAGTATAAATTTTGATATATATTCAAATTATACAATAAATTTATTTAATAATCTTTATTTTAAATTTACAATATTTTTAATATTTATTCACTTAATGACTAAAAATTTTATTTTAGCCTTAATATTAATAGTTATTTTATTATTTATTTTACAAAAGGTTTCAATTCATAATATTACAAATGAATTTAATGAAAATAAATAATATAATAATAATTCTAAATATTTTATATATTTAAATATATATATAATAATAAAAATGGAAGATGATAAATCAATAATAAATTTAGATTTTTTAATATTAGTACTAATAATAATTGTTATAGCATTATTTATTAGTAAATATATTATACCTTATTTTGCAGATGATAATAATTGTTTATTAAAAAAAAATAGATTTAATAATGATAAATTATTAGAAGATTATGGAAATTTAATAAATGATCCTATTAATGAGATATCAAGTAATAAATATCAACTTATTTCAAATAATGAAGCAACAGAAATTATAAAAAAAAACGATGAAGATACTTTAATAGAATTAACTAACAATTATAATAATATGAATAATTTACCTTATTTAGTTGATCCTAAAAATACAGGAAAAGGATTTTTAAATAATAAAATTAAATTAGTAGAAAATCCTAATAGTCCTTTATTAAAATTAGATATTAAATATAAAAATAAAATTAATGAAAGAATTAATAAATGTCCTTCACCTCCTAAACAATTTTTTGATGGTTATAATAAATATAATAATTTAAGAAAGGTAAATTATGCTAATGTTACATCTATAGGTAAAAATTTGATTGTTCCATATACTTCTTATCCTGTTGCTTCATAATAATAATAAATTTAATTTAATAATTAAATTTATAATATTAATTTATTTAGAATTTTTTTTTCTAGCTGCTTTTAAATCATTACCAATTTTATCAATTTCACCTAATATCTTAGCTTTAGAATTTTTAGATAAATACTCTTCAAATAGTTCTAATTTCTTTTTATTAATAGCTTTAAAGTCTTTAGGATCTTTAACTGATGCCTTTGCGGTATCTCCAAATTTTCTGGCAACATAAGTAATTAAAGCGGGACTAATACTGTAACCAATTTTTTCAGAAATTATTTTATTTACTCTAATGTTTTCTGCTAAAGAAGGATGTAATTGTCTTTTTTGAGAACTACGTTTTTTTGAACTACTTTTAGATCTTCTTTTACCTCCCTGCATTTCTTCCATAACATTTCTAGATTGTTTTCGAGAACTTCTTTTTTTTGATCCTTTTTTAGATCCTTTTTTAGATCCTTTTTTTGATCTTCTTTTTCCACCCACTAGTTCTTCACCTTCTAATTCATCATTACCACCTTTTTGTTTAGAACCTTTTTTAGATCCTTTTTTAGATCTTCTTTTTCCACCCACAAGGTTATCATCATTACCACCTTTTTGTTTAGAACCTTTTTTAGATCCTTTTTTAGATCTTCTTTTTCCACCCACAAGGTTATCATCATTACCACCTTTTTGTTTAGAACCTTTTTTAGAACCTTTTTTAGAACCTTTTTTAGATCTTCTTTTACCACCTACAAGGTTATCATCATTACCACCTTTTTGTTTAGAACCTTTTTTAGATCCTTTTTTAGATCCTTTTTTAGATCTTCTTTTACCACCCACTAGTTCTTCACCTTTTAATTCATCATCATTACCACCTTTTTGTTTAGATTTTCTTTTTTTTGATGATTTTTTTTTAGATGATTCTTTCATATTAATTGTTGAAGTCATTTTTCTAGCTTTTCTTTTAGCTCCACCGGTTGCTACTCCTCCTTGAAAATTATTGAGGTCTTCATTCAATAAAATATTAGCATCTTCAAATTCATTGCCTTCTTCTAGTTGTTGAATTGGATCTAAATTAGAATTTTTCATTTATATATATATATATATATATATAAAATTTAAAAATTGAATATAAAATAATATATATTATTTATATTATTCTATATATAAGTTATGGGAGTTCCAGGATTTTTTAAATGGTTATTAGATAATAAAAAGAAGTTAAAATCTAAAAATTTAATTAGAGAAAATATAAATAAAAAGGTTAAATATTTAATGTTGGACACTAATTGTTTATTACATCCCTGTGTTAAAACAATAAATGATAAAATAAAAAAGGATAATAAAGAAACAAGAGAACAAATAGAAGATAGTATATTTGTTTTAATAGAAACGAGAATAATAGAAATGATAGATATAATAAATCCAGAATTTATATATATAGCCATTGATGGAGTTGCACCAATTGCTAAAATTTTACAACAAAGACAAAGAAGACATAGATATTTATATGATACCAAAATTAAGTTAAAATATAATAATTTAGATGAAGAGATAGATAACATAGAAATAGATGAGATAGTAAGAGATGATGGTATAATAATAACGAGAACACCATTATCATCAATAGAATTAACACCAGGAACAGAATATATGGAAAGAATAAATAAAAAAATGATAGAATTAGTAAAAAAAATAGGAGAAGAAAAAAAGATTAAATACATATATTCATCCTATCACGTAGAAGGAGAAGGAGAACATAAAATATTACAATACATAAAAAAAAATATTAATTCAAAAGATACCATAGTTATATATGGATTAGATGCTGATTTATTATTTTTAGCATTATCTTTAGGTGCTGAGTATGATTTATATATAATGAGAGAAAAAGCGATATTTCAAAATAAAACATTAGAAATAGATGATGATGTAAGTTATAATTATGTTGAGATAAATGAATTACACTTAATGATTAATAAATTAAATATTAAAACAAATGATTTTATAATGTTATGTTATTTAGTAGGAAATGATTTTATACCTGGATTATTAACAACTGATATAAAGAGGAATGGATTAGATAAAATAATTATTAGTTACGAAGAGTCAAGAAAAATTATTAATAAAGATATTATAGAAATAAATAAAGATGGTAAAATAATAATAAATTATGATTTAGTATTAGAAATTTTTAAAAAACTTGAATATACGGAATGGGGTATTTGGAAGAATATAAATAGAGAAAAACATGAAAAAAATGATATTGAAAAACAAAAAGATCTAGATAAATTTTTATCAGGTAGTAATATGAATACTGAATGTTTAGAAAAGATAGAATTTTCAGGTGAAACTGAATATTACAATTATTATCTTGGTATAAATGATTCTATAATTGAAAAGAGTATAATAATTAAAATGGTGAAAGATTATATAACAGGTATGGAATGGTGTATCAATTATTATTTAGATGAATGTAAATCATGGTCATGGGGATATAATTTTATGATTGCACCATTAATAAAAGATATTATTAAATATTTTCCAAAAATCATAAAATTAGATAATAATAAAAGAGAATTATGTCCTGTTGAGCAATTATTATTAGCAATTCCGATAGATACATATAAATATGTAATATCAGAAGAATTAATAAAAGAGATAAGAAAAAATAGAGAATTAGGTTATATGTTTCCGGAAAAATATGATATAGATATAAATAAAGAATCAATATTTTGGAAATGTCAGGTTAAGATACCTATTGTAGAATATAGCGAATATATAAAAAATATAAAATTGGTTAATATTATAGATGAAAAAAATACAATTCAAGAAAATTTATATAATTAAAAAATAAATGTGTTTATAAATATATAAGATTTTATTATTTAATAAATATAATTATATGATAGAAAATAATAAAAATACATCATCAATTATTCAAAAAAGATTAATTAGTATAAAAAAATTGATGGAACTTTCTAATTTAGAAATTACAAATCCATTAAATAATGTTGATGAAACAGCAGATACTGATGTTTATATTGGTCAAAAAAACAAAGATAACAAGAGTCTAGATTCAAGAACTGTATTAGGTAAAAAATCATTAAATTTTTATAAAGTTATAAATAGATTAGATAGTAAATTAATATATGTAAAGAGTGGAGCATATGGTAATACATTTAAAGGTATTGTATCAGATGATGATGGAAACGAAGTAATGGCATTTGCTGTTAAAATAGTAGCTTATCCAAAAAAAGATGGTTATGGATCAATATATAGTTTAACAAGACCTGAGAATGCTGAAATATACATGTTAAAATTATTATCATATTTTGTAGTAAAATGTCATACACCACATTTAATATTACCAATTAGTACATTTAATACTAGTATAAAACCATTTTTAAAATTACAAGAAGAAGAGATAATTCCTGCAGATAATACAAAATATGCTGAATTTATAAAGAATTACGAGGATGGTAATTATTATGAGAATGTATCAGTCATTATATCTGAATGGGCCAACAGAGGTGATTTAGGCATGTTTTTAAAGAAGAATTATAAAAAGCTTCAATTAGTGCATTGGCAATGTTTATTTTTTCAAATAATATCAACATTAGCAATAATACAGAGTAAATATCCATCATTTAGACACAATGATTTAAAAGCAAATAATATATTAATTTCCAAAATTGATACATCTAATATAAAATTATTATACAAAGTAAATAAAAAAGATTATATAGTTCCAGACATAGGTTATTGTATATATTTATGGGATTTTGATTTTGCCTGTATTCCTGGAGTAGTAGAAAATTGTAAAGTTTGTCAAGAATGGACAAAAAAAATAAATATAACACCAGAACAAAATAGATATTATGATATACATTATTTTTTTTGTACATTAATTTATAAGGGATTTTTACCTGAATTAATGACTGATAACGATGTGCCAAGTGAAGTAAAAGAATTTATAAATTATGTATTACCTGAAGAATATAGACCGAATCACGAAAGAAACTATGTAAATAAGAAATGTAGATTGTTAGTAAATCATGAATTACACAAACCGATAGATTTATTAGATTGTGATTTCTTTAAGCGTTTTATAAAAAAAAAATAAAAATTTTTTATAATTATAATTATAATAAAGAATTATAATTATGAGTATAGATTATAATAATACTATAGAATTAGTTAATATATTATATAAATTTGTTTATGAAACAAATAAAGAGGAAGAATATATATATACTAGTTTAAAACCAGAAAAAATAAATATGAATATGATTATAAAAGATGATAGTTTTGAATATCAATATATATTAAATAGTTCATTAGAAAAGAAAGATAATTTTAAAATAATGTCAATTATAGATAACAATAATAAAAAAAAATTAGTTTTAAAAAAATATTTTAAAAATTATCCTTTAACAATAATAATACAAAAACATGAAGAAAAACTTGAAAACACAATAAGTATAATTGATATATATTATGAATTATTTATAAATCAAATAATTAGTGAATATATTATAATTAATAAAATACCCTTTTTTTTATTGAATATATGTAATTTTAATATTGAATTAGATAAATTAAGAGTAAATAAAGATTTTTTTAATTTAGTAGTAGAACAGTATAATTTATACGATACAAATAATAATAAAGCTAAATTTTGCATAAGTTTATATGAACATTATCATAGTTATGAAACATTATCTAGTTTATTAAAAAATGAATTAGAAGATAGTGAAATAAAATCTATATTATTCCAAACACTATTTGCATATGCTTATTTAAATTATAAATTAACTAACTTTAGACATAATTTTTTTAGTATAGATTCTTTTTTAATCCAGAAAATACAAAAAGAAACAACATATTATTTAAGATTAGGTGATTTATTATTTGAATTAAAAAATCCAAAATTTATTTGTAAATTATTTAATTTTAGATTTTCATCAATAGATGGATTTAAAAATATATATGAAACTGATTTAAGTAACATAACATATGATATATATTTCTTTTTCAAATCTATTATAGATTTTAATGATATTAATAAAAAAAATTTAGAAAAAATAAAAATAATTATAAGTAATTTTATTTCTTACGATTTAATAAATTCCCCATTAATTGAAGAAATAAAATTTAAAAGTAAATATACATTTACTATAATACCAATTCATATTTTATCAAAAAATAATTTCTTTAGTAATTTTATTAATATGAATTCCAAATTTAAAGAATTTAATAAAAAATATTCTAAAATACAAAAAGAACTTTATTCAAATGATGAATATGGATTAGATGATGGATTTAATAATGAACCCAAAAAAAAAAGTAAAAGAAAAAGTAAAAAAGCCTCATTAAAAAGAGAGAAATTAGCTGATAAAAAAATTAGTAATTATATGACTAGAATATCACCTGATAAGTCTAATCAAACGGATGATGATATAGAAGGTGATGATGATAGAAATAAGACTCCTGTAGATGAATCTGGAAGTAAAAATAAAAATAAATCAAAATTAAAATCAAAATTAAAATCCAAAAATAAAGTAAAAGAAGAATCATCAGTATCATCAATATCATTTTCATTAGAAGAACAAAATTTTGATCAACAAAGAGTTCCTCAAATAAAAAATAAAAAAAATAATAATATATCTAAAGTTTTAAATAATATAGGCACTGATAAGTTAATTCCAGTAATTGGGGAAATTCAAAATATGATGGATATTAATCAATACCAAAATAATCAAGTTTATTCTAGTGATAACGGTGAAGGAGAAGCTAAAATTATGGATAAAGGTATATATAATCTTATTAATAGTGGAAAATTACCAATGCCTTTTATTAATTCTGCACAACAAATGATGTCACAATCTCAACCTGATTATAATCAAATGATGGAATATCCTTATATGATGGGACAACCTGATATGATGGGACAACCTGATATGATGGGACAACCTGATATGATGGGACAACCTGTATATCCTCCTAATACAATGATGCCTCAACAAATGTATCCACCTAATAATATGATGCCTCAACAAATGTATCCACCTAATATGATGCCTCAACAAATGTATCCACCTAACATGATGCCTATGCAACCATCCCTTGGTTATGATAACGGTATAGAAAAATTACCAATGCCTATAATAGATTTAAAAAAGGATAATTTATTTGATGATAATGCTCCTGCTACATTAAATACAGATTTAAATAATTTAGTTGGTGGTTCTACTAATGATTTTTTTTTAAAAAAAAAAAAATAAAATTTAAAAAAGTAAAGAGCCTACAAAAAGGGGGTAAAAAAGAAATACCTAAATATATTCAACCAATAAATACACCATATAGAACGAATGATTCAAAGGAATTATTTAAGACAAAAGAAGAAATAGAAAATCCAAATGCGCAATTTGGCGACAAAGATATAACAAATTTAGCACCACCAAAAATAGGTTATTCAAAAACAGATGCACCATTATTAGATTTAAAATTATATCAGGATAGCAAGGCTAAATCAGTAGCAGCAACCAAACAAGCATCAATACCTATAGAACCGATTGCTTTAACAACACCATTTTTCCCACCACAATTTCAGACACAATTAAGTAATTTTATGAAAAATTTTTACACACCATTTATTTACAAGGATTATCATATAAATATAGGTGGTCCAGATGGTGATCATATTCAAGCATCAATGATATATGAAGATGCTTTACCAGCACCTAATATTTTTACATCATATAAAAGTTTAAAAGAGAGAAATAATTTAAACCAACACATTAGAAGTACGTTTATACAGATAGAGGAAGGTGAAGGAATAAATTTTAGTGGTAGAGAAAATAGTTTATTATCACGATTAAAATTAATTGAATTAAATCCGTATAATACAAATAGATATAGTAATAATCCATATGACAGCTTACCATTAGATATGTTTATATTTAATTCGTGTTATCCTATTCAATATGATAGGAATGGTTCGACAGTACAATGTAAAAAGAATAGTACAGGAATTAATTTACGTTTATATAGATTAAAACTAGAAGAAGCGGTTTTAGTTAATCAAGTTATAAAAAAACCATTATTATTAGAAAATGTTATTTATGATTTTAAAAAGAAAGAATTAGCAAGAGATTTAGTTAAAATATTAGAAGAAGATAGTATAGATAATAATCAAAAAAAGAAGAAAATATCTGATTTTATAGATAAACATTTAAATCAAATGGATGGTAAAAATAAAATGAAAATTTTAAATACATTTGAATATGGAAATAGATTATTAGAAGATCAAAGAAAAGAAATTTATAGTTTATTTGATAGCACTATTAATGACACTTTACAGAAAGAAGTTTCAGTTAAAAATTTTAACATTTGGCGTGAAATAGAATATTATAAATATATAAGAGAAAATATATGTAAAAGTTTTATATCTCCAAATTTTGTGCAATCATATTGTTATTTTGTTGATAATAATTCAAAAATAAATTTTAATAGAAATGGTAGAATTGACATGATGCGTGATTTAACAGAATTATATTCCAAGAAAGTTTTAGTTGTATTAACAGAATCTCCAAATTTTAATTTTTTTGATTGGTGTTCTGATACTTATGAAAAAGAATATAATGTAAAAAAACAAGTATATAGAGGATTTAAAGAAGATATTGAATGGAAGAGTATTATAGCACAAATGTTAATATCTTTCTATGTTATGTATAAATATAAATTTACAATTGTTGATATGGAAATAAAACATAATTTTTATATAAAAGAAGTAATGGGTAATACAAGAGATAGCATACAATATTGGAAATACACTATAGATTTCATAGATTATTATATTCCAAATTATGGTAGTTTATTATTAATTGATAGTAATTATAGAGATTTAGAACCAAAAGATAAGTTTAAAATAATATCAAAACAATTAGATGATGATGAAAATGATGTCTTAGATATGGTTTTAAATAATGCTAAAAGGTGTCTTAATTATAATAATTTTACACAAGATTTTAAAAATGCTGGTGGTGTTTCACCATCTGAGAATATAAAAAAATATTTAGAAGAAATAAATAAAGAAATAAGTTGTATTGAGCATCTACCACCTGCAGAAAGAACTAAATTTTTCAAGGAAATATTATCAGATAATTTAATAGATTATGTTCATAATAGAATAGGTACTATTTTAAGAGATAGTGAAATTAGATATATTGTACCAGGAGATTCAAGACCCTGGAAACCTGGAGAATTAATATTATGTGAAACAAAGTGGAAAACTTATGAAATAGTATTATTTATTGAAACAGATCCAAATAATATTTTAGAAAGTTATATATTTACTAGAGATGAGAATAAAAATTTAAGAAAACAAAAAATACCAACTGATAGATTATCACACTATGCTAAAATGGAAACAATTAGACAAGATGTAAAACCTGGAGAACCAGCATTAAATTTAGATTATATAATTGAAACATATTTTATCTAATTTATTTATAATTATTATTATATATTATAATTATAGTATGAATATAAAAGAAATTATAGAAAAAGCTGAAAAAAAAGAAAATGATAATTTACTTAATGATAATATAGAAGAAAATATAGATAATTTTATAATATTATCAAATTTAACATTATTATCAAAAGTTCAAAAAAATGAAAAATTAATTATAAAAAAAAAAACAAATAAAAACTCTATAAATTTTGAATTGCAGATAGATAATTCTTATATACCATCCATAAAAAGATTTATTTATGGTAATGATAGAGAAATAACAGTTGAATATTTGAATAAACTTATAAATTATGCTATAAAAAAATATAATGAAGAAAAAAAAAAAGATAATAAAATAGCAATGAATAAATTAGCATCATTATTAGAAAGTTCCAAATTAGGTTTATCAAATCTAAAAATAACTTATAATAATGATCAATCAATTAGTTCTAAAATAGATATTATAATTGATACTATAGATGTTTTTCGTATAAATATTCACAGTATATAATTTTTTTCTTATTATTTTTATATATATAAATAATATATATGAATTACAGTTTTATAAATAAATATACAAATAATGACTTCACTTTTAAAGGTAATTTAATTTTTAATTATCATAATGATGAAAATAAAGATATAAAAAATTATAATAAATATAATAATGATTTAGATAATGTTAATTCTAATGAAAGAGATAATTGGGCAACTGAAAATAGTATTCAAAAATCATTATTAAAAAGTGTTTATACGCCTACTCCTTTAGGTGAAGTATTTTTTTCACCAGATAATATAAAAAGAATACAAAATAAAATAAAAAAAAGTATTTTTATTGAAAGTAAGGGAAAATATAAATTGCAAGTAGATCAAAATGAATCAGATTTACTTGTAGTTATGAGAGCTGTTTATATACAAGATTCATATAATGCTCCTTACAGAATTATTCATCAAGTTAAAGAATTAAATGAAAAGGTAATTAATAGAATTTTACCTGATATGATTTCTAATATTAAACAAAATGAAGAATATCTAAATATAATTGATAAACCAATTGATCCTATTCCCTTACCTGTTAATGTAAGCAGAGCAGGTAGATTATCCCTACCTTCTGTCACTACTATTTGGAACTAAAATAATTTATATAAATTATTTTATTGTAATTATTTTATTTTATTATAAACCAAAATCATATAAATTATCAGATCTTCTTCTGTAAATAATTCCTGAACTTGAATATATAAATAATGTACCTGTTTTAGAACCTATAGAATAAAAATCACCTCCAGCTGAATTTGGAATTCTTAAATCAGTATATGTTAAAGGACGAACTTTACTTACATCATTTGATGTTAAATCTAATGGATTGTAATAGAGAACTGAATTTGAATTACTTGCTGCATTACCTCCTTTAATTAAAGCACTGCATCCAATAATTAATTCACCGTCAGAAGGTGAAAGTTCTACTACAACAATAGATTTTATGTCAAATCTTTGAATTTGATTGATATTTAAGGAATAAGGGAAATCAACCTTAGCCATGTGTAATTTTTCATACGCATTTACAGTAACAGGTAATTTTAATAATTCATAAGGTCTTGCTAATCTTGCAAGATTTACAGTTTGGAATCTTCTATGAACATAAAAAACTAAGATATCACGACAATACATAACTTGCTGAGTTTTAACAGTTAATTGTCTCTTATGAATATATAATTGTCTTTGATGTAGAGCTTGATTTAAATTATATGAAATTCTTCTTCTTCCATTCATAGGAGTAACTCTATATGATAACATAGGAATAGTAGTAATATGTGTAGATGCTAAATTTGATAATGGTGAAGTATTTGTAGTAATACCCATTACTGGTGCTGTGCATACAATAATAGGTCTTATGGAGAAAGCACTAAAAAGTTTTCTTAAAATAGTTCCTTCATCTTTAATATACGCAAAATCTGCTGCATCAAAAACACTATTTTTGCATGTATCAATTGCTGTGATAAATGAACTTAAATCATTTGTGTAATATTTACCCTGTCTCAGATTTAATACAGATTCCCATAATTTAACTTGAACATTTACTCTGGTTAATAAATCATGAATAGGCTTGGTCTTACCATTTAAAATATAATTGTAATCAACATTACAAGCAACTTCAGAAGGATCTGTTGAAATATCAAAATATAATTCATAATCTGGTTGTGTCTCTAAATGAGAACCTTCATATCTCTTTGAAACTATGTTTGCAATAGATGCTTTTAACATATGATTCTCAAGAAAATCAATTTTGGGTAAGAATAATGCTGCTATAACTGGATGAACATAAGAAAATATATTAACTCTCTGTTTATCAAAATCACCTGTGATAGCACTAGAAGATACATCTTTGTATATTAAAGATTGTAATATAATTTGATGATGTAATTCTTTTGTAGCAGCATTTATTGCTAAAATACTTTGTAATTGTTCCATTTCATCAGGTTTAACTTCCATTTTTGAACCATAATTACTTGTAGCCATTTGGAAACCTAATGCTCTACCCATTTCATTTTGTCCTATTTCCAAAAATTCACTATTTTGAATTAAATTTTTATTTCTAAAAAGAATTTGTAAAATACTCTGCATTTCAGAATCATCAAAATTATATTTCTTCTTATATTCTGCAACTTTCATTATATATTCCTTCATAGAAAGATTTGGATATTTAGAAGTTAGTTTTTCATAGATTTTTTCTGAAAGTTTTCTTACTTTTTTTAGTTTTTCAACATATTTTGATCTTATGGTTTCAACTATCTCTTCATCTTTATATTTAGATCTGAGTTCAGAAAGTAAAACATCAGCTGATTTTCTATTTTCTAAATTTCTTCTTAAAAGCTTACTAGCTTCTCTTTCAATATCTTCTCTTTCATCTAATTTTCTTGATGCTCCTTGATTAGACATACTAGTATATATATTTAATTATATATTTTTTTTTTAGATAAAAAATGATTTATATTATTTTTATTCTATATATTATCAATATTAATTTCAGTTATATTTTTATCCATGATTTCTATCATATAGATAAATTCTTCTATAGATTTATTCCTTATATTTTTATTATTTTTATTTATTCTTTCATTCGTTTTATTAATATTCTTAAAATTCATCTTTTTAACCGATGTTCTATTTAAATCTATAGCAAATTCAAGTTTCCTATTTTTTTTATTATTTTTATATTTATTTATGTAATATGAAGGTATTACACAACTTATATATCCATGTATTTCTAATAAATCCCAATTTTGTTCTCCATGTATATAATTTTCTAATACATCCCCTCTTGATAATATATCTAATATTTTATAGTACTTATCTTCATTTATAAATTCATGATAATTTTCATGAATCATTAGAGGTATCAACACTTTTTGTGATTCAAATATTTCTAAACAATTTTCTATATTAGAATATTGAGATAACATTTTATCAGTTGCTTTATATAAATCATAATTTTGATCTTTCTTTTTCATTATTTCTATAAATTCATCAAATATTACATTAGTTATTAATTTATTTGTATAATTAATCTTTAATTCATCTAATTGTATTAAAATTTTTCTTAAATCTGTTTGACAATATTCTATGAATTTTGATATAATATTATATTCAATGTTTATTTTTTCTACTTTACATATGTCATATATCCATTTAACTAATTCATTTTGAAATGGAGCATAAAATTTAATCTCATTTGAATATTTCTTTGTTTCATTTAATTTCTTATTATGTTGATTATTTGTTATTATTATTATTGGTATCCATCTGTTATAATTGTTATCTTTGATTATATCAAATATAGCTGTTTTATCGTTTAATGTTATAACTGATTGAAATTCATCTATTACTATTACCTTTTTAATATTGTTTTCTATTAAATTATTATTTGCTATTTTTATAACTAATTCTATATCTATTTTAGCATTTATTTGATTTAAATGTATTACATCATAATTCTTCTCTTTTAATATTAAATTTAATATTGATGATTTACCACAACCATGTGTTCCTGTTATTAATAAATTACCTTTTCTTTTACTAAACTCATACTCTCTTTCAGATAAATTAACTAATTTTTTTTTCCTGCCTTTTGCTGATTTTTTTAATAAACCATTTTTTTTTAAATAATTTGTAACTTCATCATATGTTTCTAACCAATCTTCTATGATTTCTATATTTTTTTTAGATCCAATTACATCATTTTTACTTCTTATAATATATTTATTTTGTATCAAATTACTCATTGTGATAATATATATATATTATATATCTATTAATATATAAATCAAATTTTTTTAATTTATTTCTTCTAATAATTTATTTATTTCAATATCCTCTTCTGTATTAAATGTATCAGAACTTGAATTATCTGAAAAATCAGAATTTTCTTTAAAATTATTTTTTATATCCATAAATTTCCTACTTAATTTATTATCAGTACAGTTTAATAATTGTTTAACTTTTTCAATTGTATTATCATTTAATATTAGCGTTATCGTGTTAAATTTGTTATTTATTCCATAATTAAAATCATTTATAAATAATGCTAAATCTGATAAATTTGTTTCATTGTTTGATCTCTGTTGAAAAGGTATTAGTTTTTTCTCTGTTAAATGTATTCCATAAATACATCTTTTTATAGGTTTTCCCTCTAATGTATATTCATCACGTAAATTATTAATACATTTACCATAAATTAAATCATTGTAACATATCTTTAATTCTTTTAAACAAACACCAAATTTACAATTAAAACCACCAGGACATTTCTTGTATATACAATTTTTACATTCTTTTGTATATATTATAAGTTCATTTAATAACTCCTTATTTTCATTTATATCTACAATACTTAAATCTTCACAAATATTTATTAAATAATATATATGTTCCCGTATGATTTCCTTTTTTTGTTCCTCTATACTATGGGCAAACATACATTTATGTTTATATAAACATTCATTATTATTTACAATATTATAACATAATAACTTTTTGAAATTAATATCTTTTTCCATTATTTATTTATATAATAATTTTTTTATATATATACTATTTATAATTATGGACGATTTAAATATTTTACTTAAATTTATAAATAATAATAATACTTTCTCAGATTATGATTTAATTCAAAATTATGTTAATTCACTCACTTTTAATAAATTAAGAGGTGGCTCTATTATTAATGATATTGAAAATTCTCAAAATGATAATGAAAATTCTCTAAATGATAATGAAAATTCTCTAAATGATGATAATAAATTTACCCTCAACGAAGGAACCATACTTTTTCATGCTTCTAAAAATAAAGGTATAAATACTAATAAAATTAAAATTGGTGATTTTAATTTATATGCATATTTTACAAATAATTTAAATACGGCTACAGATACTATAAAATTATTTAATTTGAATGAAAAATATATTCATGTTTTTAAAACAAAAAAAAATATAAATAATTTAATATTTGATATCTCTAATTATAATGAAAAAAATAAATCAATATCAAAAATCCAATATGGTGGAATTTGTTTTAAATATCCTAATGAAAATAGAATACAAAGAGTTAAAAATAATTTATTGATTAATAATAAATTATTTCAATCTGGAGTCAATAATGATAATCAAAATATAGAAATTGCTTTATTTGATATAAAGGATAATTTAGACTATTTATATACATTAAATTGCCATAATATTACACCTTTTTCACTGAAAAGTGGGGTTAGTAAATAATTAAATTTTAACAGTTACTAAAAATGTAATTGTACCTAACAGGCATACATCTACTTGCCAAAGGCACCTTCGGTGACAGTTTAATTATAAGCAGGTTAGATAGTTTTTATGAAAAGCCTTATAATTTCGCTTTGAGAGCTTAGGAATTTCAGTAGGAGTTAATAGGAAATATATAAACAATATTATAACTAATATTATAAATTAACAAAACTTTACATATTTTAACTGTCCATTTTTCAGTGAAAAAAGTGTAATTAAAATTTTAATAATAATTTTATATTATTATTATTTAATGATAAAATATAAAGATATTTTCAAAAATACACTTAAAGATAAGTATTCAATAAACTTTGATCATGATAATAAAAAAAATATTATTATTAATGATAATATTATATGTAAATATACTCAATTATTTATTACAAAAAAAATAACTAAAAATTTATTACTACTTATTTGGAATGATGCTAATATTTATTCTGACGATATATCAAAAATAATATCAAAAGATGTTAGAGATTTCTTTATTAATGAAAAAAAATATTTATTAAATCAAAATAATCAACTGATTTATGATAATGATTTAGATAATTTAATTAATTCAATTATCAAAAATAATAAAAAAATTAATAATACTCATACTATTTGGATTGTTAATAATCATGATAATTATGTTAATAAATTTTATTTAATAACAGAAATTATTAATTTCTAATTTATAAATATGAATGACTGATTTTATTTATATTTATAATACTATTTTATTCGATAAAATTAATTTTATTAAAAATAATTCAAAAATTAAAAAATTTATCCCTCAAACTTGTTTTGAATGTAATCAAATCTTCAATCAAAAATTTGTTTTTAATAAATTTAAATTTACTAGTTATCAATATCATCTTTTAATTTATCATTTTAAAATTAATCCTATACTTTATGAAAATTTATGTAAATTACAAATTGATAATATAAATTATTCTTTTTCTTTACTTCATTCTAATAATATAAATATTATTGATGGAATATACGAAGAAGGAAGTTATAATATATTTATTAATAAAAATAAAAATATTTTTAATACTGATAAATTTAATTTTTCTGAACATTCTGGGTTCGTTCTTTTTAATGATAATGTCGTTGATAAAGTTATTGTTTTAAATAATTATAGAACTGATAAAGATGATCCAACTATTTTCCTACCAAAAAATAGTATTGAAGCATTAAATGTTCATTATATCTTTCATACACATCCTAAAACACCTGACCTATTCTCTAGATTTATTAATGATAATATCTTATACGAGTTTCCTTCTTTAAACGATATTTACCATTTTATTGATCACCATAATAGAGGTATTTTAAATGGCTCACTCGTAATTACTCCTGAAGGTATTTATAATATTAGAAAAAATAATTTTAATAATAAAAAAATTATTATTGATGAAGATATTTTTGATAATCTTATCAACGATGTTTATATCGAATGCTATAAAAAATCTCATGATAAATATCATAAAATTAAATTTAATGAAAATAACTTTTATAAACATATTGCTTCTAATCTAGAATTTATTAAAAAAATTAATTTTATTCTTGAAAAATTTGATATTACTATTGACTATATTTGTAGAGTTAAATCTAAAAAAATTAATCCTAATTATAAACCTAAATGGATTATTCCTAATTTTTATTTACCAATTATCTATTAATTATAAAAATTAATATTATAACAAATATATATAATATGAAAAACAAAGTTTTAGAAAATATAGTGCTAATTATTATATTGTTAATAATTTATACAGTATTTATTTTTGTATTATCTTATCCAACAAAATTTTTTATTGATGATGTAGTTGGTGGAAAAAAAAGATATGATAAATATTCATAATTGATTTTTCTATTATTAAGATAAATATATATATATTAATATATATAAATATTATATCTTTTTTTAGTGGATTTTCAATATCTAGGAAATATGATACAAGTAGAAGTGAAGCTATGGCTACATTTAGTAATTTTATTATTGCTGCTTTATCTTTAGTTTATATACTACGTAATTTTAATCTAAAAGAAAATAAAAAAAAAATTAATATTTGTTATTATATTATTTATTTTATCAATACTAGCATTAGTATTGTATTATATTCAAAAAAATGAAATTATAAAAGAATATGAAGAAGGAGCTGATGATAATCTTATTAAAACATATTTTACATGTTCTATGGCTGGTGCTGCTTTAACTATTATTATGGTAAATATTATTTTTTTTTAACATATATATATTTATATAAATGCCAAAAAATGAAAAGAAATAAAAATTATTTATATATATAATTGTTTTATCTGCAGTAATATCTTTACTTTATATTACCACTGTAACAATATTGTTATCCTTAGATAATAGATCATAGTAATTCTATTATTTTATCTTTACCAATTATTGTAGTATTTAGTTGTATTTTTGGTAATAGTATAGCTTTATTAAGGAAAAAACACATCTTTTTATTCGTAATAAAAAATAATTAATTGAAACACTAATAAAAATATAAAATTTTAATATAGATAAAAATTTTTAATTAATATATATATGTAAAAAAATTTTGTTTATATATACTATATAATAATGGATCAACCAATGCAAAGTGTTTTATCAAGTACAGATAGTCAACCTACAATTAATTATTTTTTATTATTATGTATAGTAGTTGCAGTACTTTTATTATTATGGCTAGCAGGAGTCTTTGAGAAAAAAAAAGAAAATTATCAACCTATGACACAAAATTATGTTTATAATAATAAAAATGGTATAGCTTATAATTTAGAATATGGTGAAATTGAAGAAGAAGCCTTAAATCCAAAAAGTGACGGAGCAGTAATGGGACCAAACAGCGATTATGGTGTGAATGAAAATAGTCCAACTGATGTTTTTGATAGAAGGGGTTTTAAATGGACTGAAAATGCTAAAAATCCACTTGTTGATGAAATTACAGAACAATCAGACAATCAACAATTAAGAAAAAATTTTGAAAGAACTTATATGTTAGATCCTGAAGGTAAAACAGCTCAATATGATATTACTTATAATACTATAAGCCCAAGTTGCTGTCCTGCTCAATATGCTCCACCCTTCCCTCTTACTGATGATAATTGTGATTACGCACAAAAATATGTTGCTAATCAATATAGTGGCATGAATTTTAAAGATGGTTATGGATGCACATGTATGACTAAAGATCAAGCGAAGTTTTTTGGAAATAGAGGAAATAATACTGAATAAATAAATTATAATTCATTTTTTATACTATTAATATATATTATATAATATATATTATGACATCAAATGAAGAATTAAAAGTTATTCTTTCTAAAGTTGAATGGTGTGGTCATTGTAAAGATTTTTTACCAGTTTTTAATGAATCAAAAAATCTTATTAAAAATGATAAAATACTAAAAAATATTAATATAAATTTTGAAGTTTATGATATGGAAAAAGAAAAAGGTTTATTTGAAACAAAATATAAAAATTTAGTCGATAAAGTAGAAGGGTATCCTACAGTTTTTTTAGCAAAAGTAAAAAATGATAAAATATCTCATACTGTAGAAATAGGACATGCACAAAATCCAGATAATTTTATTAAACTAATTGGTGATGCTTATTCTGATGTTTTAAAACAAACAGGAGGCACAACTGAAGATGATATATATAAACAAAAATATCTAAAATATAAAGCTAAATATTTTAAATTAAAAAAACAATATGGTGGGTTTCCGTTCAATCAAAAAATACATAAATTAAAATTTAAAAAAATACATAATTTTATTATTTGTAAAAAAAAACAGGAAGTGGGTTGCGATGATGGTTTAATTAATAGAATAAAAAAAGTTAGTGGAATAACGGCCTGGTCTTTATGTACAGATGATTATTGGTTAGAGTTTTCTGATGATATAATTTTGAGACAATTACAATTTTTTCAACAAGATCTTACTCCTCCTACAACAAATAAAGAAAAGAATATTGCTTATAATAAAGAGTGGCAAAGTAAATTTAATTTACATTCATTATTAGATAAATTTAAAGTTACATTTAGGCAAAATGAAAAAAAAACTGGATTTGACAACTATACGGAACCAATTTATTTTTTTTATAAGGATGAAGATTTTATAAAAGAAATGGAAAAAAATACTGAAGAATACAGAAATACAATTAATAAAGAATTAAATGACGCCAAAAAAAGAATAGTATATAAAACAGATAATACAATAAATAATACTGAAACAGAAATAGATGAAATTAAAGAGAAGATAATAAATTGTTCATATATTGATATTATATCTAAAGTAAAAGATGATTTATGTTTATATAGGGTATATGAGTTTGAAGATGAGATTGCCCCATTTAAAAAATTCCTAGAAAAATTATGTAAAAAATAAAATTTATAATTTATTATAAATATCTTATATGATTAAAAAAATTAATAATATGTTTAAAAATTAATTATTATTTAATTATTAATATTATTATGGATTTTAGATATTTAACTGAAAGTAAAAATGAATTTTTTAATTTATTATGTGAAATTTTAATTCCAAATATATATCATGGATTATGTGAAATGTTAGAATATTCAATTAATATGTACAATATGCTTGAAGAACGAAAAAAACGTGATAAAACTATAAATAATCCAGGAATTATAAATATTTTTAAAATGTGTTTAAGAGATATTTCTACCTTAAATAATTTAGAAATTGAAAATGAATATAAGAAAATTAAACAAAATTCTAAATGTAGTGAATGGTTTGATGAATTAATTAGATGTGCTTTTAAAAGTCATGTATTATTTTTAACATATGATCCAACTATAGAAAATTCTACATACAAGGATAATGAAATTTATAATTCACTATCAATTAAAGATTTTATTCATAGATGTTATGTAGAAAGTAGTGATTATTTTTTAGATAATTGTGAATTATTTATAAAAAAAAGTGATAGAAAAGAAAAAATTTATGATATAATTAGAACTTGTATTAATAATTCTATTAGAAAAACATTACCTTATAATAATATTCTTAAAGAATATATGAGAATAAATTTTACAATAGAAAAGAAAAAAGAAGAATCTACAAAATTATCTGATATTAAACAAATGGTTTATCAAATGATAAATAAAAATAAATATGGTGATAAACCTCTTGTTAATAAATTAGTTCAAGATAGTCCTAGTTCATCAAGTTTTGAAGGTAATCCAAAAGATATAGAAGAATTTATTAATATAGAAGAAAAAAAATTAAAACCATCTAGTATATTAGAAATTCAATTATCATCTAATAATAATGATGATAAAGAAGTTAAATTAATGACAAGTACAGTAGAAGATAGAAATGAAAAAAAAAATCATGAAATAGAAAATGTAATGGCTGGAGGAAATCAATTAGAAAAAATTATAGAAAATAATTCTGAAACAAGTTCAGATGAGAATTTAAAATCAAGTTCAGATGAAAATGTAAAATCAAGTTCAGATGATAGTAGTATCACAGAAAAAGTAAAAGTTATATCAAGTCCGCCAGCATTAAAAATTAATAATGAAGATAAATTAAAAGAATTAATAATAAAATCTGATAGAAAAAATATAGAAATTATTAAAAATAATAGTAGTACTTTATCAGAACAAGAAAAATATTTTGATGTTTTAATAAAATAAAATATTATTAAAAAAAAATAATCAATATATATATATATATATATATAAATGGATTTAGAAAGTAAGCTTATTTTAACATTATTAGTGGTTTTTTGTGTATTATACATAATATTTAATATAGATAGTATTAAAAATGGAGATATATTTAATAGTAATTCACAATACAGAAAACCATTAATTATAGCATTAATCGTAACATTATTATATTATTTGTATGCTACCTGGGATAATAAAGATAATAAAAAATATTCTTATAGTATAGCTAATAATAAATTGGATAAAAATAGTTCTAATAAAATGAGCTGTTCATGTGATAATAGTGAAGACATTCGTTCAGTATTTGTTGGTCCAAGACAACTATTTGGAGTAGATTTTAGATAAAAAATCAAAATATAAAATATAAATTAATTATATAATTAATTTATGTCTGGTGTTAGAGATGTTATGATTGGAGGAGATAAAAAATTACAAATAAAAGAATTTAAATTAGATAGTATGGTTGAAAATCCTGCTATAGTTATGATAGCTAAAAGAGCTTCTGGTAAAAGTTGGGTTTGTAGAGATATTTTAAGAAATTTTAAAGATATACCTGTTGGATTAATTATAGCTCCTACTGAAAAAATGTCAGATCCTCCTTTTTATTCTGATTTTTTTCCGGATAGTTATATTCATTATCAATATAAAAGTGAAATAATAGAACGTATGTTGTTTCGTCAAGATGTAATGATTGAAAAACAAAAAGAAAAGGCAAAAGATGGTAAAATTTTAGATCCTAGAGGATTTATACTTATGGATGATTGTTTAAGTAAAAAAAGTTCATGGATGAAAGATCAACCTATTATGGAATTATTATTTAATGGTAGGCATTATAGATTGATGTATATATTAACTATGCAGTTCCCTTTAGGTATTACACCAGAATTAAGATGTAATTTTGATTATATATTTTTATTAGCTGAAGATTTTTATTCAAATTTAAAAAGATTATTTGATCATTATGCAGGAATGTTTCCAACTTTTGATTCATTTAGAACAGTTTTTAATGTTGTTACGCAAGATTTTGGTTGTATGGTTATTGTAAATAGAGGTGCTAGAAGTAGTTTTACAGATAAAGTTTTTTGGTTTAAGGCATCTAATCAAAATATCGGTATGATAGGTTGTAAGCAATTTATTGAATATCATCATAATAATTATGATGAATTATGGAAAAAAAAGAATAAAAAATTTGATATTATGGATTTATGTGGTAAAAAAGCTGCTAATGATAAAACTTTAATGGTAGAAAAAATTAATGCTAAAAAAACAGATTAAATTATTTATATATATAATTAATTTAATAAATTACAATAAAATAATGAATAATTCAAAAAGATCTGCTTCGATCCTAGAATATATATTAGATCATCGACAAGATATTATTCATAAATTAGAAAATAATAAATATTTTGAACAAAATGATGATGATAATATTACAGAAAATAAAATTACGAATGATATTGAAATATTAATCAAAAATGAAATTCATGAAAAAAGAATTAGTAATAAAAATAATAATTATTATAATATGCTTAAATGGTATTGGATCTATTTATTTTACGGTTTTATAGGAGGCGTTTTTATAAATTCTATCTCTAATACTAACATTCTAAAATATGATATGTTTTTTAATGTACTATTTAGTCCTATAATTTATTATCACTCACCTAAAAATATATTAACAAATATTTCTAAAAAAAAATTTATTAAATTTTATACTATTCCTTTTGTATTTGGACTATTTTTTAGATTTTTAGATTATATTCCTGCTCTTAGTTCTTTCGTTCTTGATCCAAATTATATTGTTTCTACACTTGATTATACACTTGTTGCTGTTATTTTATGCTTTATACTTTTACTTTCTCTTTATTATCTATTTATAAGTTCTAATCCAATACTTAATTCTATACTCCTTATAGCACAGTTTTTAATTACTTTCATTATTTTCTATTTATTCCATAAATCTGGGGGGAATATCCATATTCATCATTACTTTATAGCTTTAATTCTAATGCTCGTTTCTAAAAATTATCATTCATCTATAGTAATTATAATTCATGCTGTATCTTATGGTGTATTTATAGAAGGTATTAGTAAATGGGGATTTGATAGTATTGCTTGGTGAAATATGAGTAAATCTTAATAAATTTAAAAATCTTAATATATAAAAATCAAGAGAATAAATATATGTAAATCCAAAATAAAAATGAAATATAAAATAATTTAAAATTTATATATTAATATAATTTATACAATGACTACACCATTACCTGTTCCTCACGGTGCGCCACCTCAAAATTTTTTTAATAGATGTTTTGCTAATTTACCACCATTTCTTCCAGCTGATGCTGATTTATCATTATTAGCCAATACAATGCTTGATCCAAATGCTAGAGCACCTACACAAGGTTCTAAAGTATCTGCAGGTATGACTTATGTTGGTCAATTCGTAGATCATGATTTAACTTTTGATGAAACTTCACAATTAGGAACTACAGCTGATTTAGGCACTCTTAAAAATACTAGAACTAGTTTTTTTGATTTAGATAATGTTTATGGAGTTAGTAATCAATATTTAAATGCGTCTGGTCTATTTGATTTAGGTAGAAATGCGAACGGTGATGAAGATTTACCAAGAACACCAGCAGGTATTGCTATTATTGCTGATCCTCGTAATGAAGAAAATCAAATTATTGGTGAATTTCA
>Ga0194124_10001535_pt1 | contig 28943 bp, 22 predicted proteins | sample TA2KigCas0mmetaG_FD_148605 | JGI IMG/M metagenome (GOLD analysis project Ga0194124, IMG submission 148605) | Freshwater microbial communities from Lake Tanganyika, Tanzania - TA2015031 Kigoma Deep Cast 0m | ecosystem: Environmental > Aquatic > Freshwater > Lake | place: Tanzania: Lake...
AGAAAAGCAGGAACTGCACGAACAAGTCATCATAGACCTCTTACTATTCATTGTTATTATAATATAATATTTTTTCTTTAAGTTGATTTATAAAAAAATAGGCATTTTAAATCTTCGGCGGTGTAAATTATCAATTTTTTTATAAATTATAGTATTTTTAGTTTAGGAAAATTAATAAGCGATGAATTTGGTGTTAGTTCTGTATCATCATTATCATTTGGAATTATTCGTAGATGTTGTAAGGCCTGTTTAGCAGCTAACTTTTCACCTTTTTGTTTAGAAGAACCAGTTCCATAACCAATAATATTTTTATCCTTATCTCTAACATACATTTTAAAATATTTTTTACCCATTTTATTATTATCGATAATAGTTTCAACGATTCCATAAGTTGGATCACCCCAATTCATTTCATGATAGTATTGTAATAATCTATCTTTATAATTGGAATCACTTTCTAATAGATTAGCTAAATCAACAACATTTTCTATAAGATAAACAATAAAATTATAACATCTTTGATAACTAACGCTTCTATCTCTTGTAATAAGATCAGGAAGATTACCAATATGGTCATAAGAAATTTTACATGAATCTAAATAAAGTGCTGCAATAAATGCTTCAAAAATATCACATTGTATTTTTTCATTTTTTTCTCTAGCCTTAACAACTTCATAATTCCTACTAATTAACACATATTTATTTAAACCAATTTTTCTGGTCATATCAGCCAAAGATGAGCCATTTTCAATTTGAGAACGTAATTTTGTTAAAGATCCTTCTTGTAAATCTGGATATCTAATAAAAAGGTAATCTGAAATAACTTGTCTAATAATTGAATCACCTAAAAATTCTAATCTTTCATAAGAAATTCGTTTTAAAGGTATAGCAAATTGAATGTTTTCATTTGAAATAGGTAGTAACCGATCACCACCTAAAACATTAATACTCATAAATATCATCTTAAAAAATTTTAATTCCCACCAATTCTTATAAATATAAGAAGGATGTGTTAGAGCTATTTCAAATAACTTTATATCATTTGGAGTATAATCTATACCTGTCATTGCTAAAGTATTTCTAATATAATCCTTAGTTATTTCTCTATTATTCTCATTAATGATAAATAAATATAAATCTTCTTTTGTATATTTACTTAAAATAAGCTTATGAAAATCACTCCACTCCATTTTATTATTCATCTATTTATATATTATATTTTCATGTATTTATATATATTTATAATTAATATCAATTTTTATTAAATTTTATATATAAAACTAATCTTTATTTTCATAAGGAGCTACAGCAGCACCGCCCCCTCTTTCCGGAGGAAAGAATGATGGTGCTATACCTAATACAGCAGCATGTTCTGAAGAAATAGGGTCTGGAAGTTCATGAGGTTTTCTTATTCTATTTTTTCTTTTTAAAGGACAGATTTCCATATGTCTAAATAAAGCTCTTCTATTTTCTGGTATTTTACCCATACGTTCATTACCAAATGATTGTAGGCACCAAAAACAATAAATTGTGCCACATCCTCTAGCTGTTACAGTTCCATTAATACGTTTTATATGATCACAACGAGGATCTGCATTACATGCATCAGAACCTAAATGACAACATGTCATAAAATCACAACCTCTTTCTCTTTGAATAATCATATGACAATTAGGACAAGGTCTAATCGCATCCTTAATAGAATGTGATGGACATAAAGTTGGTAACATAGCATCATTCGCAGCACAAGCACCTTCCATATCTTCTTTAGAATCAAATAAAGGATATTCTTGACATATTGGATTAGCTGAACAAAATCTCCATTTTCGTGGACGTCCTTGTCTATCATAATCTCCTGTAACACATTGTTCATGTTGTTCCATTCTAATTAATAATGGACTCCACCATTTACCTATTAATTGTGGAAACATAGTTGGATTAATAAATTTTAGACATTTAAGATCAGGACATCTATGCCGTATTGGTTCCAAAAAATCACCCCTATTATAATCTGGTAAATAATTTTCTTGAAAACATCTTTTACATAAAGAATGACCACATTCTAATTTTACTACTTCTATTTCACCTATACTAGTAATCAAGGATAAACAACAACAACAAATATTAATCTTTATTTGCGAACCAGACCATTCTTCTAAAGGAACTAAACTAGAATGAAATTTTCTTAAAAAAGACGTTATTTCATCTTCATTTAATTGATAGTCTTGCGACTCAAATTTAAAAGTGACTCCTCTATATGTACTTTCTCTAAAATGTGAAGAATCTCTAATTGCTTTAATCATTTCTTTATCATGAACACATCTCATAAGAAATTCTTTTGACAAAAATTCTTCTTTTAATAAATTTTTAAAATGTGGATGAACATTAATTAATTCAATTAATATTTCTTTTGGAATAGGTATCCTTTCATCAATAGTAAGTGATGAATATTTTCCAATAATTTGTCTAATAGTATCTAATCTTGTTTGATGTAATCCTACATCTCTTGGAATACCTCCGAACATAACAGTAGACTCCCTAGCAGGACCATCTTTTCTTTTTTCAGAATTTAAAAATTTTGAAATTTCATTTTCTGTTGCTTGAGGTATTCCAATTGATAAAATATCTTGTAATATATCTTTGTTATACCAACGCCCATACCCACTATCTAAAAATACACACCAGTACATTGATGGTTCATGACGTCCTTTTTGTATAACTTTTACTATAGCAGGTAAGCTTTTCCAAGGACAATGTGACTCATTTATATCAGGAACACCCCAAGTTTTATCATTTAAATGAACAATACAGCCATCCGAAAGTATTCGTAGTGCAGGTCTTTGTGCTACTTTAAAATGAGAAAGACTTTTTCTACCCAAAAAATGTAAATTCATTAATACACAAATATTTTCAAAATATTCTGTTAATTTTATAAATTTTTGTTTATAAAATAAAGGTATTAATAATAGAAATCTATATAATAATTGTGAATTATGAAAAGAAAACCATTTATCATCAATATTAGAAAAATCTTCTGGGTTGGATACATTATAACCAATAATTTGTAAGAATATTTTATCATTTTCAAGTAAATTTATACAAAATTCAACACATAATTTCATAAAATTAACATTAGCAACAACTTTTTCTGAACTATAGGCATGCATTGCTAATTGTGTGCAGCAAAAACTATTTAATGAAATACCACCAAGTGGAACGAAGAAAGATGATAAACTTAAACGGATTATTTCAAAATCACTTTCATCATTTGGACATGTAATAAATAAAGATCCAACAAATTTACTTGGAAAACAAGCTTTTTCTTCAGTTTTTGGAACAAATAATAATTCTGGTATTAAAATATCAAATAATTTAAAAATATCATCTGGATTATCTTTTTGTGCTATAGCGGCCATAATTCTATCTAAATTAATATCATTTACATCCTTACAATATCTAAAATGGAATTTTCCTTTATTTTGTCTTGATTGAAATTCTGCATAATTTACTTCTTGCCTACATATTCTAGATTCATGTGCTAATTGTAGAATTTCAAAAGAACGATATATAGTTGAAAAATAACGTATGACGCCCAAATATGTTTTATCAATTTTGAATTTACTATCTTTCTCTTGAAATTGAGAAACATGTTTAAGAGAAAATTCGCTAGGAGTAAATGTTTCATCTTTAAGTAGTTTAGTTACTGAATGTAACATTTTATAAATATTGCCCTCTTTATTTAATAATCCCCAATTACTTGCAATTGTTTCAATTAATAAATTTACCATTTCATTTAAAAAATTATTTTTTTCTTCTGGAGGAAGATGATTCAATAATTTAATAATACTTTGTGGAGTTAAATCTTTATGTATCATATAACTTCCAAAAGAATAAAATTCTGGTGGTAATAGTCGGTGAGGTTTTTTTCCTTTAGTATAAATTTCCATAGTTATTTCTAATATTTCTCGTGCATATCTTTCTTTTTCAGCAGGTGTCCATACATTATCTGGCGATGCTATTGTTGGTTTTTTTAATAATATAGTTTCAAAAATAATAGCACTAGAAATACTATCGAGAATTAATTTAATATTTTTAATTAAGTTAAATTTATGAGGTTCTTCAATCCACGGTGATAATACTAATGTCACACTTTTTATATTTTGCAATTTTTCAACACATTCTGTTAAAATTAAATCTAATGGTCTTGAGCAATCAATAAAATTTTCATCACATTGAAAAATAAGATTAATAGGAACGTCTTGTGGCAAACTTTCTAATCCATTCTTTACCATAACAGTATCAGTTACAGCATGACAAAATAAACTTTGAGATGTTAAACCTGCACTGTTAATTTTTCTCCATCCATTTTCTGCAGATGGAACTTTATATATCCTAGAACATGTAGGATATGAAGGAGGTGTATCTTCTGGAATTCCACCAAATTTATGAAAAAATACATCCTGTTTTTCTAATAAAGTTCTTATAAATATTAAAACAGGATTTACTTCATCATCATATGTTAGTGTAGTTCTTGTAAAACCCCTTTGTGAATTGCTACAGTCTAAAAAAACAAATGTTTGCGGCATAGTGTTATCCTCTACTATTTTTTGTATAAGTCTAGAACAAACTAGTCTAGGAATTTTAGCAACATCATCATTTACATTAAATACTTCAAATGTTCTTGATGATAATTCTGGTATAACAACTTTAGTTTTACCTTTTTTAAATGCGTCTAAAGATTTAAAATTTTCTCTTATAAAATTAAAAAATTCACTTCCTATTCTATCAATTTGTAAAAAATCTTCTACTTGTGGAGAAAAAGGTCTTAAAAAGTTTATTGCTTGCATTCCAAATGTCCCAAACGCATTATCAACAATATTTTCTTTAAGTTCTAATTCAAAAGGTTTCGTTAATTTTTCTGTAAAAAATTTGAATAATCTATTACCAAAATTACATACCAATTGAAATGGTAATGAATCAGCTATTTGATCATTTACAATAGAATTTAAAAATTCTGATTCTGCGACTATAAAACAACCAAATTCCCTTTGTATTTCTAATGGTTCATTCTGAAGAACTGATTTTCCAATTAAAATACAAGGATCCACAAATCTTGTCGGCATTCTTCTTACTAATAATAGTCCCAACTCTATTCCTATAGTTGGTAAAATAACTGTTTCTACATCTTTATCATCATCAAGATTTAATAAAATATCTTTTATTTCAGCTTCTAAGTGCTGTGTAAAATTTAAAAATTCTGTCTCAATTATTTGTTGTTGATCGTTTAATAAAATAAATAAGTCCCTTAATTCTTTTCTTAAATCTAAAGCTTTTAGATTTCCATCATCGTCTAATGAATTTAATATTATATTTATTATATTAGTAATATAAGAACCTAATGAATTTAATTTTTCTTCGTCTTCTATAATATTTTTTTTTAAAGTTAATGCTAAATATCTACCAAATAATATAAGAATTCTAAATTCTCCATAAATTGATTCAAATATTTTTTTTAATTTTTTTATTTTAATTTTTCTTAGCTCTGGAGATAAATTTTTAAAACGTCCTCCACCTTCTAAATTTATTTTTTTTTTATATTTATAAATTTTTTCTAATAATTTAATATCACCGGTTAATTTATAATTTTGTTTATAACTATTAATTTTATATTGATAGATATTTTTTTTTTCTAAATTCATATTTTATTTATATTATATAAAATAAAATATAAAAAAAATTATAATATAATATTATATAGTATGGATTTTCAATTATATAGTAATGAAAATGATGTTATTAATTTAAATAAATTTGATATAAATTACGAAGAATATTTAAAAAGAATTAATTTTTATGATTTACGATATATACAATACAAAGTATTATCTGAATTTAATATAAAAGGTGGTGATTTAAAAAAATTATTTGAAGATAAATTTAAAATTTTTAAAGATAACATAAGTAAATCAATAAATTTAAAAGAATTAGTATATTTTTATGAAAAAATATTAAGTTTATATAATATAATTATGAATCAAAATGATAATTTTTATAATTATGATAGTAAAAAACCTACAGATAATTATTTTACATATAAAAAATTACTAATTTTTATATCATATAATATTATAAAGAATAAAAAAGATTTAAAATTAAAAGATCATAATGAAACTTTAATCCAAATTATAAATAAATATTTAATGTATAAAAAAGATAATGAAAAAGGGCACTATATTATATATCATAATTTATTAAAAAATTTTAATATTAATATATATTGTTTTACAGCAATTGATTTTTGTTTTGAAAATAATATAAATAATATAGAAGCACTTGAAAATTATGAATTAATAGAAATTAAAATAAATGAAAATATTAGATTATTACTTAAAAAAATTCCAAAAGATTTATTAATTAAATCCAAAGGAAAAACACAAACTTATGAAAAAACATTCGAAATTGATAATTATCCAAAAAAATATGTAGGTAATAATTATACAAATCAAACTATTATTTAGATATTTTTCATTTTTTCTGTATATATTCAATATATTTTTTTTGTAAAAAATATATTATAATTTAAAATTAATTAAAAAAATATTTATTAAACGTCAGTTCCAAATCCTGGAGGGGGATCCCACTGACCTACACCTGTTACTTTGTTCATATAATAAATGCGACCCTCATTCCCTACCCTTAGTTGTTGCCATTGATCCTTAGCCGAAACTTGCGCACTGGCGGCAGGGCGTGCCGCTGCTGCACCACCTCCCGCCGCCATAGGAAGAGGAGCTCCTATTGGGAAAGAAGGTGGAATACCTAATTCAGCTGCTTGTTTTACTGATTCAGGATCAGGAGGTTCGTGTGGTTTTCTTTGTAATGCTCGTAATTCAGCTACAGGTTTTGGCTTCCCTTCACGTCTAGCTTGCTCCTCTAATTCAATTGCTGCTGCTGCTCTCCAACATCTTTTCCATGGCCCTGTACGTGAATTAGCACGATTACCTCCCCATATATGATCATACGCTCTATCTCTATTAAAAGGATTTTTACCTTGATCTCTCAAACCGAATGATTGTAAGCACCAAAAACAATAAATAGTTCCACAACCTTGTGCAATAATTCGTCCCTGGTGATTAAGTCTTGAATGAGAACATCCTTCACCGCAGCTATTAGATCCGTGAGGGCAACAAGTCATTTTATCACAACCTTGTATCCTTTCACCAGGCATATTACATGCTGGACAAAATCTAAGTTCTGTTGTATTCTCATCATGTTTAGGACAATAGGAAGGAAGTATTTGCTCTTCATTAGCATCAGCAGCAATACATGCAACTCCAAGCTTTGCATTAAATAAAGGTTGATAAGTACAACCTTTATGAGCACAAAATCTCCATCTTGTAGAATTTCCAGATGCATCTGTTGCACTAGTTACACATTTATTTTCTCTTTCCATTCGTTCTAATAACGGAGCCCACCATTGACCAGCTAATTTAGCATGTAAAGAGGGGACTATAAAAGAATCTGGCAGCTGCATCGTTTTACAAGTTGCGCATAGATGCTGTGCTTTACTTATAAAAGAACCAGGCTTATAATCAGGAATAAGTCCCCTATCAAAACACTCCTCACATATTAAATGACCACATCGTAATCTAGTGCTTGTTATTTCACCTATACTACTAATTAAAGAAAAACACATAGTGCATGTGTTAATTTTTAATCTCGAACCAGACCATTCCTCAAAAGGAATTAATTTAGAATGAAATTTTACTAAAAAAGACATAATTTCAGTTCTATCAAGAACATGTCTTTTAGAATTAGCCATAAATGTTATACTATCAATATCAGGTTCTCTAGGTAAAGATGCTGTTCTAACAACTTCCATCATTTCCGCATCATGAATAGCTTCCATAATTATGGTTCTGCTAAGATTACCTGATAAAATAGCCTTAACCCTAGGTGGAAAACAAATTAATTCTAATAATGTTTCTTTTGGAATTGAAACTTCTGATCTTACTTCAATTACTCCTATTTTACCATCAACACGCTCACATATTTCTCTTACAACTTGTAATCTTTTTTCATGTAAGGGGACATCTCTTGGAACTCCTCCCGCACCAACCCAACGTCTGATTTCAGGACCATCTTTTTCTCTTTCAGAAGATAAATAGGCGTATAATGCTTTATCTATTTCAACACTTGGTCTTGAAAAACTTAAAACATCAGTTAAATTGCTTTGACGAATAGAATGAGTATCACCAGTTCCTAATGGTTTATCATAATATTCACAAAACCACCAAGCATGTCCATCTCTATCTGGTCTTTTTTCTATTAATTTTACTACAGCAGGCAAACTTTTCCAAGGACAGTCAGATTGATTAATATCTTCAGCTGAATGATGATTCCACGTTGCATCATCTACATGTACTACACATCCAGGTCTTAGGGTACTATCACCTCTTCTATTTTGTTTTTTAAGTGTGATTAATACCTTATTATGAGATAGATTTCTGTAAAATAATGAGTGTAAAAGCATAAATTTAGAAATTTTTTCAAAGTGTTTTGTAATATGAGAATATTTTTCTTTAAATTCGGTTGGTATTAGTAAAAGAAATCTATATAATAATCTTGCATTATCAAAAATAAATAACTTATCATCAATATTTGAAAAATCTTGTGGTTTTTCCACATCATAACCAGTAACTTGTTTAAAAAATCTATCCTCTTTAAGTAAATTTAAACAATATGAAATACATATTCTCATAAAGTTTGGATTTCCTAAAACATTATCTGAACTAAATGTATACATTGCTAATTGTGCGGTTGTAAAAGCACTTAAAGTTCCACCTCCAAAAGGTACAAAAAAAGAGGATAAACAAATGGAAGAAAGTGTAGGATCTCTTTCAACATCTGGACATACAATAGACATAGAATGTGCAAAAGTTCTTGGAGCAAATACTTGTGGAGTTTCTTGATTGGGTACAAATAGTATTTCTGGTATTAGTATTTGTAATAAATTAAAAAGATCAGCGCTAACTCCCTGAGAGGAAACTATTGCTCTAATTCTTTCTAAAGATATTGAGGTGACTTCTGAGCAGTTTTTAAAGAAAAATTTTCCAATACAATTTTTTGATAGTTTAAATTCTGTAAATTTTATTTCTTGTCTAGACACTTTAGATTCAGCTATTAATTTAGTAAGTTCTTGAGAAGGCGCCTGAACTGTTCTCATTGATATCCAATTAAAATATGCTTTAGAAATTTTAAAAGTTCTATCTGCTTCAGCAAAAGCAACAACACCTGCCCGGAGTACAACCTCATTCGGTGTGAAAGTTTCATTTTGTAATAATCGTGCTACTGCATGTAAAGTTTGATAAATATTTCCATCAATATTTAATAATTCTGGATTTGTAGCAATTGTTTCTATTAATAAATTTATCATTTGATTTATAAAATTAGTTTTGAGAGTTGGATCTAAATGATCTAGTAACTTTACAACATTATGTGGAGTTAAATCTTTATGAACCATAAAATCTTTAAATGAATAAAAAAATGGTGGTAATAATACACATGGCTTTCTCTTACCTTCATCATAAACTTTTAAAGTTTCCTTTAAATAAACATCCTTAAAATGAGCTCTTTGTTGAGGAGTCATAGTTATAGCGTATAATTGTTCTCCCCGAAAAGGAGAAGAAACTGGTTTTGGTAATAATACACTTACAAATTCTATTGAACTAGCAATACTATTTACGACTAATCTAATTGCTCTAGTTAAGTATTCTTGATCTCTTGGTAAAGTCCAAGGAGAAAATACTAATGATACTCTTTTTATATTTTGCAATTTTTCTACACATTCTGTTAAAATTGAATCTAAAGGTCTTGAACCAGATGTAAAATTACCATCACATTGAAAAACAAGATTAATAGGAACGTTTTGTGGCAAACTTTCTAATCCATTCTTTACCATAACAGTATCAGTAACACCATGACTAAATAAACTTTCTGATGTTAAACCAACATCACTTAATTTTTTCCACCCATTTTCTGTGACATCAACTCTATTACCTCTATCACATAACTGATATCCTGGAGGGGTATCTCGTGGAATTCCTCCAAATTTGTGAAAAAATACATCCTCTTTTTGGCATAAGGTTCTTACAAATACTAAAACAGGATTTAAATCATCATCATAATTTCTTTCATGCACTTCACCTCTAATATGCGTATCACCTTTTTGAGATCCACTTGAGTCTAGAAATACATATGTCACAGGCATAGTACCTTCTTCTACTATTTGTTGTATAAGTGTTGAGCATAATTGTTTAGGCACTCTAACAGCATCTTCATTTACATTAAATAATTCAAGCTTTCTTTTTGGTAATGTAGGTATTAGTAACTTGGCTGTAGATTTTTTAAATGCACTTAAAGATGGGAAAATTTTTGATTCTACTAATTGAAAAAAATCAGTTCCTATTCTATCAATTTGTAAAAGAACTTCTACTTGTGGTGCTAAACCTTTAAAAAAGTCTAATGCTTGTATTCCAAATGATCCACATGCGGTATCCATCATGCTATCTCTAATTTCTAATTCAAATCTTGGCTGAAATGTTTCAGTAAAAAATCTAAATAATCTATTACCGAACGCACATATTGTTTGAGATGGTATTGATTCCATAGCTTCATCAGATACAATAGTATTTAAAAAGTCAGATGCTTCCATTATTAATACACCAAATTGTTTTTGTATTTCTACATCAGCACCATGGAGAACAGATCTTCCAATTAAAATACAAGGATCTATGAGTCTTACAGGCATTCTTTTTGTAAATAAACTTCCTAATTCTATTCCAACTGCAGGCATAATAACTTCTTCTACTTTTGTTTCATTTGCCTTAAAATCTATACTTGCTAAAGCATCTATAATTTCAGCTTTTATATCTGTAGTAAATAAAGTTAATTCATGTTGTGTTGGTTCTTCGTCATTATTTAATAATTTTAATAATTCACTTAAGCATTGATCTAATGGCATTTTGACAAAAACAGAAAATTCACCACCTAAAGAATTTTGTCCATCTTTTTCATCTAAAATTTTTAGAATAATTAATCTAACTAATTCTCCTAATGTTTTTAATTTTTCCTCGTTTTCTATAATATTTTTTTTTATAGTCAGAGCTAAATAATTTCCAAATATTGTACAATTGTCATCCCCACTAATATTTCTTTTAAATATTGTCCTAATTATTTGAATAATAGAGTTTATTTCATCAGGAGTTAATTTTCTATTAGCATGACGACCACCTCCCTCATTATTATTTAATTTTTTTTTATATTTTTCCATTTTTTCTAATAATTTTATATTACCTGTTAAATTATAATCTATATTGTAATCATTTATTTTTTTTTGATAAATTTTTTTTTTTTTGTCATCCATGTGAATATATATATTTATATAATAGATTTATATAATATATTTTTAATTATTTATAAACAAAAATATAATTTATATATATAATATATAATATGAATTATCAAAATACTGAATCACAATTTGATTATAATATATTAAATTTAGATACCTCTGATTTTCAAAAGTATATAGATAAAATTAATTTATATGATTTACAATTTATGTCAAGCATAATACTCGAACAATTAAAAGATAAAAAAACTGATGAATTATTCATATTAAAATTTAAAAAAATTTTAAATGATATTAATAAATCAGATTTTAATGATTTATCTACTTTATTTATAAAAATTGGGGCAGTATATGATAATTATATAAAATATAATTGCTATTTTTATAATTATGAAAGTGATAAACCTACCGAAAATTTTTATACCTATAAAAAATTATTAATATTTATATCAGCTAAAATAATAGAAAAAAAAAAAAATTTAAAGTTAAAAAATCATAAAGAAAACTTACTGGAAATTATTAATAAATATTTAAAATATAGAAAAAAAAATGAAGGAGGTAATTATATTTTATATAATTGTTTATTAAATAATATAATTATAAATTTTAGAATTGATACTTATTGTTTAACAGCAATAGATTTTTGTATAGAAAATAATATAGATAACATAGAAAAACTTTATAATTATAATTTTATAAATGATACTATAAATAAAAATATTAAAACTATAAATGGAAATTATTATTATGATTCAACATCTACTTCTAAATATGAAACAGTAAATATATTAGAATCTTTTTCAAAAGAAAAACCAGAAATAATTACTAACGATTCTCTAAATCAACAACCAAAGTATTTAATATACTAAAAACACTATTCTTCAACCTCAACTAATAATTCATTCTTTTCTAATTCATCTAATAAATTAGTATTTCTATTTTCTTCTGTAAGTTTTAAATATTTTGGATTATTTATTTGATTACCAGAAGAATTATAAAATAAATATTTTCCTAGTGTTCTATTTAATTGTGGTTCATATTTAAATATAAACGGCTTACCTAATTTCTTTCTAACTTCTATAAGTAATCTTCTTTGTCTTTCTGGGAGAATACATTCACCCATACATTCAATAACAAAACCTTGAAATAGTGTATCATCGTATATAGTTTTATTAAACTTTTCTAAATAATGATTTCTAAAAATAATTATATTATGTATATATTTATATATAATATTATTCCATTCGTCTTCATCATCTATTCTTACCTTAACTAGTGTTATAAGAGCATGTAGAATATTGTAGTCAAAACTACAAATATTTATTTCTTTATTAATAATTTCTATTTCATTATTGTATTTAAATTTAATCAAATTAAACTTTTTAAACGGAATAGACCTCTTATTATTTTCATATAAATATAATATTGGTATATGTTCTACACCACAATTATAATAAAATATAGTACTATTACCATAAAATTGAAAAAATGGATGATATTCAACATAAGATATTTTATTCATAAAAATATTTGAATTTAATTTTATATAATTTAATATTTTTAATCCATCTTCTACATAATTAGTAGAATATACTTCTTGATAAGGTAATTTTAAATAATCATATGAAGAGTCAAAATCTCTATATTCTGATAAATACAAATAATAATTATATGCATATAATCCGGTAAATACTATAGATTCATAATTTACTATTTCATTAAATAACAAATAAATTATTTTATAAATATTTTTATCTCTATATGGCTCTAACTTTATCTCATCTTTTGTATTTGGTAAAGGATAATATTTTTGTAATAACATATATCTTTCAAAATGTTTTTCTAATCGCCAAAAACTACCTAATGGATCAGTAAACATTTTGTAATAATCTATCATTAAAAAATATGGATGCACTAATAATAAATTATCAATAAACATAAATCTAAGTTTTTTATAAATATTATTTGGCATATAAGTTATATCACAATATAATTGATAATTAACATATACTGAATAAGTTTCTTTATGTTGTGCTTCCTGACCTAATACAGGTTTAAATCCAGCTGCATGAATTTTATCACACAGTTCTTTTAAATCAATAATTGGCTCTGGTGAATAAAAATCTATATCATAAATATCATTTTCCTCATAAATTAATTCTGATTTGTTTTTTTCTTGTAATAGTAGATGAAGAGCATAACCACCGTAAATTTTTCTTTTTTTATCAATAATAAATTTTTTTATAATATCAGATACTGTATTTATTTCATTAATTTTTGGTTCAAGTTCTAATAATTTTTTTGATTTAATTTTTTTTATTAAAGTTGGATAATTCTGGAAAAAGTTAGTATTTATTGATGATATAAGTTCTAAGGACATTTATATTTATATATAATCTTATATTTAAATATAATCATATTTATAAATAATCAATTTTATTTATAAATTGTTTAATAAAATTGAAAAAAAATGATTAAGATTATAGTTATATATATAATTATATGTTAAAGATAAATACAGTTTCACCTTTTCATCATTCACAATATGAATTCATAACAGAAAATAGTATAGATATTAAAGATGAATATATTCAAAATGCTGAAAAAGTGTTAAATAGAGCTGAAAATCAAATAAAAATAAATAAAATTTTATTAGATATAGATAAATCTATTAAAATAGAATTAAGTATATTTGAATTTACATTAATTTATTGTCTTAATAATAATTTAAGTGATAATTTTATTAAGGCTGTTTATGAAGATAAATTAAATACCATAATTGCTAATTTGACAGATACTAAAAATATAAATAATAAAACCTTAAAAAAAGATTTATTATCTAATAAAATAAATCCAGCTTATGTTGCTTTTATGTCACCGGCACAATTACATCCTCAAAAATGGTTATACTGGGTTAAGAAAAAAGAATATAAAGAAATTAGAGAAAATAGTATTGTGTATTCAGATGCTTATAAATGTTTCAAGTGTGGTGAAAGAAAAACTAAAATCACACAGGCACAAACAAGAAGTGCTGATGAACCAATGACAACATTTGTGACATGTCTTGTTTGTCATAATACATTTAAGTTTGGATAAATAATCCTCCAATAAAAAATAATAGTATTTTTATATATTATATACTATGGAACCTAATACGAATCAAAAATATAAAATGGGTTGGAAATTTAATAATATAGAAGAAAATGATAATTTAGGAATTTCAAATGAAGATAAAGAGGAACCTGATGAAGAATTAAAATATGATATTTATGATAAAAATGGAGTTTTTTTTCCAGAAATAGTAGATCAAGGAAATATTGAATCATGTGTTCCAACCTGTATATCAACTGTGTATTATTATTTAACTATGAAACAATCAAATCATCTAAATTTTAGAATATCAAGATTATATTTATATTATCAATTTAGGAGACTATACGATGATGTTAAATTAGATGAAGGTTCAACTATTAGAGATTGTATAAATATATTATACAAAGATGGTGTTGTTCCTGAATTTTTATATCCATATGTTGAAAGTAAAATTTTTAATAATCCTTCAGAATTTTTAGAAAAATATTCAAGATTTTGTAAATGTTTAGGTTTTGAAAATATAAGTAGAAAAGTTATAAAACAATACTTATTATTAGATAATCCTGTATTGTGTGGTATTAAATTATTTGATAGTGTGTATTCAGATGAAGTTAAAAATTCAGGCATAATAAATTATAGCGAAGAATATGATAAAATACTTGGCGGACATTGTATAATTCTAGTTGGTTTTGATGATAGCAAGAAATATTATAAGTTTATAAATTCTTGGGGTTCTACTTGGGGTGATAAAGGCTTTGGATATTTACCTTATGATTATATAAAAAATATTAGATTATCTAATGAATTTTATATTATAAAAAATATTTCTAATCCTAGTATAGTCTTAGAAGAAACAGATAGCATACTAGATAAATTAAAAAATAAATTAAAAAATATATTTAACTAATCAACCTCTGAAACATAAATTTTATTAACAATTTTTTCTTCGTTTGTTTTTAATTTTATATTTTTATTTTTACTTTCTTTTAATTCATTTAGATGAATTAATTCTTGCTTTTTCTTCCAAAATATTTTAATATATTCTTTTTGTAATGGATTAATATAACCTTTGTGATTAATACTTTTAAGTTTTGCCATAAAATCAAATGTTCTTGATGAAAAATTTGGATAGATTGTTCTAAAAGCATCATCAAATGTAAAGGCATAAGTATGTGGAACAACCATAAAACAATCATTATCAGCGCCATTAAAATATTTAGATGGTTTAAAAAGTTCACTACCTAATAATTTATAACCAAAAACATTTGTTATGCTTTGTTTATTTTTAATATTAATATTATACATTTTATTCCAAACATTTTCTTCTTTATCCATTTTTAAACTATTGTAATAAATCATATGAATTTTTTCATTATCGTTTAGAATTATTCCAAATCCTCTAGATCTATATTTATTAATAATTTCAATTGGATCTCTAATAGAAGCAAAATAATTATAGTCAGTAGATAATTGAAGCATCATTGAACTGATATAACTTGGTAAGCATTTAACAGTAGTGCCATTCCAATATGCTCTAACAAAACCCATATGAAATTTTGACACTACTGAAAAGAAGTTATCTTTTTTGATTTTAAAAACCTCAAATTGTCTGTTAATCTTAGGTGAATAGATTTTAAATCTAATACTCTCTGCTAATTTACAAACAAGTGTATTATTTTCTAAACCAATGTCTTTACCATAAAAATACTTTTCATAGTCTTGTTTTTCAAAATCATCATCTTCCGTTTCATAATCTAATGTATATAATCTAAATTCTTCTAGTTTAATATTTGTAAGATAACTATCAAAAACAATATTACCCTTTTTATCAGCGTTATCTATATTTTGTTGCTGTTTCCATGGAACATAATATTTAGTGTAAAAATATTCTTTTAGTCTATCTTCACTGAATAGTTTTTTAACATCTTCTATAGTTTCAACTGGAATCAATTTATCCTTTTTCTTATTAAGAAATTCTTTAATATTATCAAGTTCATATGTTAAAAAATCATCACTCATAATAATGCTTGCTGTATGAACATTATCACAACTAACTTTAATTTTATGTTCTTCATTTAAATCATTAATTAATTTAATAACACTATCAAAGAATTTATAAATAGATTTTTCATTAGATATTAAATCAATATCAGAATTATTGTAATAATGATAAAAGTAATTTGCTATATCAACATCAGTTTGTTCTTTGGGATTTGGTATAAACATATCCATTAGTGGATTGTGTTTCATACCACAAGCAGTCATAGCACTACCTGAAATAACGTAATGATTCCAATCAATTTTATCTAATATACCACTATTATTCACTCCATTAACAAAAATATTTAATCTTCTTCTAAATGTTGCTGAATCACATACCCCATAATATTTTTTAAATTCATTAACGCCTTTATTTTCATCCTTAATCATTGGCATTGATAAACAATTATTAGTCATATTTAGACATTTTTCATTGATTAATATACAGGCATATGGATTTTGATTAATATCATCAAATGAAAAAGGAAATACAGGTAGTAAATTAGCTGTGTCTATATCAAATACAATAGAATCATTTTCTTTTATATTAGTCTTCTTTAAACCTTCTTCAATTCTAAATGTAATCCAAGCATAACTAATAATATATTTAAATATTCCGCTATATTCATCAAAAATATTTTTAGATAGTGTAAGTAGTTCTCTATTATTAAGAATTAAATGACAGTGCATTCTAGAACAAATCATATTACAAAGGAAAGTATATTTTAAATATTCAGTAGGAATTTTTTTATATAATTCCACAATTTCTTGATTTGTATGTTTAGAAATATTACCAAAATAGTAGTTATTACTAACTGCTTTTGATAAATCAACATATTCATTTTTACTTCCATAAATTTCACGTATATAATCTAATTCTTCATTTTTAACATTCTTTAATTTTTCTACAATTTCACTGCCACCTGATTCTGTATCAACTAAATCTATTTTTCTTTGTATAAGATTAAAATTGAATTTCCTTTCTAAAAATTTATTTGTTAGATTAATCTTACAATTGTAAATATCTTCCCAATAAATATTTTGGTTTTCTAGTAATTCATTTAATTTATGAGATAATTTGTAATATTTAGTATTTACTAAATTATATCTAATTATTGATAAATATTCAGAATACTGTTCTATATTATCTACCTCATTTTCAAATGTACTCAGATATAATTCAAGTTGTCTGATTGTTAATTCAGGCATTGCTATAAATTCTATTTTTTCATCATCTGTATCAAGAATCGTATTTAATATCTCTTCCATTTTTCTTTTATTAGTTTCATATTTAAATTGTTTATGTATGTCGTTGAATAACAAACGACGAAATAAATTAGCTTCTATTTTTTTTAAATTATAACCTCTATCATTTTCACTACAAGAATAAAGGATAAAAGTCATATCTAAATATATATATATAACTATAATTATTTATTAATATAATCAATTTTTTATAAAAAATATATAAATTAATTATAAAAAAATATATAAATTAATTATATATTATCATGACTGATTATAATGTTAATGATTATAATGTTAATCTTTGGTTACCTGTATCATCGTCAGTTTCTATGGTCGCTAACATATATGTGTTAATTAAGCTTAGTCAACAAATAACTCCTGAGACTATGGAAGCATCAGCAGCGAAAATGTCTAGGGCTACAATAATAGGAGTATGTATTTTACTATCCTTAATGTTAGCAGTAATAATATTTTTTTTAACAACATTAGGAATGAAAATAACTGGGTTGGCTTATATTGTTCCTGCTGCATGTATAGCAATTGTTAGTATTTTTATAGCTATTGGAACTTTTTGGGCTATGAAGAAACCGAAGACGCCTTAAGATACCTCTGTGTTATAAATTATATTATCATAAATATAGTAAAAGAAAATCAAATAAAAATATATAAATGTATTTATATGAAAATAAGATTTAATGATTTTTACGATTATTCAATATATAGCATAAATTTAATTTCAGTAATTATATGGGTAAGTTTAGATGCAGGTCATCAAAAAGATAGTTCAAAACCAGAGGGAAAATCTCTAGATTGGTATATGATTTTAATTTTAATATCATTAATAGGTCTGGTAATAGGGTTTATGATTTCAGAAAATTTTATAAAACCTGAAATTATGCCTACTTTTAATATTTTATTTTTAATTGCTTCAATTGGAACACTTTTATCAATAATTATAAGATATTTTTTTAGAAAAGATAAAAATTCCCTAGAAAAAAAAAATTAGATATTTATTATAAAAAAAATTTAAATATTATATAAAAATAATTATAAAATATATTTATTAAGATTTGATTAAATAAATTTATTAATTTATTTATTTATATATCATATAATTATATATAAATGAGTAGTTCAGGAAATAATTGGGTTTTTGGAACTGGTGTAACTTTAAGTGTTATAGGAGCGATATTCTGTGTGTATAAATTAAGAGATTCTGAATCAATTACTGATATTACTTATAAAGGAAAAAAAAAAGATTTTCTCATCTTATTTTTGTTTATATTTTTAATATTAGCAATAGGATATATTATTATAAATTTAGCAGCTATTCGTCCAGATACAAAATCAGAGGCTTTTCATACAGCTATTGATTGTTTTTATTTAAGTGTTGTGATAATTTTAGGAGCTGTTTTTGGCTTTTCATTTTATAAATTAAATCCTTGTCCTAAGATCGAAAGCACAGGGTTTGGAACCACTCTTACATCTTCAAATGTATAAAAAAATATCAGTAATAATTTTTTTATTATATTATTATATATATTTATAGAGATGAATTTTAAGGTAAGATTACCTAATAATCAAAAGACTTGGGCCACATTTATTTTAAGTATATTATCAATTATAATAGGGGTGAGTACAGGTGGCAATCAAAAAGATACTTCTGCATATATGACTGGTAATGTTTCGACTGATTGGTGGATGGTTCTTTTATTACTATTATCTATTGCCAATTTTGTATTTTTTTTATTTGGAAAAAGTATTATTGATAAAAGTTGGGAAGGTTGGAATTGGGATGAATTATATTTTTGGGCATCTATTGTAATAATTGTCCTTATGATTTTAAGGGTTATATTTAGAAAAGATAAAAATTCACGCACATTTGAACAAAGTGGAAACTATAAAACTTTCTAATAAATTTTATTACAAATAAACATAAAAATAGGATACAGTTAAATATTATTTGGATATTTTTTTATAATATATATATATAATGATAAATAAGAATTTATTAGAAAATTTTATTACAGATAAAGAAGAATATGAAACCAATATAATAAATAAAAATTATAATTTTGTAACTACTTTTATTTTAGGACTTTCTATTATATTTATAACAGTATCATGTGGATCTGAATCTAAAATAAAAAAAAAATGGTGTATTTTGGCATTATTATTTTCAATTACAGTTTTAATTTTAAACTTTACTATAAAAAATGATTTGATTAAAAATTATAGTAATAATGAACCTATTATTTTCAATATTACATTTCTTGTTGTTAGTATAATATGTTTATTTATAGGTATATATTTAATTTCTCAACCAAAAAGTTAATTGATATATACAAAAAAAATAAAAATTTATACTTTTTACTCTAATTCTTCATATTTATACGTTGTAACACTATCAGCTGCTCCTTCTTTCATTTCAGATAAATAATTGTCTTTAATTGCATCTTTTAAAGCATTTTCCAGATTTTCTCTTGTAAATTTAAAAGGAACAACAGATGATAATTTTTCACTTACAAAATCAATTGTAAATGGATCATTTCGTTTTGCATAATTTATGAGATTACATAATAAAATAACAGATCTATCATGCATAAATTCTCTTTCAGTTGTTTTGGCAGAATCTTCATCATCTTCTTTCTTAATTAAACTAAAAATAGAAATTTTGGTTTTATCATAAGTAAATTCTTTATTAAAGACAAATTTATTTTCGGAATTTCTCTTAATAATTTTAATTTTTAATAAACTATTAAAAGACTCATTTAAAAACGAAAGTTTTATATTTAGAGTTGTAGAAATTTCTTTTGCGAAAATACCTTCATTATTATTTATAATAATATCTAAAACAACATATTGAATAAGAGCTAAATGAATGTAATAATCTTTTGATAAACAAGTTATTTTTGTTATAAGATTAGATTTAATAAAATCTACTTCAAAATCTCTATCTGGATATCTTGCCAAATAGAATGATTTATACATATCAATATAAGGTTGAAGATTATCAGATATATATGGTGATGTCAATAAATTATTTGGAGCAAAATTATATTTTAGAATTTGGAAAGTAGAAATATCTCTTTTATAAAGACCTAAATTAGCATTTTTATATTTTTCTGAACTTCCAACAATTTTAATTTTGTAGTAAGAATAATTATTATTATAACTATCTTCAACATCATAAAGATAAGATCTAATACGAAGTATAATTTCATTAACATATCTATTTATATTAGTTTTATCTTTTAATGATATTAAGAAAATGAAATATTTAATTAATTTAATATCATTTCTAAGTTCTTTAATAGGGAAAGTTATTATAGGACCCTTATAATTTATATATCTTGATTTAACATATTTATAATATTCTTCAAATAATAAATAAGCATTAGATTTCATATTATCAATAATAAATTTAATATCATATTTATGAATTAGTTCAGTAAAATTTTGATTTTTATTATCCTGTATATCAGTATCTTTAATATCAATAATATTTTCTTTAATAAAATTTATTAATTTTTTAATTAATTCAATATCATCAAATTTATCGTTAATTAATTTTTTGTAAAAATCAATATTAATATCATTATAAGAGATTTTACTAATGATTTTAGTTAATTTAACAAAATTATCAATAGTTATTTTATCCATTTCAATTATCAAATATTCATAAATATTACAATTAATAACACCAAAAAGTAATGAATAATAGTATTTTTTGACATAATTATAATTTTCTTTTATATCTAAATTATAGTCCATCATATTAATCAAATTATCTATGGAAATATTTTTAAGTTTATCACGAAATTTATTATCTTCATAAAAATAAAGTTTTCCAATAATATAATTAATATCTGCTTTTTCAATAAAAATTTTTTCACACATTTTACTAAAATTTTCATCAATTCTTTTTTTAATAATATTTTTTACACTTTCTGGATCTTTTTCATATTGTTTATATAATATTTGATATTCTATTAAAGGATCTAATTGTATTTTATCGTCCATTTCTTTAAATAATTTAACTAATAAATCAGTTTTTAAATTAAGATAAGAATCAACTAGATTCATGATAAATATATATATAATTATATACTTATAATATCATAATCAATTTTTATATAAAAAGTTGATTATATAATAAATATATTAATAATAAATAAATGTTTTGGTTTATTAATAATAATAATAACGATTACGAATTCTTTCAAATTTTTACTAATTATAATAAATATAAATGTAGTTCAACTTGTTATGAATTAGAAACTAATAATAAAAATATTATAGATTTATCAAAATATGAAAAAAAATCAATAAACTGTGATATATTTATAAAAGGTTCAATAATTCAATATATAAATAATGATGATCAAAATAATTATACTTTTTTATTTCAAGAAGAATTTATAAAAGAAACTGATAGTGAAATTAATTTACCAATGTTATGTTTTAAATATAAAATAACAGATAAATATAAATTACCAACGCTTAATAAAAAAAATTATGATTTTTATTATGAAAAAATACAATTTAATATTTATCAAGTTTCCAAGGAAACATTAATTATAGAACAAATATTTAATAATAAAAATAAATTTATTTTTATTACAAAAAATATTTTAGAAGTAAAAAAAATTATATTGTAAAAATATAATTATGGAATTAAATATTTTTTTGATAACATAAAAATAATAGTTAGAATTAAACCATAAACAATTACACCTTTTACCCCAACTTTACCTTCATCATCTGGATTTAAACAAGTAAAATAATTAGCAAAAAAATCCTTAATCATATCTTGTGATAAAATAAAATAAATTGAAAATAATAAAATAAAATCCTTAATACCAAAACAATCATCAAAAATATATGATAAAAAGTTTTTACTATTTTTAATTGGTATTTTATCTTCAACAAAATTTTCAATATTATCTTTAATAATACTATCTAGTTTTTCTTTATCTTTAACTTTTTTTTTTGTATTTATTTGTTCTTCTTGAAACATTTGTTCTTCATCATTTATATTATCATCTAAATTATCATTTTGAGAATCATCTTTTAAATTTGTAATTATTTCATTAGTTATATTTTTTATCATATTTTTATTTAAAAAATTTGGTTTTTTTTGTATATAATTTATTTTAGGTAAATCATTTATATTAGTTCCATCTAAACTAATATCTTCTAACATTTTATCATTAATATTATTTAAATTATAATTCATATATAAATTATGTATATAATATTTTTTTAAAATTTACTAATTTATTATAAATATTTATTAATTATCAAAAATGAATTATCCATTTTATCATTCATTACTTCATTTTCAATTTTATTAACAATTTCTTTATTATCTATTATCTTAAGAATTACATCTAATAATTCTTTTGTAAAATTACCAAATTTTTTATTAAATGGGGGATTTAATAAAGTTATATATACTCTACCTTTTTTTTCTATTCCACATATTTTACTAACTATCTCATTTATACAATTTCCTTCTTCAATAAATAAAGCCAATCGTAATCCTAAAATCTCAAAATTTTCACCTAATTTAAAACTTGAACCAATAAAATTATGTGGTAAATCACCTGAAAATATAATTTCCTTAGTGTTTTTATCACAATCAATTAATAATCCTATATGATAAAAATTATTATACATTATTTTTTCAATATCTTTTTCTGTTATTAATTTATTTTTTAATTTATTATTCTTATATCTTGTTTTGAATAAGGCACATGAATTATATATTGGTTGTAAATCATAATTTGATATTGAAGCAAATTCATTTAATTCGCAATCATCAAAATTCTCGTCTTTTTCTATAAATATTAATTCTATCATCTCATTAATATCACTATATACAATCATTGTATTACCTTGTGAATCTTCTTGTTGTGGATTTTTAGAGATTAATAATTCTAAAACTTCACCAATATAATCATTTATATTATCACTTTCTTTTTCAATAAATTCAATATTTTTATGATTTTTTATTATATCATTAATTAAATATTTTATTTTTTCTTCATGATTCGGATTAAGCATAGTTAATTCTTCTTTTTCAACCATATCATGAAGTTCAGCATAAATTTCATTTTTATTTATTATACAATAGTTTAACATTATTATTAAGTAATCATATATATTTATATTTATTTTAAATTATTTTATAAATTAATATTATTATAATAAGAATAATGGATTCTGATAGTGATTATTATTATAAAAAAAGTTCTTTTAAAATATCTCAAACTACAATTAATATTATTATTGTAATTTTATTATTTGTATTCTTTTTCTTTTTATTTAATTATTGTTCAAAAAACTACTTTACAAATATAAATAGCTCTACTGATAATAAAATAGATGATTTAAAAAATGAATTAGCTTTTGTTAAAGAAGAATTATTTAATAAAAATTCTTATAAATCTTTTGAAGAAAATAATTATCAAAAAATTAAAGAAGAAAAATTAAAAGAAAATGTAATTGAAGATAAATCACCCAAAAATCCAAAAATATATAATACAGATTTATTATTAAATGGTAATATTAATATTACTTATCCTGAACCTAACATAAATATGGATCATCAAAATGATTATGTTTATTATAATAATATACCAGATAATAATTTACCAGATGTTCAAAATAATAATGATGTTGTAATTCAACAAGTAGCTCCGCCAATTATATACGATCCTATTGAAAATTATGACAGACTAAAATTATTAGATCCTCTTGTCGATCCAAGAGGTAGAAGTTCTGCTGATCAGATACCAACACCACAAGTTGCAGCACAATTAAATTTTCCAACACAAGGAATTCTCGATCGTTATCATCGTGTTGGTCTTTTAGTTGCTATTAATAAACATGAACGTAGGAATAATAGAAGAAATAAATATGAAGATTTTAGTAGTTATGAAGATTTTGGTAATATAGAAACAGATAGCCATGAAGATTTTGGTAATATAGAAAAAGTAGTAAAAGGTAAAAAAATTAATGTAGATTCTGATACCAATTCTAGTCATTATGATAATTCAAGTCGTTTGTCTAGATATAGTGATAGTTCATCTGATTTACAAACAATATCTTCATCTTATGATACAAAATTCAAAGAAAAAATAATACCAAATAATGTTATTTTAGATATAGGTGATAGAGATAACGATATTTTAGAACTTATTGGGAAAAAAATAGCACATGATTGGTATAGATATTTTACATCAATCAGTAAAGGTAACAAAATAATTAAAATTAATGTTCATAATAGAAATAGAAAAGAATTGTATGATGGTGATGTCGTTTATATACCCATTCTTAAAAGACATTATAAAGTTAAATTAGATAAACTTGATATGATTGAATATAATCCTTATTTTTTCTAAAAAAATTATTTTATTTTATATATTTATATATAAATGAATTATGAACAGAAGTATTTAAAATACAAACAAAAGTACATACAAACACTAACTAAACAAACAGGTGGTGCTCCGGAACAAGTAATAATTGATACTGATCCAGGTATCGATGATGCCCTTGCAATTTTACTTGCTCTTGGTAATCCTAAACTTAATGTGTTAGCTTTAACAACGGTTTTTGGTAATTTTCCAGATGTAGATATTTTAACTAAAAATGCACTAAAAATTTTAAATTTAGCAAACCGAAGAGATATTCCTGTTTTTCAAGGTGAAACTAAACCATTAGCTATGGCACCTGAAGCTGTACCTGATTATATAAAAACTCAAATGTTTGTAGCACAAAGTGTTGCGGTTCATGGAAATGATGGATTAGCAAATTTATCAGCAGCATTAGATACAGCAGGATTAGCTAAACAAGATGAACATGCTGCAGATGCCATTATCCGTTTTTTAAGGGCTAATCCAGGTCAAATTATATTAATAACTCTAGGTCCACTTACTAATTTAGCAATAGCAATTCAGCGGGAACCAAATTTACCTAAATTATTAAAAAAAGTTATAATAATGGGGGGAGCATTATTTTCACCGAGAGGTAATCCAATTAATACTTCAGATGCTAATTTAGGTAATGCAAAACCTTGTGCCGAAGCTAATTTTGTTAAAGATCCAGATGCTGCTCAATTTGTATTAAGAGAGGCAGATGGAAAAAATGGAAGGTTTTCTCCAGAACAATTAATTTTAATTCCATTAGATTTAACTACACAAACTGATTATATTGAATTTGGATTGACTAAAGATCCAACAAGCCTACCAATTTTAGATCAGGGTGTTATTCGGAATTTTATTGCTGAAACACATGATTATTATCAAAATATTTATAGAAGTAAATTTGAAAGAAAAAAAGTAGCTTTTCATGATAGTTGTGCTATATTTTTTGCTATTTCACCAGAATCATTTTTAGAACCTGCTCAAATATCAATAAATGTTGAAACATCAGGTCAGCTAACTTCTGGAATGTCAATAATTGAAAATAGAATAAACGTTGCTTCTTTTAGATCTAGTCTTTTTTATAAACCTCCTAATGTAACATTTTATCAAAAAATAAATGTTTTTTCATTATATAACAATATAATATTTTCTCTTAATAATTTACAAAGAGCATTACCTTCTAAACCTTAAAATATCTTATTTATTTCTCTTACTAGTTTTTTTTCTTGAAACTTTTTTTTTCTTTGATAAAGTTTTATTAGTTTTGGATTTAGTTTTAGATTTTAATTTTTTTTAAGATAATCTTTTCATTCTTCCCTGTTGTCTAGATTCTGTATCTGTTAAATATTTATTATAAATTTTCATATATTTTCCTAAATAATCATCAAAAGTATTTGTTTCACAACATTTATCAAGTTCCTTATTTAATTTTGATAATTCAGCTAATAAATCTAAATTTTTTATAGGTTTTATTTCATTTTCTATATTCGCAAAACTTAAAGATTCTGTTTTATCATTTATAACATCTGTTTCTATACCATAATATTCATTGTAAGTTTTATCAAATGCACCAAATCTCTTGTTTTTTTCATCCAATCCAAGTAATTTTATTATTTTATTTAGATTTTCTTCACTTGTACAATCTACTTCCATATATAGTGGTAAGCCTGGCAAAATATCAATAGTTATTTCATGGGCCAATGGATGAGTCCATTTCTCTCTATAGGATTCTTGGAATGCTTTTTGATTTATTCCAATTGATTTCAAAAAATTAATTCCTGTATTAAAATCTTCATTTATACTTATTTCATATTCATCTGGAAATTTAGGATCTTTATATGTCTTGACTGTCATTGTTATTTTTTTTCCTTCATTTCTTATTCTAACAAATCCTTTGATTGGTGGATTTTCTTTATCAGAACATCTTGTAAATACTACTCTATAAAATTTAATTGCCTTATGCTCCCCTTTTGCTCCACTACTTAATAATTTCTTTCTAATTTGTGCTACATTTATATTTAAGAACTTTGCTTCATATTCTTTACCCATATTTATAAATATATTTAATATAATTTTTTTATATTTAAAAAAAAAATCTAATTACTGTTTTTTATACATTCTATAATTATTTTATTCCATTCTGTGTTATTATTTATATAATTATCCATATTATTCTCTAAATATTTCCTACAACGAACTACTAACTCTATTCTAGCTTTTGGTATTCTTTTATATATTTCAGCAACCATTTCGTCTTCGTATAGACTTTTTAAAATTTCTTTTTTTATAACCATTAATATTAATAATAGTTATATATTTAATTTTTTTTATTTATAAAATAAAAATCACAGATTATATTTAATTTTTTTTATTTATAAAATAAAAATTTTACCGACTATATATAATGACTGATAAGAGCATTGGAATATATGATAAAGATGGTATTAAATTAAATCCAATAAATAATGCCCCTTATAGTGATCAATATAAATTATTATCAAAATTCTGGTCATCCTTACCAGCCTATGATTTTATTGATAAATGTATAGAATCAATTAAAAATAATGATGTTGTATTAGTAGCTAGTGGAACCGGTTCAGGAAAGACAGTGCTAGTTCCTAAATTTGCTCTTCATGTTAATGATTATAAAGGTAAAATTATCGTGACCCTACCAAAAAAAATAATTACAAAAGTTGCAGCAGAATTTTCAGCCAAAACACTTGATGTCCCTTTAGGTGAATACGTTGGTTATCAATTTAAAGGTGAAAATAATAAATCAAAAAATACAATATTATTATATTCAACTGATGGAAGTATAATATCAATGATAAAAAATGATCCAATGTTATTAGATATTGATATAGTTATCATTGATGAAGCACATGAAAGAAAAGTTCAAATTGATTTGCTACTTTATTTACTTAAAAATGCTATAAAATTAAGAAAAGAAAAAAATCATAAACCATTAAAATTAATTATAATGAGTGCAACAATTAATGAAAAAATATTTGAAGCATATTATAAAGATTTTAAATTTGATTATCTCTTTTTATCAGGTAAGCCAAACTTTCCAATTGAAAGTTTCTATATTGATGATAGTATATTTAAAGAAAATTCTTATATTGAATATGGAACAAAAATTATTAAGGAAATAGTTAATAATACTAATAATAAAATAAAAGATAATAGTGGTGATATTCTATTTTTTGTTACAACAGTTAATGAATGTATTCAATTAGCAGAAATATTGGAAGAAACTATTAGAACAGCTTTTATTATGCCACTTTATAGTGGATTTCCGCTAGCTTTAGAACCATATCTAAATGAACAAAATAAATATAAAGAAATAAATCCAAATTATGATAGAAGAATTTTTATAGCAACTAATGTAGCTGAATCTTCTCTAACAATAGATGGTATAGTATTTGTTATTGATAGCGGTATGGAAATTAGTGTTACTTACGATCCCAAAAATAAAATTAATGTTATGACGAGAAATATTATAACAAAAGCACAAATATTACAGAGAAAAGGTAGATCAGGTAGAACTAAAAATGGTTATTGTTTTCATTTATATACTAAGGAAGAGGAAGATAATGCATTTCAATTTCCAGATCCAGAAATAAAAAAAATAGATATTAAAAATGTATGTTTATCAATGCTTAAATTAGGAGAAGAATTAAATAAAGATTTTACAACAGAAGAAACTATTAAAATAA
>Ga0194124_10001546_pt1 | contig 28772 bp, 19 predicted proteins | sample TA2KigCas0mmetaG_FD_148605 | JGI IMG/M metagenome (GOLD analysis project Ga0194124, IMG submission 148605) | Freshwater microbial communities from Lake Tanganyika, Tanzania - TA2015031 Kigoma Deep Cast 0m | ecosystem: Environmental > Aquatic > Freshwater > Lake | place: Tanzania: Lake...
TTGTCAAACTTCGACTTCGTCACCGAGTCATTCACGTTGATGGCGGGAACGCGGAGCTTCCCCTTCTCCATCATCTGGTAGAGGCGGTGGACGCCGGTGGTGGTCTCCTCGGAGACGCCGCGCCACTGGGCCGCGATGCTCTTCCAGCAGCCGGGGCGCTCGCGGCTAACCTTGATCAGCAGGTTCTTGATGACCTGCTCCTCGTGGGACGAGGACGGGGTCTTCACCCAGTCGCTGCCCTCCTCGAGCTCGCAGCCCTTGTGGATCAGGAGCGTGACGTCACCGCCGTCGTCGACGACGAGCTGGGGACCGAGCCCCTGCGGGAACGAGATGGCGCGCAGCGTGAGGTCCCAGTACTCCTCGAGGGTCTCGCCCTTCCAGGCGAACACGGGCGTACCGGCGGCGGCGATGGCGGCCGCGGCGTGGTCCTGGGTCGAGAAGATGTTGCACGAGGCCCAGCGCACGTCGGCGCCCAGCTCCTGCAGCGTCTCGATGAGGACCGCCGTCTGGATCGTCATATGCAGCGAGCCGGTGATGCGCACGCCGGCGAGCGGGCGCTTCGGGCCGAACTTGCGCCGCACCGCCATCAGGCCGGGCATCTCGTGCTCGGCGATCGCGATTCCCTTGCGGCCCCAGGCGGCGAGGGAGAGGTCCTTGACCGCATGGTCAGGAGCCGCGGGGCGGCGTTTCTTGGCGGAGGAGGTGGCCATAAGGAGGAAGGGCGCGGTTCAGCGGAGGGCGGCCTTGAGCGCGGCGGCCTTGGTGGTCGACTCCCAGGGCATCCCGGGCTTGCCGAAGTGGCCGTAATTGGTCGTCTGCCGGTAGATCGGCCGCTTGAGGTTCAGCGCCGCCACGATGTCGGCCGGCTTGAAGCTGAACACCTGCTGCACGGCCGCGGTGATGCGCTCGTCGGTGACGCCGGGCTTGGCGGTGCCGAACGTGTTGACGTGGACCGAGACCGGCTGCGGGTGCCCGATCGCGTAGGCGAACTGGATCTCCGCGTGCTCGGCGAGGCCGGCGGCGACGATCGTCTTGGCGACCCAGCGGCCCATATAGGCGGCCGAACGGTCGACCTTCGAGGGATCCTTGCCCGAGAACGCGCCGCCGCCATGCCGGCCCCAGCCGCCGTAGGTGTCGACGATGATCTTGCGGCCCGTGAGGCCCGAGTCGCCCTGCGGCCCGCCAGTGACGAAGCGGCCCGTCGGATTGATCAGGTATTCGGTGTTCCGCGTCAGCAGCTTCGCGTCGATCACCCTCTTGATGACGTTCTCGATCAGGTATTTTTCGATCGTGGCGTGGCGGACGTCCGCCGTGTGCTGGGTGGAGATGACCACGTTGACCACCTCGACCGGGCGGCCGTCCTCGTAGCGGACGGAAACCTGGGACTTCGCGTCGGGGCGCAGCCACTCGACCGCGCCCGACTTGCGGATCCGGGTGAGCTTCCGCCCGAGGCGGTGCGCGAACATGATCGGGGTCGGCATCAGCTCCGCGGTCTCGTTGCACGCGTAGCCGAACATGATTCCCTGGTCGCCCGCACCCTGCTCGGCGGTCTTCTTGCCCTCCGCCTTGCGGGCGTCGACGCCCTGAGCGATGTCGGCGGACTGCGCCGTGAGGTAATTGTTGATAAACACCGAATCGGCGTGGAACACGTCGTCGTCGTTCACGTACCCGATGTCGCGGATCGCATCGCGGATGACTTGGCCGAGATTGATCGCCTCCTCGATCGGCTTAGTGCGGCCCGTCCGTTTGTCCTGCAGCTTCGGGATCGTAATCTCCCCACCCACCACGACGACGTTGGACTTGACGAACGTCTCGCAGGCCACGCGGCTCTGGCGGTCCACCGCGAGGCAGGCATCGAGCACGCTATCGGAGATGAGGTCTGCCACCTTGTCGGGATGTCCTTCGCCAACGGACTCGGAGGAGAAAACGAACGATTGGGCCATTTGGGTATTGGTTTGGGAAACCTGAATCCAACCGCCTGTCACCCCGGTGCGCAAGGCCAAACATCAACGCATCCTGATGTTATGATGCGTATTTCGCTGATGTAGGAGCCTCGGATTTAGCAGGTTGGAGAGGTCCGCCGCGGCCGGAATCACCGGTACAGCGCCGTGGTGGGGGCCGTGGTGAGCACGTTGTATTGCCGGATGCCGAGGCGCCACCACGGGGCGAGGTCCTCGGTGCGGGCGCTCCAGAGGTCGCGGTGGAGTTCCATCATCGAGTCCGCGTCGAGCAGCAGCGCCATCTTCTCGCGGGGGGTGAAGCGGTCGGGGCCGTCGCGGAGCAACCGCCCCCGCAATTGGGCGAACCACTCGCGCGACTCCTCGGTGCGGCGGCGCTGGCGCAGGAGCGCGACGTGCAGCGCGTTCACGTAGGGGTCCAGCACGGCCTGAAGCAGCCCGTAATCGGCTCGCAGCGGCTCGAGCGGCGGGAGGTGGCGGTAGCACTCCGCCAGATTCTGGTCGAGCCGGCGGAGTTCGTAGGGCGGCGCCGTCTCCTCCGGGGTCAGGAAGAGGCCCCAGCGCCGGGCGGCCCGACCGAGGCGACCCTGACCGAGCAGAATCGAGAGCGGCGCGGCCAGCACGAGCGGCACCACCACCGGACTGAGCCACGCGAAGAAGGCCGGCGACAGCACGTAGGCGGACACGCCCCACCCCAGCCCGAGGAGCATCTGGCCCCCGTGGGTGAGAATGGCCTCGCGCCAGTCGGTCCCGTCGTCCTTCGCGCCCCGCCGCTGCGTCAGCCAAGTGACGCCCTGGCCAAGTAGGGTGAAGACCACGAACTTGCTGTGGAAAACCATATTGATCGGGGCGAGCAGGGCGGAGCCGACCGACTCGAGGAGGAAGCTGAGCGCGAGCCGCGCCCGGCCCCCGTAGCGCTGCACCTCGTGCGGCCGATCCCAGGTCACGGCTAGTCCCGCGAGTTTGGGCAAGAACAGGAGTAGCATCGTCAGGGCGAACAGGGCCAACGCGCTGGGCAGGCCGGGGGGCAGGCCGAGCGCTGTCACGGCAGGCGCCACCGCGACAGCTGGGGCCTCGCCCGAGCGCGAGAAGACCTCGAGCGTGCACAACAGCATAAAGAGAAGCCAGAGCGGCGAGGCCGCGTAGCCCATCACGCCCATCAGCAGGTGGAATCGACTGACGGGACGGAAGCCCTCCGCGGTGAGCAGCCACGCGTGCTGGAGGTTACCCTGGCACCAGCGCCGGTCGCGCTTGGCGGAGTCGATCAGGGTCGGCGGCCCCTCCTCGTAGGTGCCATCGATGCCCGCGGCGAGCCAGACGCCCCACCCCGCCTTGCGCATCAGCGCGGCCTCGACAAAGTCGTGGGAGAGGATGCGCCCCCCAAAGGGCTCGCTGCCCGGCAGTTCCGGCAGCGCGCAGTGCTCGATGAAGGGCTGTACGCGGATCACCGCGTTGTGGCCCCAGTAGTTGCCATCGTGCTGCTGCCAGTAGTTCAACCCCGCTAGGAACAGCTCGCCGTACAATCTGCTTGCGAAAGCCTGCATCCGCGCAAACGGCGTCTCCCCGTTGATCAGCCGCGGCGCCGTCTGGATGATCCCCACCTGCGGGTGCTGCTCCATCAGCGCGACCAACTGGACCAGCGCGCGCCCGGTCATGATCGAGTCCGCGTCGAGGACGATCATATAGCGGTAGCGCCCGCCCCAACGGCGCAGGAAGTCGCCGAGGTTGCCGGCCTTCTTGTTCGCGGAGTGCCGGCGCTTGCGGTAGAAAATGCGCCCGAAGCCGTCGACCTGCTTGCAGAGCTCCAGCCACGCCACCTCCTCCTGGATCCACTGGTTCGGCTGGCTGGAGTCGCTGAGCACGAAGAAGTCGAAGGGCTCGAGCCGGTGGGTCTCCTGCAGCGAGCGGTAGACGACGCGCAGGCCCTCGAACACGCGGCTGACGTCCTCGTTGCACACCGGCATCACGATCGCGGTGGACGCCAGCGGCGCATCCGGCGGCACCGCCGCGGCGTCGATGCGCGCCCGGTCCCCGCCGCGGTTCACGACGTACAGCCCGACCATCGCCGTGCAGAAGCCCGCGGCGACGTGGGTGAACAGGATCGTAAACACCACGAGCAACGCCCCCTCGAGCGCCGTGATCCCTCCGCGCCAGAGAAGATCCGCCAGGAACCAGGTCGCGACGCTGGTCAGGAGGAAGATGGCGCTGAAGAAGAGCGAGCGGCGCCGGGTGAGCCGTCGGTCATCCATCCTGCCTGGCAGGTGCGGTTGCATCGCGGGTCAGCGGGTCAGCCGGAACAGCGCAGCGAGGATCCCGGCAAGCAGGGCCCAGAGGAAAAGCACGCGGAGGACGGGCCACTTGCCGATGCGTTCGATGGTGTCTCCCGCCGCCTCGGGGATCGGGCCGAGGTCGATCGGCCGCGGTACCATGCTGGAAATCTTCAGGTCGGGACCGGCCCGCAGCACCCCGGCGTGCATCGCCGCGCAGAACTCCCTCGGGATCTGCGCCGACTCGAGGAACGCGTAGGGCCAGCGGCCCGGTCCATCGCAAAGCAGCAGCGCGACGCGCCCCTCGATCGTCCGGCGGTCCCCCGGGGCGCCGCGCTCCCCGAGCATCGCGGCGAACCACTCGTCGATCTGCCGTTCGGCCTCCTCCGCCGCGAGCCGGGTGGGGCTGAGCGCCGGGTCGGCCGCGTGGCGCACCGCCGCCCGCTGCAGGATCCGCAGGATCAGGCGGCTCTGGTGGAGCCGGTTGTGGATCCGGTGCGCGCGCAGGTAGTCCTCCACGCGCACGTACGCCTCGTTCCAGTCGGCCATCGAGCCGGTGGCCGGGCGGAAGACCATTGCCAGCTCGACGCGGTCGGCAGGGGAGGCGTTCATAACTGCCAGAGGTGCGACCACGTCTCGGAGAGCGTCTGGCCCCCGTGCCGCAGGAAGCAACGCAGCTCCACGGGGCGCGGCTCCGCCGGCGGCCGCACCAGGAAGGCGACGCGCCAGCTGCCGTTGAACCGGTTGCGCTGGACGGTGACGTGGTGCGGCGTGGCGGCGTCACCCACCGTGACCACCGCCTCGACCGGCGCTTCCGCGGCCAGCCCCGCCAACGGACCACCGGCGAAATCCACCACGAAGCGCTCGAACCCGGGCTCGTGCACGCCCGACTTGCCGCGCCGGGTCGCGACCACTCGCGCGCCGGGGGGAGCGACCCCGTCGAGGATCCAGCGCAGGCGGTACTCGAGCGCGAACGGCGTGCCCGGCACGGGCGCGGTCTCCGGCACCCAGCAGGCGACGACGTTGTCGTCGAATTCCGTCCGGGTGGGGATTTCGACCAACCTGACACCGCCCCGGCCCCAGCGTCCCACGGGCTCGACCCAGAGGCTCGGACGCTGGTGGTAGGCCGCCTCGAGGTCCTGGTAATGCTCGAAGTCCCGATCGCGCTGCAGCAGGCCGAAGCCGCGCGGGTCCTCGTCCGCGAAGGTCGCGACCGTGAGGCGCGCGGGGTTGGTGAGCGGACGCCACAGCCACTCCCCCGCGCCGCGGTGCAGGAGCAGCCCGTCGGAGTCGTGCACCTCCGGACGGTAATCCTCCGGCGCCGCCCCGTTGCCCTCGCCGCGCCAGAACATGCTCGTGAGCGGGGCCACGCCCACCACCGCGGAGGCGCGACGGAAATGCAGCTCCGCGGTCACCGCGACGACCGTCTCGGTCCCGGGGGTGATCCGGAAGCGGTAGGCTCCGGTGACGCTTTCGCTCTCCAGCAGCGCCAGCACCGTGATCGCGCGGTCGTCCGCCCCCGGCCGCTCGAGCCAGAACTCGCTGAAGCGCGGGAACTCCTCGGGGCGATCCGCCGCGGTGTCGAGGGCGAGGCCGCGCGCGGAGAGGCCGTAGGCGGCGCCGGCCGGTAGGAACCGGAAGTAGCTCGCGCCCGCGAAGGACCCGATTTCCATAAAGGGCTCCCCTCGCCCGCCAAAGGGATGCATCAGCCGGAAGCCCGCGAAGCCCAAGTCGACCGGAATCTGTCCCGGCTCCACGCCCTGGTAACGGAACAGACCGGTGCGGAGGGGGATCGGTCGCACGCCGCCGGGATGGGTTTCCCAGATCCGCACGGAGCGATCGAAGAGGAAGCCCGGGTGGAGGAACTGGGCCTCGAACAAGGAGCCGGCCCCGGCCCACAGGGACTGCTTGGTGTCGAACTCGATCCGCCGCAATTGGTCGTAGGACAGGCTCCGGAGCCAGAACGGGACCTCGCCGGCGTTGGACCGCGGCGGCACGGCAGCGAAGGCGCGCGCGCGTGCCCGCAAGGCCGCGAAGTCGGCGACCAGCGGTTCCCCGACCAGACCCGCGGCGGTGGCCGCGAACCCGAGCATCAGCCGGCCCCACGCGCGCACGCGGTTCATCGCTCGAGGAAGTAGCCCCGCTGCCGGTCGGACACCGGCAGGCCGGCCCGCTCCATCACCTTGAGCAGGTCCTCCCAGATGAGCCGCTTCCGGCGGGGCGTCGGCTCGCGGAGAATGTAGCTCGGATGGTAGGTCACCATCAGTGGGATGCCAGCAAAGTCGTGCCAGCGCCCGCGCACCTCGCCCAGCGTCTTGAACGCACCCACCCCGAGCAGCCCCTGCGCCGCCGTCGCCCCGAGCGCCACGAGGAAGCGCGGCGCCACTACCTCCACCTGCGCGCGCAGGTACGGCAGGCAGTAGGCCATCTCCCCCGCGGTCGGCGGCCGGTTGCCGACCTGCTCTTCGCCCTCCGCCGTCGGCAGGCCCGGGCGCCAATTCATGATGTTACCAATGTAGACGTCCTTCCGCGCCACACCCATCGCTATGATCATTCGCGTGAGCAACTGCCCCGCCGGCCCGACAAAAGGCTCGCCCTGGATCTCCTCCTCCGCCCCGGGGGCCTCCCCCACGAACATCAGCGCCGCGTCCAGCGAGCCCACCCCCAGCACCACGCGCTTGCCCGGCCGCAGGTGCGCCCGACCGTTCTCGTCGCCCGCGACCAGCGCCTTCAGCGCAGCCCAGCGCTCCGCCTTGGTTCCAGACGGCAGCCGCACCTCCGGCGGCGTGCGCAACGGCTCCGGGACCGCTGCCGGCCGGACCGCTTCCCGGGGCCAGACCGGCGCCGGCGGAGGATTCGCCACGGCGGGCGGGACGGGCGCCTCGGCCGGAGCGTTCGCGGCTCGTCTCGACGCGGCCACCGCCGGGCGCCGGCCCACCACGCGCCGCAGCCGCGCAAGGGTCTCATCCGCCACAGGGACAGTCGTCACGCCGGCCAGCTTCAGCCGCCGCAGCTCCTCTGTGATCGCGGCCAGGGATTCGCGCATCGCCGGCTCAGGTTCCGCGCGCCCGGAGCAGCTGCGCCACGTGCTTCGCTAAAAGGTCGAATTCGAGGTTCACGGTGTCCCCCGCGCGCCGTTCCCGCAGGTTCGTGACCGCGAGGGTGTGGGGGATCAGCCAGACGGCGAGGTGCTCCGGCGCGCACTCCGCCACCGTCAGGGAGATGCCGTCGATCGCGATGCAGCCCTTCGGCACCACCAGTTCGCCGTACTTCGCCGGGAAACCCACCCGCAGATAATGGTCCGCGCCCCGCGGTTCGAACGCCTCGACCCGCCCCGGTACGTCGATGTGCCCGGTGACGAAGTGCCCGCCAACTTTGCCGTCGAACCGCAGGCTGCGCTCGAGATTCACCGCCGTACCCGACGCGAGCGAGCGAAAGCTAGTCAGCCGGCGGGTCTCCTCCAGCACGTCGAAGCGCAATCCCGCGTCATCAAACTCGGCGACCGTGAGACAGCAGCCGTTGACCGCGATGCTGTCCCCGAGCGCCACCCCGGACAGCACGGTCCGCGCGGCGACCCGCAGGGACCACCCCCGCGGCGTCGGCGCGAACTCCGCGACCGTGCCCGCCTCCTCGACTACGCCCGTGAACATCGCGCCGAGGGAAAACGCGATTGCCCCTCCCGCCAAGCCGCAAAGCGCCGGCATGCGGGGCGGGCTCAAAACTCCCAAATCACGCCCGCGCTGGGCAGGAACGGCAGCTGCTCGCGCGCCTCGCGGCGCACGGTCACTTGGTTGCCTGTGATGCTGACCTTCCGGTCGTAGGCGAGGAAGTTTAGGCGGTCGTAGGCGTTGAATATATCGAGATGCACCCGCAGTTCGCCGGTCCGCAGGGGCATCCGCCGCGTGGCCCGGAGGTCGAGCCGGTGGTAGGACGGCAACCGGAGCCCGAACGCGGGACCGTTGGCGGACACCAACAGCCGGCGCCCGTTGTTCAACGGGGCAAGCGCATAGGACACGTCGGTGGTCGGCCAGCCCGTGTGGAAGTGCCACGCCGCACTGAACGTCCAGCGGTCGTCCGGCGCATAAGTGACATCCCCGTAGGCCGCATGCCGCTGGTCGCGCGCGCGCGGCACCCAGCGGCCCGCGATCCGCTCCTCGGTGCGCGCCCAGGCGTAGCTCGCGTTCCACTGCCAAGGCCCCCGCGCCCGGCCGGCCAGCAGGACCTCGACGCCGCGGGCGCGTCCCCGGTCCGGATCGAGCCGCGCCCGGTCGGCCTGCGCCTCCGGAAACAGGTCGTAGGCGTTGTCGAGGTTGACCCAGCGCGATCGCAGCCGGCCCGACGGCCGGTCATAGGCCTCGACGCGCATGGCAGCGGCGGTCCCCAAGTGGGTCTCCAGACCCAGCACCCGGTGCTCCGCCCGCTCCGGCGGCGCGAACCGGCGCTCGCCATCGGCCACCGAAAGCTCGTGCAGACCCTGCGCCTGCGCGTGGCGGCCCCACGCGACGCGCCACGTCACATTGCCAGTCACCCACGCCGCGTTGACCCGCGGGCCCCATTCCGTCGCGGAAGTTCCCGGCGCCCGGTCGGCCCGGAGTCCCGTTTCCACCAGCAGGCCGCCCGGCAGGATCACCCGCGCCGTGGTGAAGACGCCGCCACCGGTTTCCCGGGGGTCGAGCCGCGCGTTCACGGTGGAGGTTCGGGCGACCTGGACGCCGTTGACGACCACGCTGCGCTGCTGGGTGAGCAAGTAGTCGTAGCGAGCGGAGGCGCGCCGCGTCTCTCCCCCGGCACGCCACAGCCAGCCGTCGCCGAGGGCGCGCGACCACTCCGAGCGGAGGTGCGCCGTGTCCAAGCCGCGGCGATCCCGCAGGCTGAAGGGGAACCCGTCCAGCCGGCCGGAGCCGGTCCGGTTCCACGTAAGCGCCGACCACGAGGCAACGGTCTCGCCGTTCCAGCCCGCGCGTTCCTGGACCCGCCACCGGACCCACCCGCTGGTCGTGTCGTAGCCGCTGCGCAGCGACGGGGAATTCGTCCGCGCGTAACGCAGATCGTCGCCGGCGTGCAGCCCGTGGAAGGACAGGGTGTGGCCCGGCGCCGGCGCCAGCTCGACCCTTGCGAGCGCGTCAAAATACCGCGGCGAGACGTCGTCGTCCCGGCCCGAAGCCTTCAGCGCCACATCCGGATAACCGCGCCGCCCCGTCACGAGGTAGCGCGCGCCCCCGGGCAATGCGCCCTCCGATCGCAGGCCGAGGCCAGTGAGGCTCAGGTCGACGGCGGAACGCGGCCGCGCCTCGCGGCGGGTCTCGAGGGTGAGGACACCCGCGAGCCGGTCCCCGTGTTCCGCGCCAAACCCGCCCGTGGACAGCTCCAGCCAGCCGATCACGGCCGGGTCGACGATGGAGAGCGCGCCGCCGACGTCCTTGAGGTGGAACGGCTCGATCAGGTCGAGGCCATCCAGCCGGCCGCGCACCTCAGACTGGGGAGCGCCGCGGACCCAGAACTGGGCGGAGATGTCATCGGCAGCGAGGCCCGGCAGGCGGGCGATGGAGCGGTACAAGTCCTGCCCGACCTGCGGCAGTGTTTCCAGTTGGCGCCCGGTCAGCGCGGCGGCGGAGCCCGCGGCCTGCTCGGCGACCCCGAAGCGGCTGGGGGTGACGATCAGCTCGGCCAGCCGCACCGCCGGTTCGGCGGCGGCGGGGGCGGCGCCCGGAAGGGCGCGCGCGGCACAGAGGGAAAGCCAGAGCAGCAGCGGAGGCGAGCGCATAGGAGGTCACTCTGCGGCGCAGCCCGTCGGAAGCAAACGCGCACCGGGCTTGCGGCCACGTCGCTCCGCGCCAGCCTAAACACGACCAATACCCCGATGCGTTCCCTGTTCCCCCTCGCGCTTGCCGTCTTCCCCGGGGCCCTCCCCGCCGACCCCGCCGGGTTGCGTTCCGCCCTCACCCACCACGCCTCCTTTGACCGCGGCTTCGACGCCGATTTCTCCCGCGGCGACGCGAAGCTGCACTTTTCCGGCGGGCCCAGGGACACGCCGCCCGGGCCAGGCGAGCACATCCAGCTTGCCCCCGGAGCGGGGCGCTTCGGCGGCGCGCTGCGGGTCACCCGCAAGAATCCCGTGCGACCTTACTTCAACCAGCAGGGAGTGCTCGATTACCGGGCTGGCAGCTGGAGCGGAAGCGTCTCGGTCTGGCTGCGGATTTCGCCGAATGAGGACCTCGAGCCCGGCTACTGCGACCCGGTGCAGATCGTCGGCGGTGACAGCAAGCGGGGGTTCATGTTCCTCGAGTGGTCCAAGGATGAGACGCCGCGTCTCTTCCGTTACGCGATCCGCCCCCGGCTCGAGCTGTGGAACCCGCAGAACTCGGACTGGGCCAAGCTCACGGACGCGCAGCGCCCGATGGTGCAGGTGGCGCGGGCGCCGTTCGCCCGGACCCGCTGGACGCACGTCGTCTTCACTTGGGATCGGCTGAACGAGGGCAAGTCAGGCTCCGGTCGCCTCTATCTCGACGGTGAGCCCCAGGGAGCGATCACGGGCTGGCAACTGGACCTCGGCTGGGACCCGGCGCAGGTGCGACTGGTGCTCGCCGCGGCTTACGTCGGGGACTTCGACGACCTAGCGGTCTTCAACCGCGAGCTCACGCCCACAGAAGTGCGCGCCGTGATGGCGCTGCCCGCAGGAATCGCCGGCCTGCGCTGAGCTCGGCGGCCGGGCTCAGGCGGCCGGGACTGCCCAGTCGGGCCGGTACGCCTTCGTCAGCAGGGCATCCGCCGCCGGCTGGTCGCGGAAGCGGAAGGCTGCGCTGTCCCAATGCAAGGTGCCCGCCTTGGCGTCGATCTTGCGGTTGCCGCGCGTGATGGTCTGGCGGCGCGAAAGCCGGGTCGCGATGTTCCCGAGCTGCACCGTCTCCGCGAGGAACGCGGCGTAGTGGAAACCACCGCTGGTGCGCCCGCCGGAGCGGATGGCGTCGATCCAGCTGTGGTGGTGGTGCACCGCCTTGACGTCCTTCGGGTAGGCGAAGCCGGGGAAGTTCTCCTCGGGATAGAGCCTCGGTCCGCCGACGTGCGGGAGGACCATATTGCCCTTCTCGCCGAAAAAGAGGGATCCGCTGCGCGGCAGCTCGATCGCGGGCGGCACCTGCGCGAGCTTCCGCTCGGGGCGCAGGCCGCCATCCGTCCAGGTGACGGGCAGGGTCGGGCCGGCGGTGAACTCGGTGCCGGGGAACACGTAACGGATCGTCTGGCTAGTGGGCCAGATGTAGCGGTTGACCCCGGTGTTCTCCGCGATCACGGAGGTCGGCGCGGTCAGCCCGAGGCCGGTGAACACCGGGTCCAAAATGTGGCAGCCGAAGTCCCCGAGCGCCCCGCCGCCGAAGTCCTGCCAGTCGCGCCACGCGAACGGGTGGTAGATCCCGGGCGAGTACGGCCGTGCCGGCGCCGCGCCGAGCCAGCGGTCCCAGTCGAGCCCAGCGGGCACGGGTGCCGTTTCCACGGGCGGCTCGAGCAGGCACGTGCGCTCGTTGCCCGCCACGCCGACCCAGGAGTGCACCTCCTTCACCTTGCCGATCGCGCCCTCGCGCAGCAGGCGCGTCGCCAGGCGGTACTCGACCGAGGAATGGATCTGGTTCCCCATCTGCGTGACCACGCCCTTCTGCTCCGCCCAAAGCCGCATCTGCCGGCACTCCCAAGCCGTGTGCGCGAGGGGCTTCTCGCAGTAGACGTGCTTGCCCAGCGCCATCGCGGCGACCGCCACCGGCGCGTGCATATGGTCCGGGGTGGCGACGATCACGGCATCCAGCCGGTCCCCGAGGTCGCGCAGAAGGTCGCGGTAATCGGTCCAATGCCGCGTGCCGGGATGGTCGGCGTCCGCCCGCGCGAAGGAGGCCCGGTCAACGTCGCAGAACCCGACGTAGCGCAGGGCCGGGTGCGAGGCGGCGGAATGCAGGTTGGCGTAACCGCGGCCGTTGACGCCGACCACGGCGACTTGGACGGTGGCGTTGGGCGCGGCGGCGCGGACCACGGCGGGGAACGCGACGGCGGCACCCGCCAAGGCGGAGCCACGGAGGAAGGCGCGACGGGGAAGACGGGGTGAAGGGGTCATGGCGCGAGGGGTTGGAACGAGCCTCTCCCGCCGCGCTTGACCCGGTCAAGCACCGGCCCGGTGGAGCGGCTCAGGGTTCGACGCGGACGGGCAGGCCGACCCACGCGAGGCCGAGGAGCGTCCGCGCGTCCCAGTTCGCGAGCCGGAAGCACCCGAGCGACTCGGTGCGGCCCACGTTCGCGGGCTCCGGAGCGCCGTGGATGCCGTACCCGGGCCGGTCGAGGCCGATCCAGGCTACGCCCACGGGATTGTTCGGCCCGGGCGGCAAAATAAGCCGGCGCGTCGGCGTCTCTCGCGCCTCGGGCGTGTCGGGAAACAGGACGGGATCGAAGGTGTAGTCGGGGTTCGCCACGACGACGCGCACCGCAAGATCGCCGACCGGCCGTTTGTCCACGCGGCGGGCGATGCTGACCGGGAAATGGGCGATGACGCGCTCCTGCACATCCACGGCCTGAAGCTCGCGGGCGGCGAGCCGGATTACCAAGCGGGCCGCGACTCCCGGGCGCGGCACGAACTCGGCCGCAGTGGCGACGAAGAGCGTGTCCGCGGTGAGCCGTTCCCAGTCGAGGCCCGGATTGATCCGGCGGAGAAACCGCTCGCCCGCCCGGAAGCGTTCGGCGGCCAGTTCGAGGGCCGAGGCGTGGGGCAGCGCGGCAGCCTCGGCCTTGGCGGTCCAGCCCTCGGGGACCGGTCGCAGGCCGTCGAGATCCTCCGCGGCGAGGGAGGCCCAGGTCAGGGCGGGGGCGTCCAGCTGGAGCACGGCCTGGGTCGCCGCGTCGAGCAACCCCGTCTCGGTGAGCCCCTCGCGCCGCTGGAAGGCCCGCAGCGCGGCCGTGGACTGCGGCCCGGGCAGCCCGTCGATCGGCCCGCCGGAAAAGCCCCGCCGGGACAACTCCACCTGCGCCTCGAGCCAAGTGGCGGCGGGCCGCGGAAAATCCGGCACCGGACTCACGAGCGCGGCGGCCGCCGCGGGCCACTCCTTCCCCGGCGTCGGCTCGGCCGCGGCGAGGAAGGCGAGCAGCCCGAGCGCCGCGGACGAGAGCGGGTGGGCGGGTTGGCGGACGGGACAGGGCATCAAAAAGGGGCAGGCCACGCGGCCTGCCCCAGGTGAGTGCGGCGGGCGCGGGTCAGAACTGCCCGGTGACGCCGAACTTCAGCGAGCGGGGGATCACCCAGTTCGAGCGGACCCGGGACGGGTCGAAGATGTACTCACGGCGCCCCTCCTCGGCGAGGTTGTTGACGCTGAGGAAGGCGGTGGTGTCGCGCCGGAAGCGGTAGGTCAGGCCAGCGTTCATCACACGCCAGGGTTCGCGGAAGCGGTTCGTCTGGGGCGCGGTGGCGCTGACGTTGAGGACCGGCCAGCCGCCAGTGTAGTTCACGTCGAACGAGGCGCCAAGGTTCCCCTGCGTATAAAGGAGGCCGAAGTTGTAGGCTCTCGGGATGAAACCGCCGAGCTTGCCGTTGGCGATGGCGGTGGTGCCGCCGAAGTTACCTTCCGTCCGCAGATAGGTGTAGTTCGCGCGGGCCGTCAGACCGCGGAGCGCGCCCGGGAGAAACGAGAGGCGCTGGCGGAAGTCGACCTCGAGGCCCCGGTAGGTGGCATCGCCGAGGTTCCGGGGCTGCACGATCTCGTAGCCCTCGTAGAGGCCGTCGAAGCCGTTGTCGGACCCGCCGCCGATGATCTCGCCAGAGCGGCCGGTGGAGCCGATGTAGTCCGAGATCTCCTTGCGGTACCCGCGGACCGAGACCGTGCCGTCCTTGTGGTAGTACTCCAGCTTGAGGTCGATGTTGCGGCCGAGCTGCGGCTTCAGGTCCGGGTTGCCCATCGTGACGGTGCGGGCGGCGTCGTTTCCCGAGACGGCGGCGACAAGCGAGCCCAGCGGGGCGCGGCCATAGCTGGTGGACCAGCTGGCGCGCCCCTTTAGGTTGGCGGTGATGTCGTAGGCGAGGTGGAGGCTGGGGAATGACTTCGCGTATTCGCCGTCGTAGGAGAGGCGTTGGTAGTCGAGGGCGGCGCGCTTAAAGTGATCCGGCTCCGCGGCAACGGGGGTCGTGCGGGCGCGGAAGTAGGTGAACGTGTCCGTCGCCACCCACTCGCGGCGCACGCCGCCGAGGATGGTGAGGCCGCCGAGGCGGACCGTGCCCTGCACGTAGCCGGAGTCGACGCCCTCCTCCAAAATGCGGCGGTTGGTGTACTGCGAGGTGGCGGTGAAGTTCACGTCCTCATACCACAGCGCGGAGTTGCCGAGGGTCGTGCTGATGGCGGCGGGATCCACCACCGGGAGGCGGCGGCCGCCGTTCTGGCGCTCGAACTCGGTGAGCGGCATCAGGCCGTCGGTCGGCAGCACCGAGCCGACCACGCCGTACCAGCGGCGGGGGAAGACCTGGCGGTTGTTGACGCGGCGGTTCACCGACTCGAGGCCGGCCTTCAGCGTGACCGGCAGCGCAGTGGCGAGGGTGTAGGCGGCATTCACGTTCGCCGTGACCTCGTTGGTGTCGGTGACGGTGTCGCGCTTGTTGAAGACCACGGAGGTCTGCGGCACTGCCTGAGTGGCCGAGGCGTTGGCGGTGACGAACGGCGTATAGCTGGCAGCGCTGTAGACGCTGGCGCCCCCGGTGGGGAAGAACGTCTGGCCGGCGGGATCGCTGTAATCGAGGATGAAGCCGATCGCGTCGCGGGTGCGCATCGAGACCGTGCCGTTCTCGCGCTTGCGGCCGGCGCCGGAGTTCCAGTGCGTGTTGCTCCAGCGGTAGGCGTGGTCCATCCGCAGGCGGCCCCAGTTGTGCTCAAACACAAGGGTGCCGGTCGGGTTCTTGCTGGTGAAGGAGTAGCGCTGCGGGTTGAGGCGCATCTGGGCCGCGCCCACCGCGACGCCGCCCGGCTGCAGCGTGGAGTTGTTCACCGGGAGGAACTCGATCCGCTTGGCGGTGTACCCCTCGCGGATGCCGCCGACGGGGTTGGTCGGGGAATTCACCGTCAGGTTGGCCGCGAGCCAAGGATTGACTGCGGTGTAGGTGAAGAAGGGCTCGGAGCCCGCGTTGTAGAGGAAGCGCAGGGAGACGCGCGTGGATTCGGAGAGCTTGTAGTCGGCGCGGGCGCTGACCGCGGAGAGGAAGCGGTCGTTGAGGCCGCTCATCCGGGTGTAGTCACGCAGCTGGGCCACCGGATTGGTGGTGGACTCGTAGAGCAGGATGTCCCAGTCGTGCGGGTTCAGCACCTCCTGGTAGGAGGCGGTCACGGCGACACCGAGGTTGCGGACGCCTTGGCCGACGCTGAAGACCTCGGTGTAGGCGGCGCTGAAGTCGGGGCGCAGGGGGCGCTCGGAGACGGCGAAGTTGCGCTTCGACCAGGACGGGAAGTAGCGACCGCTGGCGGTGTAGGAGAAGCGGCGGCGCTCGGCCATCGCGAGGGGGGAGCGGGTCTTGAGGTTGAGCTGGCCACCGAGCGAGTCGGCGCGCTTGTCGGGCGTCTGACCGGCGATGATCTCCACCTGCTCGTACATCGAGCCCGAGAAGGAGTGGAGGGTGGCGGTGCGGCCGTCGCCGCCAACGCCCGTGGACGATAGGCCGTCGATGTTCAGGCGGGTGTAGCTCGCGGGCAGGCCGCCGATGCTCACGTTATTGATCAAATTATCCTCGTCGGTGGTGAAGGTGATGCCAGGCAGGCGGGAGACGAGCTCGCCGACGTTCTGGGTCGGGAGGACGCCCCACTCGTCGAGCGCGGTCACGCTCTTCACGTTGAGGGCGTTGCGCTGCTCCGTGATCGCCAGGGCCTGGCCCTCGCGCACGGTGGCGACGGTGAAGCGGTCCATCACGATCGCCTGGGCGGGCTTCATCTCGACCTCGACGCGCGCGGTCTCACCGCCGCGGACCGTGACGGTTACGCGCCGCTCCTCGAAGGCCGAGTAGGACACCACGACCTCAACCGCCCCGGGGCTGACCCCCTGCAGGAGGAAGAGGCCGGCGCTGTCGGTGAACTCAGCGCGGCCCTGGGCGGGAACGGAGACCGTCGCCCCCTGGAGACCGTTGCGCGTGGCCGTGCTGACGACAGAGCCGGAAATCACCCCGGTGGCCTGGGCGTGCGCGGTGCCGCCGGCGAGCAGGGCGACCAGGAACAGGCGAAAAACCGCCGGCAGGAACGCCCGCAAGGGCGGAGGAAGCAAGGTGAGTTTCATAGGGACAGGTGCGAAAACCCGGCGGCGGGCCGGGTCAGACCCCCCACGCCGCCGCCAGGAGACCGAACCTTGGCGGGCGGGACCTCCAGAGTCGACGCGATTCTGGCAGGCGCAACCGCTCAGCGGATGCGCGAGAAGTCGGCCGGCCGGAGGTAAACCGACGTCACCTTGGCGGTCAGCTTGCCTTCCCTCTCGGAGGCGGTGCGGGCTTTCACCCAGGCGGGGTCATCCCGGAAGCCCTTCCACGCGGCCGCGGCGGCCTCGCGGCTCGGATAGGCGAGGAAGTAGATAAGCGTAGTGCCGGAGCCCGACTTCTCATCGACCGGATGGAAGTAGCCGAGGTTGGTCATTCCTTGTCGCGCGAAGATGGCGCGAGTGTGGTCCCGGAAACGGGCGTCGAGAGCGGGCAGCTTTCCCGGGGCGGCCACGTAGGTGCGGAGTTCGAAGACGCGCTCGGCCCCGCCGTTGTCCGCGTCCATGGGTGACGTAAAATTGGTGGCAGTCAGATACACAGACTCGATCCCGGCGACAAGCTTGCCCCCAGCCTCGGAGGCCTTCGCCGCCGCACGCCAGTCCGGATCGGCGAGGAAACCCTGCCACGAGGCCTTCGCCTCCTCCCGGCTACGGTGGCGCAGCAGATAGATCAGCTTCTCGGCGCCGCCGTCCTTGGCGTCCGCGGCCAGCCAATAGCCGACATTGACCATCCCGTGGCGCTCGAACAAGCGGGTGGTGTGCTCGCGGAAGCGGGCGAGCAGCGCCTCGCCCTTGCCTGGCGCGGCGACATAGGTGCGGAGCTCGTACACGGCGCTTGGCGCCTCGGCGGGCGCGGCGGCAGAGACGGTCGCCAGGCAGAGCCACAGCGCATTGAAACGGAGACGGCGGGGGAGGTTCATAAGGACGCCGCGGAGGCTTGCGGCGGGGCCGGCGGAGTCAAACCCGGGAACGTGAGCGGACGCGGGGTGTGGAGGGCCGCGAGGAACTCGGGCCACGCCGACGCCACCGGCGAGGTGGAGAGGAAACGCGCCGCGAGCTCCTTGCGCCCCCGCAGCCGGAGGCTCGCGTACACGTGAAGCTCGAATTGTAGTTCCAACTCGCGCCGGGCGGCGTCCAGCCCGAGCAGGCCCAGCAGGAACAGGAACGCCTCGATCGTGGAAAACCGTCCCCCCGGCTGCTGGGCGCGGAGCCAGTAGCGGCTCTCCCCCCGCATCGGCAGGCCCACCACCCGGCCCCAGCCCGCAAGGTCGGGCAGCATCCCGGTGGCCTCGCTCCAGACGCCGTCCAGCAGGACCGCCTGCACCGCGGCCGGATCGGCGTGCGCCGGCGGCGGATGGCCGTGCGGGTGCAGGATCCACAATTCGCGGCCGGGCCGCCGGATCTCCTCCGCCGCGAGCCGGCGTTCCCGCCGCCACAGGTGGAGGCGCGCGGCGGGCAGGGCCCGCTGGATCAGGTGACCGGTGCTGGTGGGCCGGAAATGCTCGCGGTGGTGCATCAGCACCTCGACCGCCAGCGGGACCTCGACCGGACGCGCGGCCGCGCAGACGCACCAGCGCACGGTGAGCCGGCAGCGCGGGCACCGCACGGCGTTGCCCAAGGGAGGCCGGCCCATCGCGCGCCCCGGTCAGGGAAACTTCTTCTGCCGGATGAACTCGACGTCGAACGACTGGCCCATCTGCGGCTGGTTGTACTTGCCCGCCAGCCGGTCGCCATCGCCCACGAGCCCAAGCAGGTACGTCGCCCCGGGGTAACCCGAGTCGTTGAGCTCCACTACCACCTGGGTCCCCTCCGCGCCGCGCAGCCAGATGGAGCGCGAAACATTAATGGACTTCGGATTGAAGTACGCCGCCTGCACGATGCCGCTGCGGTCCGCCCCGCGCAGCTCCAACACATACGTGCCGTCCGAACGCAGCCAGCGCCCCAGCATCCGCTGCACCTCCGCCGGCGCGCCCGGGGCCGCCCCCTGGGCCTCGGTCTTGGCGGCCGTCTTCGCCGGCGCGGGCGTGCCCGCCTCGGGCGCAGACACGCGCCAGCCTTGCCCATCCCGGCTGCAGCCGGTGGTGGTGAGCGCCGCAAGCGCGCCGACCAGGAGGGCAATCGCGACGGGGTCGACCGACAGGGGCCAGGCAGGGTTGGACATCCGGCGAGCCCAAACGCTCCGCAGCCCCGGCGCAAGCGCGGCGCGACCCGTCAGCGAACCTCGTAAACCTCGATCAGGCCGACGCCGCCGGAACCGCCCGAGGGCGCCAGCGCGGCCGTGTACGCGCCCGGCGGCAGGGTCACCAGCAGCGCGGCGTCTGCCGCCATCCCGGAAAGGGGGAACGCGCCGGCACGAGCCGCCGCGGACCGCAGCGCCTCGGCATTGGGCGCGGACGCCCAGCCCTCGTTCACCGCGAGAACCCCCGCCGCGCCCCCCAGCACCAGCCGCGGCGCGGCGACCGCCTCCCCCACCCCGAAAGCCAGGAGCGAGGGTCCCACCGCGCGGACCAGAATCGTCAGCGCCTGGTCCCCGCGGACCACAAAACCGGCGGTCAACGCGCCCCGCGGGGCGAGCCGCGCGCGCGTCGACAGGTTCGCGAGGGCCCCGGCTCCCGCGTTCAGCGCGTAAACCTCCAGCAGCGCCTCACCCGGGAGCGCGCCCGTGGGCAAAGGGCAGGAGAGCAGGAACGTGCCCGGCTCCACCGCGGCGACGAGCCCGGCATCGCGGCTGCCCGGCGCGAGCGGGAAAGCCCCCGCCGAAGCCGCCGTCGCGGTCAGGGCGGACGGCCAGTCGTCGTTCGCGGCAAGCAACACGCCGCCGGCGGCCCGGAGTTCCAGCGCCGGATCCGCCAGCGCGCCCAGCACCCCGAAAGGCTCGAGCCCGGGCCCCACCGCGCGCGCGAGCAACCGCACCGCGGCCCCGCGCACCGCGAGGCCGGCGACCAACTGGTCCTCCCCCGCCCCGGCCGCCGCGCGCACGGACAAGTTGACCAGTTCCCCGGGAGCGCCGGGACCGACCGTGACCGGCACGGCCGCGGAAGTCGCCACGCCGCGGGCATTGGACACGGTCACGGCATAGCGGCCGGAGGCCCCCGCCGCCGCGGCCTCCACCCGGAGCGACGCCGTCGTCGCACCCGCGATCCGCTCCCCATCCCGGCTCCATTGGTAGGCCAGGCCGCCGCCCTCCGCGCCCGCCTGCAGCCAGCCCGCGCCCCCGGGTGCCAGCCGCAACGCCCAAGGCTCCTGGCGGAGCACCGGCGGCCCTTGCACCGGCCCGGCACCGGCGGCCTCCACCAGCAGCAGCGCGGACACGACCGGCCGCTCCGCACCGTCACCCGGACGCACCGCGGCGGCGCCGCCCGTGAGCAGCATCGTGGATCCGCCGCCGTCCAGATTGATCGCCGCGACGCAGCCGAAATCGCGGAGCAACTCCGCCAGCTCGAGCAGGGTGAGCCCGGGCGGGCCGCCGGGTTGGTCGCCCTCGGCCGCGACGAGGACGACAAGGCCGGAGGCAAGATGGCCGATCGCGCTCCGCGGGCGGCGGGAGGTATTGTTCACCTCGATCAGCTCCTCGGCGTCCGTCACCCGCACCACCCCGTCCCGGACGAGCATCGGGGAGCCGCCGATCGCGTGGGCCGCTGGCCAGGGTCGCGCGCCCGCCGGGAACTCCGCGCCAGGCACCGGGGCGGGCGGCGCGTTCAGCCGGTTGGGGCTTGGCTCGTCGTAGGCGGTAAGCACCCCTGTGCCGGTCCCCACCGAATAGACCCAGTGCGCGGCCGGACGCCCCGCCGCGTCGACGCCCCAGGCCGCCCGGGTGGGGAAGTAGTTGGTGTTCACGCCCTGGAGCGGCCGCGAAAGCTGCCGCACGTTCGGCGCGAGCACCTGGCCCGCGGCGACAACCAGGCTGAAGGATTGGTTGCCCCCGAAGAAACCGCCGTTGAGCGCGGCGAACACGCGGCGCGGCTCCTGGGCCGCGAACTGGGAGACCGTCCGCGCCGTCGGCGCCAGCACCGGCCGCAACGCGACCGCCGGCGAACCCGGGTCCCAAAGGACGGCGACCACCCGTCGCGCCGGCGCGGTTCCGCCCGGCCGCTCGTGGATCAGTGCGCGGAGCGCACCTCCGGGGAAACCGGCGCCGAGCTCCGGCGCGGGCCGCCAGCTAACCGGCGGCACGAACTCCTCCACCGCGGCCGTCGCGTTTACCGCCACCAGCCACAGCCCGGCCAGGAAACAAGCGCCACAGCGCAGCGATTGAGGACGCACGGTAACGGCGTCAGCCGGCGGGCGGGTCCCGGCAGGGCGGAAAAGCCAGCGGTCTGGCCGGCCCTCGCGGCGGTCGGCGGCCGCGCGCAGGCGCGCGACCTCAATCGCAGTGAGCAGCCGTCCGGCGGAGACGGCCGCGCGGACCCCGCGCTTGTACTCGCGCAGCTCCTGCCCGGGCACCAGCCCGTCCGCGCCCGAGTGTCCCGTGGTTGCAGGCCCCATTCCCGCCACCGTGAAGATTCCCGCGCACGCTTCAATGCCGCAGTCGCCGCTCGCCGTCGGGCACTAGCCCCGCGCTCCGCCCAGCGCAGCGTCGCCCGATGCCGCTCCGCCGACGCTGCCTCCTGCCTCTCTTCCCCGGCACCACGCTGCTGGGCGGACGCCGTGGTGCGTTCATCCCCCGAGCGTGTGCCTGAATTTCCTGCTGCGAGTCGACGTCGCGCCGCTCAGCCACAACCACTACGACCACCTCGACCTCGCGACCCTTGCAGCCTTGCAGGCCCAGCACCGGCGCGCGTCGCGACTGGCCTCGGCCAGCGCGGGCTGCTGGCGGCGGCGGGCATCATCGAGCTAGTGGAACTTTGATGGTGGGGCGCGCCCGATTTGGGCGGCGGTCAGGCCGTCACTTTCACTCCGGCCCAGCACTTCTCGGCGCGGGGCCTATCCGACCGCGATCTTTCGCTCTGCGGCTGCTTCGCGCTGCGCGCGCCGGGAGGCGCGGTGTATTTCGCGGGGGACTCCGGCTACGCGCCGCTCTTCCGCGAGATTGGCAAGTGACTGGGGCCGTTCGCGGTCGCGCTCCTGCTCATCGGGGCTTACCGCCGGCACTAATTTATGCCGGCGCTGGACGAAAACGTGGGAGAGGCGGTGCGCGTGCACCGCGACGTCCGCGCCCGCCGCAGCCTAGCAAGGCAATTCGGCTTCTTCCCCCTCGCGGACGACGGCTTCGGGAGCCGGCGGCGGAGCGGGAAGTCGCGCGGCGCCACGCCGGGATCACCGCCGAGGAGTTCGCGCTGCCCGTGCCGGGCCGCACGCTGCGGTTCCCGCTCTGAACCGCGGCTTTTGGGCCTGACAGGCCCGCGGCGGGCGAGCAACTTCCGCCGGTCCCCCACCCCGTTTCCCCTATGGCCTACCCGCTCCGCGCGCTCGCCGCGCTCCTGCTCGCCCTGCCCCTCGCCCAAGCCGCCGCCCCCGGCCCACTCGCCGGCGCGCGGCCCAACATCATCTTCATCATCACCGATGACCAGGGCTACGGGGACCTCTCCGCCCACGGCAACCCGGTGCTGCGGACGCCGAACCTCGACCGCCTCCACCGCGAGGGCGTGCGCTTCACCGATTTCCACGTCAGCCCCACCTGCAGCCCGACCCGCTCGGCCCTGCTGACCGGCCGCCACGAGTTCAAGAACGGCATCACCCACACGATCCTCGAGCGCGAGCGGCTGGCGCCCGGCTCTGTCACCGCGGCCGAGATCCTGCGCGGGGCGGGTTACCGCACGGGCATCTTCGGCAAGTGGCACCTCGGGGATGAGCCGGACCTCTGGCCGAGCCGGCGCGGCTTCGACGAGATGTTCATCCACGGGGCGGGCGGCATCGGGCAGACCTACCCGGGATCCTGCGGCGACGCGCCCGGCAACTCGTACTTCAACCCGACGATCCTCCACAACGGCCGCTTCACGCGCACGACCGGCTACTGCACCGACGTGTTCTTCGCCCGGGCGATGGCCTGGCTGGGCGAGGCCGGCCGCGACCGCCCCTTCTTTGCCTGGATCGCCACCAACGCCCCCCACGGCCCGCTCGACGCCCGCCCGGAGGACGAGGCCCGCTACACCGGCAAGGTGCCCGACGCGGACACCGCGAAGTACTTCGGGATGATCGCCAACATCGACGATAACGTCGGCCGGCTCCTCGACCGCCTCGACGCCCTGGGCCTCGCGCGCGACACCCTCGTCGTCTTTATGAACGACAACGGCGGCACCGTCGGCACCCGCCTCTTCAACGCGGGGATGCGCGGCTCCAAGGGCAGCCCCTGGCTCGGCGGCACCCGCTCCTCCTCCCTTTGGCGCTGGCCCGCGCGCCTGCGGCCCGCGGACGTCCCCGCCCTCACCGCGCACCTCGACTTTTTGCCCACTCTCGCCGAGCTCGCCGGCGCCCCGCTCGACGCCCGGGCCCGCGCTCAGGTCGAGGGCCGCAGCCTCGTCCCGCTCCTCGCCGACCCCGCCGCCATATGGGCCGATCGAACGCTCTTCACCCACGTCGGCCGCTGGCCCCTCGGCACCTCGCCGGACGACTGGAAATACCGCTCGTGCAGCGTCCGCGACCCGCGCTGGCAACTCGTCTCCCTCGAGGGGGGCCGTGCGCCCGCGTGGCAGTTATTCGACCTGCGGGCCGACCCGGGGCAGCAGCAGGACGTCGCCGCGCGGCACCCGGAGGTGGTCGCGGCGCTGCAGCGGCGGTTCGACGACTGGTGGGCCACAGCGCGTCCCCTGATGGTCAACGAGGGCGCGACCGGCCCGAAGGTGAATCCCTTCAAGGAGCTCTACTGGCAGCAGTTCGGAGGCGGCCCGAGCGCGGAGGACCTCCGCCGGATGGACCCCGTCGCGTTTGCTGCGCAACAGCAGCAGGCCGCCGCACGCAAGGGAGCCAAGAAGGCCAAGTGAACCGCCGGTGCGCCGCCTGACTGCCGCCTGCCTTGCCCTGCTGGGCGCCGCGGCCCTGCCCGCGGCGGAGGTCGCGCGCGCGCCCGGACCGCCGTGGACGCGGCACGTCATCGACGCCTCCTCCCGCGGCGCGGACGGCATCAAGGTCGGCGACCTCGACGGCGACGGCCGGCCGGACCTCGTCACCGGCTGGGAGGAGGGCGGCGTCGTCCGCGCCTACCTCCATCCGGGCCCCGCGCGGGTGCGCGCGCCCTGGCCCGCCGTGACGGTGGGCGAGGTCAACGACGCGGAAGATGCCGTGTTCGCGGACCTCGACGGCGACGGCCGGTTGGAGGTGATCAGCGCGACCGAGGGCCGGACGCGTACGGTCTATTGGCACCGGCCACCGCCCGTGGGCGCCGACCTGCTTGAGTCCCGCGGGTGGCGGACGACCGCCTTCCCCGCGCTGGCCGGCCGCCATCCCTGGATGCAGGTGCTGCCGCTGCAGCTCGACGGCGAACACGGTCCGGATCTGATCGTCGCCGCGAAGGGCGCCGGCAGCCCCCTGGGCTGGCTGCGGGCCCCGGCGGATCCGGGCACGGTCGCGGACTGGACCTTCATTCCCCTGCGCGCCGCGGACTGGGTGATGTCCCTCCTCGTGCACGACTTTGACGGGGACGGCGACCCGGACCTCCTGTTCTCCGATCGCAAGGGCGCCCGCGCGGGGCTCTTCTGGCTCGAGAATCCGGGGGCGGCCGCGAATCGCGCCCGCCAGCCCTGGCGGGAGCACGCGCTGGGCGCGATCGGCCGCGAGGTGATGTTCGCCGACCTCGCGGATCTTGATGGCGACGGCCGGCCCGAGGTCCTCGCGGCGGTGAAACCCCGCGACATCGTGATCCTCCACCCGGAAGCGGGCGGGCGCTGGCGCGAGGAAACCCTTGCCCTGCCCGCGGAGGGGATCGGTGACGCCAAGGCGGTGCGCGCGGCGGACCTCAACGGGGACGGGCGCGTCGACCTCGTCTTCTCCTGTGAGCACGCGCGGGACGAGCGGGAGGGCGTGGTCTGGCTGGAGCGCCGCGCGGACGGTGGTTGGTGGCAGCGGTCCCTCGCGGGCGCCCCGGGGGTGAAATTCGATTTACTCCAGCTGCTCGACCTCGACGGCGACGGCGATCTGGATGTCCTCACCTGCGAGGAAGCCTCAGGTCTCGGCGTCATCTGGTACGAGAACCCCGCGCGCCGCCGCCCCTGAGCCCCGGAACCTTTGCTATGCCCCTGCCCCCACCCCTCCGCCAGCTCCTCCCCCTTCTGCTCGTCCTCCTCGCCGCCGCGCCCGGCTTCGCCGCGGCCCCGGCCGACGGCATCCTGACCGGCCGGATCCAGAACGCCGCCGGGCAATACCTGAACAACGTGCGCCTGACCGTGGCCGGCTCGGGCCAGATCGCCTTCACGGATGAGTCGGGCAGCTTCCGACTCGACGGCCTGCCGCGCGGCCCGGTGCGCGTGGACGTGTTCTACACCGGGCTGGAGCCCGGCCGGATCGAGGCGGACCTGGCCCCGGAGGCGCGGCGCGACGTGGCGCTCACCCTCGCGGGCGGCAGCCGCTACCGCGACGATCGCGGCGTCGTGCAGCTGGAGTCGCTCGTCGTCTCGACCTCGCGCGAGATGGACGGGGCGGCCATCGCGATCAACGAGCAGCGCTTCGCGCCGAACCTGGTGAACGTGGTCGCGGCGGACGAGTTCGGCATCGTGCCGGACGGCAACATCGGCGAGTTCCTGAAGATGCTGCCCGGGATCACGATGGATTACCGGGGCGGCGACCCGCGGGAGATCTCGATGAACGGCGTGCCCTCGGCCTACGTGCCGGTGACCGTCGGCGGCTTCAGCCTCGCGACCTCGGAGGTCTCGGGCACGGGCCGCAACGTCGAGCTCAACGCCATCTCGATCAACAACCTCTCCCGCATCGAGGCGGTGTACTCCCCGACCCCCGAGAGCCCGGGCTCGGCGCTCGCGGGCTCGGTGAACCTCGTGCCGCGCAGCGCCTTCGAGCGGGCTCGGCCCGCGTTCAATTCCAGCGTCTACCTCGCGATGCGCGACAGCACCAAGGAGTTCCACCGCTCCCCCGGGCCGCAGCGGGAACCCACCCACAAGGTGCGCCCCGGCTTCGAGTTCTCGTGGGTAATGCCCGTCAACCGTCGCTTCGGCTTCACCCTCTCGGGCGGCGCTTCGACCCTCTACACCGAGGGGCCGCTCCTCACCAACACCTGGCGCGGCGCGGGCGCGGCCACCAACGGCGGCACGCTCCCGGACACGACGCCGGACCGCCCGTACCTGACGGACTTCCTCGTGCGCACCGAGTCGAAGATCGCCGACCGCACCTCGCTGGCCGCGACCGTGGACTGGCGCGTGGGCGCCGCGGGGCGCCTCTCGTTCTCGTTCCAGTACGGGACGTTCCACACCAACTTCAACCAGCGCGCCCTCAGCTTCCTGGTGAACCGCGTGAACCCGGGCGACTTCTCGACCCGCTTCACCCGCGGTTTCACCGGCGCCGGGGAGATCCGCCTCAACAACGGCGGCAACCACCGCTACAGCCGCACCCTGATGCCGACCCTCGCGTACCGGCACGACGGGCCGGTCTGGAAGGCCGAGGCCGGCGTCGGCGCCTCGCACGCGCAGAACCGCTTCCGCAACGTCGACCAGGACCGCTTCGGCTCCACCCAGGCGCGGCGCACCGGCGTCACCGTCTCCTTCGACGACATCTTCTACCTTCGCCCGCAGGCGATCCGGGTGACCGACGGCACCACGGGCCTGCCCGTCAATCCTTACGACCTGCGTGAGTACGCGCTGAGCACCGCGGGCGGCAACCCGCAGCGCTCGCGCAACGTGCAGGGCACGGCCTACGCCAACGTGCGCCGCGGGTTCGGGGGCGCGGTACCCCTCGACCTCAAGGCCGGCGTCGACTTCCGCCGCTCGCGCAGCGACAACCGCACCACCAGCCTCGCCTACACCTACGTCGGGGCCGACGGCCGCGCCAGCACGGTCCCCGCGGGCTCCGACGACGGCGCCGCGGCCTTCTTCGACCCCTATTTCTTCCAGCGCGCGGGGCTCTTCGGCATTCCCCGGGTGCAGTGGGTGAGCAACGAGGCTGTGCTCGACCGCTTCAAGGCCGCGCCCGCGCAGTTCACCAGCGATGAGAACGCCGTCTACCGCTCGCAGATCAACAGCTCGAAGCTCTCCCGCGAGCTGATCTCCTCGGCCTACCTGCGCACCGACCTCGCGTTCCTCCAGCGGCGGCTGAAGCTCACCACCGGGCTCCGGGCGGAGCAGACCAACGTCAGCGCGGAGGGCCCCTTGAGCGACCCGGCGCGCAACTTCCAGCGCGACGCCTCCGGCCGCGTGGTCCTCGTCGCCAACGGCCGCCCCCTTCCCCGCGCCACCGCCCCGCTCGAGGTCTCCCGGCTCACGTTCCTCGACCGCGAGGCCCGCGTGACCAAGGAGTACCTGCGCTGGTTCCCGAGCGTGAACGCGAGCCACCGCCTGACCGAAAACCTGATCGCGCGCGCCGCCTGGTACCCGTCGGTCGGCCGCCCGAACTTCAACCAGTACTCGGGCGGCGTGACGCTGCCCGACGTCGAGGCGCCGCCCTCGAACACCAACCGGATCACGGTCAACAACGCGGGCATCAAGGCGTGGAGCGCCCGGACCACGAAGGTCGGCCTCGAGTACTACTTCGAGCGGATCGGGCTCCTGTCAGCCGGCGCGTTCCGCCGCGACTTCGAGAATTTCTTCGGCAGCACCGTCTTCAACGCCACCCCGGAGTTCCTCGCCCTCTACGGCCTCGACCCCGTGCTGTACGACCCGTTCGACGTCGCCACGCAGTACAACCTGCCCGGGCGCGTGCGGATGGAGGGTTACGACGTGAACTACCGCCAGGCGCTGACCTTCCTGCCGCGCTGGGCGCGCGGGCTCCACGTCTTCGCCAACGGCAGCGTGCAGCGCGCCACCGGGGTCAGCGCGGGGCAGTTCGCCGGCTTCTACCCGAAGAGCGGCAACTGGGGGATCAGCCTGACCCGCGAGACCTACAACGTCCGCCTGAACTGGAACTACCTCGGGCGGGCGCGCCGCGGGCCGGTCACCGGCCGCAGCATCGAGCCGGGCACCTTCACCTGGGGCTCGAAGCGCTCCTACATCGACGTCACCGCCGAGCGGTCCCTGGGCCGCCGCTTCGCGCTCTTCGCCAACCTCCGCAACGTGAACGACCCGACCGACGACGTGGAGATCCACGGCCCGTCCACCCCCGCCGAGGCGCAGTTCCGCCAGCGCCTCGAGTTCGGCTCGCTTTGGACCTTCGGCGTGAAGGGCTCCTTCTGAGGATGCCGCGACCCGCCGTCCGCTTCCTGCTCGCGCTCGCCGTCTCCGCCGCGGGCCTGCGGGGTGCCGCCCCGCCCCCGCCCGCGCCCGCGTGGACCGGGGAGGAACGCCTGGCCGCCGGCGAACACCGCGCCTTCCTCATCGCCGCGCCCCGGCCGCCGGACCGCGGTCCGCGCCCGTGGGTCTGGTACGCCCCGACCCTGCCCAACCTGCCGGGCGGCCACGAGAACTGGCTCTTCACGCGCCTGCTCGCCGCGGGGGTTTCCCTCGCGGGCGTCGACGTCGGGGAATCCTACGGCAACACCGCCGGGCGCGCCGGCTTCGACCGCCTCCACGCGCTGCTGACGGCGCGCGGCTATTCGCCCCTCCCCGCGCTGCTCGGGCGGAGCCGCGGCGGGCTGATGCTGCTCTCCTGGGCCGCGGAAAACCCCGCGCGGGTCGCCGCCTTCGCCGGCATCTACCCGGTCACCAACCTCGCCAGCTACCCCGGGCTCGAGCGCGCCGCGCCGGCCTTCGGCCTCACCCCCGCAGACCTCGCCACCGAACTCCCGCGGCACAATCCCGTCGACCGGCTCGCCGCGCTCGCCGCCGCACGGGTCCCGCTGCTCGCGCTGCACGGGGACCAGGACCGCCTCGTCCCGCTGGCGGACAACTCCGCCCTCCTCCACGCCCGCTACACCGCCCTCGGCGGGTCTATGGAGCTCCTCGTGGTTCCCGGACAGGGACACTCCCTTTGGCCCGGATTCTTCGAAGACCCGCGCGTCCTCGACTTTCTGCTGCGCCACGCCCTGAACGCCCCCACCCCCGCACGATGAAACCCCTGCTGCCTATCCTGCTCGCCCTCGGCCCGACGCTCGCCGCCCAGGTAGCCCCGCCCGCGCCGGCCACGCCCGCCGCCCCGCCGCCCCCCGCGGCCCCCGTGGAGCTCTCCCCGTTTCAGGTCACCACCGACCGGGACGTCGGCTACACCGCGGAGAACTCGCTCGCCGGCAGCCGGCTGAACACCGCGCTCCGCGACACCGCCAGCTCGCTCT